>Ga0315291_10000653_pt1 | contig 46158 bp, 41 predicted proteins | sample YL17G12_20_MG_FD_203070 | JGI IMG/M metagenome (GOLD analysis project Ga0315291, IMG submission 203070) | Sediment microbial communities from Yellowstone Lake, YNP, Wyoming, USA - YL17G12_20 | ecosystem: Environmental > Aquatic > Freshwater > Lake > Sediment | place: USA: Wyoming | collected...
CTCACCCGGGGGGGAGGAGGACGGGAAGGAGCGCCCGGCGCGACCCGTCGCTCACGCGGATCGTCAGGTCGCGGTAGGAGGAGGTGTCGTTGCGGACCTTGAGGAAGGCGATCGAGCCGTTCCCGTCAGGGTCTTCCCGGACGCTGAACGCCGTGAGAGCGACGTTCTCTTCCGGGGAGAAGACGACGACGTCAAGGCCGGGCAGGGAGAAGTCGGGGCGATGGTCGGTGAGGAAGACCACCCGCTCGAACGCCCCTCCCTGACTCGCGAGGAGCCCGGTGAGGTCCTCCGCCGTCCCGCCCGCGAACCAGGTCGGTTCCCAGCCGACCAGGGCGCGGCGAGCCCGGTCGTGCTCCGCGGAGAGCGGGGCGAGGACGCGAGGCGACGTGGAGAGTTCGAAGAGGGCGACGGGAGTCGTCGAGTAGCGGTCCAGGAGCGCGAGCGCCTCGGCGCGAGCAAGCTCGCCGCTCGGACGCCCCTCCTGGGTGCGCGCGCGCAGGCTTGCGCTCCCATCCAGAACGATCGCCAGGCTCGCCAGGCGGGGCCTCTGGGTGCGGAAGGCGGGCTGCGCGAGCGCCGCGACCAAGGCCGCCAGGACGAGGAGCTGGAGGAGGAGCAGGAGGTCGACTCGGACCCGAATCCGCGCCGCGCGTGTCCGCGGATCGTTGGGGAGTCCCTCCCACAGGAAGAGAGCCGAGACCTCGTGGCGCTGGCGGCGGGTGCGGAGAAAGTAGAGGAGGACGATCCCGATCCCCAGGGCGAGAAGGGAGAGGGCAGCGGGGTTCTCGAGGATCACTGCAGGATCCCTCCCTGGCGGAGGCGCTCGTGGATCAGAACCTCGAGGGGAACGTCCGTCGGCGCCAGGGCGTAGGAGACGCGGTGGTCGGAGAGGTACTGCCGGAGGGTCGCGAGATACGTCCCGAGACGGCGCTCGTAGAGGGCCAAGGTGCCCCGCCCGATCACGAGCGGCACCTTGCGAGAGGTCTCGACTTCCGCGAGGAGGGCGCTCCCCTCGATCGTCGGACGAAGCTCCTCCGGATCCAGGATCTGAATGACCACGACTTCGTCCCCGCGGTGGAAGAGGCGGGAGAGCCCCTCCTGGTACCCGGCATCGGAGAGGAAGTCCGAAAGGAGGAAGACGAGGCCGCTCTCGTGGCTCTTGGAGACGAACTCCGTGAGAGCGCGGTCGATCGACGTCTTGCCCGCGGCAGGCATCTTCTCGAGCGCGTGGAGGACGTGCATCATCTGTCCCATCCCGTGACGGGGCAGGACAACCGGAAGGAGTCGGTCGGTGAACGGGTACAGCCCGACCCGGTCCAAGCCGCGCAGGCCGAGGTAGGCGAGGGCGGCGGCGAGCCTCGCGGCGTAGCGCGCCTTCGAAGGCTGCCCAAGGCGCATCGAGGAGGAAAGGTCGACCAGGAGGTAGATCGGGAGGTCGACCTCGTGCACGAACGACTTGACGAGGACGCGGTCCAGCCGGCCGTAGATGTTCCAGTCGATGTAGCGGAAGTCGTCGCCCGGCGTGTAGTCCCGATAGTCGGCAAACTCGACGCTCAGCCCGGAGCGCGGCGAGGGGTGGAGGCCGGCGAGCTTCCCCTTCCTCCGGCCCTTGACGATCACCTTCAGGTTGGCGAGGCGGGCGAGGAACGCCTCGTCGATGAGCGGCTCCATCAGAGGACCGGCGTCTCCTTCCACACCTGGTCGAGGAGGGCGGCGACCGAGACCCCCTCTGCCTCGCCCTTGAAGTTGCGGATCACGCGGTGGACGAGGGCTGGACGGAAGACGGCCTCGAGGTCGGCCTTTCGCACGTTCGGCTCGCCGGCGAGGAGCGCGTGCGCCTTCGCGCCCAGGATGACGGCGATGGCGGCCCGCGGGCTCGCTCCGTACTCGACGAAGGCCTTCACGTCCTTCGGCGCGTGCTCGCTCGTCGGGTGGGTGGCGAAGACGAGGCGAGCCACGTACTGCCTGAGCGGCTCGGCGATCGGGATCTCGCGCACGACGGCCTGCGCGGCGAGGACTTCCGGCGCCGTGGCCACCGGAGCCGGAAGCACGAGGCCTCCTCCTTCCGTGTTGCGCTCCGTGATCTCGACCAACTCCTCCAGGGAGGGATACCCGATCAAGACCTTGAACAGGAACCGGTCGACCTGCGCCTCGGGCAGAGGGTACGTCCCTTCCATCTCGATCGGGTTCTGCGTGGCGAGGACGATGAACGGCGCCTCGAGAGGATACGTCGTCTTGCCCACCGTGACCGTCCGCTCCTCCATCGCCTCCAGAAGGGCGGACTGGGTCTTGGGTGTCGCCCGGTTGACCTCGTCGGCCAGGACGACGTTGGCGAAGATGGGGCCCGGCGAGTAGGTGAACTGCCGCCGTCCGCCGTCCTCGGTGAGGATGTTCGTCCCGAGGATGTCGGCCGGCATCAGGTCCGGCGTGAACTGGATCCGTGAGAATCGTAGGCCGAGCGCGCTCGCCAGGGCGCGGACGAGGAGCGTCTTCCCCAATCCAGGAACGCCCTCTAGCAGAAGGTTCCCCCGGCACAGGAGCGCGATGAGCGTCGCGTCCACGACCGGCTTCTGGCCGACGATCACCTCGTCGATTGCCTCGCGGAGCCGCCCCAGGAGGGCGTGGGCCGCATCGAGGTCTCTGTCCGTGATCATGATCCTCCTTGCGTGATCTTCTCGAAGTAGGTCCGGACGAGCCCCTGCACCTCCGGGGAGAGGGCGCGCGCCTCGAGGAGCGCTCGCAGGGTCTCGTAGTCAAGTGAGAGAACGGGAACGGAACTCGAGTCCTCCGCCGGGGGTTCGAACGGAACTCCCTTGGTGAAGAACCGACGGACGTCCCCACTCGAACCCAGGGTCCCCAGGAGCTCTTCCTGGAGGAAACCGGCGCCGGCCGGTGGGATTCGTCCCCTGCCGGTCGCCTCCGCCCCGGGGGTCGTCCCCCCTTCCTCGTTGGGGGGAGGAGAGGTCTCGTCGTCCAGGCCGCTTCCCTCGGCGTTCTCCTCCAGACCCTCTTCCGCCCCCTCGCTGCCGCCGGTGTTCTGTTCCTCGGCCGGAGCTGGGGGGATCCAGCCGATGGACTCGGCGTCCTCCTCCTTCTTCGGGTCGTCCTCGGTGGGGGTCGCCTGTGCGCTCCCGCTCCCCTCTCCTCGCGCGCTTTCCTCTAGGGCGTTGAGGAGACGCTGCGTCTCGGCAAGCTCTCTCTCGAGCGCCTCGCCGCCCTGCGTGTTCATGAGGGACGTCAGGGATTGGCGCAGGGCTGGGTCTGTCATCTCGCTGAGGAGGTCACGCAGGTCCGCCTTGTCCGCTTCCGTGAGGGGGGGGAGGTTCTGCATCAGCGCGCCGCGGCGCATGAGGTCAGCGAGCAATTCCTGGAGCGCACTCCTCGCGTCCCGTCGCCTTGCCTGCGGCTGAGAGGAATCCTCGAGATCGAAGTCCCCGGCCAGGCCACGGGAGGGGGGGCCGCGCAGGATCTCCGCGAGGGTGTCCACAAGCGGTTCCGCCGCCTCTCCCTCGCCCGGGTCGAGGCGGCCGGCCGGCACCCCCTCGCCTCCCAGTTCGGCGGCGCCCGGGCGAAGGTCCGCCCCGGACTCACTTCCCGGTGAGGTTCCGCGCGTTCCGCCCGCCGCGGACGTAGGAAGGGGAGAGGCGACGGAGGCGACGAGGACGACCGCGGCCAAGAGACCCGCCACGCCCCCCCCCCACGGCAGGGCGTCCGCTAGGCGCGCATGGACGACGCGGCGCCAAGCCGGGGGCGCCGCGGAGAGGCGTTCCTCGATCCGTTTCTGGAGGGGGAGGGCAGCGTCGCGGACGCGCAGCTCATGGAGCGAGGAGAGACGCTCCCCCGTGCCGAGGGCAAGGTCGATCGAGAGGAGGAGGCGCGGGAGCGCGGGGTGTCGCGCGCGGCCGACGAGGTAGCCCGCCGCCGCCGCGACCAGGACGAAGAGAAGGGCCGCGATCCCCGCTTCGAGGCGAACCGGGAACCGCGTCAGGCGCCCGACGAGGGCGGCGGCGAGGAGGAGGGCCGCGCTGGCCGCGAAGGCGATTCCGGCCCCGCGCAGGCCGCGCAGGGCACGGGCACGGCGAGTCACGGCCCGCTCGAAGCGACTCAGGCTAAACACGCTCTCTGCCTCCCACGTGAAGCGCGAAGGGGACGAAGACCCCTAGCAAGGCGCAGGGGACCGCGAACGCGGCGGCGGTGGCGGCGGGCGTCGCCCCCTCCAGGAGGAGGCGCGTCGCTCCGAGAGGGGAGAGGAAGGGAATGCCCGCGAGGGGAACGACATTGTAGGAGAGGAAGAAGACGTACTTGACGAGGAACCCAGTCGAGGAACGCCAGCGGAGCGGCTGCTCAACGAGCCGGCTGACGATCGCGCAAAGGAGCGAGACAAGAGTGGTGTAGAGGACGACGAGAGCGAACGCGCCCTCTCGCCCGGGGAAGAGGGCTCGCGAGAAGACGAGATACGGGAGCACGAGCAACTCCCCGAGCAGGACTCGCAAGAGGAGGCAGCGGACCATCCTCGCTCCCCGCTCGCCCCGCTCCGCGCTGGTGGCGCCGATGCCCAGTCCCAGGAGACCCATGAAGAGCGCTAGCGTGTAGAAGAACGTCGGGGTCCTGACGAGAAGGGACGCCCCGGCCAGGTTTCCGACGGTGCGCACGCCAGGCACGGAGAGAACCAGCGCCAGCCCGGCGAAGAAGACGAGCGTGAAAAACGGACGCCAGCTCTCGCGGTCGACGAGGACGTAGGTCCTAGTCACGCTTCACCTCCACGACGTAGAGCCTCACATCTCTCACTTTCGTGCGCGGCCCGTCTCCTTGAGGCGTCGCGTCGACAACCTCGCCTGCGACAAGCCACGCCCCGCGATCGAGGGGAAGGGCGCGCGCCGCCTCCACGAACAGTCGCTCGAGCGGCGCTCCCCGCTCGCCGAGGTGTGCGTCGCCGAGGGCGGTCGCGGTGCCGAGGTAGGCTGTCGTCTCTCCTGGTTGGAGCGGGGGCAGCAAGAACGCTTCCCCGTCCACGATGAGCAGGCCCTCCGCGAGTTCCCGAGGAAGGCGGCTCGTGATCCGCGCCTCTTCATCCCCTGTCAGGCGAGCGTGCAGCGAGGAAAGGGCGACGTCCCGCCCCACGAAGAGCCGCCGCTCTCCGGGTGAGAGACTGACACCTGCCTTCCGTAACCTGTAGGAAAGATCATACGACGCCTCTTCTAGGCTGCGCGGAAGGGCTTCAAGGGGCGGCTGTCCCGCGCTCACCTCCAACTGGAGTGGGTCGCGGGACGCAGAGAAGCAACTCACGCAAGACAGAGTAATACCGAGTTGTGCTTCGATGTGTAATTCAGTAGTAGTGACGTATACGTCTGAGACGGTCCTCGCCCTGTTTGCATAGAATCCGGACGAAACGGCCACAAGCCCGAACACGCCGAGAAGCGCAGTCCCCATCCAGGGCCGCCATTCCCGCCCCACGACGATCGCCGACAGGGCGATCAGGCCGACACCCACGAGGAGCAGAGCGGCCCAGGGAGCCGGCCCGTCCACCGGCTGCTCGTTGAGCAGGGCGGACGTCGTCTCCAGGAGGGAAAGGATGCGCGCGGGCGGGACCTTGGCCCGAAGCTCGGCCAACCCCATTGCGTCGACGCTGAACGCGTCCGTGGTGACGAGGAGAACCGTGCCCGCGCCAAGGCGGCGGGAGATGAGCCAGGGGACGTCGTCCTGCACGAGGAGGACGCGCGCGTCCTCACGGACCCGCCCCTCTAGCGCGCGGATGCCGTCCGCGCGCTCGATCAAGACGGGCGTCTCGAGAGGCAAGAGGTCGCGAAGGACCGGTGCGTCGAGGAGGTAGAAGTCGCTCCCGCTGAACACCACGAGGGTCCCGCCGGAGAGGACCCAGCGCGCGAGGGCGTCCCAGCGGTCGGCGTCGACTCCGCCGCGCGTGCGGCCGATCCACAGGCTCTCGGCCGAGTCGTAGGCGGACCACTGGTGCGGCAGCTCCTCCGGAGCAAGAACGATCAGCCGCTCGGCGACGGGCAGGGGAAACGACCCCACCGCGACGGGGAAGGCGGCGTCCTCCTTCCGCGGACGAAGCTCGATCTGCGTCCGTGCAAGGATCTCTCCTCCGCTGCCCAGGAGCTCGACACGGAGGGGGAGGGAGGCGTCGTAGAGGGGAAGGACCTCTTCCTGCGTCCCGGCGTCGGAGAGGGCAAGGGGGACTTCGTAGGTCATCGACGCTTGGCCACGCCACGCATTTCCGACGGCGTGAACGAAGCGAAGCGAAGCGGCGTCCGGGGACAGGCCGGCGACCGTCACGGTCACGGGCGTGAAGCGGCCCGGGACAAAGCGGTCCCCGAGACCGACGACGGCGTTCACGGTAGGCGTGGCAAGGGCGACCTGCGCTCCGAGCGCGAGCCAGGCGAGGATCGCCACCAGGGCTGCCAACTCCTTCCTTGTCATCGCTTCCTTGTCGTCGCTCCCCTGCCTCGGCCAGGCGCCCGCGTGAGGAAAGCCACGAGTCTTCACGCAAAGAAGCGTGTCCGCACCTGGAACGCGGCATCCTGACTGTATCGGGGCCTTTGAGCCCCGTCAACAACCTATTGCGGTAGGTTTTCTACAGCCAAGGCGGCATCCTCGGACAGGACGTCGGCGTAGATCTGCGTCGTCTGGATGGAGCGGTGACCGAGCTGCTTCTGGACGAGCCGGATGTTGTAGTTGGAGGAGCGGTAGAGCATGGAGGCGTAGGTATGGCGACACGAATGGATGGAGAACCGCGCCGGGAGGCCGGCGGCGAGGGCGTTTGCCTTGAAGATGCGGAAGACGGCGCTTCGGGTCAGCGGCGACGGACCTCTCCCCGAGAGGAAGAGCGGCGACCGGCTCGTGACCGCCTCGCCGTTTCCTCCCTTCCAGATGAGGAAGGCCGCGAGGTGCTCGCGCAGGGCCGCGCCGAGCCGGAGGCCCCTCTTCTTGTGCCCCTTGCCGTCGCGGACGATGAGCGACGCCTGCTCGTGGTCCAGGATCAGGTCGCCTACCTCGAGCGCGCAGATCTCGGAGACCCGCAGGCCCGCGTCCAAGGCAACATGGAGGATCGCCCAATCCCGGATCGGGTTTGTCCGTCCATCTGCGTCCCCTCGCTCAGCGCGGGCGCGACAGTGCTCCTTCAGGGCTCGCACTTGGCTGGGGGTAAGGAAGTCTTCCTGTGTCACATCAAGGGGCATCTGCACTCACCTCGCCGTGGGGGCTTCGCGCAGGCAGGGTACGGGGGGAGGCGAGGCGGACGCGGGACAGCTGTCGCAACAAAAGTGCCCTTTTGTTGCGGTACCGTCGGAAGTTGCGATCAGAAGATCATTGCGGCTCGGCGTCCCAGCGCGGCCTCGCCTGAGCACCCCACCTCTCCCCGGCCCATCAGGGCGGCGCAGGACCCGGAGGCGATCGGCGGGGCCTCCTAGTCGATCGTGTATTTCTCGAGGATGATTCGCTTCTCCTCGCCCACGACCTCGCCGACTACCTCGAACTGCTCGGCAATCCCGGAGTGGAGGAGCTTCTCCCGCAAGAGCGAGTCGAGCTGGAAGATCCCGGCCGAGTTCGACATCTCCACATGGATCTTCACCGGGCGCTTCTCTCCCTTCTCGATCTTCACCTTGCGGATCGCCATGGCGGACACGGAGTGGATCGTCGCCTCGCCGGTCGTGAACGGGATCCGCGCCCGACCGGCCTCCATGTCCAAGGCGTCCGCGATCTTCACGATCCCCGCCTCGACCGTGAGGGGGACGATGTCGCGCCGGTGGGAGTGGATCGCATGGAGGACCTCGCCCTCGACGAGCGTCGCCTCCGTTTCTGAGTAGATCCCGGCGACGAGTCCCTGGATGAGCGAGGGGGCAAGGATGAGAGAGAGCTCCTCGTGGTTCTCCCGGTGGATGACGTGGCCGATGTCGTGCAGGAGCGAGGCGAGGACGACGATGACCTCGGCGTCCGCGTTCTCTAGGTGGTGGTCCTTCACCACGCTTGGAGTGACCCCGCCCTCCGTGAGGAGGCGAAGCAGTCTGAGGGCGATGTGGGCGATGATCTTGATGTGGACCGGGCCGTGGTCGTTGATGTGCATCCGGCTGATCGCCGTCACGTTGGAGGCCGTCCAGAGCGTCGAGAGACGCACCGAGGCGTTCGCACGTTCGATGACTTCCTTCAGCCGGGGGTTCCCCTTGACAGGGAGACTAAGCGCCATCCGCGTCCTCCTTGAGCCCTTCCCACCACGCCCGCGCCTGCCTCTCTCCGCCTCTCACCGCGGAGGCTCGCTCCAGCGAGGCGACCCGCTCGCGCAGGAACTGCACCTGGGCGGCGAGCGTGGCGAGCGTTGCAGCCGCCTCGATCCCGAGGCCGGGAAGAGGCGCGTTTGGCTTTGCCTCGTCTCGTGCGAAACGATCATTACGGCCCGTGCACGAACTACCGTTCAGTAGTTTCTTATTGACGATGATCTCGCTCGCCTCGGCCATCCTTAGTCCGGTATCGCACAACGCTTGGAGGCCCCGCAGGGTCTCGAGGCCGGCATCCGTCACGAGGATCTGGTTGTTCGGCCCGCGCCGCAGATCTGCGGAGAGGACGTCCTTGATCGCTTCGATCCGGTTTCGGACCTGGTTCGTGGTCGCAAGGCCCAGGGCCTTCTTCAGGTCGACAATCGTGTACATGGCCGAGCTACGATAGCGCATCCCCGGGGAAGAGGCTAGCCCGTTGCCCCCTGGGCCGACCCTCGGATAGGCTAAGGCCACCATGAAGATTGCCCGCCTTGACGCCGCGCTTGTGCAGAAGATCGCTGCTGGAGAGGTCGTCGAGCGTCCGGCGTCGGCGGTGAAGGAGCTTCTCGAGAACGCCTTGGACGCGAAAAGTGAGAGCATCGCCGCGGACCTGGAGGCGGGCGGGACGCGCGCGATCGGGGTACGCGATGACGGGGAAGGGATGGATGAGACCGACCTCCTCGCCTGCACCGAACGCCACGCGACGAGCAAGCTTCGCTTCGAGGAAGACCTCGACCGGATCGCCACCCTGGGGTTCCGCGGGGAGGCCCTCGCGAGCATTGCCGCCGTGGCGAGAGTGAGGATCGCTTCCTGTCCTCGTGGGGAGACGGAGGCGCGGGAAGTGAGGGTCGAGGCGGGAGCGGTCTCCGGGCCGTTCCCGGCCGCCCACGCGCCGGGGACGACGGTCGAGGTCCGGGACCTCTTCTTCAACATTCCAGCGCGGGCGCGCTTCCTCGGCTCGCCGAGGACGGAGTTCCTCCAGGTGAGCCGGGTGGTTCATCGGATCGCTCTCGCCGTGCCGGGCGTCGGCCTCACGCTTCGCCACGACGGGAGGGCCGTCATGGATGCCCCGGCAGCCTCGACCCTCCTGGACCGCATCGCCCAGGTCTACGGGACCGAGGTGGCCCGCGGCTGCATCCCGATCGACGAGATCGCGGGCAGCCTCCGGATCTCAGGGTTCATCAGCCGACCGGACCTGCGGCGCGGGAATCGGCGCGACCAGCTTTTCTGCGTGAACGGCCGTCCGGTCTCCGATCGCGCCCTAAGCTACGTCCTCGCCGAGGCCTATCGTGGCGTCGTTCGCCCAGGGAGCTACCCGATCGCGGTCGTCCGGATAGAGCTTCCTCTGGACGAGGTGGACGTGAACGTCCACCCGCGCAAGGAGGAGGTCCGGTTCGCCCGGCCGCGCGAGGTGCAGGACGCCCTGGCGCGCGCCCTGGCCCACGCCCTTCGCTCTCGTTTCGTCGTCCCCACGCTCGGGGTTCGTGAGCCGTCCCCCGAGACGCCGTCCGCTCCCCGGACGATGAGACGGGAAGAGCCCGGTCTCCGACCTGCAGCGACGCTTCCTTTCGACCTGCGCCGCGAGACGGAGGCCGTCCGCGCGACGCGGGAGGAGATGGAAGTGAGAGGTCGCGGCGAGCGCCGGGCGATCGGCCAGCTTCTCGACACGTACCTCCTCGTTCAAGGCTCCGACGGCCTGGAGATCATCGACCAGCACATCGCCCACGAGCGGATCCTCTACGAGCGCCTGCGGGCGGAGCTCGTCGCGGGAGGGATCGCCCGGCAGGAGTTCCTCCTGCCCGTTCGGGTCGAGGTCCCCTTCGAGGCTTCGGCCCTCCTCTCCTCGGCGCAGACGGACCTCGCCCAGGCCGGGCTCACCCTGGAGGACTTCGGCGGGGGGACGCTCCTTCTGCGCGAGTATCCTGCTCTCCTCGCCGAGTCCCAGGCCAAGGTCGGCTTTCAGAGGGCGATCGACGAGATCGTCGACGTTCTGGGAGAGGGAGGGAGCGCGAGGGAGTCGCTCTTCGACCGGGTCCTCTCCTCGCTTGCCTGCGCGGCGTCGGTCAAGGCCGGGGATCGCCTCCCCCTGGTCGAGCAGCAGGGGCTCGTCGACCGCCTGTTCACCCTGGAGAACCCGTACTCCTGCCCGCACGGGCGACCCATCGTCGTCGCCCTCTCCAAGGACGACCTCGAACGTCGGTTCCGTCGGGCGTAGGGGCCGGCTACAACGGGGAAAGGAGGGTGAGCGCGTCGGGGACGGCCTCGACGCGGAAGGACGGTTTGGGAAGCTTGTGCGCCTCGCCGTCCATGTGCGCGACGAGGTCGGCGTCCGACGAGGCGGTGACCTCACGCACTTGCCGGTAGTGGACCTGACGCAGGCCGAGGTGGGCCCCGGCGCGAGCCTGGGGGAGGCGGAGGAGCCGGACGAGCTTGGGGAAGTCCTCAATCCCAGCCACGTCGATCATCCCGTCGGTCAGGAGGGCGCGCGGGGCCAACTTGAACCCGCCGCCGCAGAACTTCCCGTTCGCGAATCCCAGCGAGAGGTAGGCCCGTTCCTCCGCGGTTCCGTCGATCGTGAGGGTCACCGGGAAGGGCTGGAAGCGGAAGACTTCCTTCACCGCGGCCGCCAGGTAGGCCAGTGCCCCGCGCAGGCGTTTCATCTCGAGGACGTCCCGGGCGACCTGGGCGTCGATGCCGATCCCCAAGCCGTTCACGAAGTAGCGGTCGTCCGCGACGCGGCCGAGGTCGATCCGCCGAGGCTGGCCACTGACGAGGACGTCGATGGCGCGAAAGGGGTCGGACGGAATCCCGACCATGCGCACGAAGTCGTTCCCCGTCCCGGCCGGAATCACCCCCAGCGTCGCCTTCGAGCCAACGATCCCGTTCACGACCTCGTTCACCGTCCCGTCTCCGCCCACGGCGACGAGGTACTCGAACCCGGCCTCCAGTCCCATTCGGGCTGCATCCGTCGCCTCGAGCGGTTCGTTCGTGTAGTGGACGTCGTAGTCGATCCGGCGTCGGTCGAGCTCCGCCTTGACCTTAGGGAAGAGCGTCTTGCAGCGCCCCTGCCCGGCGATGAGGTTCACGACGAGGAAGAATCTGCGCTTCTCGCTCTCCATGTCGGGGGATCGTACGGGCTTGCCTTCGCGCTTGTCAAGCCGGGCTCCGCTCCCCTCTGATCCCGGTATACTCGTTCGGATGGCCGAGCCGACGCCCATGTTCAAGCAGTACGCGCGGATCAAGGCCGCGCACCCCGATGCCCTCCTCTTCTTCCACCTGGGGGACTTCTACGAGGCGTTCTTCGAGGACGCGGAGATCCTGGCGCGGGAGATGGACGTCGTCCTCACCTCAAGGAACGGGAACCCGATGGCCGGGGTCCCGGTTCGCCGCGGGGAGGCGTACGTGAACCGCCTGCTGCGGCGCGGGTACAAGGTGGCCATCTGTCAGCAGATGGAGGACCCGCGGCAGGCGACCGGCCTGGTCAAGCGAGAGGTCGTGCGTGTCGTCACCCCAGGGACGACGTTCGAGGAGGAGGCCCTCGACCAGGGCGAGAGCAACTACCTCGTCGGGGTCCTCGCGGACGGCGACCGTTTCGGCCTCGCCCGCCTCGACCTCTCCACCGGGGAGTTCGCGGCGACGGAGGCGGGGAGCCGAGAGGCCCTGCGAGGCGAGCTAGCACGCCTCGTCCCGAGCGAGGTCCTCCTCCCCGAGGGCGAGGACGCGCTGCGCGGGGCGCTCCCGCGCACGACGGTGACCGTCCTCCCGCGATCCGCGTGGGATCCAGGGCAGGTGGTCTCCCCTGGGGACGCCGTCCCGCGCGCGGCCCTCGCGGCCGCTGCCGCGGTCCAGGGCTACGCCGTAGAGACCCAGCGCGGATCCCTCGCCCACCTTCGCCCTCTCCGCTTCTACTCCCTGTCCGATCAGATGGACCTCGACGCGTTCACCGTCCGGAGCCTCGAGCTCGTCCGGCCGCTCCGCGAGGGGCAGGAGCGGGGGACTCTCCTCGGGGTCCTCGACAGCGCGGCGACTGGCATGGGTCGGCGGCTCCTCCGGCGCTGGATCCTTGCTCCTCTCACCGACCGCGCGGCGATCGAAGCGCGCTGGGACGCGGTGGAAGCCCTCGCCTCCTCGGAGGTCGTCCGCGCGGACCTTGCGGCGGCCCTGAAGGGCACGCATGACCTCGAGCGTCTCACCGGGAGGCTCGGAGGGAGGCGGATGACCCCGCCCGACCTCGCTCGCCTCCTCGAGGGGCTGGGCGCCATGCCGCGCGTCGTCTCCCCGCTTCGCGAGCTCTTTAGGGCCGCCCCGTCCGGCCCGGACCTCCTGATCGATGTCGCGGAGGCCTTGGCCCCCTCCGCCCTTTCCTCGCTTCTCGACGGGTTCGCGGGCATGCTCGTCGACCGCCCGCCGCTCGACCCGCGCGACGGGGGGCTCCTCCGAGAGGGGTTCGACCCTGAGATCGACCGCCTGCGCGCGGAGGTCCGCGAGGTCCGAGCAGGCCTCGCCACCCTCGAGCAACGGGAGCGCGAACGGATCGGCATTCCCTCCCTCAAGGTCGGCTACAACAAGGTCTTCGGCTACTACCTCGAGGTGACCCGGCCGCACCTTGCGAAGGTGCCGCCGGAGTACGAGCGGCGCCAGACCCTCGCCGGGGGAGAGCGCTTCGTGACGGCGGAGCTGCGCGCCGCGGAGGAGCACATTGCCCGCGCCGAGGAGCGGGCGAAGGCCCTGGAGGTCGAACGCTTCAATCAGGCGCTCGCCCGCCTGGAGGGAGAGATCCCGCTCCTCCAGGGGGTGGCGGACGCCGTCGGTCGGCTGGACGTGCTTCTGTCCCTGGCTACGGCCGCGACGCGGAACGGCTACGTTCGGCCGCGGTTCGGGGATGGATCGTCCCTCTCGATCCGCGCCGGCCGCCACCCGGTCGTGGAGAGGGTCGTCGAGTTCGTCCCCAACGACCTCGTCCTCGAACCGCCGAAGACCCTCGTCATCCTCACCGGGCCGAACATGGCCGGCAAGTCCGTCTATCTCCGTCAGGCCGCGCTCATCCTTCTCATGGCCCAGATCGGATCGTTCGTCCCGGCGAGAGAGGCCCTTCTCCCCGTGGTCGACCGGGTCTTCGCTCGCGTCGGGGCGAGTGACGCTTTGGTCGACGGAGTGAGCACGTTCATGATGGAGATGCTCGAGGTGGCGGCGATCCTCGAAAGCGCGACGCCGAGGAGCCTCGTCATCCTCGACGAGATGGGGCGAGGGACGAGCACCTACGACGGCGTCTCCATCGCCTGGGCCGTCGCCGAGGAGCTGGCGACGCGCGTCCGGGCAAGGACCCTGTTCGCGACCCACTATCAGGAGCTGACCGAGCTCGCAGAGAGGCTTCCCTCCGTCGTCAACCTGCACGTGGCGGTGAAGGAGGCCGGGAGGGAGGTCGTCTTCCTGCACTCCGTCGTCCCCGGCGTCGCGGAACGAAGCTACGGCATCCACGTGGCCCGCCTCGCCGGCCTCCCGGAGCGGGTGACGCGGGACGCGGAGGAGATCCTCAGCGGCTTCGGCGAGGAGAAGGGGGCGTCTCCGCTTCCGCACAGGAAGCCGCGAGCCGCAGCGCTTCCTCTCTTTGCCCCCGGAGAACACCCGCTCCTGGAGGAGCTTCGGCGGGTGGACCTCAATCGCCTGACCCCGCTCCAGGCGCTGGAGCTCCTCGCCAAGTGGAAGGAGCGGCTCTGAGTCCGGCTGCAAGGAATCGCGCGGCGCGGGAGAGGACCGTCGTCGTTGCGGGCTACTACGGATTCGGGAACCTCGGGGACGAGATCCTGCGCGAGGTCCTGGTTGACGCTCTCTTCCGGTCGGGTGCCGCCCGGCCCGTCGTCCTTGTCCGGACGCCACGCCGCGAGGGCGAGGTCGCCCGCTTCGATCCCCTGGGGGTCCTCCGCGCGCTGCGCCGAGCGAGGGGCTTGGTCCTTGGGGGAGGGGGACTCCTCCAGAACCGGACGAGCGAGCGCTCGCTCCTCTACTACCTCGGACTCCTTTTCCTCGCCCGCCTTGTTGTCCGCCCCGTCCTCCTCGTGGGGCAGGGGGTAGGACCGATCCGCGGGAGAGGCGCTCGCGCTCTCGTCCGGATCGCCTTGAGGAGGGTCGCGTACCTCGGCTGCCGGGACGAGGAGAGCGCCTCCCTTCTCCGCTCCCTCGGCATGAACCCGGTCGTCGACGGCGATCTCGCCCTCCTCCTCCCTCCGGTCGAGCCGCCGTCGCGCGAACCGGGACCGACCCGGATCGCCCTCGTCCTGAAGGGCTCGAGATCGGATTCAAAGCGGAGGACGCTCATCGACGAGGTCAGCGCCCTCCTCGTGACCTTCCGCCGCCGCGGGGAGGTGGAGGTCGATCTGGTCGTCTTCTTCCCGCAGGAGGACCTCCCCCTCGCCGAGGGCATCGCGCGGAGGGTCCACGGCGCGACACTCTGCCTTCCGGCCGACGCGAACGAGGCAACGCGCGTCCTGTCACAGTCTGACCTCGTTCTCGCCTCCCGGCTCCACGCCGCCGAACTTGCCCTGCGCGCCGGGACACCGGTCGCGATCCTGGCCGAGGATCCGAAGATCGAGGCCTTCGCCCGCACCGTCCGGGAGGCGGGCGGGCCGGAGATCCCCTGCTCCTCCCGCGTCGACGCGGGCGCTCTCGCCGCTCTCCTCGAGGCGCCTCCTCCGGCCGCGCGCCTTCAGGAGACGTATCTCCGGCTCCACGCTCGAACGGCCCGTGCCTTCGAGGACTTCCTCGCCCGCCTCGACGCCGCCCTCGGAGGCGACGATGCCTGAGGAGCGCTCTCCGCGCCACGAGCCGGTCCTGCGCGAGGAGGTCGTGCGCCTCCTTGATCCCCAGCCTGGGAGGGTCTACGTCGACGGGACCCTCGGCCTGGGAGGACATGCCCTCGCCCTCTTCGAACGGGAGCCGACGCTCACGCTCGTCGGAATCGATCGGGACGGAGAGGCCCTCGAGTTCGCTCGCGCGCGGCTCGCACCGTTTGGCCCTCGCCTCCACCTCGTCCGGGGGAACTTCCGCGATCTCGGCGCTCACCTCGCGACCTTGGGGATCGCGCGTGTCGCGGGGGTCCTCCTCGATCTCGGTCTCTCCTCCTACCAGGTCGACACGCCCCGGCGCGGGTTCAGCTTCCGCTTCTCCGGCCCGCTCGACATGCGGATGGATCCCTCGGTCTCAGGCAGCGCGGCGGGGCTGGTCAGCACGGCCTCCGTAGAGGAGCTCGCCGGCCTCCTGCTCCGCTACGGCGAGGAACCTTTCGCTCGCCGCATTGCGTCCGCGATCGTCGCTGCTCGTGCTCGAGGGCCGATCGAAACGACGGACGCCCTGGCCGAGGTGGTTCGGCGTGCCGTCCCGCGGCGAGGCCCCCCGGCCCGAATCGACGCCGCGACGCGGACGTTCCAGGCCCTGCGGATCGCGGTGAACGACGAGCTGCTTGCGCTCAGTGAGGGTCTCGCCGCCGGCTTCGCGGCCCTCGAGCCCGGTGGGACGATCGCCGTCCTCTCGTACCACTCGCTCGAGGACCGGATCGTCAAGGACTTCCTCCGCGAGAAGGCCTCCGCGTGCACCTGCCCCCCCGACTTCCCGATCTGCGTCTGCGGGAAGGAGGTCGAGGCGGAGATCCTGACGCGGAAGCCCCTTCGGCCCGATGCGCTCGAGGTCGAGGCGAACCCCCGCTCGCGGAGCGCGAAGCTGCGCGCCGGTCGGAAGGTGATCTAGGTCGTCTCCTCGCTCGACGGATGTCCCGCCGCGACGTGCTCGCCGCGGCTAGGCTTCAGTGCGAAGGCATGAGACGGCGAAGGGTGGGGAGGTGGCAGAGCCCGCGGCGGGCTTGGCGTTCGCCGCGCGAGCTCCTCGTGGGGCTCGCGGGCGCGATCTCCGTCCCTGTTCTCGTCGCTCTCCTGGCAACGGGCCTCCTGCTCTTCTACCTGTGGCAGGGGACGACGATCCGCGACCTCCACGCCCAGCGCGCGGCGGCGCGGGAGGCGTTGACGATGACGCAGGAAGTGAACCGAACCCTCGAGTTCGAGATCGGGCAGGCCTTCTCGCTCGACCGGATCTCGGCTCTGGCGAAGAGCATGGGCATGGTCCCGCCCTCACAGATCCGCTATGTCCCTCTCCCACCCGCTCCCAAGGACCGCTAGAGACGGGGAGAGGGGGAGGGCTCGCGCGGTCCTCCTCGTCTTCTCCTTCGTGGCCCTGGCTGTGGTGGCGCGCCTCGTGCAGCTCCAGGTCGTCGAGCACGGCCGCTGGGTCGCCGTAGCGAAAGCGACGCAGGAGCGGACCCTCGACGTTCCCCCTCGTCGGGGGACGATCTACGACCGAAGCGGCGTTCCCCTCGCCTACGACGTGAAGGCGAGGGGCATCGCGATCGACAGCCTCAACATGACCAAGCCCGAGGCCCTGGTCGCCTTGCTCAGCAAGGAGCTTGGGATCCCGGTCGCGAGCCTTCAGAGGCTCGTCTACCGATCGAGCTACTTCACCTGGATCGACCGGAAGGTCGACCTCGCGACCGCGGCCCGGATCGACGCGGAGGCGAAGAAGACCCGCGCCTACGGGCTCCTGTTCTTCGAGACCTGGAAGCGCTGCTATCCGGAAGGGGACCTCGCCTCGAACCTCCTCGGTTTCGTGGGGACCGACGGCGCGGGCCTCGAGGGGGTCGAGCGCCAGTTCGAGACCCTCCTCGCCGGGACCCCGGATAAGGTCGAGATCCTGAAGGGTGCCGACGGTCGGATCTACGAGACGCGCGTCTTGGAGAAGGGGAAGCCTGGACAGGACGTCGTCCTCACGATCGACAGCCGCTTCCAGCAGATCTGCGAGGAGGAGGTCTCTCGGGGGACCCTAGAGAAGCAGGGCAAGGCCGGTTACGTCGTCGCTATGGATCCCAGGACGGGCGAAATCCTGGCGATGGCCCAGAGCCGCCGCTACGACCTGAACCGCTTCGCGCAGTCGAGCGCGGAGGACCGGAGGAACCTGCCTGTCTCCTTCCTCTGCGAGCCCGGCTCCTCGTTCAAGACGTTCAGCGCCCTCGCGGCCCTGGAGTGTGGGGCCGTCTCGACGAGCGACGTCTTCAACGGAAACGACGGGTATGCCGTCGCCGGTCACCCCTTCCACAACGCAGGCAAGGTGTCGTACGGAACGGTCAACCTCGGGAAGATCCTCAAGATGTCGATCAACGCCGGGATCATCCAGGTGGCGCAGCAGGTCGGGGAGGAGCGCTTCCACCAGGCCTTGGTCAATCTTGGATTCGGGCAGAAGACCGGGGTCTCCCTCCCCGGCGAAGAGGCCGGGATCCTTCGCCCGGTCGAGGAGTGGTCCGGCCTCGAGCTCGCCACCCTCTCCTTCGGCCAGGGGGTCGCGGTCACCGGGGTTCAACTCGTGCGGGCGTTCGCCGCGGTGGCGAACGGCGGGCTCCTGCTTGAGCCGCAGATCGTCGTTCCGGCTGCGGACGTGAAGAAGCCCTCCGGGCCGAAGGTCGTGCGCCAGGTCGCCTCTCCCGCAGCCTGCAAGACGCTGACCGAACTCCTCTGCGGAGTCGTCATGGACAGTGACGGAACCGCGCCCGCGGCCCGCGTCGCCGGGTTCGAGGTCGCCGGGAAGACGGGCACCGCGGAGAAGGCCTTTCCCGGGCAGGGCTACGTGCCGGGGCGCTACACCGCCCTCTTTGCTGGCTACCTTCCGGCCGACGATCCCGCCCTCGTCCTTCTGTGCGTCATCGACGAGCCGGCCGGCGGCGCTGGGGGAGGCCTAGCGGCCGCACCCGTCTTCGGCAGGGCAGCGGCGCGCATCGCCGCGCTGGACCACCTCGCGCCGGTGGCCTCCGCCGAGCCACACTAGCGCCGCAGGTACACGGCGAGCAGGGCGAGGTCGGCCTGAGAGAGGCCGGGGATGCGGGTCGCCTGGCCGAAGGAGCGAGGGCGGACCCGGTCCAGGAGTTCTCGCGCTTCGATGGAGAGACTCGTCAGGGCTCGGTAGTCGAGCATCTCTGGAATCTGGATCCGCTCCATGCGCTTCAGGCGCCCGATCTCGCGGGCCTGCTGGGCGAGGTAGCCCTCGTACTTCACCTCGATCTCCGCTTCCAAGGCGACCTCGGGGTTCACCCCGGAGACGAGGTCCTCCACGTGCAGCTCGGGTCGGCGGAGGAGGTCCTCCAAGCTCGCGCCGTTCTGCGAGAGAACGGTTGTGCCCCGCTCGGCGAGGAGCCGGTTCAGGGGATCCCCCGGTCCGGCGCGACGCCCTCGGAGCTCGGAGAGAACCGCGTCGATCGCCCGGCGCTTGGCGCGCACCTTCTCCAGCCGCTCGTTGGGGAGGAGGCCGATTCGGTGCCCGAGCTCTGCCAATCGGAGGTCGGCGTTCCCCTCGCGCAGGGTGAGCCGGTACTCGGCTCGCGAGGGGAGCATCCGGTAGGGTTCCGTCACCCCGCGATTCACGAGGTCATCGATCAAGACGCCGATCACCGCCTCGCCGCGCGACAGGACAACCGGCTCCTCGCCCCTCACGCCCCGCGCGGCGTTGATCCCTGCAAGGAGCCCCTGCGCCGCGGCCTCCTCGTACCCGGTCGTCCCGTTGATCTGTCCCGCCAGAAAGAGGCCGCCAATCCCCTTCACCTCAAGCGAGGGGGAAAGCTGGGTCGGGTCGACGTAGTCGTACTCGATGTCGTACCCGTAGCGCTCGATCTCCGCCTCCTCTAGGCCCTGGATCGAGCGGACGATCCGATCCTGGACGTCGGGTGGGAGGGCGGTGTAGATCCCCTGCAGGTAGACCTCGGCGCTCGACCGACTCTCCGGCTCGAGGAACACCTTGTGGCTCGCCCGCTCAGGGAACTTGACCACCTTCGCCTCGAAGGACGGACAGTGGCGCGGCCCCTCCCCGGCGATGAGGCCGTTGTAGTTCGGCGAGAGGTGCAGGCTCTCGCGCACGATCCGGTGCGTCTCCTCGTTCGTGCGGGTGACGTAGACCGGGAAGTCGGGGGCCAGGACGACGGGCTCATTCCAGAAGGAGAAAGCAAGGGGGATGCCGCTGGTTTCCTGGCGGATGAGACGGGTGACGTCGATCGAGCGGCGGTGGACGCGCGGGGTCGTCCCGGTGTTCAGGCGCCCCATCCGCAGGCCCAATCCCCGCAAGAACGCGGAGAGTTCGACCGCCGGGGGCTCCCCACTCCGGCCGGCCGGGTAGACGGCCGTCCCCAGCAGAACGCGGCCGTTGAGGAAGGTGCCGGTCGCCAGGACGACCGCTCGGGCGCGGAGGTCGATCCCCTCGCGCAGGCGAACGCCACGGACGGCGCCGTCGGAGACGAGGATCTCGGTCGCCATCCCCTCGAGCAGGTGGACGCCCTCCGTCGCCTCGAGGCGCTCCTTCCAGAGAGAGGCGTAGGCGATCCGGTCGGTCTGGATGCGGCGGACCTGCATGGCCGGGCCCTTGCTCGTGTTGAGGAGTCGGGCGTTGAGCGCCGTCCGGTCGGCGAGCAGGGCCATCTCCCCGCCCAGCGCGTCCACCTCGCGGACGAGTTGGGACTTGCCCGGCCCGCCGAGGGCTGGGTTGCACGGCATCCGCCCGACTCCCGACAGGTCGATCGTCACGAGCGCCGTGGAGAGGCCAAGCCGTGCGGCCGCCAGGGCGGCCTCGCACCCGGCGTGGCCGGCGCCGATCACGACCAGGTCGACATCTCGCATGGGGACGTCCTCTCGATCTGTCTTGAGAAGGAGCCCAGGACGGGCTTCGCTCTCGCGGGATGGTAGATGGGATGGGCGCTTCTGTCAATCGGCGCTCATCCTCTGAACGGCTATAATCCCGGCGACCGACGATGACGCGCACGAAGCTTCTGGCCGGGAACTGGAAGATGCACAAGACGCCGGACGAGACGGAGGCGTTCGTTCGCCGTTTCCTTCCCCTCCTTTTCCCCCGCGTGGACGTCGAGGTCGCCCTCCTTCCCTCGTTTCCGAGCCTTGACCGCACGGGCCGGCTCCTCGCCGGAACCGCGGTCTCGCTCGGGGCACAGGACCTGTACTCCGAGCCCTTCGGCGCCTTCACAGGAGAGGTGTCCGCGGAGATGCTCCGCGCCTGTGGCTGCCGGTACGTCCTCGTCGGCCACTCCGAGCGCCGGGCCCTCTTCCGCGAGGACGACCCGCTCGTCAACCGGAAGCTCAAGGCCGCCCTCGCCGGAGAGATCATCCCGATCCTCTGCGTCGGGGAGACGTTGACCGAGCGCCGGGAGAAGAGGACCGAGGAGCGGGTGCTCACCCAGCTCGCGGGGGCGCTGATCGGCGTGCACGCGGAGTCACTCTCTTCCCTCGTTGTCGCCTACGAGCCGGTCTGGGCGATCGGGACCGGGGAGGCGTCCTCCCCCGAGGAGGCGCAGGCGGTCGTCCACCGCATTCGCGAGTGGTTCGACGCCCTGCACAGCCGAACGGTTGCGAATCGCGTGCGGCTCCTGTACGGAGGGAGTGTCACCCCGGCGAACGCGGACTCGTTCCTGCGCGAGCCGGACGTGGACGGAGCCCTCGTCGGCGGCGCCTCTCTCGTCCCTGAGTCCTTCGCCAGGATCGTCGCGGCCTGCCCGAAGGCTGCTTGACAGCACCGCGCGGAGGGGGTAGCGTCCAGGCCGACATGCTTCGCACGATCCCGAACCAGATCACCGTGGCCCGCATCGCGAGCGTGCCTCTCCTCATGTTCTTTATCCTCTGGGACACGCGGATGGGGCAGATCGCGGCGATCGTCCTTTTCTGCCTCGCCGCGGCGTCGGACGCGGTCGACGGCTACCTCGCGCGGAGCTTCAAGCAGACGACCTTGTTCGGGAAGTTCGCCGATCCGATTGCAGACAAGCTCCTCGTCGTCGGCGCCCTCGTCTCGTTCATCCAGCTCGGCGAGGTCGCTGCCGCGCCGGTGATGGCCATCATCGCCCGCGAGTTCCTCGTGACCGGGCTGCGCATCCTCGCCATGGCCGAGGGGATGCTGATCGGAGCGAGCCTCCTCGGGAAGCTGAAGACGATCTCCCAGATCGCCCTCGTCTTCTCCATCCTCGCCGGCCGCTACTTCGCCTTCGGGAGGCCGGGACACCTGGCGACGGACGTCCTGCTCTACGTTGCCGTCGCCATCTCCCTTCTCTCTGCTGGCGTCTACTACTACCAGGCGCGCTCTGTCTTCACGCGCCGGCCATCGCCTTCGTAGAAGCGGGGCCAAGCGACCAAGACAAGTCACACTGCAGAGCACCTGGATCGGGCAGGTTCGCCCAGGCCTTCGGCCTTGAGGGAAGCGCCTCAGTGAGGTGGCTGGGAGGGGTGGATACCTTTAGGACCCCGATGCCTCATATGGATGGAGGAGATCGGACCGCTTCTGGGTCTTGAAGTGGCCCGTGTAGCGAACGGCGCCAAGAGCCGTCGCCTCCGGCGTCCTTGTGAGTTGGGTCCTTGCCTCGGTGAGGTGCTTGTTCTCCTCGCTCGCGTCCTGGTCGGAGAGACAGCGCGTGAGGGAGGGCCAACGAGGGGGGTGCGAGGCCCCTCGATCTTCACCGCCCCGCCACTACTCCGCCCCACGAGCCACATGGTGAAGGGGTAGTCGTGGAGAAGTGAGCTTCCGAGTTGTCTATGGGTGCGCCTTGGACTCAGAGGAGGTGCGAAGCACCGCGTATGCATGCCAAGAGAGTAGGGTCTCTCACGAGTGCCGTGTTCGTGTGGATGTCGCTCGTCGCCTTGGGTCAGTCCGGTTCCGACCCGACACAATGGACGGCGCAGGAGGCCATTGCGAGGGCACGTGAACAGCACGCCGACGTCCGCCAGGCGCAGCTCGCGCTCGACCTCGCGGAGCTCGAGTTGCGCGCGGCCCAGGCGCAGGGGATCGTCCCGTCGGTCAACCTCGAGCTTACCCCTCCTTCGCTCTCCTCTGGAGGGCTCTCCGGCGATGTGGCGGGCCACCTTGCGCTCGATCTTCCTCTCTCATGGGGGACGAGCAGCCAGATCTCGGGGAGCCTGGGTCTTGCCTGGAATCCTTCCACGGGCGAGTGGGGGAGGTCAACCTGGGAGGTCAGCTTCTCGCAGAGCCTTCGTCTCTCCCAACCTCGCGCGGCCTCGAAGAACCTCCGGAACAAGGAAGAGGCGGTGCAGGACGCTCGGGTTTCGCTCGTGGCCGCCCGGAACGCGGTCGTCCGCACGACGGTGGAGGGTTACGGAAATCTCTTGAATGAGCAGGTCCTGGTCGACCAGGCGCAGGCCGACGTGGCCCAAGCGGAGGCGGACCTGGGGAAGCAGAAGGAGTTGGCGGACGTGGGCCTCGCAGCCGAGGCGTCTCTCGTCCAGGCGCGCCTCGGCCTCCTCGACGCGCAGATTCGGCTGAGCGAGAGGGAGTCGACGTACACCGCGGACAAGGAGCGCTTCGGTCGCCTGGTGCTCGGGACGGACGAGGATTACGCGCTCGTCTCGCTCAAGCTCCCTCTGGACACCCTCAAGAAGGAGGCGAGCGCGCTCCTGACTCAAGAGGGCCTGGTCGCGAAGGCCGTCGCGCAAGCTTCCGAGGTCAGGTCCGCAGAACAGGCGGCCGTAAGTGCCCAGGAGGCTGTACAAGCCGCCCGACGAGCGGCGCTCCCGAACCTGTCGCTCAAGGCGACCATGGGGGACGTCGGGTGGCAGGTGGGCCTCAGCCTGGGCTTTCCCCTCTTTTCCCCGACGCGGGACTTCGATGTGAAGATCGCAGAGGCAAAGCTCCTGATGGCGCAAGACAAGCTCGCCGCGGCGCAGGAGAACGTGAAGGATCGTCTCCTGACGCGGCAGACGACGCTTCGCGCTGCCCTCGCGAGTCTGGATCGGCTTCCGATGGAGCAGGAGAAGTGGTCGCTCGACGAGACCGTGACGAAAGCGAAGTGGGAGGCTGGGTCCCTCAGCGATGAAGACTGGCAGACGTTCCTGGAGGACAAGCGCGCGTTCGCGACGGACGCGGACCGACGCGGGGTCACGCTGCTGGTCGCCTACCTCGCCTGCCGCGACGGACTCGGGCTCGAACTCGACGTGGAGGAGTGGTTGAAATGAAGCGCCGCACGGGGTTCGTCTTGGGCGCAGTGGTCCTTGCGGCGGTCGGGGGAGCGGCCCTTGGCCTCCTCCTGACCTCGGGAAAGGACAAGACGAAGGCGGCCACGGCGGTGTCGAACACCGTGCGGGTCAGCCGCGGGAATGTCGTCCAGTCCTTGACAGTCTACGGGACAGTGGCTCCCAAGCAGGAGTACGCGTTCACCTTCCAGGGTGACAAGGTCTCGGAGATCCTGGGGAGTGTGGGGCAGCGGGTCGAGTCCGGGCAGGTCCTTATCCGACTCGACAGCACACGCGAGGAGCTGGCGCTCTTGCAGGCTCAGCAGGCGCTGCAGCAGGCCAAGGCCGAGGGCGTACCAGCGACGATCCGAGCGAAGGAGTTGGCCCTGGCCATCGCCCAAGCGGACTACGATTCGACGACGCTCCGGGCTCCGTTTGGCGGGGTCATCACGGAGATCACGGAAGCAACCGGCTCTTCGGCGACAAGGAACCTCACGCTCGTCGATACGACCGAGCTCTTCATGAGGGGAACGGTCGATCAACTGGATGCTCCCACCGTCGCCTTGGGTCAGAAGGCGCAAGCGGTGATTGAGCCCCTGCCGGACAAGACCTGGCCGGTCGACCTCGTCGAGATCGGCGGCCTGGCGACCAAGGCGGGGAACAGCACGGTGGTCGCGGTCACCGGCAAGCTCCCGGCCGACCCGACGATCCTCATTGGGTACACCGTGGAGATGCAGATCACGATCACGGACGCGCGGAACGTGCTGCGGGTCCCCATCGCCTGCCTCGTTGAAGCGCCGCGAGGGTGGATGGTGATGAAGGTTGCGAACGGGACCCCAACCCCAACGCAGGTGACCCTTGGGGCGCAGTCCAACGCGTATGCCGAGATCGCAAGCGGCCTCGAGGAAGGCGATGAGATCCTCGCAAGCCCGGGTAGCCGCACCGCGGGGTCTACGTCGACGACCTCGGACCGCGGCAACGGCGCGCGCATGTTCGAGGGAGGCCCCGGGTTGTTCTTCGGGCCGGGGGCGCCGTGATCGAGCTTCGCGGCGTGACCAAGGACTACCCGATGGGTGAGGTCGTCTACCACGCCCTGCGCGGGGTCGACCTCACCATCGGCGAGCGGGAGTTTCTCGCGATCACCGGGCCGTCCGGATCAGGGAAGTCGACCCTGCTGCATGTGATCGGCGCCCTGCATCGTCCCACGGCAGGCGAGGCCCTTTTCGAGGGGATGGACCTTGGGTCCCTCTCTCGCGACGAGCTCGCCCGGCTGCGGAACCAGAAGATCGGGTTCGTTTTCCAGCAGTTCTACCTCCTGCCGCGAGCGACAGCGCTCCGGAACGTCGAGCTGCCGATGGTCTACTCGGGAGTGCGTCCGGTGGAGCGAAGGAAGCGCGCGGCCGCCTCTCTGGACCGGGTCGGTTTGTCGGAGTTCGCGCACCACCGGCCGACCCAGCTCTCGGGTGGGCAGGCCCAACGTGTGGCCCTCGCACGCGCCCTGGTCAACTCGCCTCTCCTTCTCTTGGGAGACGAGCCGACCGGGAACCTTGACACTCAGACGACGTACGAGATCCTGCAACTGTTCGTCTCCCTGCACGACGAGGGGCGAACCGTTGCGATCGTGACGCACGAGCGGGAGATCGCGGGGCAGGCAACCCGCGAGGTTGTGTTGCGTGACGGGCGGATCGCGGAGGACGGCCGTGCAATTCCTTGAGATGCTGCGGACTGCGATTGGAGCACTCCGGGCGCACAAGCTGCGCACGACGCTCTCCATTCTCGGGATCGTGATCGGCGTCGGATCCGTCGTCGCCATCATCGCCCTGGTGAACGGGGCCACAGCCCAGATGAAGGAGCAGATCGCTGGCCTCGGGATGCGAACGATCACCATCAACCTCTTCCCGCAGGCCCTCTCGTCGGCGGCGTCGGCTCGGGCCCTCACAAGCGAGCTCACCGGCGAGCTCCTCGCAGCGCCGTCGGTCTCCCAGGTCGTCCCCACCTCATCGACCCGCGGGCAGGCGATCGTCAATGGGGTGAGCTACGACGAGAGCCTGATGGGGGTCACGTCCGCGTACGCCGAGCTGTTCGACGGGTTCTCGCCACAGGACGGTCGGTTCATCCACGCCCTCGACGAGGACCGGGCGGTCGCTGTCCTCGGGGCGACGGTGGCCCAGAGTCTTTTCGGGACGGAGAACCCGATTGGGAGGATGCTGCCGATCCAGATCTCGGGGCAGAAGGTTGGCTTCCAGGTCATCGGGGTGATGGCCGAGCGGGGCGTTGTCGGGTACCAGGACCTCGACAACATGGTCTACATCCCGCTCTCGACCGCCCTTCGCCTCTCGGGATCGCGCCAGTTCACGTCCTACGTCGCCCAAGCGGCGAGCGAGGGCGCGGTGGAGCAGGCTGCCTCAGAGATCGAGGCGATCCTCGATCGGATGATCGCCGCGTCCAGGACCTCGCAGGGCACCCGCGCCCGTTCTAGGACGCCGTACGACGTCCGGGTCCAGAAGGAGGCGATCCAGACCTACGAGGAGAGCGTCGGCACGATGACCCTGATCCTCGGCGGGGTGGGGGCGATCTCCCTCCTCGTCGGAGGGATCGGGATCATGAACATCCTTCTCGTCTCGGTCACCGAGAGAACGCGGGAGATCGGGATCCGCATGGCGATCGGTGCCCGCCCGCGGGACGTCCGTACGCAGTTCCTGATCGAGGCAGTCCTGACGAGCTCGATCGGCGGGGTCCTCGGCCTGGGTTTCGGCTGGCTGTGCGCGTGGCTGGGATCCCTGTTCGCCGACTGGCCGTTCGTCGTTTCGGTTTACCCAGCGCTCCTCGCCTGCGGGTTCTCCCTCCTGATCGGCCTCACGTTCGGCCTCTACCCCGCCCTGCGTGCGGCACAGCTTGACCCCGTCGTGGCGCTCCGTTACGAGTAAGCCCGAGAGGAACGGCGGGTGCCTCCCAGGGAGGCCCGCCCTGACCGACTCGGTGTCGGGGGCTGGGAGCGCCGCCGGGCCCCGGTCGCGGGACTCGTTGTGGAGGAGATGCCGTGCCGCTGGGTTGATGCCGGTCACGCCGCTCTCACGGCGGCTGAAGGGTGACTCCCCGGACCTTGCCGCACGTGGCACGGACTCCTACCGTGCGTCCTTCGGCTCGGGTGCTCAGACGTGCCCGCCCCCCCGCGAGTCGAGAGCCTCCTTGCCGCGCTCGGTAAGGTTGGAGCATCCTTCAGGTCGCTCAGGCGGCTGTGCCCACGTCCTACTTGCCCTTTGCCACCTCCCACAGCTTCACCGTGTCGTCTGCCGAGCCCGAGGCGAGAAGAGTCCCATCCGGGGAGAACGCGACACACCAGGCTTTGTCGGAGTGACCCTCGAGGGTCCGGAGCTCGGCTCCCGTCGCGACGTCCCATAGCTTCACGGTGCTGTCGTAGGAGCCCGAGGCGAGGAGGTTCCCGTCGGGTGAGAAGGCGACCCCGGTGACCCAGCTTGTATGGCCCCTCAGAGTCTGCACGGCCTTCCCCGTCGCGACGTCCCAGAGCTTGGCGGTTCCGTCGTAGGATCCCGAGGCAAGCAGTGCGCCGTCGGCCGAGAAGGCGACGCATCGGAGGCCGTCCCTGTGACCGCGAAACGTGCGCACCTCCACTCCCGCGGCGACGTCCCACAGCTTTACGGTGGTGTCCCCGGAGCCTGAGGCAAGAAACCTTCCGTCGGGAGAGAAGACGACGGAGAGGACGGCGTCGGCATGGCCCTTGAGGACACTCACCGCAGCCCCCGAGGCGGTCTCCCACAACCTCACCGTGCCGTCAGTGGAGCTCGAGGCGAGCAGGGTACCGTCAGGTGAGAAGGCGACGCTGCGGACTTCCTCCGTATGACCGCTGAACGTCCGCAACGCAACTCCCGTGGAGACATTCCACAGGATCACGAGCTTGTCCTCTGCCGCCGAGGCGAGCAGGGAACCATCGGGCGAGAAGGCCACGCAACGAACCGGGCGCGTATGGCCGGTCAGCTCCCTCACTACCGCTCCTTTCGAGACATCCCACAGCTTGAGCGCTGTTCCTTGCCCCCAGCGCGTCCACTCCCCTCCTCCCGTGGCGAGGAGAGTCCCGTCAGGGGAGAAAGCCACCCAGAGCACCTCCCACGAGGGACCGCCGAGGGGGGTTAACGCAGTTCCCGTGCCGACCTCCCACAGCCTCACTGTGACGTCGCTCGAACCCGAGGCGAGAAGCTTCCCGTCCGGAGAGAAGGCAACGGAGCGAACCTCGTCCGTGTGGCCGCTGAGGGCGCTCGCCGCCGCCCCCGTGGCGACGTTCCAGAGCATCACGGCCTTGTCCGCCGAACCCGAAGCAACAAGCTTCCTGTCGGGGGAGAAGGCGACGGCGTTGACGCCGTCCGCATGCCCCTTGAGGGTGCTGAGGAGCTTCCCGGTGGTGACGTCCCACAGCCGTGCCGTCTTGTCCGCCGAGCCGGAGACGAGGAGCCTTCCGTCTGAGGAGAAGGCGATCGAGCGGACCTCCATGCTGTGGCCGCTGAGGGTCCCCACCGTCTTCCCCGTCGTCACGTCCCACAGCTTCACGGTCCTGTCACTCGAGGCGAGGAGCTTCCCGTCGGGGGAGAAGGTGACCGAGAGGACCCCTTTGGCGTGACCGCTGAGCGTCCGCACCAATGAACCCGCCGCGACGTCCCACAGCTTGACGGTCAGATCGTTGGATCCCGAGGCGAGCAGCTTGCCGTCAGGGGACAAGGCGACCGAGCGGACCTCCTTGGCGTGGCCAGTGAAGGTGCGCACCACCGCGCCCGTAGCGACGTCCCAGAGCATCACCGTCTTGTCGTCTGAGCCCGAAGCGAGGAGCGCCCCAGTGGGCGAGAAGGCGACGGACGTGACCGACTTCGTGTGGCCCTCGAACGTGCGAACGACGGTCCAACCCTCCGTCTCCACGAGGTGCACCGCGCAGGCTCCAGCTGCGATCGCCAGGTAGCGCCCGTCCGCGGAGAAGGCAACCGACACAACGGTGCCGAACCCGAGCGTGCGCACGGCGGGGAGCGTTCCGGGCGCCGCCGCCGCACCCATCACCCCAACCAGCACGAGCCCCACGGCGAGCGATCCTTTGGCTGTCATAGGCTGTGAATCTCCTCCTCTCTGGGGAGCATACGCCCGGCGGATAGGGCAAGGCTACTTGCACCCATCCACTCGGATTGCCTGCGGTGAACAGTCGAGTTCTCTAGGTAGTCCAGCTGTTCTGGTCTCGGCGAACCGGACCGCGCATGAGCCAAGCGTGCGCCAGATCAGCTTGGGAAGCGGACCGTTCACCGGCGGTGGGTCGATCAAGGCGATCCCTCGACGCGGCCCAGCACGGGCAATGGGCCTGGGATCGGCGCAGTCTACTCCGCGCCGAGCAGGCACAGGTCGAAGAACGCCCTGACAGCCGCGCTGCGTTCCGGCGAGTAGCTTGAGAGGTGACCTTCTCCCTCGACGACGCAGAGACGCGAATCGACGCCAGCTGCCACCAGTGCCTCTTGCAGAGCGGTGGCCTGCCGGATCGAGACGAGGTCATCTTCATCCCCCTGCACGATGAAGAAGGGCGCGTCGTCGGCGCTCACGTAGAAGAGCGGGCTCGCGAGCAGAGCCAGAGCGAGCCTATCCGCGAGGGGTCCGCCCAAGAGGTGCGAGACGTACCCTTCGAGCTCCCCCCTCGTCGCCTCCGGCGCCTGCTCCGCCAGCTTCGTCAGATCCGTGGGGCCGGCGTAGTCACAGACGGCTTGGACCGCGCTTGACTGATCGAGCCAGTCCCCCACGGTTCCCTCTAGCTCCTGCACGCCCTCCGATACCCCAAGCAGCGCGGCCAGATGGCCTCCAGCAGACTCCCCCCAGACGCCGATGTGTTCGGCATCGTACCCGTACTCGTCGGCGTGGGCTCGCAGCCAGCGCACCGCGGCCTTGCAGTCGTGGATCTGGGCCGGGAACGGCGCCACTTGACTCAGTCGGTAGTTCACGAGCGCCACCGCATAGGCGTCGCCTAGTGTGCCGTGGAGGTTCGTCGCAGTGAGAGGTCCGGCCTTGTCCCCTTTCTCCCACCCTCCGCCGTGCAAATAGACCACGAGCGGGGGTGGGTTCCTCGTGTCCCGGGGAGGGAGGTAGAGGTCCAGGCTGGTGTAGGTAGGGTCGACGCCGGGCAGAACCGCGTACGGGAGATCGAGGAGCTCGTCGCAGCCGCGGTAGGTGGGCGCGCCCCGACTCACCTCGAGGGCGACGGTCTCGCAGGTCTGGACGAGTTCAACGCGGGTGAGGGAGACCACCTTGCTGTTCTGCGCCAGCTCGGCGGTGCCGCGGTGTGACCACCGCCCGAGGAGGATTGGCTCCGCGTCCCCGGGGTTCCGGTAGCCGTAGACCTCGAGGGTCGCCGTGCCCTTGGACTCCTTGCCGATCCTCCATCGAAGGGGCTCCTGCTCTGGAATCGTCACGTGCACGTCAAACGAGACCAAGAGCGGGTAGCAGCAGGGCTTTGACACCCGGATCGCGGGGCACGTCGACACCCGCTCTGATCCTCTCGTTCCAAGAGGGTAGCGATCGACAACCATCAGGCCGCTGAGGTACTCAAGCTCCGTCTCACCGGAGGCGGTTGTCAGATCGAGGCGGAGACGGTAGAACGTCTCTCCGCCCGCGGTGCAGGTGAGGAGGAGAACGGCGAGCCCGATCGCAGCAGTCAAGAGGATGAGACGGCCTCGTATGCTCATCTAGCTTCCACGGTAGCACAGGAGATGTGTTGCCGCAAATGGAGCCACGCCCATGACTTGATCCCAAGGAACTCGACCACGCACGAGGTCGGGAATCCGGGTTAGCTCTGATGGTGAGATACTGCCACTCTGGCAGGAATCCTCGGCTGGATCAGCGGACGTAGGACTCGAACGGGAGGCCTGACCGTGGTGAAGTCCCAGGATACAAGACGGAGCCTCAAGAAGGGACCGCGGAGGTCCCTCAAGGAGAAGCGTCTCGCCAAGAGGGCCAGAAAGGTAGAGACCCTGACATGAGGAGATCTCCACACTCCGGGAGACGACGGCTCTGGGCCTCTTTCACATGCTGGGTCTGCCTGACTGCACCCCGGGCAGGCCGGGACAGGGCGTTCCCACCGGAACGCGGAGGAGCGTGACTTGCCACGCAGGAGGGGTCCGTGTAGGGTCAGTCACTCATTGACGGAGCCAAGAACGGGCCGCAGTCGGTTCACCCAATGGGGTGGCGCCGAGAGAGGGGTGGCCACGAAGGATCCTCGCCAACGCTCTTTCTCACCGCCGCGCATCCCGGCAACCGAGGCATCCGTTCTCAGCCCGTGCGGGGCCTTCCCCTGAGGAGGACCAAGGAGGGGTATCGATGAACGACATTCTCACCAAGACCGAGCTTGCGTCCCTACTCGAGACCCAAGAGGCTCCTTGCGTCTCGATCTTCCTCTCGACGCATCGCACGGGACGGGAGGGTGGGCAGGACCCGATCCGACTCAAGAACCTGCTCAAGCTGGCGGAGGAGCGCCTGGAAGAGAGAGGAATCCACAGGACGAAGGCAAGAGCTCTCCTAGAACCAGCCGCGGCGCTCTCGGCCGACCCCGACTTCTGGCGCCGACGGAGTGATGGCCTGGCCGTTTACATGTCCTCCGGGAGGCTTCGGGCCTACCGGGTAGCGTACGCCTTCCAGGAGGGAGTCTCTGTGGCGGACGCGTTTGCGGTCCGCCCCCTGCTTCCGTTCCTGAGCGAAGGAGGTCGGTTCTTCATCCTCGCCCTGAGCCAGAACGGAGTCCGCCTGGTGGAGGCCCACCGGTCGAGCGCACGCGAGGTCTCGCTCGAGGGGTTTCCTACAACGCTCGACGAGATGCTGGCCGGGGGGGACCGCCGGGAGGAGACTCTCAGCTACCACTCCGGATCCTCGGCGGGACGAGGAGAGGCAGCCGCGGTCTTCCATGGACAGAGCGGTGGGGCGGACAAGACGCTCCACAAGAGGGACCTCATTCGGTTCTTCCAACGCGTCAACGCGGGGCTTGGCGACCTCCTCAAGGACGAACGGGCACCGCTCATCCTAGCCGGCGTGGAGTCCGAGGTCGCGCAGTACCGCGAAGTGAATACCTATCGCTTCCTCGCTGAGCCGCCGCTCGTCGGGAACCCAGAACGATGGACGGCGAACGACCTGCGCGAGCGCACGTGGGAGTTGGTGAGGCCCCTCCTGTCGGCAAGGACCGCCGCAGGCCTGGCGCGCTATCGAGAGCTGACGGGGAGCGCACGCATCTCGGATGACCCAGTGGCCTGCCTCTCGGCAGCCTTCCAGGGGAGGGTGGAGGCGCTCTTCCTTTCCGTGGGCAAGGAGTGCTGGGGGACGATCGGCGCGAAGGGAATGGAGATCGAGCTCCGCGACCCTCGTCGGGAGGGGGACATCGAGCTCCTCGAGAAGGCGGCGGCCGAAGTCCTCCGCCATCGGGGGGACGTCTACGTTCTTGAGGAGGGGTCGATGCCTGGTGGTACCGTGGTCGCGGCGATCTTCCGCTACTGACCTGGCCTGCTCCGAGATGCCTCTCTAGCTCCTGCTTGGGAGCCGAGGCGGGGCAGCGGTTGACGACAGTCACGCGGCGCGGGACTCGGCTTCGGCTCATCGGGGAACCTACTCACCGCGGCCGACGCTGCATGCCTAAGCGTTCGGACCGATGAAGAGGGGGGGGTAGCGGCAGAGGGGCTGCTTCAGTGATGTCACCGTGCACGGTCATGGAATCGGACCTCTTGAGTCAGGGTCCGGCGCGCTCTCGACTCGCGGAGAGGACGGGGGACGACGTCCTCGGCGTGTGCGACACGGTGTGGGGCACCGCCCCCGGCGGCCGCAGGCCAGGCGCACGCCCTTGGCGAGGCAGGGGCGGCGGAAAGTCGGCTTTCCTTGCCATTCAGAGACATCGAGGGTAAGATTAGGAGTGTTGTTGGTTCTTTTGCAGCCGTTTTACCTCGAGGGCGCGTTCGTTCACCTTCCATCTAGAACGCTCTGCTGAGATCAGACCCCCAACATGAAGGAGGTAGATTGACATGGCAGAGCGAGAAACTGGCACAGTCAAGTGGTTCAACGAGACCAAGGGGTTCGGCTTCATCGGGCGAGACAAGGGCGGAGACGTGTTCGTCCACTTCAACTCCATTCGCGGCGCCGGCTTCAGGACGCTGAATGAGGGACAGAAGGTGGAGTACGTCGTCGCCGAGGACCAAAGAGGCCCGAAGGCGCTCGATGTGAGCCCTGTGGCCGCTGGGCTTCCGAACGTTGCGGCAGCAGCCCCGGCGGTCACGGAGATGGAGACGGTAGGCGCTACCGTCTAGAAGAGTTGGGACAATCCCAATGTGACGGCGACGCAGGTCAGAAGCCTGCGTCGCCCTTTTCTCGTATGGCTGGACGCGGACAGCAGACAGGCGGCCAATCCGCCCGACAGCCCCACCCTGGCGGAGTAGTCGTGGGGCTTTGGTGCGGCCGCATCACGCTCGGGGAACCGAAGCGGCCCATGGTGGACTGGGAACGGGAGTACGATACGATCCGTTCCCGGAGTCCCTTGGGCTGCTTGTTGCCTGCACCGGAGGCACTGGCCACGGGAGGTGAGGCCGGCGTAGACTGAGTCGACATGCGCGTCCCGCGCCAGGTTCGGGAGAGAAGCGGGGAACACGGGGAGGGCGTCATGGAAAGAAGGGTCAATCGGGGCTTCCTCTTGGGGGGGGTCATCCTCGGCGCCGCCGCGTTCGCCGTAGCGAGCCAGGTCGGCTCGACGCAGTTCCCTCTCTCCGTGGGGGGGATTGTTCCCGTGGGGCAGTACGAGGCCGTCGGTACGGTCCCTGGCTGTACGGCGACGCTCATCGACCAAGAGACCGTTCTCACTGCCGCGCACTGCGTCTGCCAGCAGCAGGGACCGAACGCAGATCACGGCACCTGCGTCACGCGGCGGACGTTCACGCTCCATGACGTCTTCCCAGTCGACAACCCGGCCACCCCAGCCAACGAGTCGCTCACCCGACAGGACGTGTCGTTTGACGGCACGGTCTACGTCCACCCTCGGTACGGGAAGGATCGATGGCTGGCATACGACTTCGCGATCCTCAAGCTCGATGTGCCGGCGAACGAGCGTGTGCTGAACGTTGCTCCGATCCCAGTCGAGCTCGTCGTTCCCAACGTCCCGGGCGAGCAGGTGACCCTGATCGGCTACGGCCTAACGGGCAGTGACTGCTCGGCGAGCAACTCCGAGAAGCGCATGGCGACCCTATCGATCGCGGAGTGCGGTCCCGACGGCATCCTGGTGAAGAACGCGACGCAGTTCACCTGCCCTGGCGACTCCGGAGGGCCCTTGATCAACGCTCAGGGTCGTGTCATTGGAGTCGTCAGCCATGGCGACGCAAGCCAGGGAACGAGCGTCTATCGGCCCGTGTACTCGAGCGGGACCTGGGTCTCGACGTTCCTGAAGGGATCCTGGGCGCAGATCTGGGGTCCCGTGGGAGACGTGACAGTGGGCTACAACACGATCGAATCCTACGACCTCCTCTACGCGACTGAGCGGTCGACCGGAGACCTCTACGCCTTTGCGGGGACGGGGATGGCTTCATGGCACCGCATCGGCGGTCCCGGCAAGGGCTTTGCCGTCGCCGGGATGGGATCCCTGTACGGGCTGACACCGAATGGGGCAGCTGTTGTCCAGTACGTGGTAGCAACGGGAGCGTGGAACCCGGTCGGAGGTGCGGCAGGGGCGATCTACGGTGCGGTCGATCGGACGGGTCACGGCCTCTACGCCACGAATCCCCAGAGCGGTGCCCTCTACTCCTACAACGGCACCTCATGGACCCAGATCAGCGTCGCAGCCAAGGCGTTCGCCTTCGGCAGCGACGGACGGGCGTACCGGCTGGCGGCGGACGGAAGCGCCGTCGACCGCTACGACGGGACGCCGGGCCAGTGGACCCAGATTGGCGGGGCGGCGGCCGCGATTCATGCGGCAGGAACGAGCCTCTACGCGACGGATCCCGCCACGGGCGACCTGCACAGGTATGCCGGCAGTCCGTTCTCTTGGGTGCTGATCGGAGGCCCGGCGCGGATGTTCGCCGTGGGGGATGACGATCACCTGTACGGGCTGGCGGTCGATGGGAGTGCCGTCTTCCAGTACACGGGCTACCCCCTTCGATGGCTGAAGATCGGCGGCCCCGCGGGAGTCGTCTATGCCATCGGCGACCTTCTGGTGGCGACTAACCCTACAACCTACGAGCTGTGGCAGTACCGGAAGCAGTGAGGTCGACTCGACCTCGGCGTTTGGGGGTTCGTCCACCGAGGAATATGCGGACAGAAACCGGACTCCCCCTCAGAGCTGCCTCAAGAAGGCTCAAGATGAGGGAGCCGCATGATTGACCAGGAGGAGCTGCGCCGGCAGGAGTACATGGGGCGGATCAACCGCGTCATGGACTACGTCCACGACAATCTGGCCGGCGACCTTCGCCTGGAGACGCTGGCACGCGTCGCCCGTTTCTCCCCGTTCCACTTCCATCGCGTCTTCAAGGGGGTTATCGGAGAGACGCTGAACGACTTCATCCGCCGGGTGCGCGTCTCCACCGCGGCGAGTCGCCTCCTCTCGAACCCCAGGTCCTCGATCACGCAGCTCGCCGTGCAGTGCGGATACTCGTCCCCTTCCGCCTTCGCGCGCGAGTTCCGCGGTGCCTTCGGCATGAGCGCTTCCCAGTTCCGCCGTGGGGGTCACGAGGGGTGGCGCAAGATGCGTCAAGCGGAAGGCAAGCTCTATCAAGCGGAAAGCAGGAACGAGAAAGACCCAGCCGCCTCTTCGCCCTACGCTCCGGTCATCTCAGACTTGAGGAGGACGAACATGAAGTTCAGCGTCGAGGTGAAGCAGATGCCGGAGTGGAATGTCGTCTACGTGAGGCACATCGGCCCGTACCGCGAGATCGGGAAGGCCTTCGGCCGCCTGTTCAGGTGGGCCGGACCGCGTGGGCTGGTGCAGTTCCCAGAGACGAAGTCGCTCGCTGTCTACCACGACAGCCCTGATGTCACAGACCCGTCGAAGCTGCGCTCCGATGCGTGCCTCACGGCACCCGTCAGGACGAAGGTCGACGGAGAGGTCGGCACGATGAAGATCCCAGGCGGTTTGTTCGCCGTGGCCCACGTCGAGATCGACGAGACCCAGTTCGCCGAGGCGTGGGACAAGCTCCTCGGCGAGTGGATGCCGAAGAGCGGCTACCAGCCGGACGACCGGCTGTGCTACGAGATGTACCTGAACGATCCCGACACCCATCCGCAGAAGACGTGGATCGTCGACATTTGCGAGCCGGTCCGGCCCTTGTAGGCCGCTGTCTCATCAAACTGGCCTCGACCTCTCTCTTCGCTGAGGCGACGCGTTCCATCGGGAGTTACAGACTCACCTAGTAGCCAGCCGTGGTCCATAATGAGCAACAGAACGCACTTCTCGCTTCTTGCTGGGAGTGGTGAACAGCTTGAGAACTCCGCCGCCTCGATTGATGGAGGAGATCGCGGCGCCTTCAGTGTCACGAATCAGCGAGCCGTAGCGAACTGCGTTCGAAGTCCCCCTCTTCGGCTCCCCAGGAAGGATTCCAGTCGTGTTCTTTGCCGAGACCTCCCAGCACTCCAAGGGGAGGGCGGACTTCCGGATCCGAGAAGTCCGCCTCGGGTGGAACCCCTCGTGATAGCCAGGAAGGGAGTAACACGCTGATTCAGGAAGCTGCCCGACGAGACCGCATGAAGTTCCGCATCACTCGCTCGGAGGCGCCTGGCCCCGCACACCGATCCTGAGGTCCGACGAGGGCGCTGTAGACACCCTCCCCCGTGTTGTACAATGTGCCCATTCGAACGGGGGGGGTGTCTCAGAGTGCAGAAGACAATCCTGGACAAGCTTTCCATCTACGTCCCACAGAACAAGGTGGCGGAGAAGCCCGTTGAGCGCCTCCTCAAGCTCGGGGAGAAGCGGGACCGCTCGGTGAACTACCTCGTCGTCGAGGCGATCCTCGCCTATGTCGAGCGCAAGGAAAAGGAGGGGAAGAAGAGCTAGCCGTTCTTCTCGTTCGCCGAGGATTGCGGGTGCCGCATGATCATCGTCGGACGGCGGGGGGAGCAGTTGGGGCTGCTTGGCCTCGGAGCGCACCGCAGGGAGGGACAAGATGCAGGTTCAGACGAGAGCCAACCCTTGGTGGGCAGCGCTCACCGTATGGGGTGTGGTGAATGCCGTCAATGTGCTGCAGGCCGCGGGGTACCTTTCGCGGGTGCGCACCGGCAGCATGGCGATCAATCACCTCCTCGGCTATGTGATGGTCGCGCTCGCAGTCCCGGCAACGCTAGCCCTCGTCGCTTTCGGGCGCGCGCGAGCCGGCTGGCTGCAGTGGGTCGGTCCGGCGGTGTACCTCTCGTTCGTTGCGCTCATGGTCGTCGTGGACTATGTCTGGGCGCTCGAGTTCCGGTCTCCAATGCGTTGCGTCATCCTCGTGCCCTACCTCCTGCTCTTCTTCGGCGCGATCCTGGCGATGGGCCTGCCGATGTTCCGCTTGGATCGGCAGCTGTGGCTCGTCACCGTGGCGACCACGGTCTTGCTGCTGGGGTCGATGGGCGTTGCGTTGCGCAAGGGTGTCGGCTGAGTGATTGGCCGACGACCGCAGTCCAGAAACAGCACGGACACCACAGCCCAGCCTTTCCGCCATCCTAACCTGATCGCCGGAAACAGGACAAGGGATGGGGTGAGTCCCTAGTCGCTCGGCTTTCGGAGGAGCGAGCCCCTGGCGGAGTAGGCGCGAGTCTCGCTCTCAAGACCGCGACTAGCTAGGCTCAGCGATCAGCTTCCAAGACGCTTTCTTGTTCGGGCAGTTGGCGAGCCCGCATGGGGGCATCTTCTCGCCCTTGTTAACGATGACGGCATTTCCACACCCACCCGTGTGCTCATATCTTGCCGTTGCGGGAGCTGGGGCTCCCTCAGCGACGAACTGCCCGACGTAGTGCCCGATGTAGGACATCTCTGCAACCTCCTTCTCGGATGCTGCGCATCCTGGCGATAGGACGGGCAAGCCTCCTACCCGAGCAACACTATAGGTCACGATTGACCCCGAGTGAAGCGCAAAGGCGGAGTGGGCCGATCTCGAGGAGGGCCGGCCAGGGGGCGCCGCAGGCAGTAGGCGAGTCCGGATCTGCAGAACGCCCTGTCTCAGAAAGGATGATCGGAAGACAGCTCTGTGGCTTGCCGGGAGTGGTGGACAGTCTTGGGACTCTGCCGAGTGGTGCCCAAGGAAGGCAAGCCCGAGGCTAGTCTCCGGTGCCGGTGCCTCGTTCTGCGTCAGGTCCTTGACTCGAGTCGGAATCCAGATAGTCCACAAAAGTATCCACCAAGGCGTCGAGATAGGCCTTGAAGTCCTTTGCGCCAGCCATGGCCGAGTACTTGCCTGCGTCGATTTCCTGGCGAAGAGCGGAGAGACGCGAGCTTCCGATCCCTTCCTCTGCGAGGATTCCGATCAGTCGACTCGCAGCGTCGACCAAGCGGAACGGACCGTAGAACGGCGTTTCGTCGATGAGATTGCGCGCGCTGCTCGTCATGTAGCCAATAAGGTCAAAGACCTTGGCTTCCAATCCCATGCTATCCACCATAGACCTCCCAGTGAACGATCCCATCAGTCTTCCGTGCCGGTGGCGCTGGAGTCTCGTCCGGCGCTCCCACACTGACTAGGAGGATCGCCTCGACGGCGTCGGGGAGCTGGAGGAGGCGTCCGACGGCTTTGCGGTGGAACGAAGCAATGGTGCAGGTGCCCAGGCCCTCGGCGTACGCAGCCAACAGCAGGTTCTGCGTCGCCATCGCTGCATCGGCAGGCGCAAGCAACGTCTCTCCAAGGGTGCTCCCTTTGGCGCGTGCCTCTGCGAGATCCTGACAGATCGCCACCACCGCACCGGGCACCCCGATCAGGCCGGGACTTACCGTCCGCAGCTTGGCGATCCTCACGGGCTCGGTCACGATGACGAAACGCCAGGTCTGAGCGTTTCCCCCCGAAGGAGCCCAGGTCGCCGCTTCGACGATCCGCCTGAGGACTGTCCGATCCAGAGGCACTCCAGCAAAACGTCGGATGCTTCGCCTCCCACGGATTGCGTCACAGAGTTCCATCGATGATCTACCTCTCTTCGCTGCACGGTCTCACCATCAATGGGGTGAGCTGGCCTGCTGCCCAGCATACTACCTTGGAGATCCCGCGTCGTCTTCGGCCTTCCATACGTTGGGCTTCGTTCGCCTGCTGACGAACTGCTTCCCCCTCAGCCGACCGTCGACCTGATTCGAAAGGGCTGCGCATGCGGAAGATGAACAGGGCGGCTTTCGGACTCTGGGGGATTCGAACGCCTGCGATGGAAGTCATGACGAATGGGAGGGCACTAGAGCTACTGGCTGGGAGTGGTGGACAGCTTTGGAACTCTGCCGCCTCAGCTGACGGGGGAGACCGCGGTGCTTCCAGCGTCGCGACCCGGCAAGCTGTAGCGAAGCGCAGCCTCTCGGAGCGCTGGTGTCCCACTTCACCTGAGAGGCAGACCGGGGTATTCTGGTCGGGAGGTGACCGCGATGCGCGATGTGCAAGGGTCAAGAACACCGGCTCCCCGCGAAACGGAGCAAGTCGGGGAGACCGGTTCGCTCGTTCGTCCGTGTGCGGGGCAAGGGGCCTGTCGCGGAGGTCCAGGATGGGTGCGGAGTTTTCTCTCTCTTGTTGCTCTAGCCTGTAGCTTCCTCGCGGGCGTTGCTGGCGCCGTGCCACCCTGCCCTGGACCCGAGACTGCGCTGGTCACCACTCTTGATGTTCGTCAGACGCCTGCCATCCCGGAGCCTCCCGTGCGGCAGCCTTTCCGCGATCCGGTCTTCGGCACGTGCATCGTGCGCGTCACCGACCGTCGCACGGATCTTGCCGCGGGCGACGCTTCGGAAGGACTCAAGAACGAGTACTCGCGTGTGCAAGCGTTCAACGCCGATGGCAGCCGCATCCTGGTCCGAGGTACTGCCGGGACCTGGTACCTCTACGACGCAAGGACCCTGCAGCCAGTGCGCGAGCTCCCGATCGACTTCGACCCACGCTGGGATGCGAAGGACCCAAATCTCATCTACTACTCCTCGGGCACCGCTCTCGTGGCGCTCGACGCGACGACGGGCGATCAGCGGTTGGTCCATGACTTTGCCGCGGACTTCCCCGGACGTTCCCTGGCGGCCGTCTGGATGCGACATGAGGGCAGCCCATCGGCGGACGGCCGCTATTGGGGCCTCATGGCCGAGGATGAGAACTGGCTCACCATCGCCCTGCTCGTCTACGACCTTTGGGAGAACCGCGTCGTCGCGGTCCGCGAGAGAGACCCAAGCGAGATTGACAGCGTGTCGATCAGTCCGCTCGGCAACTACCTTCTAGCCTACGAGGACACCTACTGCGAGCCGGGCAAGCTCGGAGACGACGCTCAGCCGTGCGGGCTCATGGTGTACGATCGGGAGCTGCAGAATGGGCGTGGTCTGCTGCGCCTTATCGGCCACTCCGACCTAGCGCTGGACGCCCAGGGCCGCGAAGTCCTGGTCTATCAGGACATCGACACCGATCACATCTCGATGCTTGACCTCGAGACCGGTGTGGTGACAGCTCTCTGGCCGATTGACTTCAGCCACACGCCGATCGGGCTGCACATCTCCGGGCGCGGCTTCGAGTGCCCAGGTTGGGCATTGATTTCGACCCACGACGGCGATCCAGGCGCCTACACCTGGATGGACGATCAGGTCTTCGCCATCGAACTGCGGCCGAATGGAGGGGTCGTACGCCTCGCGCACACTCACTCCCTGGTGGATCCGGACCAGGAGCACGACTACTGGGCCGAGCCGCAAGCGACAACGAACCCTGACTTCACGCGGATTCTCTTCACTAGCAACTGGGGCCGCTTAGGGACGGCCGCAGTCGAGACGTTCCTGATCGAACTCCCTGGCGGACTGTACTCGTCAATAGGGACCCTATCGACGGTATCCCCTGAAGTCCCACAACCCGCTGAGGAACCGGCCTCAAGTGCGCCGATCCACCCTGCTAGCTCTGGTGCAGCAGGCAGCAGTGGCCGCACTAGTCTGTTCTTCCTACACCACTCGACGGGCGAGGGCCTCATCTCCGGTGGTGACATCCGGGGTGTCATCTCTCGCTACAACGAGGAGAACGGGACAGAGTACGAGTTCTGGGATCACGGCTACAACGAGGACGGGCTACGCGATGCGCAGGGCGAGCACGTGGGGACATACGGCATCCCCGATGATAACACGGATCCGGAAGGACTTTTCAACCTCTGGACCACTGACAACGCTGCTAGACGCCAGATGCTGGCGAACCACGAGGTCATCGCGTTCAAATCGTGCTTCCCAGCTAGCGACATCCAGGACGATGCCATGTTGGCTCAGTACAGACAGTGGTACCTTGCCATGCGCGCTGTGTTTGACCAGCACCCGGAGACGGTGTTCGTTGTGATGTCACCGCCGCCATTGCACCACCTGGCGACTGACTCCGCCGCCTCGCGGCGTGCTAGGCAGTTCGCTAACTGGCTGAAGAGCGGCGAGTACCTGGGCGGCCATCCCAATATGGCTTGCTTTGACCTGTTCGGCGCTCTGGCACGCCCAGACGATGGTTCGGCAGGAGCCAACATGCTGCGCCACGAGTACGAGACGGACCACGCCGACTCGGACTCACATCCGAACGCCGCCGCGAACGAGATCGTCGGGCCCTTGCTTTGCCTCTTTCTGCTTTCCGTCGCGCAGAGTCCCTGATGCGCCACGGACGGAGAAGCTGCAATGGTGATGAGCACGTACTTCCACTGGTGTCCTGGGGTCGCAGACAGCCTTCTGGACTCTGCAAAGGGGACGACTGGAAGCGTCGCACCAACGGGGTGCTGGCTGCATCGCTACCGAGAGTGAAGGATTCGAACCCTCCAACGCAGACTGGAACGATCTGAAAGCCGCGTGCTGGGAGTGGTGGACAGCTTTAGAACTCTGCGAGCGACCTCGCTCAGCGGGGTCCTTCTGGTCGAGTGAACGCAAGTCTCGGTTCGAGTCCCTCACGTTGGAGCCTAGGGGACCGATCATGGAACGCGCCAGACCGCAACCCGTTGGTGACGGATAGCGGCACGGCATACGCGGAATCCTGAGTAGGGCTTGCAGTCTCGGGCAGCGAGGGGTGGAATGCGTGAGCGCAAGACCCAACCCCGTCGCCCCGGTGCAATGTCATTGACTGCGTTCCCCGGAGGCTTGCCGCGCCGTCCGGGAAGGAGCAGCCAACGCCGCTACGATATCGGTCAGGATTGCGTTCACGCGGACGCCCCCTTGCGATCGCTAGGTCCTCGGCAAGACGAAGGTAAGGCCCTCCTCCGTGAGGAAGACCGCTCGGCGCACGTCTCCGCCGTCTATCTCGAAGCGGACGCGAGCAGCGCCGTCGTCGTATTCGAACAGGTCGCGTGCCAAGGGTCTCGCTGCCAGTTCCGGCCAACCGTCATGCTGAACGTACAGAGCGCCGTTCTCGATGCGGACGCGATTGCGCAGGCCGTAGTTGCCGGCGTACGAGGACAGCGTCTCTGTGTCCACGGTCGCGGGCGCGCGGCGCGCGCGAATGCCGTCGAGCGCCCAATCCACGCCGAAGAGGTCCTCGGAACCTGTCAGCGTGGCTCTCAGTCTCTCGAGGGCGTGGCGGTAGGCTACGTCGAGGGCCTTCTCGGCTTCGACGGCGATGTCCGGCGTGACGCCGGTTCCTTCCCAGTTACCCTTAGAGATGGGGTTGATCGCCTCCCCCTCCGGGATGCCGAGCTCGAGCCCGTACTCGGGGAGCGGCACGAACTCAAGCGTGTGCCCGCCGCCCCTGGTCTGCTCGCCGACCACCACGACGCGTCCTCGCTGCTGGAGGTCGTAGGTGAAGTCTTCCGCAGCGGAGAACGTTCTCTGGCTCGTCAGGACGTATGCCGGGAGGTGTGCGAGGCGGGGACCGGGAACGTAGTCGAGAGAGCGGGACTGCTCGAGACCCCTCGGACCGCGGTGATGGATCGAGCAGAGCTCCGTTGCCTCGTCGAAGAGATACCCCGCGAGGAGGCGGACCATCCCGTCCTCACCTCCGCCGTTCTTGCGCAAGTCGAAGATGAGCGCACGTGTCCCAGCGAGGAAGTTCATGGCAGCTACCGCGGTTGGGCCGGCGATCTGGGCCGGGCAGAAGAGGCGGAGATCCAGATAGCCGACTGACCCGGGCAGTACCTCGACGCGACGGAATCCGTAGTTGTCGCGGGCATAGCGCTCGTAGAGCCGCTCGCTGTAGGTTCCGTCGTCGTCCTCGTCGCGCGGGCCGGCCAACACCGAGATGTGGGGATCGTCCCGTACCTCGCGCAAGTCCCTCGACAGAGCTGCAGCAAGATGCCCGAGGGACTCAGCGTCCGCGTACGCCCCGCCTGCGAGCCGCGCCCGGAGACGAGCGCCCATCTCGGTCGCAGCATCGACATCGAAGTACATCCTCTCGAAGGCGTCGGCCACGCTCTCGACCGCGCCTCGGATGAGTTCAGAACTCACGCCCGTGCGGTCCTCCGTCATGTGGACCTCCTTTGGGTCTTCTCTTTCATCGCTGCGGCCGGCATCGTAAGCCCATCAAGCTGCGCCCTCAGGTGGCGGATGTAGGTACGGTTCGTTGCGTAGTACGTCTTCGCATGGGCGTCGCGCGTCGTCAGGAGCCCGAGGGCGGCGAGATAGCGAAGATGACGCGAGACGGCTGCCTGGCCGATGTGACTGAACTCGAGGCCGATCTCGTGCGCGTACATCTCGCGCTCGGCCGTGAGTTGGAGGATGCGAAGTCGCGTCTCGTCTCCAAGGGCCTTGAACCCGGCTGCGGCTCTGGAAGGTGTCGCCTCGAGAGCGACGGAGGGACCGCGTCCGCCGTGCGGCCCGTAGATGAGCAGAACCGTAGCGGGATCGGTGGCGAGAAGGCTCAGCGTGACGTACGGCCCGAGGAGCCTCGTCGGCACTGCGACCAGTCTCTCTGCGGCCTCGAACGAGGCATCCAGAGAGAGCCCTCGACCGGTGAGCGTCTCGATCCACGCTTGCAGCGTCGCCGGCCAGACGCGCTCGCGCCTTCGCTCCACCTCTTCTCGGAGCAGGGTGGAATCATCTTCCCAGCGCGGCCGGAGGTGCTTCTCGAGGAAGGCCTCGGCCGTTCGGATGTACGTCGCCTTAAGCTTGGCCGGACTGCGAACGAGTTCCACCGCGCGCCGGGAGAGGGGATCGTTCCCTCGAGGCGCGTCGCCGGAATGGGTCTCGTCGCCAAGCTCAGCGAAGGCAGTCTCGTCGAGGGCGCGGAGGCCACGGGAGAGGTCCTCGAAGGTCCCGGGCAGCTGTCCTGCCGGATCGAGGCGCGCCAGGAGGCGTCCCCACGAGACGGCGCGGTTGCAGGCAACGAGGTCGGCGTGCTGCTTTTCCGTGAGTGCGGCTCGCGTCGCGTACACCCAGTCGGCGAACCCCTCGCCCCAGTCGTCGGCCAGCGCAACGAGGTCGATGGCGTGCAGCCACTCGACGGCAGGGGAGACGATGAACTCCGGCGTGTACACGGCAGACAATCGAACTCGCCTTGCGCTTGGCATAGTAACGACCTTCGATAATGACAACGATATTAGCACGATATGACGAACGCGTCAACATAGGCGGTGCCAGGAGAAGGATGCGTAGCGGAGAGGCGCCCGGATGCAGCCAGCTACTGGGCGAGAGCGCCCAAGGCTCGAACGCTGTGGAGCACTGCTGAATGGGGAGAGCGTCAGGTCTCGCGATCAAGCATCCCGGTGCGCCAGGAGAGGGGCGCGCAAGACGCGGTCGCAATCAGAGTGTAGAGTCCGAGGAACTCGAACTGCGGAACTGCGCGAGCTACCCATGCGAACGTTGTAACGTCGGATAGCAGGGACTTGCACGCGCTTGCTGGGAGTGGTGGACAGCTTTAGAACTCTGCCCGGTCCGCCGTTCGTCTTCGCTAAGTAGGATGTGAAGAGGATTACGCGCCCTTGAATAGCCGTGTCGCCAGCCATATGAGGTAGCTGCATTTGCAACGCATTTGCAATCTGAGCGTCGCACAGGAGGTGGACCACGATGACCCTTGACCAGCTTGCACGCGGTGATGAGGCACGGATCCGCCTCCATCCCGATGGAGGCTTCGGACTGCGCCGCCACCTAGAGGCACTGGGGCTCTACCCAGGTGACGCCGTGAGGGTGGTACAAGTGAGCGCACTGCGTGGGCCGGTCCTGGTGGAGGCAAGCGGGAGAAGGCTCGCCATTGGTCGGGGGGTGGCGAGCCGGGTTTTCGTGCAGGTCGAAGATGCCGCGGAGCGGGCCGGGGGGAAGTGATGCCAGCCCGAGGGTACCTAACGCGGCGCGTGCGGGCCGCCGGGAAGCGGGTTACCGGCGAGCGAGAACTCATTCTGCGCGTGATCGAGGAGAACCCCCACCTTGGCGCGACTGAGATCTATCAACTGGCTGTCCGAGAGATCCCCAAACTGAACCTGTCGACGGTCTACCGAACTATGACGCTTCTGAGGGAGATGGGACTCGTCGATGCGTCCCCGTTGGGAGAGGATCACGACCACTACGAAGCCCGCAGAGGTACGCACCACCATGCTCTCTGCCTCGGGTGTGGTCAGGTGCTGGAGATGTCCGTCGACCGGTGGATCGCTGATGTCGCTAGCCGTCAGGATTTCACAGTCATCTCTGCCAGGGTCGAACTCTTGGGGTACTGTGCAGCCTGTCACGCGCTCCGCTGTCCCCGCTGACGACTCGCGCGAAGGCGAGCGCCGGTGACTCGTGTCGCCCTGGTCGGTCAGCCCAACTGTGGGAAGAGCACGATCTTCAACCACCTCGTCGGCTACAAGGCGACCGTATCGAACTTCCCGGGGACGACCGTTGAGTACCTGACAAGTGACGCCTTGGTCGCTGGCCAGCGTGTTGAGGTTGTGGATCTCCCGGGCACCTACTCTCTCGTCTCCGCGGACGCGGCAGAGGCCGTGACACGCGACTACCTCGTTCGCGGTGAGATCGACGTCATCCTGAACGTCGTGGACGCCTCCCTGCTCTCACGCAGCCTCGAGCTCACTCTCCAGCTCTTGGAGCTGGGTATCCCCCTCGTCATCTGCCTGAACATGGAGGATGAGGCACGTCGGAAGGGGATGACAATCCGAGTGGACGAGCTCTCGCGGCGGCTCGGCGCCCCGGTCTTGAGCGCGGTCGCCGTACGCGGGGTCGGGGTAGAGGAGGCCGCCTCGCTTGCCGTCGAAACTGGCGAGGGGGGGGTCTCGTCCCCAGTCCCCGTCTACAGCCCTGACGTAGAACAGGCGATTGGGGTAATTGCCAGTGAGCTTGAGCGCAACGCGCTACCCTCGCTCCGGGCTCGACTCACCGCGATCCGGCTCCTCGAAGGAGATGCAGCGGTCAGAACGGTGCAAGAGAACGGAACCGTCGCTCAGGCTGTGGAAGAGACGAAGACCAAGCTCCTCGCGTGCCGCGCACGAGCGGTTGTACTCGGTCAGTTGGACCAGGGAGTCCAGGATCTCGCCTTTCCGCTTCTTGGGTGCTCGCTGGTACTCAAGCGCCAGCTGGCGGGTCACCGCTTGTTTCTCTGTCATCGTCAAGCCCATCGGCGTCTCCTGCTCTCTCGTCAGAGCGAGACACCGTAGCCTCACCTCCCGTTTCGAGTACTTCCCGAGTGAGGCAATGCGCCCACTTGACATGACTTGGTCGATAGTAGTACCCTGAAGAGTCGACCATCTAGCTTCTCCAAGAAGCTATGGCTATCGGCAGGAGGCGATGTTGCATGACGCCATCGCTGGTTTACTAGCTTCTT
>Ga0315291_10000654_pt1 | contig 46114 bp, 36 predicted proteins | sample YL17G12_20_MG_FD_203070 | JGI IMG/M metagenome (GOLD analysis project Ga0315291, IMG submission 203070) | Sediment microbial communities from Yellowstone Lake, YNP, Wyoming, USA - YL17G12_20 | ecosystem: Environmental > Aquatic > Freshwater > Lake > Sediment | place: USA: Wyoming | collected...
GATCACCTTCCCGATAGTGCTCCCGTTCTTTGGCAGCCGCCATCTTGCTGAAGTCCAGGAGTCTCACGTTTCACCCGGGTTTTATTTCTGTTCTAAATAGGAATCCAGCGCTGCACAAAAGCTATCCACAAATCGTTCTTTCCCCACAACACCGATAGTGTTCTTGGCATCCTGGAATTGGGCTACGTATGCACCCAGCTCGGGAACTTCCTCAATGGCTACCGAACCCTGCCACACATTGTCCGCGGCCTTCTTGATCTTGTCAGTCATGTCCATAGGAAAAGCACAGTCTTTAGACTTCACTTCTCGTCGGCCGGGTACATATGTACCACTATCGTTGTATGATTCTGGGTACCACCGGTCTTTCCTTCCATTACGAGGGAACAGATGCACCAAGAGGTCATTCTTTTTTACCTCATACTCAGCAAAGTGCGTGCTGAAAGTATCCACCGGGGATAGGTCACGAACGATAGTCTTGGATTTAGAATGATCCACGCCCTCGTAGGCTTTCGACAACTGACTAGAGGCATCTTTGGCCCACTCGGGCACCGGCATACTGTTACTCATCTTGGTCTCCTTTTTCCTCATCTTTTTTGGCGTTGCCATTATCCTCGCCGTCTCCGCTGTAACTTCCACCGGCCACCTTATCGATAATGGTATCGATAGCTTTGATGTCCGGATCCTTGTGCTTCATCATGATTTGACGGAACATCTTCAACTGCTCATGCAACCCGCCGCCCTCGGAATAGAGCAGTTCATAAAGCCCCAACAGTCTGGATGTAATGGTAGAGAAAGTCGTCATCACATCTTTACCGTCGGGAAGAAATCGCAGGTATTCCAACCTGAAGTATGACTGTCGGAAAGCTTCCTTGAGCGCCCGTCCACCATCAACTGAGGGACTAAACCCTGCCCGGTAAAGAGCTTGCTGCTCTCCACAGTACAGCGATGCCAAAAGAGCATCTTTAGCAGGGTTTCCCTGCATCAGGTCATTCCAGTATGCGTGTGGGGTGTTCGTCACATTCCAGAAGTAGTGATGGTAGGTATCTACCATCCTAGAGGTCAACTCTGGGGTCAACCGATACTTCAAGTTGAGCTTTTGCGCGATAATCTCATGTGGGAGCCTTCCCATCAAAAGGATGTGGAGGTCATGCTTGATGAGCATATTACCGGACACAAGATCAGAAATCACCCGTTGGTCATCCTCAGTGGGATTCCAAAGAGTAAAGATCTTTTCCTGCTTCATGAACTCCACAGTCTCCCTGTGGTTAGGAGTATGAAACCGGAAACCAGCAGGAGGAGAGAACGCGCTACGAATTCGGCCGTACTCTGTATCCGAAAGGTATGGTAACCCAAAAGACTTCAATGAGTCATTGAGGCTAGACGCAGTGACAGAGGACTCATCATCACTCCAGGCCTGCGCTAGACTGTACTTCAAGAAATATTCGCTAGGATGTCCCAAGGCTACTCTCCTGTTACGACATTGACGAGAAACTTACTTCCTTCTCCTGAAGGCAGCGAAGACCACGAATGACATCCTCTAGGGCAACAAGCATACGCTCAAGAGCCGCTTCCGGAATGTCTTTCAGTCCCAGCCGTACCGCCACAAGCATTTCAGAAATCTTGCTGGCTGCAGCCTCAAACGCGGGCATCATCTCTACAAATGTAGAAATATTTTCCGCATTCAGGAACCCCAATCCCAAAATCTTGTCAGCTGTGAGGGAGTCGTCCAGCAACGAGGCTTCCTTAGCTAAAAAGTAGTTATGGATAGGAGGGTCTAGCTCATCCAAACTCTTTCGTATACTGGCGTAGGCCGATGCCATCTTCTCGCTGAATGGTGTAATGACCCTCACCCCGTCAAACGACATGAGCTTACCTTTAGCCGCCTGATTCAGTGCCTCTTTGCACATCTCAGGAGAAATACCCAAGGTAACCCCCAAGAACTCAGCATCAGCCCGATTCAAGAACTTGGTGTTGTCCGTTGCCAATTTGGCCACGGCAGGGCCTCTCCATGAAAACACATCCCGGTCGCCAACTAGCTCAGCTACTCCGCTTTCCTTACGAGAAGAAATCTTAGAGAAGCCCATTGGATCACTGACTAGCTCAGTTCGACCGCGGAGGGGCATCCAGTTGATTGATGTTGGGATACAATAATCCGCGTCTCCCACCCGAATCACTTTCTGCATGGAGTCGGAGTAGAAGAACGTAAGTCGATTCCCGAAGTCATCAGATGCGTTGTAGCGAACCATGCCGTCTGGTCCACGAGTCGTACCATTCACTGTCATGGGTACAAATGCTCTGGCCGTACCATGATCCAGGTAGTAAAGAGCACCGTAACCCGCAGGTGTACCCTTCGGTAGATCGGTGGACTTGCCTGCCATCTCACCGGCAATCCCTTCTTGAGTAGCCGATTGAGAGCCATTATTGAACAAGGCCAGAGGAAGCGGTTGAAGGTCCATGGACAGCAATTGAGGGAATACCCACCCAATCATGCTGTTGCCATTGATGTCCTGTACCTTCCATAGCCCGAAAGCATCGACGACCTTGACCTCTTCGGCTTCCATAGTCTGCTTCACTGGGGAGTCGGGGCTAGCTGTCAAGGTACCATCGCCTTCAAGCCGACCCGCCAGATCTTGATCACCAGCTAAGTCTTGAGCCACATCCATGGACACATTTTCCTCTTGAGGAGCAAACATGTCTGGGTTAGCCCATTTCACCTTCACGTTCCCATCAGCCAGCTTTGTAAGCTGAACTACGGTAGGACGAAGACTGGACCTGACGACCTCTGCACTCTTCTCCAGATTCACAATAGTCAATCCAAGAGCAGAACTAAATGCACACTGAACCCCTTCAGATGCTCTATGGATAGAGGCTCTCAATGAAGGGTCAGTACATGCGGTCTTCAGCCTCTCCACATGTTCCGGAAGCACTCTTCCGTGAAGCTGAGGGAGGAGGGGAAGGGCGCTGAGCTCGGTGTGTGCTTGGGCGCTACCAAACTTTACACCACCCGAACCAAAGCCACCATAACCAGCGCGGACTGGGGGCTGCATATCCTGGACTAACGACGGGTCGTATGGGCGAGTACGCGCAGCATCCATTGTCTCTGGACGAAACAACGCCGCCCGGAGTCGGCTTTCAGTGAGATGCTGGTACGCCCGACCGTGCATGAACACGTCGAATGGTGCCAACATTTGCTCCCGAACGATGATGGGAATGTGGACCTTTTCCACTCCGGACATCTGCATTTCATCTGATGTCATGGAACTCTTTGGCCGCACTTCGATGGAGCCAAATGCAAACCCTTTTTGCTCATCCAGCTTGTCGAGGATGACGTTAGGGTCGAAGTCAGCCATGTACGGGAGTTGTTTATACGCTTCCTGCATGACTTCCTGCGGCCACATATCTACGTTGTCACTCAGTCGAGTGAGCATACCTGCAAGTTTCTCCTCACCTTCAAAGTGAAGAGCTTGATCCAAAAAGAGTGATTGTGAGCTTGCCATGTGAAATCTCCTACGCTGTAAATACCTTAGATGACACTAAAGAAGCGAGCTGGGCAGGAAATGGTGCCATCTCTGCCATAGCGGTTGTTGGTCCCACAGGAGCTGTGCTTGCAATCCTACTGATGGCCATAATGAGATTGGACATAAAAGTTATCCATTGCTGGCCCTTGATTATAGGCTCTATGGCACTCGCCCCACCTAGACAGGTTTGCGGGGCATCAATAACAACTTGAGAGGCACTCTTCACCGTAGCCTTGTTGGCCCCGTCAAAAGTCGCCTCACCCCCGCTGGACTTTATCGACACGTCCTTCTTAGCCGTTGCGGTAAACAGACCCCCGTAGTTCATAGCCACATCCTTGCCGACCGTTATGCTGAAATTCTGGTTCACCGTCAACGTCAAATCTTTCTGAGTGCCCCAAATTACGTTCCCCTCTTTTGTAATCTGTAGGGTGCACACATCCTTTGCATCCTCGAGACCAGACTCCCTAACAATGAGCTCCAGTGTAACCTTACTGTCAGCCCCATGGGAACCAATACTCAACTCAGCAATATGTCCTGGGTCATTTGCCTTTTCTTTGGCTCGGAGCTTAAACAGAGCAGGTTCATCCCCTGTTGGGGTCTTGTCGGGGCGGTCGATAGACCAAATAAGGTCACCACCAAAAGCGTTGAGTTCAAAATTCTCACAGAAATTACGGATGATATTTCGGATTGGCACATACATAGTCTGACAAGTAGGTGTAGCCCCTATCTGCAGTACTCCACCCCTTCGCAACACTACGAAATTCTCATCCCTAGTACGCAACATGATATCGCCAGGATTGAGGTTTTGACGGTGGCACCGATAGTTGATGTTGCCGTTATCAAAGGGGGCTTGGAACCCCAAGATGAACGGGGTAGCCATCCTTCCAGTGCTAGGGAAACATACCCAGGCGTAGGCCCCCACTTCAGGCACCACGTAGATACCCTCCCCGTTAGCGTAGTGGAAGTACGGGCTCATCACTTGAATGTCGAAGAACCTCTTATTGGCAATGGATCCTACCGCATCCACAGACCAGCTCTCTATATTGACGTTAACGATACGAACTGGCTCGATGTAGGAAGGAAGGTAACTGCCCTCCGCCATCCCCATAGACTGACGGATAGCTTTGTCTTGAGCCAATTGAGCGTCAATTGAAATCGGCATTGTTCAGCCCGTCTTTAGTACAACCAGGGTTCTTTCTCTGTACCTTTACCAAACTCTGAACCCCTAGCCATGCCCGGAATTGGGTGTGTGGAATGAACTAGAGACCTCCACCCCTCTGATGCAGCGTTGATAATCGTTTGTTTCAAACCTCGACTCTGAAGCAGTGCAATCCAGTCCTCCTGCAAGTCCAGGGGCAGCATTGCCGCGCCCTTGAGAACCGGGCTGTGAATTATCGCTTTCTTGTCCTTTGGTAGCTTCCTATTGAAGTCCTCAATCTCTGAGGTGGGTGACATATCCCCACGAAGCAACTCGGGGTGACTTCCTGGATCTTTAACCTCGCTCAAGTTCGTCAGGGCCCGAACAAAGGTCTCTGTATTTCTCCGGCTCAAAGGAGAGGTGTTCTTGTAGACTCCCTGAATCTCGTTGACCAAATAGCTTTGCACCGAATTGAGGCCTGTCAGTTTCAGCATCTCACGAGGGTTCTTCGGTCCAAGAGTAATGGCATCTCCCTTTTTGACTGCGTCACCTCTCTTAACCACTAGCTCGCGGCTCCCTGGAACGTAGTGTCGTTGACCCTTAATAAAGACGTCCCAACCACCCGCTGGGTCCTTATCGATCTTTTCTATGTGACCATCAGCTTGGGAGAGCACCGCAGACCCAGGCAGGCGTTCCGGTAGACCGAGGAGCTGGTTGAGGCGAGTGAAGGTGCTTGCCGCCTGAGTTCCCCTAGCCCCTACGATCCCCCCGGTATGAAAAGAATTATGGGTACGGATACCATTAGCTGTAAACGCCTTACTCTCAGTGGCCAGGTCATAGGTCCATCCTTCATAAGATACCGGCTTCACTGATACTACTTTTCGATAAGATCCTTTGTATGCTGGGCCATCCACCGGTTTGTTTCGTTTTACTCCGGTCAACCTAACTGGAAGAGTGAATGAAACTCGGTACCCTTGATGCTTAGAATACCGTCTCCAAGGAGTGGAATACACAGCGGGAATTCCCCCTAGAGATAAAACAAGCGCAGTAACTTGGGACACTAACGCCACGCTTGTCGTATCGAAGCAGATCTTATTTTTGGTAATTGTTCCATCCCCGTCAATTAAACCAGACAACAGGTCAAGCCGTCCTATTGAAGACAAAACTGCCCAACCGGGAGGAAGAGTTTTCCTATACGAATGAATTCCACACTGCTGCCATAAGTTTCTGCTCAGTTCAGTGTCATTCAACTGAAGGATCTTAGGAGAAGGTTCCGTAAAGATCAGTTTTGCCTTCTTCAATTCTGCTTTTATACGAGTTCGCACGGCCCCAAACTTTTGAGATATGTCGGCCGACAATATTTTCCAGTGCAGACCATAAGAAGCGGTGTTCCTATGTTTTCTACCTTCCTTCATACGAGGCATAGTTTTTAGTCTTCTTACGTTACCTTCTGTGACAAAAATACCTAAGAGATATGGGGGCAGCGGTAATCTAGTTTTTTGACTGTCTTTTCCAGGTACCCATACTGAAGAGGTTCCCATCTCCATATTCTCTAGATTTTTAGCATCAACTACGATTTCCTGCTGATCTTCATACAGGCTGCGAAAAATGCTGAATGTTCCTTTACAACTGGGGCAGCGAACAGATGTTTTTGGATTTGTCCTGGAAGATAATTTCCAGTGTCCAACAAACTTTACGGGGTCATCACCCCCACAGTGTGGACAAATCACAATACATCGACGAGCCCAATTAGGGTGGTTCCCTTGGACTACAACAGCGTGACCATCCTCTAACCGTACTAAGTTCATAACATCGTCCGGAAGATGTCTTTGGATAGTGTAAACTCGTGTAAACCGGTCATAGTCCCAGACTTTCCAGCCAGAAGATATTTTGGTCTCTAACCCGTTATCGTTATCTACGGTGGAATCTATTTTGTTCCAAAGCTGATCCAGCGTAAGAATTTCCATAAGGTCTTTTGGGTTGAGAACTGACACCAAAGTTCCAGAAGCTACGCAGTTCATTGAAAGCTGGGTTGCAGGTTCTCCTAATGCTTGCGCTGCAATGACACCTACATTAGTGCCCACTTCATGCAATTTTCCTTCTTCGTTGATACCGTAGCATTTGGCGCAGAGGCCTTTGCCGTGTGCACATTTCAGGGGCGTTCGGATTCGTATATCGGCAATCTTGTTGTTCTTGAACCGGTTGAGTAGGTCTGGGGTAACAAGAGTACCGTTAGGAATTACCCCTTTATCTTTTCCTATTCTTGAGCCTAAATCAATGTCCCCTACAGTGTACCTGCCAATAATACCGCGGTCGTCAATACCCATTCGTATTCCAGTTCCCGTGCCGCAGTCCTCACTGACTATCATTTGGTCCATAGTAGTTTGCATGATCTGCTTGCTAGCAAGACCAGGTTGCCAGGTTCCTTCAACCCTATTGATCGTTCCCATACGGGCACCGTGCATAGCTGTCCAGTAGGAACCAATGTCTAGACCCTCTGAATAGGATTTTGTGATAGGAACCGGAACTATAACCCCCTTGGCGTCAGATACGAGCATAGGGGCAACAGTCATTTGCTTAAACTGGTCCCAGTTACCCTTCGCACCGGACTTCACCCAGTCGTACATACGGTTTTGTGAACCCTCTAACTTTTTCTTCACGGCAGAATCTATCTTCTTGCCTGCGTCTGAATAGATCCGAACTACCTCTTCATCCTTCTTCTTCTGAGAGAATTTCGAATTTGTACGAACGTGAGATTCCTCTTTTTTGGCATGATCCAAAACAGAATCTCGTTCATTTGCATAGGACATAAAATCTTTGAGGCTTACGGACAGACCGGTGGAGGCCTCATTACCCAAGTCCTTCAATTTGTCGGCCACACGAGCGAAACTTCCCCGCTCTTTTTGTGCAACCTCAGTTAGAAGATCTGTGAGGTTATCCTTACCAAGGGTGAATTTGGGGTCGTGCAGAACCTTTTCGTGTCTATCGGACGGGGGCAGCGCGTTATAGACCATAAGTCGCCCGACAGACGTAACCTTCGATGCACTCAACTTGTCCAATCCTGCCTTGATTTCTTTAAGGTCCCGGATAATGACCGGGTCATTCATCCCCAACCTTCCATCCTTCACGGCCCTGGCAGCATCAGCAACATCATTGAAATGCCGAACACCAATCCCTGGTTTGAATTGGGTGAGTTTGAACAGTCCCATCATTGACTCCTGTGTTGGTTTGAACATCAGGTAGCCATTCGACGGGCTAAAAAGATTGTTGGAGGGGACCATCTTGAAGGCTTCTTTCACAGCCTTTGAACTGACCGGAACGAAAGCACTCATCTTATCACCGTCAAAATCAGCATTGTACCCCGAGGTTGCCAATGGATGAATCTTGACAGCTTTTCCTTCTACGATCCTAGGTATGAAGGCCTGTACGCCGAACTTGTGAAGGACTGGGTCTCGCTTCAAGAGCAAAGGCCTTTCCGACATTACAGTTTCCAAAGCTCGAGAAACTTCCTCTGTGTTCTCCTTGATGAGCTTTTGAGCTTGTAGAGGCGTTCTCCCTTGCTGAACAAGACGTTGGACAATAAAAGGTTTGTAGATTTCTTGAGCTGCCTTCCGTGGAATACCTACTTCGTCCAGAGACAAAGAGGGCTCAGGAACGATAGTACCACGCATAGACAAATCCTGGCGCTTACCAATGACCTTATCTTGGAAGAACCCTTCTTTGGGTTGGCCCTCTCCAGAGATGACTGTTGCAATACTATTAAGATGCCGACCCTTATTAACCGCACCTGTCAGGGTCAATGACTTGACACCGTCATAGAGTTCAGACCTCAGAGGATGAGCTTCGGATTCCGGCATTACCTTTGGGTCAAACTCTTTGAGCTTGTCATTACTATTCGCCAGCATAGTATAGAGCTTGTTCAGCCCGTCAAAGTTCATCTTACCGCTGTCAAGCACTGTAACTGGGCGCATGATAGGGGGTAGGACCGGAATATGCTTGATAGTATAGGCCTCCTTGGGGCTCATACTCAGTCTCTCTAGGGTACGAAGATACTTCAACTTTCGTGTAGCCTTATTGAGGTTACCTTCTCTGGATGTTGGGATTGCCGTTTCCAAGTCTTTCTTCTCTTTTGAGACATCGATTTTCTTTAGAGCGTCCACAATAGCCGCCGGACCAGTTTTACCGTCTAGGTCCTTCTTGCTCTCAATGATGTCTTTGTACTGTGGAGAAGTTAACCCCAACAGTGAGATTATGGAGGATTCAAACACCGGGTTGGGCATACGCTCTGCGAGAGTGATATGAGACCACTTATCCCCCAGAAATCCAAGACCCTTGGTACCTGTGATCGCAGAATCAAAAATGCCCCCTGGTTCGGGTTTCAAGTTTCTACCAACTAACGTAGCCCCCGCGTCCTTCAATTCTCCATTGCTCATTTCAAGGGTCTTCTTATCGGTCAACGGTTGGAGAATGAGGTCATTACCCTGCTTGTCGATATCCAGGCCCATACCGCGTAGGTACCCTTCAAACTTCTTGAACACGAATGGTATCTTAGGAGTAGGGACAGACTCTCCGGCTTGTAGCAATGTCCAAAAGTCGTCGTTTTTATCAGACTTAAACGTCTGCATCTCCCGGATGTTCTCCCGGGCGTTATGGGCTAGCATTGCGTAGAGTCCCATAGCATCCATTGTCTGACCACCGTGAGGACCGCCCTTCCTAGGGGTCATATTGGAGTCATACGCGTCTCGGAACCTCGCCTTGAGGCCTTTGGTGGCAGTATGGTGCAGCTTTAGGATGTACTGCTTACCCGTCAACACCTGACCGTAAGAACGGCCTGTAACTGGATCCACCATTTCTTCGGTATCCGACAGCCCGAGCTTATCTAGTTCCTTCTTCAAGTGCCTGGTGTAGTCCGGAATGCTAGAGTCGAAATTGTTGATGATCAGAGTCTTTCCTGTCTTATCTGCTATCTTCGACGCAGCAGTTTCCAAGATTTGACCGACGTTGATACGAGAAGGAACTCCCGTAGGGTTCAACAGGACCTCTGCGTGAACTCCGTCCTTAGACTTAGGCATTTCATGATCGGGAAAGACACCGGTTATTATGCCCTTGTTTCCGTGACGGCCAACAATCTTGTCCCCGACGTCAGCAGGAGTCTCAGCACTAACGTAGACAGTGATGCTCTTCCCATGTTTCACAACCTGGGTGACCACACCAGGAACATCCTTTTCCCAGATCAGAGGTCTAGGCTTAATCGGCTTCACCAATTTTTTACTGATAAGAGCTACCTTCTGCTCATCCGGAGTTATCTCCTCTAAACGCATAGATCCTATCAGTACATCCCCAGTCTCAACTCGCTCTCCGGGCTTGATGACCGCATCGTCATCCAGCTTATCCATAACAGCCTTAGAGGTTACTGCACCCACTTGTGCCCGAAACTTCTTTTTGTCGAGAATGATGTTCCTCTCGGCATAAACACTATTACGAAAGAGATGCTCTGAGGTGAGCTTATTCGCCGCGGACCTTGATATGACGATACCATCGTCGTAGTTGTATCCTTTGAATGGCATATAGGCGACACGAAGGTTCGTACCAAGAGCTAGTGTCCCGTCTTTGGTAAAGTTTGTATCAGCAACAACCTGGCCCTTTTTAACGTCATCTCCTTCTTGTACCAACGAGTGAGAATGGAGCTCGCTTGTATCGTCGTTCATCGGGAAATGGTGATAAATCTGAACCTCATGTCGTACACCGTCTTTACCCCGAATGAGGATGGCATCATCTTTGACTTTCATCACCTTTCCAGCTTCAGGAGACTGATGAGAAGTAAACCCTCCTACAATTTCCTCGAAAGTTTGATTGCCCTCGGACTTCACTTGAACCATAGGCTTTTCCCGATACTTGAGAGAGACGGCCTGTTCCAGTTGTTTGGACGCCATCATAGCCCGGTTTCCTTGGTTGCTCTGCAGGTAAGGAATCAGGTTAGCACTCAGATCGAACATGGCCTTAGTGGAGTTGAGAACGTAGTCAACCTGGTTAGGCCTCATCATACTTATTTGACCCTTTGAGTCCGTAGCCTTCACCATCGTACCAACAGGAGTTAGTTGGCCATCACCTTTCTTGTATTGGTCTGGAAAGGCTAAGTTGGACCGAAGAGCTGTTGTAGGGCTAATCCACACCCTTTCCCCCGTCTTAGCTTTGATTACAGGAATTTCGATGTCAGTACCCCGCTTACGAACTCCTAACGCAAGTTGCAAAGTTGTACCTATTTTTTCGCTGTTGCCCGACCAAAAACCTACGCTGCCATGACGACGTACATAGAGCAGACTCCCTGGTACAGTGGCACAGTAAACTATTCCATCATAATCCACCGTGTAGTAATTGGCGGGGTAGTAAGGATGTGCAGGACGTGCTGTTCTAACCGGATGCTCCAACAGTCTAACCCCATGCACGTCCAAATAACGACCTTCTCGCTTGTCTTCGTAGACTTTACGGCTGACAGGTAGGCCTAACCCAATTGCCAGCCTTTCAAAATCATCGGCCAGTCTTTGACTAGTTGTCGTGAGTACCCTTTGGTGGTATGAACGACCATCTTTTCTATTACCGGAAAGGCACCCATCCCCAAGAAGTAACGACTCCAGCAACGCGGTTCTGGCCTCGATGCTGGTAGTAGCCCGAAAGAAAACTTCAGGGATATATTTGTCGTTACAGAAGCCAAATTCCTTCAGATAGTGTGCAAGTTGTTTAGACCCAGTAGCCCAAGATGTCCTTTCTCCGTCGTGTGACCAAGTCCAAGGTAATCTGGAAAATAGACTCCTCAGCCTCCCCCAGTTTTCTTGGTTGACCTTGAAACTTTGAGATATTCGAACCAGATATGCAGAAGTTTCTTCTTTGTAGGTTACACACCCCTCCGATAAATACCAACCCATAAACTCAGCCCAATCTCTCATGGGGATCAGGCTGTGAAGTTTTAAGGCATTTCCACCCTCAACTTCTGGAAGAGAAAACATCTCTTCTACAGGAATCGGATCTTCCAAAACAAAGGGCGCATGGGATGTTATGAACCGGCGCTCTTTACCGTGAATCCTATCCGCGGTATCAGTCTTCCATACGTCGGGCTGCCACGGAGTTGAGTGATAAACGCGATGATTAGGGGTAACAAGATAATCAATTTTGCTGGCTAGAAGACCGTACATTGGGCCTTTATATGGCAGTCTGATCAACTTCTCTGGTTTGTGAAATTCTAACGCCCCATCAATTCTACAGGCTAAGAGATCCTGGTCGGTTACGTCTTTCCAATATTTCCAGCCCTTGAAAGTGAAAACTTCTGTTTCGGCATCAAAACATTCGGGACTCTGGATCGGATCTAGGAATCCTGTATGGCTAGGGTTGATGATTTTTGCGCTAAGAACAACCTGGTGCTCCTTTTGAATGCCACCCTCTCCACGAATAGTAGTACGCCGATTTCCCCCAATGTAGCTCATAGGGTTCATCTGGTCGGGTCGCTCGGTTGATGTACCTTGGGTAAAAAACGCCTTGATCGGCTTCCCAAAGATATCAGGCCCCATGATCTGTTTGACTTCAGTGTGTTTGTCTATTCCGTTGAGAAGCTTCCGTTTGATGTCCCATTTATGCTTCCTGACCAGTCGGTCAGATAGAAGATCCTCAGCGGAGTAAAGATCTTTGAACTCCAGAGAATCCCGGTCGTCGGGCTGCTCTTCTCCACGGGATACTTGTAGTATTCTTTCAGAACCTGCCAACAGGGCAGCACCGTCCACTTTATCAAAGGGCTTGCCCAGCGTAAGTTTGGTGGCCTCCGGTCGCATTTGGGTGCGGCCAAACTCTTCGATAACTAACTTCTCGGCCTGGTCGTTGGAAGTTGGGGGCTCATCCTTAAAAGCTTTGTAGAACTTCCGTAAGGCGATGTCGCTCTTTTCTTTCTTGTTGGCCGACAAGATCTCCTTACCCCATTTTCTCTCTATCGTGTCATCGTCTACTCCCATCGCTTTGAGAATAGGGTAGAGGGGGATGTGAGACCCAGTTCCAGAGAAATTGATGGTCATACTTTTGGACTTCGGGTCAAAGTCCATGTTGAAGTTCAAACCCTTAGCTAAGTTCCACTGAGAGGCCAACTCACCATTCTCTTTGACATGCGTATAAACACCAGACTTCAGGCGAAACAGGTTGTTCACCTGGTATTCAGTGCCACCCACAATGTAAGTGTACCGGTTCGTGATTTTGGGAAGTTGAGCTACAGTGGCAACCTGACGGTCCTTGACCTTGCCAGTTTCTTTGTCTCGAAGCTCAAACTCTGCCCGAACAGGAACAGCCCACGTACGGTCGTTAAGACGGGCTTCTTTTTGCCCGCGGAGGTCATCTATGTCCCGGTTGTCATCTACCCAGACTTTGGTAGCAACAAGAAGGTTCTTTCGCCCCTCTAGGGGAAATTGACCCTTGATTGTTGAGGATACCCTACTTTTGAGAACTTCGAACGCTTCTTGAGGATCATAATGTGCCATTAACGACTCCCACACCTACGTCTTTTTCAACGGCGCATACCGTCTAACGTAGTGAGAGGCTCTTAGAGCCCGACATCCTACGAGTTTACGACGGTAAAGGTCAACGGCAAAACGATTTCTTTTTTGGTACAAGGAACATAGAAGTCCAAAGATTAGGCTGTACCAATCCTTTAACCCGGAGGAATCCTTTGATGGACAATTTGATGGACAATATGGATGCAGTAAAAGAATATCAACCCCCATCTTCACCCTCATTGTTTGCAGCCGCTTTGAACCTGGGAATCGGGATAATTACTACTGCGTGCGATTGCGCCAGTATAATCCCGAAAAGTCCGAAATCCAAAACCCTTCGACCAAGGAGAATAAACTGAACATATTTTTTCTGGGCGTTCTAGTTGGCTGTCTCCGAGAGATAGTAATGAGCGCCTACCATGAGAAATGGAAGCGTGAATATGAACAACAGGGTATGTCTCAAGTGCGATAGGCCCATTCTTACCGCGTGGGCTTTCCGAATCCGCATTGGCGGGGTCACATACGATGAATACCACGGGGCACTGTTCCAACAAGACGAGAACGACTACTTTCGAGACCACTCTAAAACAAAGTGGTTGTGCCGACAATGCGCGGAGGAATCAGGCGTCTATGTTGCTCAGCTTGACACTGATACTTGCAGGGCACCTGAAGATACCGAACAGTGTGGTTGCACGTTTGAGCCTCTTGAAAGCGACCAAGCAGAATCGGTCCTACTCGTTGAATGGGGTCAGTTCTGCCCTAGTCAGAAAGGACCAGGTGAAATGTTCATGTCCAGTCAGTCTGGCCATGTCCATTTCAACTGCGCATGTGACGGGTGGGGCCTACCGCTATGGTCCATTGAACCGAGTGATACCCCATGACAACCAGAACCGCTGGAAAGATTGAAGCGGACTTCTGCGATCAATGCGGAGTTCACTGTGAGACAAGTGTCATTACGGTCAAACTCGGAGGGAGAAAAGAGCACTACTGCTCTCTAACGTGTTTCGACGAGTACCGAGGGATACCCGACAGGGTAGCTCTAGAAATCGAGAAACAGGCAAGGAAAGAATGCGGGAAAATGCACAAGATTGTTTGCCCAAAGTGCACATCTCGCTTGAACAAGTTTTTCGAAGAAACAGAATGTGCGGAGGATTCATGAATCATTGAACGATAGAACTGCGACCTAAATCTCAAGAGCCGTTAACCGGCTCTTTTTAGCTCTAAGAAGACTGAGCTTCAGGACCTCGACGAGGAACCCTTTGCGGGGGAGCCGGTGTAGCTGCTGAGCTTCTTTCTGCTCCAGTTGCCTGCTGTAGGAGTACCAGAACAAGGCTGTAGAGCTGCGGGTTATTGACCTGCATTTTCACCAGCTCGTGGTTCTTTTCATGATCAGGAAGCTTGTTCAGCCACTTGACCACTTGGGAAGCCACAGACTGAAGGTCTAATCCAAAGCTCGGGTTCTCTGGCAGTTGCGACTGCACCTCACCCATTGCTGGAGGTGATCCGCCCGCTCCCTGATTTACTCCAGCCTGTTCAACCGGACCTTCTTCCATCGGTTGGATTGGAGGAATCTCCATACCGGGAATTTGGCCGCTGCGATTCATCATCTCACTCTGCGTGTTCATCATCTGGCCTTCAGCAGCAGGGCTGGCTAATCCTGGTTGGCCCATTCCAGGCATCGGCTCCGCAGCGGGCATACCCTGACCTGCGGCTTCAGGAGTCATTTCCGTCATCAACTTTTGACCGCGCATCTGGTACTTGGCCATGATGAGCTGGGCTTCACCTTGAATAGAAGCCTGACTGAGAGCCTGATTCCTCTGACCCTCCAAAACCATCTTCCTCTCGCGCTCGATACCCTCGGCCTCTTTTCGGGAATCCCAGTCTGTATCTTCGAGCAGGGACTTATCGCTAATCTTTCCGGCCTGGTTGAGTTGCATGTAGAAGGCGCTGCGCTGCAGGTCGTCTGCCATCTTGAACCGTTTGTAATGGCATGGAACCGAGTCCCAGCCCATGAACGCTGAAACGTTGGGCATGATGAAGTCTGTCACCAGTTGCTTGCGCTGAGTCTTGACGTCGAGAAAATGATTCTCTAGAATACGCATTGAAACGTTAGAGCCAGAATTGTGCGTAACTAAGCCATCCGCAACGTATGAGTGATCAGTATCAATCGTTAAATCACCCATTGGAACTTCGAAATCAAACAACTCAACCTCTTGAACCTCATCCCATATGTAATGGGCTTCAGCCAAAAGCTCAATCCTCTTGGCTAACTCAGGTTCTTTTTCACGTAGAAAAGATAGGTCGGTGTCAGAGAGCCTGGAATAAGTCATCCCGTCAGCGCTACGTCCTGGAATCACCTTGTGAACCCCACGCCCATAATGCTGCAAGAAAGCTTGCAAGTCCTCACGAAGGATTAGATCTGTACCAAATCTCCCAGAAACTCCGGGCAGGGTACGACCTACTTTAAGGCGACCTTGCTTAATGTGGTAGTGAACTGTGGTGAAGTCACGTTCAAGAATATCAGCGACCTCCTGAACCGTGTACTCCTCTTTGTCCAACTGAACATTGATAGGTTCGAAACTCCAGCTTTGTTTGCCTGTAAAATACTTTTGACGAACCTGGTCCAAAGCTTCCTTGAGATAGGGGATACGTTCTCCTACATGAGTCTTTCCAACGGGGGTACGATTTTTCAGATATTCTTGTTTAATTGTGGAAACAAATCCAATTTCTTTGGCAAAGACGTCTATATATTCAGAGCGAATTTGCAGCTGCCACATTTCAGACGTTGGGTTGAAATACCGAGAGGAGACTATTCCCATATTCAGAAGAAGCAATTGAATCTGTTTAAGCAGCTCTTCAGATTTGGAGCCGCAAGATACCATCTGCTTGCCAGTGTTACTCGTTGAGACTGAGCCGTCGCCCTCAAAGTACGCTCGAAGAAACTCAGCAACCAGATGCTTGGGCGCTTGTCTTACGCACCACGGCACAACTTTATTATACGAGTCACCTATCGCCCCCATTGCTTGAAGAAGTAAAACTGCAGGACGCCGTCCTATTTCCGTTGTAGTGCAGCCAAACCCGCTATCCCATTTAGTGGGCCTGTACCCAAAAACATTTTCCACGGTATTAAGGAAGTCGTCCATAACCTCCTGGCATTTTTGTGTAAAAGCCAGACTGGTCTCTCCACAAGTGCCTTCAGAAATCAAATAGCCCAAGAGTCGAGCAATACCTAAAGTAAGCTCTTTAGAGAGTTGTGGAACCGGGAACCGTTCTGCCGTTCTAACCAGCTTCTGTGACTGTCTCCACTCCTCAATCTGTTCAAAGGCTTTTTGTGGAACTGAGGGCGTCTCAGAGGGCCACAAATTCATTCCGGCCCTTACCGCAATGAAATCTCCAGCGATAATCTCCGAAGTCTTTTTCCACACCATCGAAATATCTTTGCTCAGCACGAGAAAACGATGATCATAAGATGACTCGGAGTCCAAGCCTAATTTGGTACGAATGAGAGAATTCTTTTTTGTCCCCGTATTATGAGCAGCTTCTATTCTTTGTGTGCCGATTCTTGTGGCCACAGAAACTTCTGAACTACCCGCAGTAGTGCCATGGGCAGTTGGAATTAAATCCTTTAGCTGAACTAGACCTTTTGAAGAGAAAAGATAGCTGTCAATTTTTTTGCAGTATTGCATCCCACCAAAAACGAACTCAATCGGAACGCCCATACCAGCGATGATGTGCTCCGCCCACTGACGATACTCTTGAGCAAGCATAAGAGCTTTACCATCACCACCAAGAGTCTCTGACCCAATAGGGACGGGGAGAATAGGAATGTAATTGTTGTCGAGTCTCCACCGTATGAGCTCGTTCTCAATCTTGTCTCTCCACTGGGTCAAATTGACCGTCGAATTATGTGTAGCTACACCAACAACGCAGAAAGACTTGTCTCCCTCAATTTGAAGACCCCGTACGGTCTCTACGTTAGTTACAGTCTCTATACTGTTTACCCGTAGATACACGTAGTCCCCGCGGAAAAATCCACATTGGCTGTGTGTATCAATTCGCCTTTCAACCTTTGCAGGGTCCCACCCCAGAAGTACTGCCAGGTCTTCTGCCTGTTTTCCATTTACATTTACGTGGTAAATGGGGAGTTTAGAAATTTCATCCTCACGAGGAATCCGCTGTTGAACCCCTGCAATAAAACCGAATGACAAAAGCAGTTGGCGCACTTCAACAGCAAGCTCGGGACTTACTGTCATTAAGTTTACCCGACGGGTCTCAGTGGCGATGTTACACCCATCCCCGTCGTACACTCCTTGTAGCGCCGCGAGCGCAATATTGTCGGGAGCCTCCAACAGAAATCTTGGCAGCCTCTTACTATGAGCCCCACGCCCGCACACAGTGGTTAAAAACTGACCTAAAAAGATGTCATTGATTTCATACCGGGCGCTATTGCCGTTGAAACCCCGAGTAGAATCTCTAAAGCCCAGACGTTTTATAGCCGCGTCTAGGCGGTCCATTAAATGGGCTTCTTTGACATGTAATGCTATTGCGGCGCAGTCACCCTTCGGAGTTCCCTCGGCAATATATAGGCCAATTACATACGCCAGATCCTCATCCACCTTCAGATATCTAGGAATCCGGTCAATGGTATCCTGCTGCGTAAAAGCAGCCCGGGCATTCTTGTAGTCATCAAGGTCCCAGCCCTGCTGCTTAATGAAGTTCTCCCGACCCCCTCGTTCAAAAGCCTGCAGACCGTTGACCTCCAAGTACTCATAAATATTGGCCGCAGATTGATTCAACCTGCGATATATGAAATTTTCCGTTACGGCCCGTTCTGGGATGTACTCGGCCAAATCTAGCTCAAGGCTGCCCCAGGTAATTCTCTTACGGGGATATAGAACGTAGTCACCCTTCTGCAAATCACCTGCGTTAATCCACTCAGGCTCCCCTACGTTCTCATATCTAGGACCGAGTTTTCTGGCGGCATAAAGGGGATGTTCCCCTGTTACTGTAAATGGGAAAGCAGATAAAGAAGCAGCCGTTATTTTGTGTACGGAGCTTTTATCTACTGGTCGGTCTCTTACGTCCTCTACTCGTTTCCACAAACCGGTATGTGTCTTTACCCAATCGCCCGCATGAACCTCACCTGCTGGCCGGATGCCTTCTCTAGTTTCAACCAGCGTATCTAAAGAGACGCAATAAACATCCGCACTAGATGAGGCAGACTGTGGAAACAGGATGCGGAGGGGCACAATGTGCTCAATCGCAATGGCTTCTTGAGCCTTGCGGAGTACCTGAAGGTAGAATGTGTCCTTCAAGACCGGAAGAATCATCGGCATCCCCCAACCACGGTCCTTCTGGGCGATGGTGGGTCGCTGCATATGGTAGATGTTCTGACGGCTGAATAGCAAAGCCTTGTTCTTCCTCAGAGCTTCAATGAACACTTGAGGGATCTGCTCAATAATATGCCGCTTGGCCATACGAACATCATTGGCCAGGGATGGCGGAATAACATAGTAGTAACGATTGTCCCCCGTAGCTTCGTTGTGCTGAATAGTGATGTACTCCGGGTTCCACCGGATGAGCCGAATGTCCCGCGCTGACCGAAGGTAATGATCCTTGACTGAAAACTCCCCGTAGTACCGACAGTAGGGGCATTCACCCACAAAAGCGTACTCCCGGAAGATGTACTTCTGCTGGTCTACTTTCACCATCCGGCTACACTGTTTGCATTTCAGCATCTTCTGAAATGGGAAGTACAAGCTGACAAACGCGTTACCGTATGTGTTGTAGTCAAGGCCAGATTCCACTTCGAATTTCTTGAAGTGGAGAATGTCACTGAAGAACTTACTCCACCGATCGTTGAGATGGTCGCTATCCCCATCAAATACCAAGTCAGTAACCGGGTACTCTGACATCTTGTAGCAAACGGCATTGATGAGCGGATTGGTCAGGAAATAATACCTGCACCAACGAAGCATCGTCTTGAAGGACGTCGGCAGATATGTATGGGCAATATCGAAAAAGGGTGAAGGGTACCGGATAGCTCCAAGGGCCTCTCCAGTTATAGAGCGACCACTGTTTCTCGCAAAACGCATAGCCCCCGATGGGCCAAAACTCAGGGCATCAAGAGTTGGCATTATCCATAGTACCTTTGAATGTTCTCGAGCTGTTCTTCAGCCTCAGTTGGTCCAGGGGCATTTACAGCTGTGCCCAAAGTTGATCCACCACGAAGACGGTCAATGATTCGACCCATCTTTCCACCAGCATACTGACCCGCCATCATCAGCGCCATACCTGGGAGAAATTTTTTGCTCGCCATTCCAGTCAGAAATCCCCCGGTACCCCCTACTTCGCCAAGTAATTTTTCAGCCGCTCCACCTTCACCAGTGGGGGTCGCGGGTTCCTTAGTTGCCTGATACGCTTCATGTAGTCCTGGAGCTGCAAATCCTACAGTCATGGATTTCATACCTACAGGCAGGTACTTGGTGATCTTACCCTCACCCATCCATTTGGAGTCTTTCCAACCCTTCTTCATAGATTTAAGGGGATGGGCCATCATTTGCAACGTCTCTCGGCCAGCCTCTGGAATTCCCGTGATGGATTTCCCTATATCCCCGAGACCGCCAGATATAGTACGCCCAAGACCACCCAATCCTTGCACTGAGAGACGCCCAAGCCTACCCAGATTTGGTATGGCCGCTTCTTTACGAAGCTCGGAAAGCCTCTCTAGAAATTCTACCTCATCCTGGAATGAGTAGAGTGCCTGGTCGCTCAGGAGGTTACCCATGACTTCAATTCCTCCAATTGGTCAACCAACTGACGCCGCCGAAGGTCCATGTACTCCGAAGCTACTACGAGCTTCACTGTTTGGATATCTGCATTCGACGTATCACTGAAGGTCACTTTTTGATGACCCTTTTCCATAACTTCCTTGAATCTCTTCTCTACTTCCGCAGGGTCACGCTCCAGGTATTTCTCCACCTGGCTGCCAGCACTCTCCGGTAATCGAGGATTAGGCTTAAAGTTCAAAGGATGTTCATCTGTGAAACGCCCACAACAGAAATCGCACTTTCCATCCAGGTCATCCAAGTCAATGTTCCCACACACCTTACACCGATACATGGGCTGAGAGAGGATTTTCTGTGCAAAGTCAATCGGGGGTGGAAGATAGGTAATACAGTCGTCGAGGGCACAAGCCGCGATATAGCGGTGTATCTCATCCCCGTATTCCTCGTTACGGATTTGATTGGCGATGTCAACTCCAGCCATGAGTTGGGACATCCTGCATCTTTGGGAGATATCGAACCGCGGAACATTGTTATTCAAGGCTTGAATGATCTTCTCAAAGATGTGCCACTCTTTCCAATAGCCGACAGTATTGGTCAACACGCGGATAGCCTGAATCTTCTGCCAATTGTGTTCACTGATAGACGTGGCTTTGAAGGTCAGAATAATCTCTCCATGGAGAGTTTCGGGCTCCCACTCAAACCAGTCGACCCCGAACTTTTCCATGAGTACAAACATGATCGCCACCGGATGGGCATCATGATAGCTGAAGAACCGGACGATAGGCTCTTCTGAAGCCAGTACAGGAGGCGGGGTCTTTGTAGGGTTGAGTCCCCACTTTTGAGAAGAATCTACCACTCGTAAGCCTATACGCTAATACCGCGCTCACCCGACATACCGTCGCTCTCGGCATCCGAGGCCATACGAGCAATAAGACGCTTTTGGGGGTCGGGCATCGAGTTGAAGATTCCAATTGGGTCTTTTCTGAATTCGTTGCCCACCGTGTAGGTGAACTTCTGGATGATAAGGTCCAGGCGGTTCTCTGCCAAGTTGGTAAGAGCATCCTCTGTTACAATATCCGCACCACTCTCCCACACTACTTTCGCGGCGGCCTTACCAAAGGTAGATGCCCAGGGATCAGGAACAATATGATCCCAACCTTTATCGAGGCCTTCGTTGATGTCGAAGCGCTTCAGGCATTCCGAATAGATCTCTGGGTAGATCGAGGCTTTCTTCTTAAACAGCTCGTCTAGGAACTCCCGGGCGTTGCTCTTAGGAGCACAAGCCACCTTACGCATGTCGATGGCGTCCCGTAGGGTGTTCTCATCTGCGTAATGAGTAGACCCAAGGTTCGCAATCTCTATTGCAACGGGATAACCCATTGTGAACGCTTTTGCGGCTAGCTTAACCGCAAACTGCCGACGAATTTCCGGTTGGATTTTGACACTGTTCTCGAGGAAATAGTCTTCGGCCTTCTTGACCATATCCCAAGTGTGAATTGGGTACTTCCGAGTCCCATCTTCCATAACGACGGCGTAATCTTCGTCTTTCATTGGTTTGGCTACCTTTACAATTTGTTTCGGGCGCTGCCCAGTCACATCGACCACCGAAGAGATCTTCTGGGCCTCTTCATCTGCAGTCAGGGACTTCAACGCTCTGACTCCAGTATTTCCCGCCAAACCGCCCGCTGCTATCGAGGGTACTGCCAGACCCGCAGTTGCAACGCGGGCGGCTCTACTCATCTTCTTTTCTGCGTTTTCCAAGGCTGCTACCGATGGTTTGCCCTTTATTTTTATCCTCGGAGAGACACTCTTTGCATATTCCGAAAGCTTTTTACTGACGGGTCCTCGAAGAGCATTTCTGGCTAGGGTCGACCCACCAGCTCCAGCTGCTCCACCAAGTAGCGCACCCTCCAATCGATGCCCTTCTCCAGCAGCCGCGCCACCACCGGCAGCACCCGCCAAAGTACCGCCAACCGGGATGATGTACTTTCCAACACCGGCCGCCTTCGTCAAGGTCGCTGGAGGAAGTAAACCGTGATGTAAGCATGCTGCCAACAGATTGGATGCTGCTACCTTCTGCGCGGTCTCAGGAAGCTTGTCTCCATGTTCCATAAAGTAAATCACAGACATGGTCGTCGTACCGGGGTCCACGCAGGCATACTTCCGAAAAACATAACCCCGGTCGACCATGATGAGGGCGAAGTCCTCATTCGCTAGTTTCTCCTTAGGGAGAACCGACGCTTCCTTGATGATCTCAGGAACTTTGTCCAACGTAGGGAACTTACCTTTCAAGGTCATGCCCTCATCGTCGTACCAATCAATCGTTACTCCTGCGTATTTGTGGCCTTCCATTGAGGACTCCTTACCAAATTGCATTGACCCGGTCATTCCAGGATCACCAAAAGTACCTTCGTTGTTTGTCGTTTTCCTAGGGGATTCCCAGTCTCGCAAAGTACCACCCCCAATAATGCCCCCTAGAATAGCACCACCAGCGGCAGGGAGAAGAGAATGTTCTGGGAGCAGTCTCCCCCAGGATGCTCCTGCTGCCGCTCCTAATAGGCCCCCGATAGCACCTCTCACAGCCCCATGAGCTCTTTCCCCCTCAGGAGCTGTAGCTGCACCAGATAATGACCCCAAAGCAGCTGCAGCACTGAGACTCCGAGAAAGGTCAGCAGCACTATCGGCAAGCTGTTCGACTCCATGCTCAACTACTGTAGTCACAGTCTTAGGAATTTCTTTTTGGATCTTCCTCAAGGCTGGGAAAATCTTCTCTTCAAAAAGGGGCTCAATCCTTTTTTCAGCACCCCGAACAACTGACTCGCCTATGTTATTTCCGATTTCCGGAATATGCCGTTCGAAGGCCGGTCCAAGCTTTTTACCAGCCGACTCAATCGCGGATTCCGTGGCACTAGAAATTACCTGGTTCAGCCCTTTACTTACAGACGGTTTCTTAACGGCTTTCTCGACGCTTTTTCCCGCCCAATCAAAAAGTCTACTCTTTAAGAAATTGGGTAGCCCGATAGCTTGTTTTTCAGTCATGTTTCAATCCACGCCCGCGCGACGGGCGACACAATAAAGGGCTCCAGACGGTTGACCGTACGCCCCAAGATGGCCGTTGGTCAAGGCGAAATTCCCGGGATTTATTAGGGATAAGAACTTTGAACTAAGGTCCCAAAACCTAACTGGAGGTAATCTATGCCGATTTCCCAAAGGCAGATCGTACAAGAGTGTTTCGACGGTGACCGCGAACGAAACTGTACCTACTGCCCTGCACATCATTCGAAGACAGGTATTTGCTGCTTCGGATGCAAATTTGAATATGATGACCCTCAATGTCATTCATGCCCTCATGTCAGTCACTGCGAACCAGAGGCAGCTAGGTATACAGGTCAAAGTCCCTATTATGGTCCTTCTGCACAACCTAGTCCGCCACGACGAATTACCATCAACCGACCTTCTACTACAACAGGTTTCGCACCAACTCCACAAACAAGAGCTACCGTACCAGTGTACGGCCAAGGACACCCGGTTAGAAGAGACGGAAGTATCATTGTTCCACAGGTACGAACAGCGAGACCTATACTGTTTCCAGAGGATTCATTTTGGAGGATGATGAGTTTGAATGCTGCTTGGGGAGCGGTAGAAGGGGCGTTAGAAATGCTGCTCGGGTTCTTCCGGCAGCGTAGACCGGAGTAGAAACTGGTATGGAACAACCATTCCATGAGGCAATAAGGAAAGCCCGGTTTGAATCTCAGTACCCAAGATTATGCGACTTCGTAAGGGTTTCTAGGGTCAGCCACGATACTTACGTGCAATATGAGAGTGGACTAAGGTTACCCAAATTGCAGTCTCTGAACCGCATCATCCTGCACTCTGGAATATCGGAACAGACAGCCAAAAAACTCAGAGAGATCCACGCCATTTCATTGGCCAGAAGGTTGGGAGTTGAGATGCGGCAACTCCCGCCTGGCTTAAAAGCGTCAGAGCTAGCAGAGAAGATCCAACGGGAGGTCGAATACGAATTGAAAAGAGTGGGAACCTTTATTACAAGGAACACCAGTAGGGTTTGTGCTCGACGTATCGAAATACTGCTGAAAGACGCATTGAGGATCCCATGAACTACCATTTCCTGCCAAAAGACCGAGACAAGGCCTACATCACCAACAATTTGATGCTTCCAAAATGCGGATTGAGAACTCTGGAAGCCCCTACTAAACGGGCGCTGACTTTTGTGTATGGTGAGACAGAGGTACGCGACGAGCTTGGAGAGCTCATAATGGTCCGCCCTGCTGAACTTCTGTTATGGCAGGAAACCCAGCACCACCTCATTGTACCAAGGGAATTTCTCAACCCCCGGCAATATCCCCAGTTTGGGTTCGAGTTCATTGACCAACGACCAGTAGACTTTCCGTTTGTAGAGATTGAGGACCGTGCAGACTTTCGAGATGAGAGCCAACGAAACGCTTTCCGAGCCATGGAGGAGAACCACAGTGGAACTGTGAACCTTGCCTGTGGAAAAGGAAAAACTTTCCTGGCTCTCAAACTCGCTGCGTGCCTTCAGGTCCCTACAATGATCGTTGTGAACTCAACTGCTCTTCTTGAGCAGTGGAAACTGGAGATTGAAAAATTCTTAGGTGTTGGTCGCGTTGGTGTCATTCAGGGGCCCATAGCAGATTGGGAACACCCCATTGTGTTAGCCATGGTACACACATTGTCCAAACATAGGGAATCCTGGTCGATGAGATTCCGGAAGAGATTTGGTTTGGCCATATACGATGAATGTTTTCCCGCCAATACCTTAGTAGGAAATATTCCTATTCAAGAAATCCATCCAGGAGATCTGGTTTCCAGCTATGACCAAACTAGCCACAGGCTCCTGGATAAAAAAGTGGTTAAAGTATTCAAAAATCCTGTTTTATCCCTTGTTAAAATAACCGCTGGTGGAAAAAGCGTAGTTTGTACACCAAATCATCCGTTCTTAACTAAAAATGGATGGGCAAAAGCTGGGAACTTGACAAGCGATGACATGGTGTATAGCACCACAAAAACTTACAAACCCAAAAGAGACGGTGAACATGACTATTCCCAGAACAGTAAACACCAAATGCAAAGAGTGTGGGACCCCGGTGCAAAAATCGGGGAAGGCTGGACTAGAACAAGTGAGACGAAAAGCGGTGTATTGCTCCCGACAGTGCGCGGTAACTCGTCTTTCTCGAGAAAGCTCGAAAAGAATGGCACAAACCAACCGAAAATACGCGTCGGAGAGAATGAAAAAGAACAATCCCATGAAACGGGCAGAGGTACGAGCGAGGTTGAGTACAACTTTACGAGCAATGGGATGGGCCCCCACGGTACAGGGAGGAAACGGAAGGTCAGCGCCGATTCCTCAGCAGTTGCTAGCGTGCGCCTTGGGGTGGCCAATGGAAGTGTCTGTGGGGATACCAAACCCCAAGATAAACAACAGTGCCAAAGTTTACAAACTGGACATAGGAAATCGGGAATTGAAAGTAGGAATAGAGGTAGACGGGAATTCCCATTCCGCATTGATAAGGAAAGAACAGGACCAAAAAAAGGAGAAAATCCTAATTGGGTTAGGGTGGACAATATTGAGATTCTCGAACCAGGAAGTGACGGAACATTTGGAGGATTGTGTCCAGACGGTTTTGTCTACAATCTCGAAGTTGAAGACACCCCCACTTACTTCGCTAACGGATTTGTAGTTCATAACTGCCATCACATCGCAGCACCAACCTTTGTAAAGTCTGCCGATTTATTCTTCGGTAAACGTATAGCACTGACTGCCACTGCCACTCGCATTGACGGGCTGGAGGCGATCTACCAGTACCACCTTGGGTCTGTTATTCACAAAAACTTAGAACAGGACTTGATTCCAACGACGTATTTTCATCGACTGAAATGGGAGTTCGATCTTCGGAACAAGCCACTCGTAACCGACAGCAACGGGGACTTTAACCTCCCTCGTATACGCACCTATTTAGGGGAACTTGACTGGAGGAATCAGATCATTTACAGAGACCTCCTTTCTGATCTCCAGGAAGGACGGCAAATTCTGGTTCTTAGCCACAGCGTAGAACATGTGGACCGTCTCCAACAATGTTTTTGGGGCAGTGGTCACCGGGCAGGTACCATTACTGGGGAGACACCACAAGAAGAGCGCATGGGAGTTTTGCGGCAGTGCAACCCCGTCATCGGTACTTTCCAACTCGCTAGGGAGGGACTCAACAAACCCTCTCTGGATACTCTGTATGTGACCACACCGTTTTCTAGCCCCAATGACCTGCAGCAGGCATGGGGGCGGATTCAACGGGTGCTACCGGGTAAGCAACCCTCTCTAGTACGGGTCTATGAAGACCTGCCGTTCAAGATGTGCCGGGGTTCGTGCTCCAGCCTACGAAGTCACCTCAGGAAGATTGATTATCCATCACACAAACTAGAAGTGGAGATTCCAAATGAGCAAGTACAGCAACATGGTCGTAATAATATCCAAACACGGTGAGAAGTACGTAGGAACTGTGAACGGCTCACCACTGTTCATAGATGGTTCCAAGCCGGTAGAGCTTTTGAACGCCAGACTGCTGATAACCAGGGCTCAAGCAGTAGGCACCCCAACGGGGGAGATTGTTGGACTCAAGAACTTCATGTGCATAGCCAACATCGATATGGCCAAAAAACCAATTCCGAAACTATATCTCTACCCGTCAGCCTGGTATTTCCTCACGGACCTTCCAGATTCTTATGAGGATCTTGACCAACTCTTTAAGCAGGCTGATGACAATGACATCACCAGCAGCGCCAAAAGAGCGGGGATACATATTCCAGGGAGGCACTAATGGAACCATGGTCACCCGAATGGAAAGAACTCCGTTATGCGGAGATTAAAGAACAGTGGGCCGGCTGCACCCGGTGCAGTCTATGCAACGAACGAAGGAAAATGGCGTTCGGTGAGGGCAATCTAGACGCCAAGATCATGTTCATCGGGGAAGGTCCCGGTGAGGACGAAGACAAAGAGGGACGCCCTTTCGTTGGTCGGTCTGGAAAACTTCTGACTGCGATGTTGGGGTCGTCCGGGCTATCCAGAGAGAACGTCTTTCTGGATAACATCGTCATTTGCCGTCCATCGGAGGATAGAAATCCTTTGAGCAGTGAGAAAGACGCATGTTTGGCCCGGCTCTACGAGATGATCTATCTTGTGGATCCCCTCGTCATTGTGGCTACTGGCAAGGTCGCTCTTGAAACCCTAGCTGGGCGTTCATGGAGCATTGAGACAGAACACGGTAATCTTTTCAGCACCCCTCATCCGGACGTAAGAGTTGCCGGAGAGCGTAATGGGGTATCGATTCCTGGAAGAATCTTTCCACGAAAAGGAGGAGTCAACAAGAAAGAGTTTACGTTGGAGTACGACATGATCCCAATTTTCCATCCGTCGTATATCCTTCGAAAGGATAGTTACGACGAAAAGAAGAACGAGTTTTCTCAAGGTGGGGTAGCACACAAGACCATGGAAGATTTGGGAACTGTTATAAACAGAGTGAAACAGCTTGAAAAAGATTACTTCAGTATTCAAAACATCATCAAAGGGATGACAGCATGATCATCAAACCTCACATTGCAAAGGGACCGACAATCGCAGTTCAGGCCAAAGAGAACCTAGTCAAACAAGAAGCCGAACGGGCAGTTGCCCGGTTCGAAGAGTCATATGGTGAACTCACTGAAATGCGGCAGGACTTCCAACAAAGATTTCCAGAAGCTCATGTAGCTATGCAGAGTATCCTTCGTCAGGAAGACACTGTACGAGAGAACATCAAAACTGCACACTCCCTAGTACAAGCTGTTAAGGAGTCAATCGGGCCATTCTCGTGTGTTCGTAAATGGTCGTCCGCGGGGTACGACGACTCCGTGTTGACGGTTATTCTACGTCAGCTGGAGAACCGAGCTGACATCATGCAAGGTCTGTTGGACAACGGAATAGTTGATAGGGTTGTCCTGTCCGACAAGGCGACTGCTTTCTTTGCTCAGAATCCTGAGTATGCACGATTGATCCAGCCTGCTTGGAGAGACAAGATAGAGAAGACCGCCGCCGTGACGGACCCTAAGATCTAGGGGGTAGTCATGGATAACCAAATTGTTGGTACCTACGCCGACGTAAGTATGGAGGGCCATGTTCTCCGAAATAGGCGGCTCCACAACGATACAGATGGCACTGTCACAGAACAGGAATGCCGATCTGAAATTCCGGAGGAAGTCATGTCACAGTTAGATCCGTTTGTTGGCGACGGGAATGCTCACCTCACTGTCAGTGGGGCTTTGTCGAGCAGCCAATCGTTCCACAAGGCAGAGGCCTTTGTGAGCGTAAGTGTCACCTGCAACAATAACCTGGACGACGTCAGACAGGTACACAACCTGATAAGACCGTTTGTTCAAACGTTGGTGCTAGAAGATCACAACGAGATGTCAGTTTTGCGAGACCAGATACTTCCTGAGGAGAAGCGGCTGCACAACGAGAAAGGACCATCTATAGCAGCCGAGGCCCAGATAAAGGTCAGCACTCCACCACAAAGGTCTGCGACCGTATCTGCTCGACCTGGAACTCCGGTTAAGCCAACCTTCGGGAGGTAAGTCATGTATACGAGTCCTAACGTAACCCAGGCGATTGATTCCGTCACACTAGTGGAGGGCTCATTCAAAACTAACAAGGGGATGGATCCTGAGATTCGTCTCGTCATGATGTATTCAAACAAGACTACGGGCGATTCTCTGGGTAGTTGCCCGGTCTTGTCCCCTCTCCTCAGCGAAAAGACCATCTTGGCGTTCCAGGCCTTCGTAGATAGCGCCGAGGAGGACTGGGGAAGCTTTGTTTTGTCGGGAGGCTATATCGCTGCTGTTGAAGGTCATCCCCAATCATTGGGAATGGCTGAAAGCAGCGACGGTATCAAGCCTCTCCGCGGGTTAGGAGAAGGATAATGGCGGCCCTAGAAATACGGATTTTGAGTGAGATCTTGCGAACAGGAGAGATGGGTGCCGCGATACGAACTGGTTTAACGGAGGATCATTTCAAGGATCCGGAGAGTAAGGCAATATTCAGACACCTGCACCAACGTTGGTTCAGCTCAGATGCCTACAAAACTCTTCCATCGTTGGAATCAGTACAGAAGTGCTGGCCATCATTCCAGTTAGCAGCCAAGGAGATCCCTAGGAACCCCTCAGAGGATCCAGGGCACGCGGCGTTAACATCTCTCATAAAAGACTTGAAGATGTCTTCGTTTGACTCAGATGTACGTCAGATGGCGTCGTACTTTCAGGAGTTGGTGGATCAGAACCCCCAAGATGCCGCCGACCATATGATGAAGCATCTTAGCGAACTAATGGCATCACAAAGGACAATGGAGAAGTTAGGTGTTCGAGATGTTATCGAGCGCGCGGTAGCTCGGTATGACAGTGCCCTAACCGGTACTAGCCTCGGTATACCGTGGCCTTGGAAATGCCTAACCGACGATACCTTAGGTAAGAACCCCGGGGACCTCATTGTTTTCTATGCGAGAATGAAGCAGATGAAGTGTGTCTGCGCTGGGCAAAAAATCATGATGTCAGATGGGTCTTTGATGCCCATTGAGGACATACCTGAGCACACTAAAGTACCATCCTACACCGAACAATCTAAGAAAATGAGGTTTGCAAAAGCCCATCGGGTGACTAGCGGAACTAAAAATTGTGTAGAAGTAACTACTGAGTCCGGATTGCGGTTACGAACCAGTACAGAGCATCTCTACATGGTACCCGGTGGCTATCAAAGAATAAAAAATCTGAGGCCAGGAGACTACGTTGCGACTGCGCGCAAGTTACCACAATGGAACCTCGAAGGAGAGCAGATTTCAAAACAAGATGCTCATTTTTTGGGACTTTTGGTAGGAGATGGTAACTATACTAGGGCAGAAGTGCAATTCACTACCGCAGATAGGGATATACTTCAGTCTCTGCATAGCCATCTCGACCGCCATAACGCCATCATTCACAATTCTGGAAAACCCATTGAATTCAGAATCGTGGGAAAAAAGAGGAAACAGAATAACGTGTTGGATCTGTTACGACAACTCAAAATCCATGGGCAGCGTTGTAACAACAAAACTATTCCAGCTCTACTGTTCAACTCCAGTCAGGAATCTATAGCGGCATTTCTTGCTGGCTTCCTAGATACTGATGGTTGTGTAGCAGAAGATCACGTGTATTGGTCTAGTACCAGCCGCACATTACTGGAAGAGTGCCAACACCTTTTGATGCGTTTTGGAATTCGGGGTAGAATCCGAAAGTCTATTACCAACTTTGGAACAGACGCATACTCACTCCTGGTATATTCCAATGAACAGTTATCGATTCTTTGGAATTACCTAAGTCCGTACCTGTGTCTGAACCGTAAAAAGAAAGACTTTCAGAAACTGGCCAAACTACAGGAGGGTAAAAAGAGAAATGTGGATGCCATCCCGTATACTCCAACTCTACAAAAACTCATTCTGAATGAGAAAGGAGAATCAGAATGGCCGAGAACCGGGTCATCCTACTATGACCGCAGCAAATTGTTTGGGAGTAAGAAGAGAATTAGTCGGCAATGGCTAAACACTATCGCGAAGAAATTCGAATCTTCCAGTCTCAAACAAGAAGCAAACTCGGACATTATTTGGGAACAGATTAAGACCATAGAGTCTATTGGCCGCCAACCCTGCTATGACATCTGTATTGAGGATGGAAAAGACCCCAACTTTGTAGTTGAGGGATTCATCGTTCACAATACATGGGTCATGCTGTACTGTGCGGTCTACGATCTCATGGTCAACAACTGCCGCGTTCTTATCTGGTCCCGCGAAATGAGTAAAGACAAGATGGCTATGCGCTTGGCAGCTCTCATTGCCAAGGTAGACTATCAGCTTTTCAAGAGGGGGAAGCTGCCGCCCAAGATGTGGGAGAAGGCTTGTACTGCCTGGGAATATCTTCTAGCGGAGGATTTCACCAATCCCGACATCAAGGCATCTTCCAATAACCATCAACTCATACTCATGTGCGGCCGGGATGCCCCTATAGACTTGGAGGTAGTAAGGGCACAAGCTAACTTCCTCGTACCAGACGTAATCTATCTGGACAGTTTCTACCATATGAAAACCAAACGTATGGAGGGCATCCACCAACGTTGGCATCAGATGGCTATTCTAGCTGAGGACGTAAAGACCTGGGCAGAAGACGACCATGTGCCTATCGTCGCGGTGCATCAGGCCAACCGGCTTGGAGAGAAAACACACGGTGATACCATGGCTGATATGGCAGATACCGATGTGCTCGCTCGAGAAGCCGACCTCGTAATCCGAATTATGAAGAGACGTGGCAAGGAATTGTATGAAGAAGACTACGAAGTCGAGACTGCCCGAGCAAAGCAAGAAGCTACAAGGATCATAGCAGAGTCTCCTAGGGCGGGAAGACCACGTATCCAAATAGGTAAGCGGCCACTGCCCCCAAAGGTGGAAGAAGAAGCAAAAACCGTAGAGGAACAAGAGAAGCTAGAGAAAGAGAACCCGGATGACCTAGAGGAGCCCCGTTTGGGAACAGAGCTAGCCCTGGTTCTCGGTGGAAATCGTGAAGGTGTATTGAACGCCTTCACGATTAATGCAGTCCCTGGCTACAACTTTGAGTTCATCAGCTCCGACTATTCCTTAAAGGAAATTGAGGAATGGGTTGGAGAAGATGATGAAGAAAAGCCAAAGGCCGCATTCAAACAACCTGGAATAAAGAAACCAGATTTCTCTGGCGAGACATTCAAGAACTTCCGTAAGCCGGAGGTGAAAGGAAGGAAATAATGCTTGGCGTCGTAGACGACATAGCCAAGGAATATCTAAAAAGGGTTCGCACCAAAGACCAGTTTATTTCAGCCGCCTGCCCTTTCCACAAAGGTGGGCAAGAACGTCATCCGTCATTCTGGATCGATCGAGAGAGCGGTGCCTGGGGTTGTTTCACTTGCACCGCAAAGGGTAGGTCTCTACGCCAGCTCTTGAAAGATTTGGAGGTCGGAAACTGGAAGATCGAGGCGGAGATCGCAGAAGCTGAGAAGAGTGCTAAGAAAAACTTTGTACTCATCAAAGCCAAAGCTGAGAAGAAAGCCCGAGCAGACTTTAGGGGGACCTGTGTACTCCCCGATGCTCTGCTCGGAGTTTTCGATTTCTGCCCCGTAAGCCTTCTAGAATGCGGGTTCACCGAAGAAACATTGATGTCCCACGAAGTTGGTTTCGACCAGAGAAACAACCGTATTACATTTCCCATTCGGGATCTATACGGCGGCCTCATCGGAATTAGTGGTCGGTCTACCATACCCGGGGAAGCACCTAAATACCTGGTGTATAGCGGACGGCGAAACATCGAGGGGAAGGAGAGCATGGGAGAGCTAGGCGAGTGGTATCCAGACTACACCAATGAAGAAGTCCGGAACCACTTGTGGGGCGCTCACACGGTCTACGATAGACTCTTCAAAGAAGGCGGGCAGCTAGTCCTAGTGGAAGGCTACAAAGCCAAGATGTGGGTATCACAATGCGGCTACGACTGTGTAGCAATGATGGGAACCAAGATGACCAAGATGCAAGAACGCATCATTCGCCGCCTTGGAGTAGACGTGTTTGTGATGACCGACAATAACCAACCCGGTCTTGATGCAGCTAAACAATGGTGTCAGAGGTTAGCGGTAAGCTCATTTCCGGTCTACAGGGTATTTTACCCCCCAGACCAGGATGAAACAGCACAACCCGATGGGTTGTCAGAACAAGAGCTGGATGCAGCTCTCAACAGCTCTAAAAGAGCAGGAGGAAGGTACAATGCCTTCACTAAGCACAGGTTGGACCGAAACAAAGAAAAAAGACACACAGAAAAGTTCCCGTGGCGCAGGAGGACGTAAGTACGGATACCGTTTTAAGTTCGATCAGGTTCCCACCAAAATCCATTTCTCCATGCCAGAAAAACTTTATGTCCACCCGGATACTGGTGTTGAGCTTCCGTGGAGAACGGGAGTTCGATACTACGTTCCGTGGGCAGGAAAGAACGGCAAGGGCGCGTACATCGAGGTTGGTGAGAAGTCCGTCGTCGAAGCATACCGCAATCCGGCACAGTATGGACTAGACCCTGGCATGAAGAACGACGCCTACGGAAAACTCGACCCCAAGATCTACTACGCCGTGAGTGGTTGGGTGGAAGAATGGTTCCACCGGGTCAAAGACAAAAATGCTGAGACCGGAAAAGAGTACTATGAAAGGGAACGCTGCGTCGGCCGCGGTTGTGAGTATTGCCAGACTCAAGTACCCAAGGTCTTCGGAAAAAGGGTGTACTTCGAGATTGCCCGTACCCACTGGAATGAGTCCCTTTATGGAGTCAACGAGTACATTGAAAGCAACTGCAAGTGCGGTGGTTTCATCTACAAAATCCACTATGAGTGCCCGAAATGCCACGGACTGATGGTAGACATGGCAAATCAGTGCTTCAACTGCCAAGGGACCGACATCGGTATCGACGCCGATAAGGCTGAAGCAGTGTGCAATGGATGCCAGTCTAGCTGGAGTCTTTACGAAGACAAAAATCCAGAGATTGCAAAAGAAGTCCACAAGGAAATGGACTGCCCCCATTGTCGTACCAAGGCTGTCCCTTCTCCGGTTTCCCAATGCACTAAGTGTGAGAAGCCCGACAGCTACAATCTGTTTGACTGCCAGATGACGATCCAAATGGTTGGCTCGCCCGACGGTAAGTTCAAAGAGATGAAGGTGGACAACATCAACATCCAGGAGCCGGACACCAAGTTGTTCGACACCAAGTACCAGGGTCCGGTGGCTGAAGATGCTATCAAGATCGCAGAGGCCAACAAGAAACCTCTCGACCTGAACTATCTTCTGTCTCCTCCCACTCCTGACGAAGAGGCCCAGATCCTCAACGTCCAAAATCCGTTCAACCCGAACAGTTCGGGTGGAACACAGGTCAAGTCCTACAACAGAGGAGCTACCGCGGCAGCTCAAGCCCCTGTTGAATCGGGGTACGAGGAGGCCGAAGCCCCCCCGGAAGTAGCAGATGAGAGCGCTGTCGTACGACAGCCACCTAAAGGGCCTGCGATTGCGAGAAGCGTAAACATTCGTAGGTAACCCGTCAACGAACTGGGGGGCAGGGGGAACTCTGCCCCCAGTTCATCTTTTCTTAGGAAAACAAATGGCAAAGGGACAATTCAACATTGACGTCCCGGTTCCAGAGTTCGTGAACACTGACCAGGACGCCGCAGAACTCTTGCGGCTGTGCCTCCGCAAGATAGAGGTAGACCCCAACGATTTCATCGGATGGGATACAGAGACTCACGGGAAAAAAATACCCATTGACTCAAAACCTCTGGACTGGATGAACGACACCGTCACGTTTTGGTCCCTATCTTTTGCACTACGCGAAGGTGGGGAACCTAAATACCGTAGGTGGTGTCTACGTCAAGAGCACTTCCATTTCTTCTCCCCATTCTTGGAGAATCCCGGCTTCAACATCGCAGGATGGAACCTGAAGTATGATGCTCACATTGCATGGAACTGCCGGATCAATATTTGGAACTCACGACGACCAGTGGACGGGTTGGTACTAGCTCAACTTCACGACGAGAATCGGCATAGTCACGGTTTGAAGACGTGCGCAGAAGACTGGGTGGGTTTGCAGATGACCCCCTACAAATCCCTGTTCGATGGAATACGAGATTCCTCGGGCAAAAAGGCAAAGGAGTACGAAACATCCCTATTGGACCTTGTTCAACAAGGTCACCAGGATAGAGTTGCAGACTACGCTTCCTATGATGCCTTCGCCCATCTGAAAACAGTGGAATGGCTGATGGAGCGGCTAAAAGAAACTCCGGTGGGGGAAGGGAAATCTCTTCTGGATTACTTCTTCGAAACGGAGATGTACATTACGGAACTCCTGTGGAGGATGGAGCGACGCGGTATCTACTTAGACAGGGATTACTTGAGGTCCAAGCTGCCCGAGCTGAACCGTCGGTTATCAGAGATTGAGAATGACATCAACCGTGATTCCGCGCGGCCCCTCAACTTGGATTCTCCGAAGCAGCTTGCTGCGTACTTCTTTGGTACGGGACCCAACCAACTTGGGTTGAAGCCTGTAAAGATGACCGCCACTAATCAGCCGTCTACAGATGTAGAGGTTATGGAAGCATTGGCAGAGGCTGGTGTTCCTGTAGCCAAAAAGGTCTTAGAGGCTCGTGGTCTTAGTAAAACCAAGAATACTTACGTGGAGGCTCTTCTTCATCTAGCGGACTACTTTGATGACAAGCGCATTCACCCCAACTTCAACCAGCTAGGAGCCCGATGCCTCCCGGTAGGAGAATTGGTACTTACGAACAGAGGCTATCTACCAGTTGAGAGAGTCAACAAGGGGGATTTGGTAATATCCCATACTGGATTGCCGCGGGTAGTAACGGATGTAATCCAAAACGGAGTCAAACCTATATGTAAAGTGACTCTCAGTAATGGACTCTCCCTGCGAACCACGGAGAACCATGCGTATTTGACAGATCTCGGATGGGTAGAAGCCCAAAATCTGCAGGAGGGTGCTACAGTTTACGCACACTCCGGGCCGGAAGAATGGGCCTCAATTGTGGGATGGCCTGACTTTTCAGTAAGTTCGTGGGGCCGAGTATTCAACAACAAAGTTCAGAGGTTTGTAACACAATGGCCTAAAGGAAAATGGGGGCATAGAAAAGTAGCCTTGCGAAATAACGGATCCCAAAAGAGGGGGTCCAACTTCAAGGATTTTTCTGTACATCAACTAGTAGCACGGGCTTTTCTAGAGAAACCTCGGAAGGGTCAGGAAATCAGACACCTCAACGGCATCGCGTGGGATAATACCGTAGGTAACCTATGTTGGGGTACCTCAAAGGAGAACAGACAGGATGCAATAAAACACGGCACAATGTTAAAGAGTGACCCCAGTAGATTGGTAGTAACAGACGAAACGGTAAAAATAATACGTACTACTGAATTCACGCGGGGGTCTGACTACCGATTGGCAAAACAACTAAACATAAGTCGGGAGCATGTTCGAGACATTAGGACATTCAAAAGACGTAAACCAGGGCCAGAGATTGCGGGAGGTCGTGCAACCTTCTTTGCAACCACGGTAGTTGAGATTGCAAAATTACCAGAAGAGATGACATATGGGCTTACAGTAGAAGAAGATCATTCTCATGTAACTGGTGGAGTAGTGACCCACAATACGGGTAGGCTCTCAACTACTACCCCAAACTGTTTTGACTCACAGACAGAAATCTTGACCAAAACAGGGTGGGTTGGCCTTCAGTATCTGTCAAAGAAAGATTGTGTGGCACAGTGGCATAAAGAAAATGGTGTCATTGACTTCGTACAGCCTCTGCGAGTGGTAAAGGAACAGTATACGGGAGAGATGGTTAGTATCCAGAATCAACATATCGATTTGGTACTTACACCCAATCACCGTTGTCCTTTAGTCAAACGAAGTGGAAGATTTGAAATTGTAGAAGCCAACAATTATCAGTCTGACCGGCAACAACTTCATGCCGGAATATATCAAGGAGGTACAGGGCTACCATTAGGAGATGATATGATCCGACTTTTGGTTGCCACCCAGGCAGACGGAAGTTGGTCATGGTCCCAGTTAGACTTTGGATTCACTAAGAAAAGGAAGATTCAGCGTCTTCAAAAACTCTTAAAATCAGTAGACGCGGACTTTGATTGTAGCGATCAGCTAAAAAAGGCTGGTTATACCGTTTCGAGGATCCGTGTACGAGGTCTAGTAGTCCAGCGGTTGAAGAATCTACTAGGGAACCACAAAGTGTTTGGACCATGGATTCTAAAAATGACTCGGCATCAACTGGATGTCTTCTGTGACGAACTGTTCTTTTGGGATGGGTATGCCGCGGGAGAAACTATGTACTCCTCATCGGCACACATCAATGCTGATTGGGCTCAAATTGCTCTGGCTCTTAGCGATCGGCGTTCTAAGATGAGGGTATATCTACCGCCGAGCCAAAGACCCAATTATCAGCTGGACACCGTCAAAAGAAACTACAGTTGGACTACTAATGTAGAGATCACCCATCAACCTTCAGAAGGGAGAGTTTACTGTCTTACCGTTCCTTCTGGGTTTGTGGTGGTCCGTAGAAATGGAAAAGTTTGCATATCGGGCCAATCACAAAATTTCCCACGTCCGGATACTGACGAGTGGGGAATTAGGCAGGCGTTTATTGCTCCACCTGGAAAGAAGCTTCTGGTGGGTGACTATGAGCAAGTTGAGATGCGTATCATGGCGGACTTCTCGGGTGATGAGAAAATGATTGGAGCCATTCGTTCCGGTAAAGATCTACACTCGTTTACGGTTGCGCTCATGGAGCCAGGGGTAAGCTACGAAGAAGTAGTTGCAGCGAAGAAGGCCGAAGAACCTACAGAGAGGCAGAAGAAGCTGAAGATCATGCGGCAGGAAAAGAAAGCTGTGGGATTCGGAATCATCTATGGGGCCGGTCCTCCCAAGATTTCTACTGCTATTGAAATCAGCGAGGAGGAATGGCAACAGAAAATACATGACATGGACGAAGAAACTTTTGTTCGTCGTGTCACCCGTATGATGGACAAGAATCCTCTGTTAACTGAAGCCCAAGCAGTAGAGCAAGTAGGACGTCACTCAGTAGCCGGACAGAAAATCTCCGATTACTTTGAGGCGTTCCCTGGGGTAAAGGCCTTCATGGAGGCTACTCCTCAACAGGCTAGGTACCGTTTGAAGTATCGGACTCTACCAAATGGGCAGACTACAGCGGCTGACTGGTCTTTAGAGGAGCGTATTCCTGGTGCTAAGCTTACCACCACTTCTGGTCACTTTCAGTCGTTCGGGTACGTTCAAACACTGAGCGGGCGGTACCGGAGACTGGAAGACATCGACCATAAAAACTACTTCTACCGTTCTGAAGCGGACCGGCAAGCGGTCAATTCCCGAATTCAAGGAACTGCTGCGGATATTGCCAAGGCTGCCATGCTCAGAATAGATGGATGCCCTGTTCTTAACCGGTTGGGGGTCCTAGTTCTAAACCAGGTCCATGACGAGATCGTTATGGAAGTTCCCGAAGGAACTGCTGAAGAGGCCAAAGTCATTGTGAAACAGTATATGGAACACCCGTTCGGCGACGATGTGGAGGCATTGTGCATTCCTATTCCCGTCGATCTTCGGATTATTTCAAAATGGAGCGATGCAAAATGAACACCAAAGAAACTGATGAAGGCCTCACAAAATATGGAGTGGAGCTGGATGCCGACAAAACTAAGACTGCAGAGAATTCTCCAGCGTCTACTTGCCCCCGTTGCGGCAAGACTCTTGACAATGCTGGTGCATGCCCAGAGCATGGTACTGAGCCTTTTGAACCGAGTCGACGACGAAATACCGGTCACTGAAGTCTCAGCACCAACGGTTAAAGTATGGGGTTGCGTGGTATGTGGAGCGATTTACAGCCGCAACCTCTACTTTTCTAATCTTGAAGAGAAAGAATCTGAGTTCTGTCCAGAATGTGGTGGCAAGTCTGGAGATCTAGGCTTGCTCCCCAACTTCTTCGAATACAAAGATGGAGTCTACTTAGTAGGGACGGACGGAACTACAACCGGACCTTACCACAACCAGGCTGACGCACAGGGAGACCTGTGGGCCTGGTTCAGAGAAAGGAACAACAATGCCCCGAATCAAGGCGCAGACGGTCGGCCACTCCGGCTCGTCTCCGAGCGTGAAAGAATCTTCATCCCGTTCGGCACCCCCTGAACGAGCACCAAAAATCAAGAAGAATGAAAAGAAGAAACTCACCAAACGGCAAGCAAGGAAAGCCGCTGAAGAGAAGTTCGTAGGAAAAGCTAATGACAATAGCCCCGACGCCTGGGCAGCCCAGATCAATAAGTCCGAGAAGTTCAAAGGAGTGGTTCAAGTCGGGTACGCTAGCGACATTGATACTCCTTACGATTTGCGTCGTCCCTCTGGGATCCCTAGTCTTGATATTGCCTTGGGCGGAGGATTCCACGCCGGGGGTTTTGTCCAAGTCTATGGGGCTGAATCGGTTGGCAAAACCTTTTTGGCATACCGCACGGCAGGTATACTCCAGAGGAACTACGGGGATCGTGCTCGTATTCTCATTGTTCCGACCGAGATTAGGACTGACAAAACCTTCGCTCGAAAGGCAGGGTTCTGCATAGCCTATTCTCCTCGAGAGATAGCCCTGTTCAACCAAAAGAGACTAGAAAGAAACCTTCCCCCGTTCACCCCCGAAGAAATAGCTGATCTGCAGCTACAAATTGGCAAGGTCTTCTACGACGTGGGCTCCACAGGGGATAAGCAGCTCGACGCTGTTGTAAAAGCTATGGAGATGGGGGCTTTTGACCTCATCATCTTTGAATCTTTGGGTGCCATTCTGACTCCAGACCAGGAAGCTGGTGATACTGGAGACCGTGTATACGGTGGTAGTGCTGCTATCCTGACCAACTTTGTGAACAAGGTCTATACCTACTTCATGATGAACCGGCCGGATGGATCGATGTTGGAGACTACCGTCTTCCTCATCAATCAGGCACGAGCAGAAATCGGGGGGAGTCCCCGAGGTCCAAAGACTCATGCAGCGGCCGGGGCGTATGCGGTGAAGCACGCTCTCCTTGCCAGTATCGAACTCAACAAATCCTCACCAATCAAGGGCAACGAAAACGGTCCAGTGATTGGCCGTGAGGTTCGTTGGGAGATCACAAAAGGCAAAGCGGGCACACATGACGGTAGGAAAGGTACCTACAACTACTACCACGTACCCGATGACAACCCCATGTTCTGGTCCAAGGTTAACACTGATGGCTTGAGCTGGGGAATCGACATCATCACTGACCTGGTTGAAGAGTCCACACGGCTTGGGATCATCGAAGTCGCGGGCTCCTGGATGACCTGGTCAGAGGGAGAGAACGTAGTAGTACGGTGCCAAGGAACCCAGAAGATGGTTGAGGTTCTAGCGGCAGATCCAGAACTGGAGAAGAGGCTTCTGGATAGGTGCTTGTACGTTGCCAATCTTCAGGTAAGGTACACATGAAATTCTTTTGCAATAACTGCCAGATACGGGTCGATGCAACCCCACAAGTCGTAGCAATTAGGAGAAGAGCTGGTCTCTTCCCTATGTGTGGAGCCTGTGGGGAACAAACTGTATGTGTCTATCCTAAATCTGGACGCACAGACAGTCAGCGTCGAAGTAAGCTACAGGAGAAGAGGGCAGCAAAGCGCGTTGGGGGCAGGGTCCAGCCTGCCTCCGGCGCGGGCCGGGCCAAGGGTGATGTTCGGGTACCTGGTGAGCTCCGCATGGAGTGCAAACTCACCCGGGCCAGTTCGTACAGCTTACGGCTTGACCTGCTACAGAAGATTGAGCGGGAGTGCACCACTGGGGAAAAACCCATCTTCGAGATCGAGTTTCAGGGAGTCTTTCCCACCAAAAGGTATGTAGTCCTTCCAGGCTGGCTATATGACCATTATGCCAACCTGGAGGAGGTGCCAAAATCATTATGAAAAGCGGTCCTCAGAATCAAAACGTCATCAAAACCGTTGATGATCTTATTTGGGCCACAGAGAACAACCCTTCTCTAGTGGAGGAATGTTTCAAACAAGTCACAGTGCTTGCAGATTTGGAACGGTACCTCAAGTGGTTGCACGACGCACAGGCATCTATCACGGTGGTTTCCAGGCTGAACCGGCATCAGTCCCGGGAGCTTGGAATCCACCCGTCGTCCGCAGCAAAAAGCGGAGCCTGTCTGCTCAAGCTCTACTATGAGTGCACTGGTAAGGTTACACCAGAAAGGACTTACGACCAAAAATTTCAACAGATCTGGGACACTGGAAGTCTGCTTCATGATTTACACCAAGCACACTTCAGGGAGATGTATGGAGACCGGTTCAAAGATGAAGTGAAGTTGTCGGATGATAGACTTCATATCAAGAGCAGCGCCGACGGGATCTTTGATTTCGACAGAGTGCGTATCGTTCTTGAGATAAAGTCGATAAAAGAAGGTGGGAACTTTGGTTGGGCGAAGGTTCAGCAGGCCCCGATGGAAGACAATGTCAGGCAAGCCTACTTCTATATGAGGCTGTCCAATACCCCCTTCGCTATCATCTTCTACGTCTGTAAGAACAATGGGGAGTTCAAAGAGCACCCTATCATCTTTGACCCGGCTGTATGGGCTATTATTTGTCAAACAACAGTAGAACCCGTAGTAGCAGCAGCCTATGCAGGCGGCCCGATGGTGAAGGCAACCGTCGGGTGGCATTGCAAACAGTGCTCATTCTACCGTGGATGTTCTGCAGTAAAGGAGGAGCAGTCCTATGCCAAGGGTACAACAAGATCCTGGAAGCAGCCTTGAACTGGGTGTTGAGGATTTTGTCACTGACGAAATCACTGGTATCAACCTCTACACGTTTTCAGACAGACTCAAAGCTCGGCTGACCGAGATTGGTATTGGGGATCAGACCCAACGCCCTAAACTAGAGGAGGACCACCGAGGGGTCTTTCCCGGTCTCAAACCGGGTGACTACTTCAATGGGAGAATGCCGGTAGTCATCCGAAAGCTGAACCTAGATCAACTCTCAGCCCTCTACTCTCTCTTCACCAGTTGGTACAGCTACCTGACATTTCAGACCAGTGTCGTGGCGATAGAGAGATCTGAATCATTGAAGCAGAAGGAGTTTTTGTGGTCACACATCCGGAAGCTGTATAAGCACACTGACGACGGTACAAGGAATACAGATCAGGCCGCCAGTGACCTAGCCCGCGGAGACTATCGGTTTGCCCGGGCAAACGCTAGGTATGCCGAGCTGAATGTCCTGTGGGAGGTAATGTTGGCCACTCTGGAGGTTACAGAGCAGGATATGAAGATGATCTCCCGTGAGGTCACTATCAATCAGGCCAAGATGGCAAAGGATGTCATGGGCTCCGGCTTCAAAGAACGGGTGATGAACAGTCGCCCTTGGTCTGTAAATCGGGGGGCACAGGATGCTCCTGAGGAAGCGAGTGACGGAAGTGAAGATCAAAGCGCATCTCCAAAGAGACCGACAGTCCGTATCCGCCGGCCCGGCTCTGGGTGAGGTCTATCTAGCAAGTGAGCCCCACTATATGGGGAGGTTGGATCTTTCCGGAGCAGAGACAGGAACATACAAGGTATTCCGTACTACACTGCCTCTGCCCCCGTCTACCAACCGTCTATACCAACGAACTAGAAAGGGAGGACTATCGTTGACGGACACAGCCAAGCAGTTCCAAGAGGACGTAAAGCGCAACATTAGGGATTTCCTCCCAAAGTTGGCGGGCTTTCCCTTGGATCATGACACTGTGTACCAGTGCAACATCACCCTATACTTTGAGCAATTGGAGAACCCCGGATGGTTTGAGACATGGGAAAAGGATAAGTATTACACCAAAGACTCCAAAGACGGTAAGCACAAGAAGGGTGAACTCAAGTGTGAGGCCGGTAAAAGAAAGGCAGAAAGTCGGTACAAGGTAATTGATTATGACAATCGCATTAAGTTCCTTCAGGATTGCATAGTCAGTGCCATCGGTATTCCCGATGACTGCCAAATCTTTCGTGGGGAACAAGAGAAGAGAGAAGACCCTAATAACCCTCGCGCCGACGTCGAGATTCGAGTAAGACACCGGGACGAGTTTTTCGAAGAAAGGAGAGAAGATGCCAAAGCTACCTGAGATTCCGAAAGTCGGGCTACACGAACTCAACGAGTCGGAACTGGTGGCGCTCTGCCGTTATCAAGGAATCAAAACAAATAGGGCATGGCCTCGATGGTTATTGGTCCAGTCGCTGGAACAATTTGAGGACTACCAGGTTCCTGACTTGTTAGACACCCGTAGAGAGAAGTTGAGTTTGTGGCTCCAGCGATACTGGGAACACATTCGAATGCAAATGCGCAGGAAGGTTTGCCCTAATTGCTCAAACTGCCGGGATCTACAAGTCGTAGTGTGTTACGACATCAACCGAAAGAACATTGAGGGACGCTAATGGATGATCTACCCAGAACGTGCCTCAATTGCGCCGAAGTTATGGGCTGCAAGTATCTTTCGGATTCTGGAGGGGTATTTGTTCCAGAACGGGCTATCACGGAAGATAATTTCCACGAGTGCCCGGACTGGAACCAAGTAGGTCCCCGCCAGAAATGGACCCGTGATGCACTGTTCAGTTTGCAGGGCGAAGGTGCTGTTCGAGTGCTACACCAGTTGCCAAGAATCCTAGTGAAAGACCTAGTTCAAACGGAGCAGGAAGAGGAAGAAATGAACATTGACGACAACCCAAACTTTTCTGCCATGCTCCGCGAGGGTTTGACCACCGCAGAGCGGGAAGAACAACTTAGGTTCGAGACTGATGAAAATGGGGTTGTAACCGTAGATGAGCAAGGGCAAACTCGCCCCCGGCCTCAATATGTGATCAGTAGATTTGCCTGTGATCCCCAGCAACACATCCAGCTCGACCACAGCTCTGGGATATTCTACAAGACCGACGAGGTCATCAAGTACATCCTAGACAGAGAAGTAGAACAAGGCCTATTGGTAAAATCCAAGCGGCCCAAGAAAGAAAATCAAGTTGCGGACGTATCATCGTACGCAGAACCAAACCAAAAGGAGACCCAAATGCCTATCGAAGGACGTAAAATCATCCGCCCGACTACCGTAGCGGCAACAGCCCCCGCAGAAGCCCAGGTTCAGCAAGACGAGTCTGCACCCCCGGCGCCTCCACCGTCTGGACCCAAATTGGGGCCCGTTGGCTTGCCTCGAGTTGGGATGGCCAAGGTAGCTCAGCCGCCGAAGCGCCTCAACACGGGCGGGACACCTCCTGCAGCTACAGCTGGGGCAGCCAGCATTGAACTTCGGGATATCCTTCCGGAGTTTCAGATCATCGTTAAGCAGGTTATTAAGGCGGAACTAGTGGCCCTAAAGAACGAGATCATAGCGGAGCTCTCAGCCAAGGTTGAAGAGGGTGCCAACAAAGGTATTTCAGCCATCACGATTCTGCACGACCTCGCGTGCCAAACGGGTGGAACCTTTACAACTGATGGTTCAGCTCTGGAGCAGAAGTTCGAATGTGAAGACAAGATCCTTGACTACATAAAACAGTAGAGGTGCCGAAAACCAGCGGTTCGACACCTGGGATTGTCCTCAGCGACACAGACCTACGCCACCTTGGGTTCAACCAACTCAAAGAGTTGGCTGACCAGGTTGGCGTAGGTTACGTTGGGCTCGATGAAACCGACCTTCGTAATAGACTTCGTTTTGAGGGGTCTATGGAGTAAATCTATGAGTGATATTACCGAACAACGAAGGCACTCCATCAAAATGAGGGAGGTCCTCGACGAGATTTTGCAGGAGCGCAGTTACCAAGAAAAGCGCTGGGGAATTGAACATGACGCTAAGCACACGGCCCAAGACTGGCTAGTGATCCTTACCGTCTGGCTAGGTAAAGCCGCATCAAATGTTCACCCTTATGCTTTTTTGGACAAGCAACCTAACCCGGAGCAAGACCGAAAAGGATATCGCAAGAGACTGGTACAGGTTGCGGCAATCTGTTTGGCAGCGATCGAGGCCTTAGAAGACTGAGAGCTAATGACCGGGTCATTAATGACCCGGTCATTAATTCACTGAATTCCCACCCAGATACCAAAACCCACTAGCCCTATAGACGCTCCCAGGATTCCTACAACGTAGGGCCAAATAGGAGAGCAAGCAGCTAGGGCTTTCTCACATTTCTGCCAGTTTTCGTTTAGCCGCTGACTTCGGTCCTCTAGGATCTTCTTGTCTGACTCTAGGGTCCGAATGATGACGTCCTTGGCCTCTAGCTCTTTTTTTAGCCCTGTTTCAATGTCGGTGAGGCTCTTGGTATCCGCTCTCAGTCTAAACAGCTCAGAATCGAACTCTGCAAGCTTTAGGTACTCGTTCAACAGATAATACCGGGCACGTCCTACCCCTTGAACCTGACCGTCATGCCCCGGAGGAAGAGCTTTGAAGGTCACTACGACCTGAGCTTGGAGAGGTCTGGGATCTGAAAAGGAGACGGCAAAGAAGACCAGAGCCAAAAGGTTACGCATTAGGGCCCCTCGAATCGACCACAGTAATACCCTCCCAACCGGCCACTGATTCCAGTTCTTTAACGTAGCCGTCATGCTCTGCTTTACGAGCATCAAGCTCTTTTTGCAGATCCGTGATCACCTCGTTGACTTCCTCAATTACTGCCCGGGCGTGCTGGCGCTCTGTATCGTTACCAGCCATCTTTTCGTCCTCTTTGGCTACTGTCGCGACCTCTTGCTGAAGTCTAAGCTGGCTTGCCAGCTCCGCGGCCTTTCGCTTAGCCAGTGCCAGCTTGACACCCAAGAACGAAAGAATAATGACGAACAGCGAAAGAAGAAACACTGCAACCGGCCAAGAAGCTTTTTCTGCCCCCGTGCCGGTCACTGAGTTTAACAACTTTTGAAGTCCGGATTTCTCTTCCGGTTTTCCAGCGTCCGTCATGGGGCGACCGGTGTTTTCTTCTTCATAAGCTGCATTACAATGTCGAACAGCTCATGGAACGAAATCGCCAACGGCCCCGATACAGCTAAGAGCATGGCGTTCATCCAGGTATCGCCAGCTCCCAGCCGTGACGCCAACAAAACTCCAACACCAAGTACGATAGTTGACAGACGAAGAGCCAACTTGCCCTTATCGCCTTTCCAGAACTCACTCGTAAATTTCAACCCACTCAAAAGCAGTTTGAAGACCGCAGCCAAAAGCAGCATAAGGCCCAGGCGAGCAGCTGTCTTGTCAGGCTGAGCACCCTTATATGCTTTCAAAGCAGCAGCAACCTCGGTGGCATTGGTCACAAGGTCATCCACTGTGACTTTGTCACCGTCCACTTTGACCAAAGAGGGAACTGGGACTATGGCAGGATCGGATACCGGTAGAGGAGTCACCGCGGGAGCAGGAATAACTGCCGGTACCGGAACTACCGCAGGAGCTGCTGGTGCCGCGACCGCGGGAGCAGCAGGTTTTACTGGATCTTGGGCAAAGGCTGAAAA
>Ga0315291_10000655_pt1 | contig 46106 bp, 35 predicted proteins | sample YL17G12_20_MG_FD_203070 | JGI IMG/M metagenome (GOLD analysis project Ga0315291, IMG submission 203070) | Sediment microbial communities from Yellowstone Lake, YNP, Wyoming, USA - YL17G12_20 | ecosystem: Environmental > Aquatic > Freshwater > Lake > Sediment | place: USA: Wyoming | collected...
TCGACACGACGAGGTTATCCTCGTCGTCGGAGGTGACGGCGGCCACCACGTCCGCCTTCTTGATGCCCGCGCTGATCAGCACCTTGGGATCGGCGCCGTCGCCTGAGACGACCGCCTCGGAAGGCAGCTCCTTCCGTAGGAGCTCAAAGACCTCCGGCCGGTGATCGATGACGACGGCCTTGTGCCCCCCTGCTAGAAGGAGTCCGGCGAGGTGAGACCCGGTCTTTCCACCACCGACGATCAGGACGAGCATGTGACCGCCTCCTCTCGGCTAGGCGAGGGCAAGCAGGTTCTCCAGTCGGCTGCGAGACGTGGACAGAAGCGCAATGACCAGCCGATCCCCATTCTGGAACGCCGTGCCCAACGCGGGAATGAACGTCGAACCCTTGCGCGTGACGCTCATCACGGCGATCTCACCCGGCACGTTGGCGTTATTCACAGTCCGGTTCGCCCAGTGCGGCGGGACCTCCAATTCGATCAGTTCGACCTCGCCATTGCCCAGGCTCGCGATCACGTTGAGTTCGCGGTGGCCCAGTAGCTGGATGATGCGGCTCGCTCCCCAGGCCGTCGAGGAGACCGTTTGGAGTCCCAGTCGCTGGTAGATCTCCGCACGCCGAGGATCGTACAGCCGCGCGACGACCTTGGGGACGTTGAAGACGTTCCTCGCTACGCGGGCGATGACGACGTTGAGGTTGTCCCTGGCCGTGACCGCCGCCAGCGCGTCGGCGTGCTCCGCACCCGCGCGGGCAAGCACGTCGCGGTCCAGGCCCGACCCCGCGACGGTCTTGCCCTTGAACCCCGCACCCAACCGTTCAAAAACCCGTGGGTCGGCGTCCACGATCGTCACTTCCTGGCCGTCCTCAACAAGCTGATGGGCCAATTCCGAACCCATTCGCCCACAGCCCACGATGATGACTCTCATTCCGTCCTCCTGGCCGGGAGGCACCCCTCAACCCGCCGCCCACACTCTACGATTCCATTGAGAACGGCTCTCGCCGATTCGCCCAAGAACAGGTCCGATCCTCCTGACTTCTCCTCGGCCGGAAAGCTACCCGGCCTCGTGACCTCTCAGACATCCTTTGCCACCTGTACCCCATCCCTCCGCCGCGCCTCAAGGCTAGCTCGCGCTTGTCTTTGACGCCGGTCGTGCGTCCCGCGTCCGCCGGAATGCCAGCCCCTGATCCTGTAGCGCCATTGTACCGGCCGTGGACGCGCCAATCCTCCCACCGGGGCATACGCCTAGCCGGCCCGGTGTTCCGTCCCAGCGCTCCCGGGAGCCTCGCAGTCCAGATGGTCCTGGCACGATGCGCTTTCTCAGGCGGGGCGTGCGGCGAGCCTCGCCGCGCGTCGAGCCTCGAAGCGCCGCACGAGCGCCTTGCGCCCCTCCTCGGCGAGGAACATCACGGGGGGATACAGGAAGAGAACCGGCCAGTAACGCAGAGGCAGTGGCCCCTCCTCGAAGAGCGCCTGCAACCCCGGGACGTAGATCATGACGGCGATCAGCGCGAGCTCGAAGGCGAAGCCGAAAAGGAGGAACCGATTGCTGAAGAAACCCGCCCTGAACACCGAGGTTCGCTCCGTTCGGCAGGCGTAGGCGTTCCCGATCTGGGTGGTGATGACACCCGCGTGGAACATCGTCGTCGCCATCACGTAGACCATCCCCTCGTGCGTTAAGAGCCTCTGGGCGTAGGGCAAGAGATCGGGACGCGGCAGGTGGAACAAGTCGCGGTACCCCATCGTCCACCACAAGAAGAAAAAGCCGGCGAAGCACAGCGCCGTCTGCAGACTTCCCAACCAGAGGAATGCTCGCACGATGAGGCGGCGATCGACGATGCGATCCTTCGGGCCGCGAGGCGGCCGTTTCATGAGACCCGGCTCCGGCTTCTCGGTCCCGAGCGCCAGCGCCGGAACGAGGTCCGTGCCCAAGTCAACGGCCAGGACTTGCATCACGACGAGCGCGAGGGGGATGTTGAACACGATCTGCAGGATGAACGGCCAGGCTTCGGGCGTGTTGCTCGTGAAGATGTAGGTCGTGAACTTGCGGATGTTGGAGTAGACGGCTCGCCCTTCCTCGATGGCATTGACGATCGAGGCAAAGTTGTCGTCGAGCAGGATCATCGATGCGGCCTCTTTGGCAACGTCCGTGCCTGAGATGCCCATGGCCACGCCGATGTGTGCCTTCTTGAGCGCAGGAGCGTCGTTCACGCCGTCTCCGGTCACGGCCACGACCTCCCCTCGCGCCATGAGGGCCGATACGATGCGGAGCTTGTGCTCGGGAGCCGCCCGCGCGAAGATGACTTGAGCCTCGAGTGCCTGCGCGAGATCGGCGTCCGTCATTGCGTCAAGCTCCGCGCCGGTCACCAGGCGCGCCCCCTCCCCCACGATCCCCACGCGGCGTGCAATCGACTCCGCCGTGAGCCCGTAGTCGCCCGTGATCATGATGATGCGGATCCCGGCCGTCTGGCACTTGTCCACGGCCTCGGCCACCTCGGGCCGCGGAGGGTCCTGCATGGCCAAGAGGCCGAGGAAGGTCAGCTCCCGTTCCACCCAATCCACGGTGTATCCGTTCGGGCGCTCCGGCAGGGTGCGGCGAGCGACGGCCAGCACGCGGAGAGCCCCGCGAGCGTAGGCGTCGTTGGACGACAGAATCTGCTCGCGCCACGCCTCCGTCATCGGCTGCTCGGCGCCGTCCACCAGGATCGACGTGCACAGCCCGAGCACTTCCTTCGGAGCTCCTTTGATGAAGGCAGCCTCCGTGCCCTCGCTCGCGTGGATCGTGCTCATGCGCTTGCGCACGGAGTCAAACGGGAGCTCTCGCAGCCGCGGGTGCTCCCGAACGGCTTCCGAAAGCGCCACCCCGCCCTTCGCGGCCGCGACGAGCAAGGCGGCCTCTGTCGGATCGCCGAGGATAGACCATCCTTCTTCGTCGTGCGGCGGAACCAGCTTGGCGTTGTTGCACAAGGCAGCTGCCAACGCGACCTCGCGCAGATCGTCCGGCGATACGGGCTCGCGCTCCGAGACGGGCCGAAACTTGCCGGTGGGCTCGTATCCCACCCCGCTCACCGCAAGTTTCCGTCCAGCGACCCACGCCTCGCGGACGGTCATCTCATTCTGCGTCAGCGTCCCTGTCTTGTCTGTGCAGATGACCGTACAGGAGCCCAGCGTCTCGACCGAGGACAGCTTCTTGATAAGCGCGTTCCGCTTCGCCATGCGCTGTACGCCCATGGCGAGCGACAGCGTGACCGTCGGCAGCAGTCCCTCCGGCACGAAGGCCACGACCATCCCGACCGAGAAGATGAACCCCTCGGCCAACGGCCGGTGGATCAAGAAGACGGAGAGGAGGAAGAGGACGACGCCAATTCCCATCGCCATCGCCGTGACGATCTTCGTCACGCGGTTGACTTCCTTCTGGAGTGGCGAGAGATCCTCACCCACGGTTTGAGTGAGCCGTGCGATCTTGCCGAACTCCGAGTTCATGCCCGTGGCGAAGACGACGGCCTTCCCGGTCCCGGCGCTGACGGTCGTCCCGGCGAAAACCAGGTTGGGCCGTTCGGTGGTGGTGAGCCCGTCGCGCAACGACGCCTCCGCCGTGCGCCGTGCCGGGTTCGACTCTCCGTTCAGCGTCGAGAGGTCGACGCGCATCTCGTTCTCTTCCACAAGACGCGCGTCGGCGCTGATGTGGTCGCCCTCGCAAAGCAAGATGACGTCGCCCGGGACGAGTTCCTCGGCCAGTATCCTCGTCTCCTTCCCATCCCGCACGACGCGCGCAAAGTGAGGAAGGAGCTTCTTGAGGGCGTCGGCCGCCTTCTCCGCCCGAAACTCCTGCCAGAACGAGAAGATAGCGTTGATGACGATGACGGACCAGACGGCCCAGCCGAGTTGGGGCATCTTCCCGATGAACGCCATCGCGCCGCCCACCCAAAGCAGGAGGGCCATGAGGTGGGTGAAATTGGCGAGGAACTTCCGCCACAGCGGCTTCCCCTTGATGGTTTGGATCGCATTGCGGCCGAACTTCTCAAGCCTCGTCTCGGCCTCGGCGCTCGTCAGCCCTTGCGGCGACGTGCCAACTGCCGCATAGACGTCGCTGATGCTGAGTGCATAAGGAGGTTTTTCTGGATCTTCTGGCATGCGGACTACGCGGGCCTGGTGACCCGCCCACTCCTGCTCCTTGGCGTTCGCCAGAAAGCATAAAGCCCACCCTGGGGCAGGCTTCTTGACTCGTCCGATTTTCTGCAGTTGGATTCTAGTCCTTTCCCGTCGACCTGTCAACCTGCCTGCCTCAGCCGCCCCGCATTCCGGCCGCCCGGGCAGTCCTGCGCCGATTCTCCCCCACGCCAAATGCGGCGGAACCAGGCATACGAAACTTGCCTTCGCACAGCTTGTTGAATAACGTACGGGACATGGGAGACGACGGTGGAGCGTAGAAACCCCCAACGCAAGGACGTTCGCGGAGACCGGGACGCACTCGAACGGGAGCTCAAACAGCTGCGCAGCGTCACTCGGGGGATCGAGGATGTCCTTTACTCGGTCAGCGGACGGGGCGAGATCACCTTCATTGGCGGCGCTTGCGAGAGCATACTAGGGAGAAGCTCTGAGTCGCTCATTGGGCGGCCGGCAGGGGAGGTAGCCCGTCTGGCCGGCGCCTCACAGGATTCCGTCCACGAGCTCAGGCGCGTCCACGAGAAGGCCGTGAAGAACCGCGAGGCGTTCCTCCGCTGCGAGTTCCCGGTGACAAGGGCAGGACCAGCCGGCCACATGGAGGTACGCGAGCAAGTCCACTACGACCGAACCGGCAAGGTCACGGGCATCACCGGCGTCGTGCGCGACATCACCGATCGCAAACGAGCCGAGGAGGCTCTCAGAGAGAGCGAGGAGACCTATCGTAACCTCGTCGAGCGAGCCAACGACGGGGTGGTCATGATCCAACAAGGGACCGTGGTCTACGTCAACCCGGCTCTCGCTCGGGTCCTCAGGAGGACGCCGACCGAGCTTCTGGGGACGGAGTTCACTTTACACGTGCATCCCGACGACGTGGCGCGCCTCTCCGATCGCTACGGCCACCGGCTTGCGGGAGTTGACGTCCCGGCTGTGTACGAGGCGAGCCTGCTAGCACGCGATGCAAGTAGGGTCGACGTCGAGCTCAACGCCAGCCTCGTCACGCATCGTGGGGAGCCGGCCGATCTGGTCATCGTCCGCGACATCAGGGAACGCAGGCTTGCGCAAGCGCAACGCGACTCGCTCGTCGCCGCGGAACGAGAGCAGCGCCTAGTCGCAGAGACGCTCGCCGACGTCTCCCTGGCACTCACCTCGCACACGACGCTCTCTGAAGTTCTGGCCGAGATCCTCAGCCAGGCGCGCCGGATCGTGCCCTTCCGCGCGGCGAACATCGCGCTTCTGCAAGGAGACACACTCCACATCGCCCGAGCCCAAGGCTACGAGCCACTCTCCCTCGAGAATGCCGTCCTAGACCTCATTCAGCCACTGGACGGATTCGTCCTCGACGCCGAAGCCATCCACTCGCAGCACGCGGTTGTCATCCGCGATGTTCGCGAGGACTCTCGATGGGTCGTTGTCCCGGAGGCTTCATGGATACGAACCTACATCGCCATTCCCATCCGTCTGCGGGACCGGGTCCTGGGCCTTCTCCGGCTGGACGGAGACAAGCCAGGCGCCTTCACGGAAGACGATGCCCGCCACCTCATGCCCTTGGCCAGTGCTGCCGCCGTGGCGCTTGAGAACGCAAAGCTGCATGAGGCCGCACAGAAGGAATTGGCCGAGCGGACGCAGGTCGAGGAGAACCTGAGGGAGTCCAACAGGAAGATCGAGAGACTGCACGAGGCGGCGCGGGCACTCTCTGCCTGCTCGACGGAGGACGAGATCTGTCGGTCGTCGGTCAGGGCGGCTGAGGACATCCTGGATTTCTCGCTGTGCACGCTCGATCTCGTAGAGGGAGACAAGCTGGTGGTGAAAGCGACCTCCAGAGAGCTGCCTTCGGGAGCGAGCGAGGAGAGCCCGCTCGACGAGGGACTCGCCGGGAAGACATACCTAACCGGCATGACGCAGGTGTTTGGGACTCTTGACGAGGCGCCGGAGGCTAAGCCGACGCGCCAGGAGTTCCAGTCGGGGATCAGCTCCCCGATCGGGAGACTCGGCGTGTTTCAGGCGGTCTCCACGAGAGAGAATGCGTTCACAAACGAGGACGCGCGCCTGCTCGAGCTTCTCCTCGGACACACGGTCGAGGCGTTGAAGCGCATCCGACTCCAACAGGAGTTGAAGGAGCAGGCCATCCGTGACCCCTTGACCTCCACCTACAACCGGCGCTACTTCAGCGAGGTCATTGAGCAGGAGATCTCCCGTTCCCGTCGATACGCCCACCCGGTGGGGCTGGTCATGATTGACGTCGATCGACTCAAGGATGTGAACGACCGCTTCGGCCATCAGGCAGGCGACCGCGTGCTTCAAGAGGTTGCTCGGCTTCTGCAGGGCGTGGTCCGCGAGACGGACATCGTCATTCGCTACGGCGGCGACGAGTTCCTGATCGTTCTTCCAGAGACGGATGGCGAGGCCGAGATCGTGGCTGGAAGGATCCGTGAGGCCATCCGCAGGCTCAACGAAGAGAACCCTCTTCTGCCAGGGCGCCTCCCCGTCACCCTGGCCGTGGGAACAGGCCACTGGGACCCCACATCGCCCCGCTCGGTGGAGACCCTCTTGGCCGAGGTCGACCAGCGCATGTACGAGAACAAGCGCGAACAGAGACCACACAACTGGCCCGGGCGATCGGAGGTCGCCGCCTCGGCCGGCGGCGGCTCGGGCCCGGCTGGAGGCACGATCGGATCATGCGACGGGAACACCCTAGACTAGACATGCTCGCGGCAACGCGGAAGGAAGCCTCCGGCGGTTCGCGCCGTCCTGAATCCATCTCGGGCCGATGTGTCCTTCCAGTGCTCGCCGCCGGCAGCTGCCCGCTCTTGCTCTCCGGTGCGGTCAGATCTACCATTCTCTCTACTCCGAGCGATGGAGGGAGAAGGCAATGCTCAAACCGGGGCTGAGGAACGGGAGAACCTGGCTTGTCGAAAAGGAGCACCTGGCCAGCGCGTTTGGGAGCGGCCTCGTCGATGTGCTCGCCACGCCGGTCCTTGTCGGCCTGTGCGAGGAATGCTGCCGCGCTATAGTCGACCCCCTTCTTGCGGCGGGCGAGAAGACCGTCGGCTCTTCGATCAGCCTGCGTCACCTGGCGGCCACGCCGCCTGGGATGCAGGTCAGGGTGGAGAGCGAGCTCGTGGAAGTGGACAAACGGCGCCTGCGCTTCAAGATCGAGGCCTTCGACGCGGTCGAGCGGATTGCACAGGCCGAACACGAGCGGTTCATCATCGACGTCGAGCGGTTCGATCGCCGCGTCGCAGAGAAGGCGCGCAAGGCCGCGACCCAGTTGGGTCTTGACTTCTAGAAGATCCATCAGACCGTCACGCGTCCTCCACAAACGCTCCACGGAGGTGGAGTACCGTAACGTCGGTTGAGCCGAGCCTTGGCCCGACCTCCCTACAAAGCAGCCCACCACATCAGCAAGAGAGGCCCCTGGCCTCTCTCTTGCCTCAACCGCCCCCGACCGGTGGGAGGAGGGTGAGCCGATCGCCATCACGCAGAATCGTGTTCAGACCTTTCTTGAACGCGGCGTTCTCTCCGTTCACCAGGGCGTTGATGTGGCGGTGTACCTCACCGTGATCTCCAAACAGGCGGGGAGCGACCGCCGGATACCGTCGCGCGAGCTCGCGCATGCCCGCCAGGACGTCCGCTCCACCAGGAAGCTCGAGCACGACGCCCCGCGGATCGACATCCTGCTTGAAAGAGAAGGAGATCTCCACCTTGACCTTCATGGTCCCACGACCAGGCGTTTGGAGACCGCGTTCTGTCGCGGAACAAAGTCGTACAGAGACTCGTCCACGAGGCGGCCATCTCGGACGCGTAGCTCACCGTTCACCATGGAGAGGTCCACGTGTTCGGCCGCGCAGTGCACGATCGCAGCCAGGGGGTCTGTTTGTGCTCCCGCGAACTCGAGGCGCGAGATGTCAAACGCTATCAGGTCCGCTGCCTTTCCCACCTCGATCGAACCGATCTCATCCTGGCGATGGAGGACGCGTGCCCCGCCCACGGTCGCCAGATGCAGGGCCTCACGTGCAGAGAGAGCGCCCGCTCCGTAGCGAACCCGCTGGAGGAGCATCGCTTGGCGGACCTCGCGGATCATGTTGGAGCTGTCATTGCTTGCGGATCCGTCGACGGCCAGGCTGACCTTCACGCCGGTCTTCTTGAGGGGCACGACGGGAGCGATCCCCGACCCGAGGGCCATGTTGGACGTGGGACAGTGCGACATCCCCACCCGGGCGCCAGAGAGCTTGGCGATGTCCGTCTCACTAAGAAAGACCAGATGCGCGAACCACACATCCTCCCGTAGCCAGCCCAACTCCTCCGCAAGATCCACCGGGCGGGCCCCGAATCGCTCCCGGCAGTAGATCTCCTCGTCGGCCGTCTCCGCCAGGTGTGTGTGGAGGAGGACGTGGTGTTTCTCGGCCAGCTGGACGCTCTGTCGCATCAGGTCGAGCGTCACGGAGAACGGAGAGCACGGAGCAAGGGCCACGCGAAGCATGGAGAAGGGCTTGGGGTCGTGGTAGCGGGCGATCACGCGCTCGCAGTCGAGAAGGATCTCCTCCTCCGTCTGAACTACGCTGTCCGGGGGTAGGCCACCGTCCTTCTTGGACAGGGACATCGACCCGCGACAGGGATGGAATCGGATCCCGGTCCTCACCCCTCCCTCGACCTCCGCGTCGAAGAGACCCGGCCGTCCCTTGGGGAAGAGGTAGAAATGGTCCGAGGTCGTGGTCGCACCCGAAAGCAAGAGCTCACAGCATCCGATCGTCGCGCTCGTGCCGACGGCCTCCGCGTCGATCCATTTCCACTTCTCATACAGAAAGACGAGCCAGTCGAAGAGGCCGCGGTCGGCGGCGCCGGGCACGTTGCGGAAGAGAGTCTGGTAGAGATGATGGTGCGTGTTGACGAATCCCGGCAGAAGGACCTTCCCCGCCCCATCGATGATCTCGTCCACACCCTGTTGGGGGAGAAGCGCCCCGATCTTGGCGATGCGGTTCCCCTCCACAAGGACACTGCCCGAGCGGATCTCGCGCCCGTCCGCGTCCATCGTCGCGACCAGGTCAAAGCCCCTGAAGAGAGTCGTCCGCGGGGCGCTAGTCACCCAGATCCACCCGGTCCGCTGTCTCGAGGAATGCGGCGAGGAGTTTTATCGCTGCTTCTACGTCAGAGCGGTGAGCGGTCTCGACGACCGAATGCACGTAGCGGCAGGGAACGGACAAGGTGACGACCGCCGCCCCTTCTTGAGCCATCTGCAGGGCGCCGGCGTCGGTGCCCCCGCGAGGAAGGATCTCCATCTGGTAGGCGATCTTCCTCTTCTCGGCCAGGCGCCGCATGGCGCGCACGAGCCCAGGATGTGAGATCGAGGCTGAGTCGGTCAGCTTGATGGCAACGCCTTTTCCGAGCTGCGTCACCTGCTCCGCCCCGGAGACGCCGGGCACGTCCACGGCCAGAGTCGAGTCCAGGGCGATCCCGATCTTTGGCTTCACGGCGAACCCCGCCACCCGAGCTCCCCGGAGGCCGACCTCCTCCTGCGTCGTCCCGATGAACGCGAGATCGCAGGCGATTCGCTTCGCCCGTTTGATCGCTTCGATCCCGACATAGATCCCGATTCGGTCATCGAGCGCCTTCCCGGAGACCACATCCCCGTACGTCAGGAAGTCCTGCCGCAGCGTCACCGTGTCTCCCACCGCCACCTTCTCCCTCACCTGGTCCGCCGGCATCCCCAGGTCGACAAACAGATCCTTCAGCTCGACCGGCTTCTTCTTGTCTTCGTCAGTCAGAATGTGGATCGGCTTAGATCCGATGCATCCAACCAGATCTCCCTCGCTAGAATGCACGGCCACGCGCTGCGCCAAGAGCGTGCGTGGGTCAAATCCACCGAGCGGATGGATCCGCAGGAACCCAGACTCCTTCTCGATGTAGCTCACGATGAACCCGATCTCGTCCATGTGTGCGGCGATCGCCACGATCGGCCCCTTGCCCGCTCGCCGGGCAATCAGGTTGCCCAGCTGATCCGTCCGAACCCCGTCCACGTGGCCCTTCAGGGCCTTGGTGATGATCGCACGGACGTCGCCCTCGTGCCCCGGGATTCCCGAGGCTTCGGTCAGCTTCTTGAGAAGATCCATGTACCCTCCCTCTCCTTGTGCGCTACGCCTGGGTCTGCAGTCACTTTCATTGTACTGAGGGAATGTAGAGCATCAAAGCCTTGGCCGCTCCCATCGCTACGAGGTATAGTCCGATCATGATACCGCTTCGAGACTACCGGCCAAGCCGGACGTTCCCGGCGGTCACGGTCGCGTTGATCGTGGTAAACCTCCTAGTATTCTTCTATCAGGGGTATCTCGGCTCGCGGGAAGCGGTTCTCAACAACGCCGCTCCCTGGGAAGAACGCCAGCTGGACCCTCCCGGGCTCGACCCGAGCGCGGCCCGGAGCTATCGCTCCGGCGGAGGAGCGCCCCACCTCTATTCCCTATCGCGGAGCGACTACCTCGTGACCCAGTACGGGCTCGTCCCTTATGAGCTCCTGCACCGAGTCGACCTGCCGCCGACGCTCCCGATCCCGTTCCCCATCTGGATCACCCTCTTCACGTCGATGTTCCTCCACGGCGGCCTCCTCCACGTGCTGGGCAACATGCTCTATCTCTGGATCTTCGGCGACAACGTGGAGGACGCGATGGGACATGGGAAGTTCCTTCTCTTCTACCTCGTGTGCGGATTGGCAGCGGCATTCGCCCAGACGGCCATGAGTCCCAACAGCTCCGTCCCGCAGATCGGCGCGTCTGGCGCGATCGCCGGAGTCCTCGCCGCGTACTTCATGCTCTTTCCCTTCTCGAAAATCCTCACTCTCATCCCCATTCTGTTCTTTATTCGGCTGGTCGCCGTCCCCGCGGTCATCCTCCTGGGCATCTGGTTCCTCCTGCAGGTGATCAGCGGGGTTGGGAGCGGGGCGTCCGGCGGGGGAGTCGCCTGGTTCGCCCACGTTGGCGGTTTTCTCGCGGGTGGAGTCCTCGTCTTCCTCTTCAGGCGGCGAGGCGTCCCCGTCACCCTCTGGGATACCCTCAGGCGCAGGAGGAGCTGAGCCACAGAACACCCGGAGGAAGGACAAACCGCCTGCGGCGGGGAGCCGCCATCTGGGCTTCACTTCCCCAGTTGCACGGGATATGATTGCTCGACTTGACTGAGAGTAACCAACTGAGAGGTGATAGGGCATGAAGACGGGTGCGCTCGTAACCCTGATCGCAGCATGGGTCCTCCTTCTCGCCGCCGCGGTCTCGGCCAGCGACGTCCAGGATCACGACCCCATAAGAATCGAGGGCAACTATCAGTTCACGCCGGCAAACGGAGTGGTGTCGGGGTCGGGCACCGTCGAGGACCCGTACGTCATCGGCGGATGGCAGATTGACGCAGGCTACGGCGACTACGGGATTCGTGTCCACGGAACCACCCGCTATTTCGTGATCCGGGACGTCGAGGTGAGCGGCGCATCGAAGGCCGGCATCTTCCTGAGCTACGTGGAGAACGCGTTGGTCGAGAAGTGTAAGCTCTGGGGAAACTGGATCGGAATCGTCCTCAACTTCTGCTCTCTCGACCGCATCGATCGGTGTACCTTGACCTCCAATACGGAGGCCATCCACTTCTACTTCTCGTCGAACAACCAACTCCTCTCCACCACGTTCGAGCGGAACGACACCGCGCTCTACTTTGACGCGTCAAACGACAACGATCTCATCGGGAACCGCTTCGCCGAAAGCCAAATGGGGGTCTATCTGGATCTCGGGTCGCAGCGGAATATCCTCTATCAGAACAGCTTCCTCTCCAACCTGCACAACGCGCACAGCGTGAGCACCAACGTCTGGGACTACAGAGGGAAGGGCAACTACTGGTGCGACTACACCGGACTTGACACGGACGGCGACGGGGTAGGGGACACGCCGTACGTCATCCGGAGCGACGGTGACCGGGACAACTTCCCGCTGATCTCGGCGCCCTGATGACCCAAGGCCAGTCTGCCGCCCGATGTCAGCCGGTAGGCCCGTAGCCTAGCGACCCTTGGTGTTGAGGGATCAGCGATCGACCCGCGTGACCACTGCTTCGTGTCTATCAGGGATCTGCGCCGGGACCACCCCGAAAGCGTGGTCCACGAGAGACCAAGCGTCATTCTTCCTCGCTGCGATCTCTTGCGCCGGCCCAGCGGATCGACCTTCCCCTTCAACCGGTTGACTTCGCCCACCTCTACAGGCCACAATACGGCCCAGAGACCGACGAAAGGGGATTCCGTGTCGAGCGACAAGTTCTCGGACCACCTGAGAGGGGAGATCCCCTACTCGTTGACGCACGTCCTGATTCAGGACCTCCGCGAGGGGCAGCGGATCAGCCAGTGCTTCCTCGTCAAGCAGAAGGCGCAGCGAGCGACTCGCGCCGGCGACCCCTACCTGGAGATCGTGCTTGCCGATCGCTCCGGGACGGTGGCCGCACGCGCCTGGGCCGACGCCACGCAGCGGTTTGCCACCCAGTTTGAGGAGGGTGACTTCGTCTTCGTCCAGGGACGAGCGGAAACCTACCGCAGTACCCTGCAGATCATCGTCGAGTCCATTCGCAGGCTGGAAGCCCATGAGAAAGAGACGGGGACGATCCCGGGGTTCGACCCGGGACTGCTTGTCCCACGCACCGAGCGGGACACGGTGGAGATGTGGGACTCCCTCTGGACGCTCGTGCAGACCCTGGAGCCAGCGCCCCTCCGTTCGCTCACCGAGAGCCTCCTTGAGCAGAACGCCGAGCCATTCAAGGAGTACCCGGCAGCGATCCAGTACCACCATGCCTACCTCGGAGGCCTCCTGGAGCACACGCTCGAGGTCGCACAGGGCGTTTTCCGCTTTGCGGAGGGGCATCCCGGGCTCGACCGCAGTCTCGCCACAGCGGGTGCGATCCTGCACGACATCGGCAAGGTGCAAGAGCTGGAGAATCCGATCGCGCCTCGCTACGGCTTCAGCGGGCAGCTGATCGGACACCTTCTCCTCGGTCGTGATATGGTGCGTGAGGCGGCCGCGAAGACCACCTGGCCCGACAGCCGCCTACCGCGCCTCCTCGAGCACATCATCATCGCCCACCACGGTGAATTGGAGTTCGGGGCAGCGATCGTGCCCAAGACCGCTGAGGCCATCGCGATCTACTACTTCGACAACCTCTCCGCGAAGCTGAACATGGTGCGGATGCATATCGGCAAGGACGCCCAGGAAGGCGACTTCACGGACTGGCATGACCCACTCAAGCGTCGCTTTTTCAAGGGCAAGCTTACGGACGCGTAGGTCGGGCCTGGCCTGCCTGTTCGCTCGGTGATTGGCCGTTGCGCCCTCCTGCAGGGCCCCTATAATCAGTCAACGAGCCCCGACGCGAATCGAAGGGAGGTTCCATGCAGCGGACGGACTACTGTGGGAGACTCGCGGGGCGGGACATCGGCCGCGAGGTCGTGCTGTGCGGCTGGGTGAAGCGACGCCGCGACCTGGGAGCCCTGACCTTCGTCGATCTCCGCGACAGCTCGGGGGTCGTCCAGCTCCTCTTCTCGGGAGACGGCCCGCATCTGGGACTCGCACACGACCTGAACCGCGAGGATGTCATCGCCGTACGGGGAGCGGTCCGCGGTCGAAGCACAGGAAACACGAACCCCGAGATGGCCACGGGCGAGGTCGAGGTCCTGGTCCAGGAACTTGACGTCCTGAACCGCTCGATCACGCCCCCGTTCCTCGTCGAGGGCGACGGCTCAGACTCCACCGAAGAAACGCGGCTGCGCTTCCGCTACGTTGATCTGCGGCGAGAGCGCATGCAGAGGAACATGACGCTTCGCCATCACGTCTTCCGCACGATCCGCAGCACCCTTTCCGAGCGCGGCTTTCTCGAGATCGAGACTCCCATGCTCACCAAGTCCACGCCGGAGGGAGCGCGCGACTTCCTCGTGCCCAGCCGCCTCTCCGTGGGCCACTTCTACGCGCTTCCGCAGTCCCCGCAGCTGTTCAAACAGCTGTTCATGGTGGGCGGCGTTGACCGCTACTTCCAGATCGTCAAGTGCTTCCGCGACGAGGACCTGCGCGCCGATCGGCAGCCAGAGTTCACTCAGCTCGACCTCGAGATCTCCTTCCCGCGGGGGAAAGAGGAGATCCTCGAGACCCTGGAGGACGTCGTGGCGCGGACGTTCCGCGAGGTCCTTTCCATCGAGTTGGAGACTCCGTTTCCACGTCTGTCGCACGCGGAAGCCCGCAACCGCTACGGCTCAGACAAGCCAGACCTGCGTTTCGGCATGGAGATCCACGACCTCTCACGCCTCGTCCAGGGGAAGGGTTTCCGCATCTTCGACCTTGCCCTCGCGGGTGGGGGCAAGGTCGCGGGGATCGCCGCCCCGGGCTGCGCCGGATACTCGCGCTCAACGTTGGACCGCCTCGAGGCGATCGCTGTTCACGCGGGCGCCAAGGGCCTCTCGTGGATCAAGTTCTCGGCCGAGGTTAGCTCATCCTTGTCCAAGTTCCTCCCTGAGGAGACGCTTCACGCCATCGGCAGGGAACTCTCGGCAGGCGACGGCGACCTCCTCCTCATTCTCGCCGGCAACGGGATCGAGAAGGCCCTCGGGGAGCTGCGCCTGGAGATCGCGAGGAACGAAGGACGGATCGAGGAGGACTGGCGATTCCTCTGGGTGACGGACTTTCCGCTCTTTGCTCTGGATGAAGAAGGGAAGCTCACGAGCGAGCACCACCCATTCACGTCGCCGCGAGACGAGGACCTGGCCCGCATCGAGGTCGATCCGCTCGCAGCTCTGTCGAACGCCTACGACCTGGTCCTGAACGGGACGGAGCTAGGAAGCGGCAGCATCCGAATCCACTCCCGCGCGCTTCAGGAGGGGATCTTCCGCCTTCTTTGCATCACACCCGAGGAAGCAGAGGCGCGTTTTGGTTTCTTCCTGCGCGCCCTTGAATACGGAGCGCCGCCGCACGGAGGGTTCGCCGTGGGATTGGACCGGCTCGTGATGCTTATGGCTGGCGAGGGCTCCCTCCGTGACGTCATCGCCTTCCCCAAGACCGCGACTGGGATGTGTCCCCTGACGGAGGCCCCGATGCCCGTCGATCCCCGCCAACTGGGTGAACTGGGCCTGGAGCTCAAAGGAGCCTAGGTGAGAGGAGTGTCTGCCAAGCGGGCGGTCGTCGTGGCGTCGCTCGTTGCTTTGGCTTGCCTTCTTTTCATCCTGATCGCCGGCCTCAACAACCTGGAGCTCCTACCCGGGAGGCCGCTCCCCAACCTTTCACAGAGCCCGGAGAGTGAGCGTACAGCGAACCGGCCTCTAGCCACGCAACCGTCCGACGTCTCGGGGCTTGTCGTCGTTCTCGTGGCTGGCGGGCTCGCAGGGGGCATTGCCGTCTCCCTCTTCTTCCGCGACTTTCGCCGCCGCCTTCTGAAGCTTCTGATCACGGCGTGCGTTCTCTTGCTCATGTTCTGGTTCGTGAACCCATTTGCGCGACAACCCATTCCTTCGTCCGAATCCTCGCCCGCGGCACCGGCGAGCCCGGACTCCGCGATCGGGCCATCCCTGCCTCAGGCTCCGCCGCTGCGAGCATCCAACGGGCTCGTCATTCTGGTCGCCATCGGGACCGCGGCCGTGGTGACCGGGCTTGGCTTCGTCGTGTGGCGCGCGGCCCGACTCCGCCTGGCCGCGCGCCTTGGCCCCGGGGTATTGAACGAGCTGGCCGAGGAGGCAGGGAAAGCGGCGCAGGCGATCCAAGCGGGAGACGACCCAAGGGACGCGGTCCTGCGGTGCTACAAGGAGATGTGCGCCATTCTCGCCCGCGAGGGAAACGTACATGATATCGACAGTCTAACCCCGCGCGAGTTCGCAGTCCTCTTGCGTGCCCACGGCATGGGAAGCGCGCACGCAGACCGACTCACCTGGATCTTCGAAGAAGTACGCTACGGCTCCAGGCCAAGCACGCCGCTCGCCGCCGAGGCGATCGCTTGTCTGGAAGCAGTCCGGATGGCTCACGCCGCGGAGAACGCGTGACGACCAAGCGACGGATCGCCACACTCGCCGCGGCTCTCGCCCTGGTGGCTGGATTGTCCCTCCTGTTCGCGCTCCCCCTTCGCCCGTTCTTCCGCGACTCGATTCTTGGACCGATCCTGAGGACCAGCCACTTCGTGCATTGGTATCTAGGGCGGATCTCTCAGCTTCTCCTGTGGAACGTCTTCGTCGCGGCGGCAGGCCTTCTTCTCCTGCGCTCCGTTCTGCGCGGGCGCGCACGGGGCCTTCCTCGGCTACCTGCGAGAAGGGCGACCCGAATCGAGAATGAACTGAATCGGCTCGCGGAGACCATTCGCATCGCGGGACGTCGGCCATTCTTCCGGGCGATCTTGCAGAGGGATCTTGCCGCGGTCGCAACCCAGGTGGTCGCCCACGGACAGAGGATGTCCGAATCGAACGCCCTGGCATGGCTCAAAGACGTGGGGGCCCACGAACGACCGGGGCTCGCAGCGCTCTTCGCCGAGGGCGACGTTGGCCGAAGCATCTCTGGAAATGACAACCTCACGACACAGCTTGAGGAGGCTCTCTCCTTCCTCGAGGGTTTCTTCTAGGAGGCGATGGATGGACGTCAAGGAAGTCAAGGTCCGCGGGGAAGCGATCATCGGTGCCGTCGGCCAAGCGGTCGTCGGGAAACAGGACGTTCTGCGGCAGGTGCTCGTTGGAGTCCTTGCCGGCGGGCATATCCTGTTCGAAGACTACCCTGGGCTTGCCAAGACCCTCGTCGCTCGCAGCTACGCCCAGGTACTCGGCATCTCGTTTCGTCGGATCCAATTCACCCCCGACCTTCTGCCAAGCGACATCACCGGATCGCACATCTTCAACAGAGATCAAAACCGCTTTACGCTCTCGCGCGGTCCCGTTTTCGCCCACATCGTTCTCGCCGACGAGATCAACCGTGCGACGCCCAAGACGCAGTCCGCCCTCCTGGAGGCCATGCAGGAGTCACAGGTGACCATTGGCGGAGAGACGCACCCGCTCCCCCCGCCATTCATCGTTGTGGCCACGCAGAACCCGATCGAATACGAGGGAACCTTTCCCCTTCCCGAAGCCCAGCTCGACCGCTTCATCATGCGATTGTCGATCGGGTATCCGGACCGAGCCGCGGAGGTGGAGGTGCTGCGACGCCGGCGGGAGCGACGCGAAGACGACATCGTCCTTGAGGCGATCACTTCGCGGGAGGAACTCCTCGAGATGCGGAGTGCCGTTGAGCAGGTGATCGTCGACCCCGACATCGAGAACTACATCGTCGAGCTGGTGGCCAAGACCCGCTCTGACTCCAACGTCTACGTCGGCTCAAGCCCGCGGGGTTCTCTGGCCCTTCTCAAGCTGGCTCGCTCAAGCGCGGCTCTTGACGGCCGCGACTACGTGCTTCCCGACGACGTGAAGGATTTCGCCGTCCCCGCGCTCGCGCATCGACTGATCCTCAGCCCCGAGCTGTGGTCCAAGCGGGTCACGCCGCAACATGTGGTCGAGGGAATCCTGCACGTCCTCCCGGTTCCCAAGGTCGACTGAGATGCGCCAGCGAACCAGGCTCTCCGTCGGCGCCCTCCTCACGATGGCGCTTGTCCTGACCGGCCTTGTCCTTCGCAGACGCGAGGTTCTCGCCTTGGCCCTTCCACTGCTCGTCTACACAGGCGCTCTGGCGCTCGCCGGCCTGTGGACGGTTGGTCCCCGCCTCGTCGTCTCACGTCGGCTTGAGTCCCATCGCCTCCAGGAGGATACCCCACTCCAGGTCACTCTGACCATCAGGAACGAAGGCCGTTCCGTCCCCTTCCTCGGCTGCACCGATCTTGTGCCAGCCAGCGTGGGGGTGATCGACGGCCAGAGAAGCTGCCTGAGCCCGCTCGCGGCCGGGGAGACGGCCTCCATCTCCTACGCCGTGAGGCCCGCTCGTGGCGAACACGTCTTCCGCTGCGCCAGTGTGATCTGTTTCGGACCGCTTGCGCTCCCGGGCAGCGAGCTTGAACTCCCGTGCGAGGATCGAGTCTTCGTCCTCCCCCGCGTCGAAAACCTTGAGGAGATCGATATCCGTCCGAGACAGACCCGCGTCTACTCCGGGACCGTTCGCGCGAACCTCGGCGGAGTGGGCACCGACTTCTTCGGCTGCCGCGACTACGCGCCCGGGGATGACGTTCGGAGGATCAATTGGCGCGTCTACGCCCGCCGCGACACGCTGGTGGTGAACGAACATGAACAGGAGCGAATCGCCGATGTCAGCGTGATCCTCGACGCGCGTGAGCGGGCAAACCTCCGGCTCGGTGAGCCCGGACCCTTTACCTACTGCGTGCGAGCCGCCGCAAGCCTGGCCGTCCACTTCCTCGCCGCAGGGAACCACGTTGGCCTACTCATCTACGGGGATCTCCTTGACTGGACGTATCCCGGATACGGCAGAACGCAGCGCGAGCGCATCCTCGACGCCCTCGCCAGGGCGAATCCCGTAGACAAGGTGGTCTTCGAGGACCTTCGCCACATCCCTACCCGTCTCTTTCCGCCCAGGTCTCAGCTTGTGGTCGTCAGTCCGCTCTGTGACCAAGATGACGTCGAGGTTCTGGGGACCCTGCGGGCACGCGGCTACCAGATCATCCTGGTCAGCCCCAACCCGTTCACGCTTGCGCTCGCCACACCGACCCCCGAGCACGCGCTCGCCCTCCGTATCCTGCGCCTGAGAAGGGTGCTCTTACTCTCCACGCTCGCCGGGATTGGCGTCCAAGTCGTAGACTGGGACCTGAATCAGCCCCTTGCCTGGCCTGTTGCGCATCTTCTGTCGCGCCACGGACGGAGGGGGAGATGAGACAGGTGGCGTGTGTCCTCTTCGTGCTGGGGTCGGTGGCTCTGAGCGCGGCCACCCTGTCCACGGCCTCCCTCGTACCCCCAGTCACGTCCTGCGCGGCCCTGCTTGCCGGACTGTGGATCGTGCTGCTTGTGCGGCGTACGGGAGTCCGCTCCCTCACGTCAACGCTCGTCCTCTTTGTGGCCCTCTCGGTCATCGTGGCCCTCGCGGGAGGACTACCGTATCTGGTCGTTGCCGCAACGATCCTCGCGCTGTTCGGATGGGACACGGCCTTGACGGCGCGAGCCATCGATCCGTTCCCACCCGTGGACAAGCGCCGCCTTGCCCGCCGGCAGTTGCTGAAGGTCCTCTCCTTGGGTGGAGGAGGCTTCGCCTTGGCGGCTTGTGCCCTCGAATGGCGAACTCGCCTCCGCTTCTCCACCACGCTGGGGTTGGGACTGGCGTCTCTCGTCGTCCTGGGAATCGGCTTCCGCTCTCTCATAGGGCGTCGCGGAGAGTAGGGCCCGGCCAGGGAGGCGCGGGGTGGGCACGAGGTCACTCCGTCATCGACGATCCAAAGGAGAGGCGGGCGGCTCTGGGCCGCCCGCCTCAATCACCTGCTCAACGCCCTACAGGCTACTAGTCTGGGATCGTCACATCGCCACAGACTGTCACCTTGACCCGCTTCTGCGGCTCACCGGTCGGGACGTCCCTTCGATAGGCGCTGGCGTCCCCGCTCAACTCGGGAAGGCCGCCCGCGCCCGTGGGGAGGAGACGATAGGTGAACACACGTTCCTGCCCGGAATCGAGCGATTCCATCCAGAGTATCTGCAGAGATCCCCCGGCGGGATTGACGACCCCCCCGCCATCGACCACCTGGGCCTGCCAGCCGTGCGGAATCGTCTCTGTCAGTGCCAGGCTCGATAGGCCAGCCTGCGCCAGGAGCGTGACCCTGACCAGGATCGTTCCATGGTCCTCTACGCTCGTTTCGCGCACCGCGACGAGCGGGGACCCCCCCACCAGGATCTCCTTCGTTCGCGAGAACGCACGGCCGCTCGAATCCCTCGCCAAGAGCTCTACCCGCACGTACCCTTCTCGGTCGAAACGGTGCGTCACGGACAGGTCGGTTGTGGCGAATCCGGCGGAGCCATCGTCTCCGAAATCCCATGCGAAGCGGAACTGGGCGCTTCCCAAGCAGGCTCCGCAGACTTCAAACGTCACCGCCTCACCGACGCTTGGGTTGTACGTTGACGGAGCGAAGTTGACTCCGGCCCCCGCCACGGCGCAGGCCACCACCAACCATAGGCCAACGCCACACAGCACGACGGATCCTCGTCTTTTCACGTCCCCTCCCTTTCACCCGCCGCGCGAGCCGCCCCCTATGGGAGCGGCTCGAACACCGAGCGATTCGTCAGCCAATAGGCGATCAGGTCCTGCAGCGTTTTCAGATCGATCTTCTGGTTTCCAGTCTGTGGAACAGGACTCCCAGACAGCCACAGCGACACGGCGTACTGGATCTGGTCGAACGAGATGCGGTCAGGCAGGCAGGGATCGATCATCCCCTGGTCGGTGTCCCACCGCGAGATGACGACAGGAATCGGCAACACCGCCATGGACGTGATCTTGTCATCCCCAAGGACCATCAGGGACACCCTCGGTGAGGAACTCGCCACCAGGCCGCTGACCGATACGGATTCGTAGTTCTGTCCCGCCTTCACGGTGGTTGCCGCGGTCAGGCTGTACTGGACGACCCGGACATCCCCGGCCTGAAGGGCCTCCAGGAAGAGCCAATCGTTGCCTGCTGCGCGGAAGGTCGCCCGTTCCTGACTGATCGGGGTGAGCGTCCATCCGCTGGGGATCTCCTCATGCAGAGTCAGTCCGTCAATCGTAGTGTAGCTCTTGATCGTCACCGTCACCCTCACCGTTCCCCCAGGGATGGTCTGGAAGTCCGGCATGCACGTGCTGATCGCTCGCGTCGCAGCCAGGTTCGGCCCGCTTGCGACCTCGAGAGTCGTCCTGACCTGAGTCGACGCCGTCCCCAGATCGTCCAAGACCGTCAGAGCCACCGTGTAGGTGCCGGCCTCAGCGAAGCGGTGCTGGGGACTCTGGAGAGCGCTTGTCTCACCGTCGCCGAAGTCCCACGTCCATGCCACAACATGCCCGTCTGTGCCGATCGAGGTGTCCGTGAACTGGACGCTGTCCGCCGTCGTAGGAGCCTCCGGCCCAAGGACGAACGACGCCTGCGGGGCGCGGTTCGGCTCGATGGCGAAGACTGTCAGGCTGGGAATGGCAAGCTTCTGCGCCCGTCCACGGAAGTCCTCAAAGGAGACCGAGGAGCTCCGACTCGTGGCCCAGCTACCCTTCGTGCGGGCCTGGATGTCGACCTGAGCCTGCCACTGGCCTCCCAGGTCGATCGAGGCGATCGTCCAGTCTAGGGAAGTGGTCCCGTCCGAGTTGGCCTTCACTCGGGTGGGGGTAGGAGTGGCTCGGACGTATTTCAGCTCAAATGGGAGGATCTCCTGAACCAGCACTTCTCTGGCTGCAAGGTCGGCCGTGAAGATGTCCTGCAGTCGGGTCCCGACCGAATCGCTCGGCCGTGCGAAGAACGCGCCTCCGGTCATGGTAGCGAGCTCTTGGAGCAGCACCTGGTTAAACACGGTCCCCATGCCGACCGTCACAACAAGGATCCCCGATTTCTGCGCCAACTCGCCTTCGTCCCTCGGATCGCGGCCGTTGTTGCTCAGGCCGTTCGTGAGAACGATCTCCACGAGGATCGCCCCCTCCCGCCCACGCTTGGTGAGCTCGTCCCGCCCCACCTTGAGGGCTTCCCCCAGGGCCGACTTGCCCGAGGCCGCAAGATGGCCCAGAGCCGCGCCGAAGGCCGAGGAGTCCGCGTCAAGTGGAACGATGAGCTTGGCGGTAGTGGAGTAGGTGACGAGTCCGATGCGGTCCTGCGCCGAGAAGAGATTGAGCAGGCCGAAGATGAAGCTTTGCTCCTCGGCGACGGACGCGGTCGTCGAGGTGTCCATCACGAAGAGGCAGTCAACCGGAAGGCGGCCCCCGGAGCCCGTCCCCTCGACCGTGAGAGTCAGGGTAGCCACTTGGGGTTGCCCCGTCGTGCCCGTCACGTAGACCGTCTGTGGCTCCAGCTGTTGCAGCACTTCTAGGTACGGTGACTGCGCCGCGACAAGAGGACTCAAGAGGACGATCAGTGCACCAAGAAGGACGGCGAGGGGTCGCCCCCTCGCCGCGGTTCTATTCCTATTCATCTCCATCATCTCCTAGACCTGGCGCGCAAGCGCCATCTTCTCTGCGCTACTGGCCGCAGGGTGCGGGGGCCGGTTCACAGGTCCCGCGCACCGCAGCAGGCAGCGGATCGCAGATGTCGGTGCCCGTTAGCCAGTAGGCGATGATCGTCTTCAGAGTCTCGTAGTCGATCGTCTGTCCGCACGTGCGGGGCACCACCTCGTCCTCGAGCCAGAACGCAATCGCGCGTTGCACCTGCAAGAACGAGATCTTGTTGGACAACGAGATGTCGATCGTGTCCCTCTCCACGTCCCACCGCGAGATGGCCACGATCGCCGACAGGCAGTTGGTGATGTCAACCCCGGCGTCGCCGGTGACGATCACGTCCTGGCACGGCAGCGCGGAGTCGACCACGCCCGAGAGATCATTGCTGCTGACGTAGCACGGGTTGCTCCCCATCATCTCGATCGATTCCGTCTGGGGAACCTCGACCTGATAGATGATCGTCTTCGTGGTCCTTGCTGGAAGCTTCGTGGGAAGCACCCACTCGATGCGAGAAGCCTTGTACGTGAAATCGTCGTTCTGGATAGGCGTTACCTGCCAACCCGTCGGGAGTTCCTCGTGAAGTCCGACACCGTACAGGTCTTGGTCGGCACTGATCTCCACCTTCACCGTGAACGTGTTTCCCGCGGGGCGCCCATCGGGGCCGAAGTAGTTCAGTAGAACGTTTCGGCATGGAACCGGGGCGGCGATCGTCCGCACGGCCGTGATGGTGGCCTTGGGAACAAGTGGAAGGGCCATGTCGACGGGCGTACACGTGTACGCGTACGCAGAGAGTGTCTTCATGGTCACGAGGTCAATGCGCGCGCCTTGAGTCCAGGGCACGGCCTCGTCGTCTCGCCACATCTCTAGCGCCCGATCCAGCTGGCCCGACCCGATCTTCTCCGAAAGCCTCAGGTCGATCGAATCCTGCCCGTCTGGAGAGGAGCGCGGGACAAGGTGGGCAATGGCCACGAGGATGTCCAGAGCAGAGCTGACCTGCACCTTGGAGTCTCCGGCCACCGGCATCTCGAACCGGGGCGTGATCGCCTGGAAGATCCCTGAGATGGTGAAGCACACTGGGAGCGTCGCTGCAAAGAGCTCCTGGCCATCCGGGACCGTGACTTCGTAGGAGATCACCTTGGTCGTCCCCGCCTTGATCTCGTCAACGAACACCCACTGCACCGCAGCCCGCTTGAAAGCGGCGCCTGCGTTCTCAATCGGCTTGATCTTCCAGCCGACCGGCAGGTTCTCCTGCAAGCCAGCCCCGGCCAGATCGCGCTGGGATTCAATGCGCACCACGACCTTGAACGTGCTTCCAGGAAGCGCCTCTGTCGTGGAGATCGTCCGGGTGACCGTCACCGACAGTGTTGAGACCGTCACGACGGAGGACTGGCGCACGCTCGCGCCCTGATCGTCCGTCGCCCGCAGTGTGACGGTGTACGTTCCTGCGGTGGTGTACGTGTACGTCGCCCTGGCATCGGAGGTAGAGAGGTCGAAGATCCCGTCGCCGTTGAAGTCCCAGTCATAGGTCACGATGCGGCTGCTTGACGCGGCGCTGGAGCTGCTTGCGTCGAAGGTGACGGCTTCGTTCGACCGAGGGTCGGTCGGGGACACGCTGAATGACGCCACAGGCGGCACGTGCGAGGTCGCGCTAAACACGATGGGATCGGTCAGATTCAGTGCCGTGCTCTGCGGAGACGCAAGCGGTCCTGACAGAACTACGACCTGCGTGATCCCAGACGTGAACTGGGGATACAGGGTCATGGAGAAGCCCGTGCCCAGGGGACCGATGACCGCGCCATCGCCCTTCTCGGCGTCCCAGTTGTTGGAGAAACTCCCTGTCGGCGGACTGATCTGCCAACTGTCGCGAAAATCGTCCGGGTCGTCCTTTACGAGGAAGTCCGCACCGGTCGGAACGCCAGAAAGCGTGATAACGTTCGGCGTATTCCCGCCCGACGCGGCGCTTCCTGCCACCCCGCTCAGGATCACAAACAGCGAGACCGTTCCCGAGGCTGTGTCACGGTACAGGAAGAGAACCGCCGTGTTCGCCCTTTCCAGGCCCGTGTTGCCGTGACCGTTCTGGTACTTGTAGTAGTCGACGGCGCTGGCGGCACTCTCAAGCGGAGTGATCTGCACCCGCGTCTCCCCCTGGCTCACCGTGTAGTAGCCTGCTCCCTGGGCGAACGCCGCCGCTGACACCAGGAGAGAGGCGAGCACGAAGAGGAGGAAAAGGCCAATGGTACTGACCTTTTGCACCTTCATTGCTACCTCCTTTGTCTCATCGTTCATTCTTCATTCCTCATCAAAGCAACAAGCCATCTCGACTCTAGCAGAACCCGGCCCGAAAGTCTGTAACAGCGATCACCGTTGCGCAGACCCTTTCCTCCATCCCGCCTTCCTCCTACAGCGCCACCGCCAGCTGATACAACGCGTCATCAATCGCTCGTTTGGCTGCCTCAACAGGATCCGCGGTCAGTAAGGAGAAGAGCGGCCGGTCCACGTACGTTGCGTATGTCGAGAACTGGATCTCTCCGGAAGGACCGAACACGGTCGCGAACAACGCGACGGTCGCCTCCTTGTCCAAGCCAAACAGAAGCCCCAGAGGGCTGAGCAGCAGCTTGAGCGAGGCGTCAGCGAAGGAAGTGGCGCCCAGGATCAGCAACGACCGCTCTGGCTTGAAGGAGATCGAATCCTCCCAGCGCACGATGCGGAAGACAACGATGTGTGTGGCGTCGAGATACCCAGCGAGTTTGGTGAGGCCTTCGGGCGAGATGCTGTTGCCCAGATAGAAGTTGGTCGCGCGTTGCGCGTAGACCAGCTCCCCCAAGGAGATGACGTCCACCCCCCCGATGGCGGCGCAGCGCTGGCTCGCATATCCCTTCACGTACTCCAGGTCCGCGGAGGCGATCGGTGCGGCCGCTTGGACGAAGACAGCAACTCTCTGCCGCTGTCCGAGACCGCACACGCCTCCCATGACGACGACCAATCCCACCACGACCGCGCACAGGAGACAACGAGCCTTGTTCATCAACACATCTCACCACCCGCTTGCTAGCGTCCTTTGGTGCTTGCAGGCTAGCGGATAGCCCACTCGGGAGGAAGGAAGGGTGTCGAGGCTCGGCCCCGGCTTTGTCTGAGGGGACCCGGACAGATGTCGCGCCCATCCCTGTGGGGCGGCAGGGCGACTGGGCAGCGAGCACCGACGTGAGCGTATTCGGCGCGCGTAGCCCGACTGCCCCAAGGTCCATGATCTCCAGCCCAAGACCACGATGCGCTATTGGGGGCACGCCGCCGAGTATGGCAGTGATTATGGATCGCTAGCGCGAACTCGGTGCCGTGATCGGATCAGATCGGCGTTGGTGTGAGCGCGATCCTTCCGGAGACACATCCCGCTCGACGAGGATGCTGTCAACAACGCGATTCTTTCTGCAAGACTGGCGATTGCCTCCACCGGGGGGAGGGGCAGCGCGGACTCCCCCTCTGGGTGGTATCGTGCCCTTGTGCTGTTCGTCTTCGCAACGACCCTCTTGTTGATCTTCGGAGCCCTGCTTCTGACCTCTCGCAGCGACGTGTTGACGCCCGAGGAGTCTTCGTGCATCGCAGAGTAATGGACGGTGCCCGAGTGTTTCGCCAGTCACGTTCCTGGCTTGTCAGTCGGTGAGGTGTCGTGAGAACAGCCCCAGTCTACAGAGTGTGCTTCCTGAGCGCCCGCTCACGAGAGGCTTGTTGTCTCCCCGCCGCCCGAAAGGGATCAGCACGACAAGAGCCCGAACCCCTCATGCCACGGGTGTTCTAGGAGGGAAGGCCTTCGGCTGCTGCGCGCCGTGCGCGTGCTCCGGCCCAGCGTAGACCTTGAGCTTCCGCAGCATGCGCCGGCCCATGTTCGACTTTGGCAGCATGCGACGCACAGCCTCGCGGACCGGCAGAATGGGGTGCACCTTGACGAACCGTCGGTATGTCATCTCTTTGAGGCCGCCGATGTAGCCTGAGTGGTGCCGATAGAGCTTCTGGTCCCACTTCTTTCCCGAGAGCGCCACCTTGGCCGCGTTGACCACCACGACGTAGTCCCCGGTGTCGACATGAGGGGTGTAGATGGGCTTGTGCTTGCCCATGAGGACGACCGCGATCTCGCTCGCCAGGCGGCCGAGAGGTTTCCCTTCGGCGTCAACAACGTACCAATCGCGATCCCAGGTCCTCCCGATCTCCTCGTTCTTGGCCACAAACGTCCGCTGCATGATCCGACTCCTTGTCCTCTCCGGTTAGAGAGGGGATTATACGAACGCCCTCACGGGCTGTCAAAGCCGGTCTCGACGGTTTCCTCTGGAGCCGCGCCGACTGAGACTAACCCGACCGGCACCCCGACGTTCTCCACGATGGTGGCCAGATACGATCGGGCCTCTTTCGGGAGAGCGTCGTACTCCCTTACTCCCCGCAGGTTCTCACTCCAGCCCGGAAGGGTCTCGTAGACGGGTGTGCACTGCGCGAGGTCCTCCGCGGCCAGAGGGAAGCGGGAGATCTGGGATCCTCGAAGCCGATAGGCCACGCAGACCTTGATCTCGTCCATTCCGGAGAGGATGTCGAGCTTGGTGATCGCCAGGTGCGTCGGAGCGTTCAAGGTCACGGCGTGGCGGAGCGCAACCAGATCGAGCCACCCACAGCGTCGGGGTCGGCCGGTCGTCGTCCCAAACTCCCCTCCCTTCCCCCGCAGGTAGTCTGCAACATCTTCCGAGAGCTCGGTGGGGAATGGGCCGTCACCCACCCGCGTGAGATAGGCCTTGGCCACGCCGATCCGACGCTCCACATCGACCAACGGCACGCCGATCCCGTTGGGAAGCCCGGCCAGTGTCGTGGACGACGAGGTAACGTAGGGATAGGTTCCGAAATCGAGATCAAGAAGGGCCCCTTGAGCCCCCTCGAAGAGGACGTTCTGGCCGGCGTCGAGCGCTCTACGGATCGTCCCGGAGGCATCTCCAATGTCCTCCAGGAAGGGCCCGGCCTGAGAGAGGAGGTCCGCAGCAAGCTTTTGGGCTGAGAGCCCCTGCACCTCCTGGGAGCCCGGCCACGCGCGCGCTAGCGCGTCGAGCCGCTCCGCGATCCGCTCACGAAGACGTGAAGGAGCCAGAAGATCTCCGACGCGCACCCCGGCCTTCGCCGCCCGGTCCCGATACGCGGGAGCGATTCCCCGCCGCGTCGTCCCGAACTTCCCGGTCATCCCTTCCAGGTCCTCCACCATCCGGTGGTACGGGAGGATCAGGTGAGCCGTCTCTGAGAGAAGGAGCTTCGGCCGCCCGCCCAGGTGCAAAGAGATCTCGGCCATCTCCTGACCAAGAACCTCAAGATCAATCACCATGCCGTTGGCCAGCACGGAGAGAACTCCCGGGTAGAACACGCCGGCCGGGACGAGGTGAGTCCCGAAGCGGACGCCACGGTCGATGACCGTGTGTCCCGCGTTCGGGCCGCCGTTGAAGCGGACCACGAGATCGGCGCCCTTCGCCAGGAGATGCGTGACCTTACCCTTTCCCTCGTCTCCCCACTGCATCCCGAGGATCGCTGTCGCCATCTTCCCTCCCTATCGCACAGGAGATCCGCCGCTGCGCGTGAGACCGACCGCAACCCGACCCTCGTCGAGCGAGAGATCCTGTCGATACTCTTCGTCTCCCCGCAGCCCGCGCTCTATGGACACGGCCAGCACCTCGCCCCCGATTTCCTCGCGGTTTCCCGCAAGGCAGGCCTCGAGACGGCGGTCACCTTCGTAGCGCACCTCGATTCGGTCCGTTACTTCGAACCCTGCCTCCTTGCGCGCGAGCTGAATCCGGTGGACGAGCTCGCGCAGGAGCCCTTTCTCCTTGAGCTCTTCGTCAAGCCGGGCGTCAAGGAGAAAGCGAACCCCCCCCTCCTCCACGAGGACGAAGCCCTCCGGAACCCCCGTCGTGAAAGAGACGTCCTCAAGCCGGATCTCAACTCGCTCCCCCCCAGCGTCGGCCGCGACTGGGCCTTGGGTCAGCCTGGCCGAAAGCCCTTGGCCGTCCTGCCCCTTGATCCAGGCCGCGGCGCGCGGGGCGAGCGGACCGAGGCGCGGACCGAGAGTCTTGAAGTTCGGCGCCGCGACGAGCTTGACCTCCACGTCCAGACTCACCTTCTGCTCAACCTCCTCCAGGTTTAGCTCCGTACGGACGAGAGCGAGGGTGGGTCCGGAGAGGCGCACGCCACCCGAGGGCGGAGACCCCGCCACGAACGCTCTGTGGAGCGGCTGGCGAACTCTGACCTGCGCCTGATTCCTCGCCTGATGCCCGAGAGACACGACCAATCTGACAAACGAAACCTCGGAATCCAGCGAGCAAAGCTCCGGGTCAGCAAGGAGATCCTCTCTGGGCACAGGGTACGAGGCGAGATGAACGCTCTCCGGGTCCTCCCTCCCACGCAGATTCTGGTAGACCGCCTCGCTGATGAACGGCACGAACGGAGCGCACAGCCGTGCCAGGTCGACCAGCACCCGATAGAGCGTGTCGTAGGCCGCGACCTTGTCCGGCCCCATCCCGCCACGCCAGAAGCGTCTCCTCGACGAACGGACGTACCAGTTGGAGAGATCGTCGAGGAAGCCCTCGAGCAGCTGGGTCGCCGCCATGGCGTCGTAGCCTTCCAGACGGTCCACCACCCCTTCGGTCACCTTGGCCAGCCGATAGAGGATCCACCGGTCAAGGAGCGTCCGGTCCTCTTCGTTCGCCCGATGGATCTCGGAGTCAAAACCGTCGATCGAGGCGTAGAGAGCAAAGAAGTCGTAGGTGTTCCGGAGCGTGTCCAGGAAGCGGTAAAGCGGCTCCTTGATGTCCGCCTCTCCCAGCCGCTTGGAGTTCCACGGCGCGCTCGACGAGAAGAGGTACCAGCGGAGCGTGTCCGCGCCGTAGACGCTGATCAGCTCCCACGGATCGATCACGTTTCCCTTGCTCTTGCTCATCTTCAGGCCGTTCTCGTCGAGGCCGAGCCCAGTAGCGATCACGTTCCGGTAGGCGAGCTCGCCGTGGAGGATCGTGCTCGTGGCGAGGAGGGTGTAGAACCAGCCCCGGGTCTGCTCCATCGCTTCGCAGATGAAGTCGGCGGGGAAGTTCTCCCGAAAGCGTTTCTCGTTCTCGAACGGGTAGTGCCACTGCGCGGTGTGCATGCTCCCTGAGTCAAACCACGTGTCAATCACGTAACGGACCCTCTGCATCGTCCCACGGCACGCTGGACAGACCAGTCTCACCGCGTCCACGTAGGGACGATGGAGCTCGACTGACGCGGCAAGCGCCTTGTCCTGCGCCTGCTCCACGAGCTGCGCGCGGCTGGCGACGGCAACGACTTCACCGCAGGCGTCGCACACCCAAAGATTGAGCGGGGTCCCCCAGTAGCGTTCTCGCGACAGGGCCCAATCCTTGAGGTTCAAGAGGAAGTCGCCAAAACGTCCCGTCCCTACGTGCTCCGGGTACCACCGGATGCGCGCATTGTAGGCGAGGAGCTGCTCCTTGACGGACGTCGTCCTGATATACCAGGAGTCCATCGCGTAGTAGAGGAGCGGCGTGTCGCAGCGCCAACAGAACGGGTAGTCGTGCTCGTGTCCCTTCAATCGATACAGGAGGCCACGGCTCCTGAGGTCTTGGATGATCAGGGGGTCGGCGTCCTTGACGAACTGGCCGGCGCAAAGCGCAAACTCCCCGGTGAATCGCCCGGTCAGGTCAACGGGTTGGAAGAAGGGGAGTCCCCTCTCCTGGCCCAGCGCGTAGTCGTCCTCACCGAAGGCCGGAGCGGCGTGCACGATCCCCGTCCCCTCGTTCACGGTGACGAAGCCCGCGTCAAGGACCCGATAGGCGAGGCTGTCTTGGAGGAGCCGGTAAGGAGGCTCGTAGCGTAGTCCAACGAGATCGCGACCGCACACCTCGCGCACGATCTCGTAGCTTCGGTCGAGCGCGTCGCCAAGCCGCGCCTTGGCCAGGACGAGCCTCTCGCCGTCCTCCTCGACCTCAACGTAGGCTTCCTCCGCCGCTACCACAAGGGCGACGTTCGCCGGCAACGTCCACGGCGTCGTCGTCCAGGTGAGAAGCGAGGTCTTCCCTGGCCGCTCAAGCTTAAAGGCCGACTCCTGATCCGAGACGACCGGCATGCGGACCGAGACCGATGGATCCTCGACGGCCCGGTAGCCCTGGGCGACTTCGTGCGAGGAAAGTCCTGTCCCGCAGCGAGGACAGTACGGGAGAACCTTGTGCCCCTGGTAGAGGAACCCCCGCTCGAACATCTGCGCAAGCTCCCACCAGATCGTCTCGATGTAGCCGTCGGTGTAGGTGACGTAGGCGTTCTTCAGGTCGATCCAGAAGCCCATGCGCTCGATCATCCGTTCCCAATCGGCCTTGTACCTCCAAACCGACTCCTTGCAGCGCTCGACGAACCGCTCCACGCCGTAGGCCTCGATCTCGGGCTTCGAGTTCACGCCGATCGCCTTCTCCACTTCGAGCTCGACCGGAAGCCCGTGAGTGTCCCAGCCCCCTTTCCTCTCGACGTAGAAGCCCCTCATCGTCTTATACCGCGGGAAGAGGTCTTTGTAGACGCGAGGGATCAGGTGACCGAAGTGGGGCTTCCCGTTCGCCGTGGGAGGCCCCTCGAAGAAGACGTAGCGCGGGCCGCCCTGTGTCCGCGCGAGCGACTTCTGGAAGGCGTCGGTCGCGCTCCAGAACCTGAGGATTTCCTCCTCGCGAGCGACCGGATCCTTGACCAGCCTCGGGTATCGTTCCATCGTTTGCTCCTTGGAGAATGCTCAATCACACAACAGAAGGACTCTTCGAAGGCAGAATGGACAGAGCGGAAGGCCGCGGCGCCCCTCAGCGGGGCACGGCAATGTAGATGAGAAGAGGTTGCACCCTGAACTGGCTTAGAGACATCGCTTGATCACAGTGCATCATAGCCCCTGCGCGCGAAAGTGTCAACCGTTGGGACATGGGCAACGGTCCCGGTGACGGCCGCCTCGCCTTGTCCTTTCTCCTCGGACGTCGATCGCGCAGCCCAGCCAGGTCCCAGGATAGCGAGCGGACATGTGCGCGACGCCGAGCACGGCACCCTGTCCGCGCCTGGCGTGCCCGTCTCTCTTTCTCGCTCATCCTCCGCAGGTTACGATTGACCCAGCTAGCGACGGGAGGTGGAACGATGCGGCGAAGAGGGGGAGTCTGGCTTGTCTTTCTCGTGGCTCTTGGCTTGGGTGGTTGCGCGCTTGACCCCACGCCGACTGCCGTCCTCCACGTTCCCACCGTCACCGGCCGCGTTCCCCTCGACGTGGCCTACGACCTCTCCTACAGCCGCGATCCAGGAGGCGACGCGATCTCGTACCGCCTCGACTTCGGGGACGGATCGGACGCAGCAAAGGGCACAACCATCGACGTCGTCCTCCACCACACGTTCCAGGTCCCGGGGTCCTACCGTTCCGTCCTCACCATCACCAACTCTCGAGGAGCCTCCTCGAGCGCGGACATCGTGATCACTGTGAGCGACGAAGGGCCCCCGGTGGGCATCGAGGTCGGAGAAACCGCTCCCGACTTCACTGCCCACAGGACAGATGGGGGAACTGTGACGCTGTCCCAGTTGCGGGGGGAGGTTGTCCTGCTTGAATTCTGGGGAGTCTGGTGCCCACCTTGCCGGGCAAGCATGCCGCACCTGCAGGAACTTGCCCGCGAGTTCGGAGCAAGGGGGCTCGTCGTCGCGGCCGTGAGCACCGACGCGAGCGAACAGACCGTCGTTGACTTCCTTGACGCCAATGGCTACCGCGATTTCGTGAGCATCTGGGAGCCCGGAGAGAAGGCTGGAAGCCCCCTCACCCAGCTCTACGGCGTCGCAAGCAAGGCCGTGGGCATCCCCCGGACCTTCCTCCTCGACCGGCAGGGCGTGATCCGCTACGTCGGCCATCCGAACAGCCTCCGGTCGAGCGACGTCGAGGCCCTTCTCTGAGCGCGAGAGCCCGCAGCCGGCAGGTGACGACCGAGATCACCGGAACCACCACGTGGCACGGGGGGCCGATCCCACGCGCATGACGTCACGCGCGACGAGCAGCCCGTGGAAACGCACGGCGATCCTCTTCCTCGGCCACCTCGTCAACGATGGGTACGGGGAATTGCTTACACCGTTGCTCCCTCTTCTCATCAAGCGTCTGGACCTCTCGCTCGCCATGGCCGGTCTGCTCGGGACATTCCGGATCGTCATCAACTCCTTGGCTCAACCCATTTTCGGTCTACTCGTCGACCGAATGGAGCGGCCCGTTTTCGCTGTCGTCGGGCCCGCCGTCACCGTCATCGCGATGAGCCTCGTCGGACTCGCCCTAAGCTATCCGGCTCTGGCTCTTCTCATGCTCGCGTCAGGTTTGGGGTCCGCTCTCTTCCATCCTGCTGCCGCGACATACGTGGGGCGCGGAGCCGATCGGAACCGAGGACTCCTCATGGCCTTCTTCGGCTCGGGAGGGACATTCGGCGCCTCCCTGGCGCCGATCCTGGTCGTCCCCTTCGTCATGACGTTCGGATTTGAGCGCACGGCGTGGCTAGTCATCCCAGGACTCGCAGCGGTCCTCTTGATTGGAATCCGACTGCTTCGGGCACCCCGAGGACCGCGAGAGGCACCCCCCTCTCCCGCTCAGGCAGATGGCGACTGCACTGTCAGACTCCCTAGGCGGTTCGCTATCCTGTGGATCGCGATCGTTCTTCGCTCCCTCGCCGGGACAACCTTCTCCTACTTCATGGCGGTGCTCATCACGTCGCTTGGGGGATCCCCGTTCGTTGCGGCAGCCGGCCTCACCACATTCTGGTTCGCGGGGGCAGCAGGTGAGTACGCGGCCGGCCATCTCTCCGATCGACACGGACGGAAACCCATCCTCTTCTGGGCGATGCTCCTGGCCACCCCCTTCCTGCTTGCCTTTCTCTACGCGCCAAGAAGCCTGCACCTTCCGTTCCTTGCCCTGGCAGGGGTGTTCCTCTATGCATCCAACCCTGTGGGAATCGTGGCGGCGCAGGAGTGCCTTCCCGGCAGGACAGGACTGGTGACTGGACTGGTCATGGGATTCGCCTGGGGGATCGGAGGTCTCGCGCTCGGTCCACTGGGACGTCTCGCTGACCTGTACGGCCTCGTGCCCGTGATGACGTGGATCGGTTTCCTCCCGCTTCTCTCCGCCATCCTTGTCTTGTTCTACCGTGAGAACGCCGTCGGGAAGGGCAGGTCACGACAATAGCGCCCGGTCCAGGTTCCGGAACCTGCCTACCCGGACCGTGCCCATGGAAGCTCCCTCGCCACGCAATGGGAAGACTCTTGCCCCCAGTCCGGCGCCTAGTAGAATCACGTGGATCCCCACAGACGAAGGAGGCCCGTTGAAGGACTCTCTTGCTCAGGTGATATCCGACCTTCCCGTGGACTACGCGGACATCCGCTACGAGGAGAACGAGAAGACGCTCGTCTGCTACGAGGGAAATGAGCTCCGCGAAGTCGCAGCGACCTCCACCCACGGCGGACACCTCCGCGCCTACACCGCAGATGGCAAGGCCATTGCCTCGTTTAGCCGGCTCACGGACGCTCGCCCCCTGGCGCATGCCACGGCCGACTCCGCTCGCCTCGTGGGCTCCCGGCGCGATCACCCCCTGCGCATGGCGCCAGCGCCAGCGGAGCGCGGGGCGTTCCTCCTCTCACCCAGGAACGATCCGCGGAGGCTCTCGCTCAAGGACAAACAGGACCTCACCCAGCACTACAACTCGCTCATCCTTGCACAGCCCCAAGTCGTGACAACCGACTGCCAGTACGACGAGTTTCACTCCCATCGTTTCTTCGTGAACACGGAAGGGACGGCTGTCGAATACGAGCTCCTCATCGTCAACATCGTCGGCCTGATCGTTGTCCAGGAAGGAAGCCTCGTCGAGCGAGTCCGCTTCGCGTTCGGGGGAAACGATGACCTAGCCAATCTCCTCCACCGCGACGAAGAGCTCCTCGAGCGGGTCGGCCACGCCCGGCAGCTGCTCTCCGCCGTGCCGGTGTTGGCAGGCGCCGTCCCAGTCATTCTAGACCCAGACGAGGCAGGCGTTTTCATCCACGAAGCGTTCGGCCATCTCTCCGAGGCCGATGGCATCCAGGACAACCCCTCGTTCAGGGCCCGTCTCACCTTGGGGACTCGCCTCGGCCGCCCCATCCTGTCTGTAAGCGACGACCCTACGCTCCTGGATCGTCCCGGAGGCTGTGTCGTGGATGACGAGGGGGTCAGGGCGGTCAGGACTCGCCTGATCACCGCGGGCGTGCTCACGGGCCGTCTCCACTCACGCGAGACGGCCGCCGAATTCGGCGAGCCCTTGTCTGGGAACATGCGGGCCGTGGACGCGGAGTTCACTCCGATCGTTCGCATGTCCAACATCCTCATTGAGCCTGGGTCGGCAACGTTCGAAGAGATGGTCGCGTCCATCGACGACGGTTACTACCTCGTCGGGGCCAAGGGCGGTCAGACCTCGGGTGACCAGTTCAGCTTTGGCGCGCAGTGGGGTCACCAGATCCACTCTGGCCGTCTGGGCAAGATGGTCCGCGACGTCAACATGAGCGGCGAGCTCTTCTCGACGCTCGAGGGAATCTCGATGGTGGGAGACGATCTTAAGTTCGGTGAGCGCGGCGGCTGCGGCAAAGGTGGAGGAGGACCGATGCAGCTCAATCGCAAGAGCGGCAAGGGGGCGCCGCACATCAAGATTGACCGAGTCACGATAGGGGGGACGCGATGACCCGCCTCATCAACGAGGCCAAGAGGAGCGTCGGGCAGGCCGAGTTGTATGTCCGCCGGGAGCGGCGGATCCAGGTCCGCTACCGGGATTCTCGCCTGGCCGCGGTGGCGGCGGATGACCTCTTCTCCACTGCCCTGCGCGTGATCGACAAGGGCCGGCTCGGCGCGGCGTTCGGCGTTCTCCCCGACGACCCCGGGCTCGTGGCGCGCGCCAAGGCGACCGCGGCGCTGGGCGACCCAGCCCCGTTCGCCTTCTCTAGATCGAGACGGTTCGCGAACGTCCACCCCTACGATGCGGCTACGTCGCGCCTCCGAGCGCCCCAGTTGATCGGGCTGTGTGAACGGACAAGGGAACGAGTCAAGCCCGCTCTGCCCAAGGCGGCTCTCTCCATCCAGGCGAGCGCCAACCACGAGGAGATCGAGTTGGAGACGACAGGAGGGACCCACGTGGCGCATGAGGGCTCGTCTGTCACTCTCGCCGTCCACGCCCCCATTGAGGGCGGGGGTACTTCGGTTGCCAAATGGACGTCGTCCGTCTCCCCCTTCGAAGCGCCCGAAGAGCTTCTGGACGAGTTTGTCGAGTGGTATCGTTGGACGGAGACGTCCTCCACGCCAAAGACGGGCCGCCACCCGGTCCTATTCGCACCCGAGGCCGCGTCCCTCTATCTCTTGCCGCTCTTCAGTGGTCTCGACGGCGGGGCGGTGGCCAAGGGAACGTCTCCCCTGGCCCATCGGCTGGGCCAGTCCATCCTCTCCTCCCTCCTCACCGTGGTCGACGACGCCCTGGCTCAAGATCGGCCAGGTTCCCGAGCCTTCGACGACGAGGGGACCCCCTGTGCACGGCGTGCCGTCGTGGAGAGCGGGGTCCTGAAGACCTTCCTACTCGACCGGCACTCATCAGCGAAGCTCGCTCAGGCGCCGACCGGAAACGGATACAAGCGCCGGCTGTTCTCCAGTGGAACGGAACTTGCCCCGAATCCCTGGCCTGGACAGGTCTTCGTCGAGCCAGGTCGGACGCCGTGGAGGGAGCTCCTCTCCCAGATCGACGATGGTCTGCTCGTCACCGGAGGCCTCGGCTTCCACTCCGCAAACTACCCACAAGGCCAATTCTCAGTCCAAGCGTTGGGTTACCACGTCCAGCGCGGCAGAGTCGTCGGGCGTCTCGAGAGAACGATGATCGCAGGCAACATCTACGAGGAGTTCCAACACGTTCGCGCCGTGAGCCTTGAGCAGCGCGAGGGAAGCGGCGCGTATGCCCCCTACGTCCTTCTCGAGGCCGTCCAGGTGGCTGGAAACTGATCCAAGCGAGCCGGTCCGCCGACAAGGGCTCTTGCCGCTTTCACGTCGATCCGGTATCTTCGACCCAAACGCACCGAGGAGGATCGATGGCCAATCTACACATCCTGGACCACCCCCTCATTCAGAGCAAGTTGACCTACCTGCGGAGCGTGGAGACGGCCAATCACAACTTCCGCCTCCTGCTGGAAGAGCTGACGGCGTTCATGGTGTACGAGATCACGAGGGACTACCCCCTGCGCGAAGTGGAGGTCATAACCCCTCTCGAGCGCACCGTGGGCAAGATCCTGGATGTCCCCGTCGTGCTGGTGCCCATCCTTCGAGCGGGAACCGGGATGCTGCATGGCGTTCTGGACCTGATCCCCACGGCGAAGGTGGGACACATCGGGATCTATCGGGACCCAAGGACTCTCCAGCCCGTCGAGTACTACGCCAAACTGCCGCCTGAGCTGCCGGAGGCCCAGGTCATCCTGGTCGACCCCATGCTTGCCACCGGGGGCAGCGCGGTCGCCGCCGTGGACATCATCCGCAGGCGAGGCGGGAAGAAGGTCCAGTTCCTTTGCCTGGTCGCGGCGCCGGAGGGAGTCGAGACGCTCTTTCGGGCTCATCCGGAAGTACCGATCTACACGGCCGCCCTGGACCGCCACTTGAACGAGCACGGCTACATTCTCCCAGGCCTGGGGGACGCCGGAGACCGCATCTTCGGGACATGACCGCGCGCCGCGTCCACGAGGTCTGGGATCTCTGAGAAGTCGCGCGTAACATGATGGGCGATCCGGGCGAGTTCCTCGTCCTTGGGGTTGAATGCGATAGACAGGCCTGCGATGCGCATCGCAGGGATGTCGTTTGCGTGATCGCCCACGTAGCAGATCTCCGAGAGGGCCAGTCCTCGCTCCGCCGCAAGCTCCCTGAGCACCGCGTCCTTCCTCCACAGGTCGACGCGCGTTTCGCTCTCTCCGGTGAACCGACCCCCCTCAACGATCAGGTGGTTTGCCAGGGCGAAGTCAAAGCCCAGTTCGGCGCAGACCCGATCGGCGACGAGGTCAACCCCCGAAGAGAGAATGCCCAACAGGTACCGGCCACGCAGACGTTCCACCGCGCCTCGGACTCCGGCCGCGTAGGGTGGTGGAAAGATGCAATCCGCCACCTCGGCAACGGAGACGCCGGCGAGGAGCTTGGCGTCCTTCCTCACCCACTCCGCGTAGGCCTCGCGCCGGGGAAGGTACTCACGAAGCAGTCTTTCGGACTGATCGCGCACTCCCGCGGCGAGCGCGATCGCCCCCCAGCTGGATTCGAACTCGACTCCCACGTACCGCACGAGGGTGCCGTCGAGATCGAAGACGACGGCGCGCAGCGGCGCCACCGCGCTACCTCGCCACGGGGAGGACGAGCTGCGCTCCCGCGCCAATCCCCTGATTCTTGAGCGTTCCACTCGGCAGTTCCAGCGCATAGGCGATCGGAGCGCTCGCCTTGTATCTCGTGGTTGCCTCGGCCTCCATGGCTGCTCCGCCCGCGTAGGCTCCGGTCGAGTCAAAGAAGGCGATGTCCAGGGGGATCACCACGGTCTCCATGGTGAAGGAGACGTCGGTGTCTTTCCCAAAGGAGAACAGGATCCCGGGGAAACCTGCGAACAGGAGCGCGGGGAACCCGCGGAACCCGACGAACCAGGAGTACGGCGCGTCAGCAACGAGGACTGGGATGGACAACTCCTTGCCATTCGCCGTGCGCAGTCGAGCGTCCACCCTGTCGAGCCCTGTCAGGATACCCAGGTTCGCCTGAGCGAACGCCGCGGACAAGATGGGCGAGGTATCCTTCGACCCAGCGGGGCCGATGGTGACCGGAACGTCGCCAATCCCGTCGCCGTTTGCATCACCCCCAGCGTAATTCTCCCAGAAGTTGCCGCCCTCTGGATCCGTCCAAGCGTTGGCGCCACGGTCGAGAACCACGAGGGACGCCGAGCCCAGGAAGGCGTTCTTGTACAGAACATTGGCCTCCGTATCGATGCCCAAGTAGACGTGCCGAACGTTCTCGGCGAACACGTTGTCATGGATCCGATTGCGCATGGGTCTTGCCTTGCCGAGCGTCTCGGGGAAGATGACGCCTTCGTTCTTCTGCGCGATCAGGTTCCCGGCAATCTCGTTGTCCGACCCAGTGATCGAAACGGCGTAGCCGCTAGCCCCGACGATGGTGTTTGCCAGAACCGTGTTGTTGTCACCGAGCTGGGCCAACTCGATTCCCGTCTCGACCCCAACGATCCCGTTCTGCTCGATCCGGTTGTACGCGGACTGCTGGACGGAGATCCCGTACTTGGAGTACTTGCCGTCGTTATCGTAGACGGAGTTCTTCTCCACGACGTTTCCGGTCGAGCCCGCCGCAAGCACGATGCCGCTCGGGTTGAAGCGCACCAGGTTGCCGGAGATCTCATTGTCGTCGGACGCCGCCAGGCTGATGCCCGTGTCGTTCGCGTCCAGCTGGTTCATGGTCACGTGGTTCCCAGAAGACAGCCACAGGTTGATCCCCGAACGCCGGTTGTTCGAAACCAGGTTGGCAGTGATCGTGTTGCCTGTGCATTCGTACAAGCTGATTCCGTGCTCCGTCGCCGCCGCACTCGTCCGATGGACCACGTTCCCCGCAACGCGGGAGTCCGTCACAAAGGCAAGCTGGATCCCATCGCCGCACAGGATCTCGTTGTCGGAGATCGTCATGTCCCGGCTCGACACCACGTAGAGGTTGCTCGACGTGATCCCGCTGACCGTCTCGCCTTGTCTCCCGTACAGATAGCGGATTGGGTAGTTGTTCAGGACGTTTGACTCATCGATCGCATGCCGATACTCGTCGGCGGACTCCCCCGTGACACGCAGGCCTTGGCCGGACACATAAAGCACGTTCCCCCGCACGACGGCGTCGGTGGAAAACTCGACCTCGATCCCGTTCATCGAGTCTTGGATCGAGCAGTTCTCGATCGTTCCGCCGGTCACGAATCCCAGGTGGATGGCGGCGCCGCTTTCCATCACGGCTCCGCGGACGAGGAGTCCGCGTACGACGAATCTCCCACTGACGTTCTCGATCTTGACGGCGCTGACCACGCCGGCTGGGACGTTGATCTCCCAACCCGCGATGATGTAGGGATCTGCGTCGGTCCCGCTCCCGCCGACCACCCCATTCTCCTGCGTGAAGTCGGCGTTCCCTAGGATGGTGATCGGGGCACGTAGCTGGGATCCCAAAGCGGCTAGAGAACCAAAAAGCGCCAGAAACACAGCAACAAAAAAGACTCTCCTCATCCTGTTCCTCCTCACTTGCACCCGGTTGCCCACATCCAGGCTGAGACGGGGTTCCTCACCACTGCGATTATAGGTCTTGATGCGGGGATCCACAATTTCCCCTTCCCGCTCACCTTCAGGAAAGCCTAGGAGAAGCGTGTGAGGAGGCTGTGAACGCCGCGTGTTAATAGTGTGAAGCTGCGCCGGGAGCTGTGCAACCCAAGCGCGCAAGCGCGCCCGCAGGCGCCGGCCCCTGCCGGTCGACGTGTCGAACGTCCCCCACGCTCGGTACGTTCACGACCCGATGGGCTCAGGCTCAACTGCATACTGACCCCATGGGAAAGTCGACCGCTCTCCGTTTCCTCGTCGTCGGCGTCCTCGTGGTCTTCCTTGCGCGGGCCGGAGTCGAGCAGGCCTCGTCCCGGTCTGCCATCACGCGCACGGCCGTGGCGACCACCGTCTCGACGCCCTCCCGGCCAAAGGCGCAGGCCGTGCACGAGGCCACCGTCGCACGGCCCACGACGCCTGCCACACCTTCTCCCCTGCCGCGAGTTGCCGCAACCCCCGCTTCGTCACCCCACCAGCGCGTTGGGATCTACCTTGGTTCCTACAACCTCGCCCAGGCGAGTGTCCTCAACGAGGTCCTGGCTAGAGCCAAAGAGGGCTTGCTCAATGCCGTTGTCATCAACGTCAAGGACAACCACGGGGAAGTGACCTATTCCAGCGCCGTCCCGCTTGCCAAAGAGATCAAAGCGGCCACGGGAGGTCTCAACCTCGCGTCCCTTCTGCCCATTTTAAAGCACAACGGGATCTACCTCATCGCGCGGCAGGTCGTGTTCGACGATCCCAAACTGGCCGCCTACCTCAAGAGCCCGCAGGCCCCGTGGGTCGTCCCGACCGACGAGCGCGCCGTCTCCTACAACTTGGACATCGCCAACGAGGTGGCCGCCCTCGGATTCGACGAGATCCAGTTTGACTACATTCGCTACCCGGATGGAGGAGGGCTCACCTCCGGCTACAGCGCTCGCTATGCGGCCATCGATCGGTTCGTCGAACGAGCGAAGAGCCTCCTTGCCGGCCGCGTCTACGTCTCCGCCGACCTCTTCGGGCGGGTGATGTGGAGCTGGAACGCGAAGCGCACTGACCCGATAGGCCAGTCGCTCGAGGACATGGCTTTGCACATGGACATCCTCTCTCCCATGCTCTACCCATCTCACTACTACGAGCAAGTCTACAAGTCAGACCCCTATCGGGTCGTGAAAGAAACCCTCGCGACGGGGAAGAACCGTGTCGCCACTCCGTTTAGGCCGTACCTCCAGGCCTTCGACATGGCGATCCCGCCGGGGATGTCCCTTGAGGCGTACATCCGCGCCCAGATCAAGGCCGCCGTGGAATGCGGCGCCGATGGGTACCTCTTCTGGAACCCCAGCTGTGACTACAGGGCTCTCTTCCGCGCGCTCCGACAGACCCCCTAGAATACGCCCCTCCCGGGCGCCCTTTCTTTCCTGGTCCCTACCCTTGGGTTACCATGCCCGCAGCGCCTGGCGGGGAGGGACGATGCGACCACTGGAGGCCTGGATTCGAAAGAGCGTTCCGCTGGAGAAGGTTTCGTCTGCCAGCCTGCGCTACGACGCCATGGACCATCAGGCGCCCCCCGGACTCGCCGGGGTCTACCGGCCGTTCGACCCGGGCCAGATCTACGACTGGGTCGATCTCACGCTGACCTTCGCCTACCTGGATGCACTCGGGACCAGGGGCCGCCTCCTCGACGTCGGGACAGGCGACGGGTGGCCCGCGCTTCCCCTGGCACCGTTCGTTCAAGAGGTCGTGGGAATCGACCTCTCTCCCCGCCGCATCGAGGTCGCCGAGGAGAATCGGGCCCGGCTGGGCTACACCAACGCCCGCTTCGTGGTAGGAGACGCTCGGGATCTTCCGTTCCCCGATGGATCCTTCGACGGAGCGGTCGTCGGCACGGCCCTCGAGCAGACGGGCGATCCGGACGAGGCCCTGTCTGAGATCCGCCGTGTTCTTCTTCCCGGGAGACCCCTCGTCGCCACCTTCGAGCACTTGGCGGCGGAACTCCCGGCCGGCTCGGAGGAAGAGGTTGAGCTCTTCAAGAAGGGATCGTCCTTCGTCTACCGCTATGCGGCTAAGGAGGCCTCTCCGCCACGGGAGGCGGAGTATGAGCTCACATTGGAGCCGCCCCCGGCCCTGCGCGAGAAGCTCGAGCTCGCCGCGGCGGCGTTTCCCCGCCGTCCAGGGTTCGTCCGTCACGCTGGCGAGCCCGGAGCGCGCGCGCTTGTCGGAGACGTCGCCTCCACGTTCGGACTGGGGTTTCTAGAAGAGGTCAAGGCCGCCATCTCCACTGGCCGCTACTTTGAGGTGGGGCACGTGGACCTCTCCTCCCTGGAGGATTCTCTCCGGCGTGCGGGGTTTGGAGACATCGCGATCTGCGGCCGGATCACGCGCGCGGCCCACCCCTTCTTCATTGCCCTGGCCGAGGCCGGCGTCCTGCGGACGGGCCTTGGCCCGCACTTTGAGACGACCTGTGCCGCTTTCGCCGCGCTCTGGCCCCTCATTCCCCCCAGGGAGGACCGTGTTCTATTCGTTCGCGCGCGGAGGAACGAGTGACGCTCGGTGTCCTGGAGGGAGCGCGTTTCGTCTGCGAGAGAGCGTCTCATGTCTCGCTAGACTCTGATTCGCTCCACAACCTCGCCCTGGAGCTCCTGCCTGTCCCCTCTCCAACGTGGGACATTCGCCATCACTTCGCCGATGGAACCAGTCGGACGGTAAGCTACCTCCTCCTCGTCGACGCGCTCAACTTCTGTTTCTTTCCCGATCCCCGCTGGCAGGTGGCCGTGGACGGAGAGATGCTGCAAGGCTACTTCGCCCTCACGACCATCCTCAAGCGGGCGTTCGAAGAGAAGGCGCCCGTCACCGAGTTCCGCCGCCTTGCCCACATCGGGGAAGGGGAGGCGCGCGACCTCTTGCAGGGGACTCCGCGTATCGGCGTCGTACCCCTTCTCACAGAGCGCGTCGGCATTCTGCGCGAGATTGGAGAGGGCGTTACTGCGCTCCACGGCGGGGATCCGGCCCGACTCGTGCTCGATGCCCAGGGAAGCGCGGAGCGGCTGGTACGCCAGCTCGTCCAAGCCTTTCCCTCGTTCCGCGACGAGGCCACGTACGACGGCGAGAAGATCCCTTTCTACAAGCGCGCGCAGATCTTCGCCGGCGATCTTCACTCGAGTTTTCGCGGGGAGTTCTTCGGGAGGTTCGCTGATGTCGCGTCCCTCACCGCGTTCGCCGACTACAAGATTCCCCAGATCCTCCGCGCCTGCGGGGTCCTCCGCTACTCGCCCTCGCTGGCCGATGGTGTTGACAGAAAGGATTGGATCGCGGCCGGCTCTCCCCAGGAGGTGGAGATCCGCGCGGCGACGGTCTGGTCCGTCGAGCTCCTGCGACGCGAGCTTGTCAGGCTGAGAAGGCCGCTTCTGGCGACCGAGATCGACTGGCTCTTATGGCAGGCTTCACAGAGCCGGGCGATGCCCCCGCACCACTGTACGCTGACCACCTCTTACTGATGTTCAAGATCGCTCATCAAGACCCCACGTCGCTGGCGCGCGCAGGCCGCCTCGTCACGCCGCACGGCACGATCGAGACCCCGGCGTTCGTGGCTGTGGCCACCCGCGGCACGGTGAAGGGCGTCGAACCCTGGTCGCTCGAGGAGGTCGGGGTCGAGGTAGTCATCGCCAACTCCTACCACCTTCACCTTCGCCCGGGCGAGGAGACGATAGCGCGCCTGGGAGGGCTGCACCGCTTTTCCGGATGGAACCGGCCGATGATGACCGACTCCGGAGGCTTCCAGGTGTTCAGCCTCGGCGCGGGCAAGGAGCATGGGGTCGGCAAGGTCGCCTCCATCTTCCCGGATGACGACGTCGAGCCGCGGCCCAAGCCACGACCCAGCGTGAAGTCCCTCGTCCGCCTGAGCGAAGAGGGCGCTCGCTTCCGTTCCACCGTCGACGGCTCGGAGCACTTCTTCTCCCCCGAGGGAGTCATTGCGCTCCAACGGCAGCTAGGAGCGGACCTCATCTTCGTGCTCGACGAGTGCACCTCACCGCTGCACGACCGTTCCTACACGGCGGCGGCCATGGAGCGAACGCACCGCTGGGCCGAGCGCGCTCGCCGCGCGTTTGACACCCAGGTAGAGGAAGCCTCCCTTCCCAATCCCTCGCAGGCCCTCTACGGGATCGTGCAGGGCGGCGCCTACCCCGACCTTCGCCGGGCAAGCGCCCGAGTGATCGGCGGGATGGAGTTCGATGGCCTGGCGATCGGAGGGTCACTCGGCCGGTCCCGCCAGGAGATGTTCCAGGTCCTCGACTGGACCGTGCCTCTTCTCCCCGAACACCTCCCCCGCCACCTCTTGGGGATCGGCCAGATCGCCGATTTGTTTGCCGTGGTGCGGAGGGGCGTGGACACGTTCGATTGCGCCGCCCCGACGCGCATAGCCCGCAACGGAACCCTTTTCGTGCGGGAGGCGGCCGCTCATCGCATCAACCTGCGAAACGCCGCGTTTCGCGAGGACCCTCAACCGATCGACCCATCCTGCGACTGCTTCACTTGTCGCCACCACTCGCGCGCCTACCTGCGACACCTGTGTCTTGTGGGTGAGCTGTCGTTCTACCGCCTGGCGACGCTGCACAACCTTCGCTTCGTGGTCCGGCTGATGCAGGAGATCCGGCAGGCCGTCGTCGCCGGGAGGCTCGACGACCTCGAGAGGGAGTGGCTCGCGGCGTCGCAGGCCGCCTAGAAAAGGTTGGCAGGCCCGGGGAAGGAAGGCCTGCCAAAACCTGGGAGAAGACGAACTAGCGGATCAGTCGGCCCAGGGAGCGACCGATCGCGGACAGGTCAAGCGTGGAGAAGTCCAGCGTGAGCGCCACCCGGTGGCTGGCGCCCAGTTGCGGGTGGGTGACGAACGCGTAGTCGATGACGAATCCCGCGACGCTCGCCCCGAGCCCAAGCGTGATGGCGACCCCACCGCCCTGAGTCATCATGCCCCCGCGGATCGCAAAGACCGGCGTGACCCGGTACTGGACGCCCAAGTGGAATCGTCCCGCAAGGTCGAAGTCCGTCGCCACCAGGAGGGCCTTGAGCATCTCCGCCGATACTCCCACGCGGAGCCCCATCCTCATGGTCTCGCTGTGTCCTCCCGAAAAGCCGATCGAGCCCAGGAGGTTCGACGCCGTGATACCGAGTCCCAGATTGGCGAGAGTGAGCGGCCCCAAGCGCAGGTCGGGGAAGCTCATACGATAGGCGAGGTCCACGGCAAATCCCGATCCACTCGACGTTCCGCTCGCCACCGAGACGTACTTCAGCCGGCCTCCCAGGGCGAAGTCAAACGGAAGCTTGGGAAGGAAGGCAAGGTCGCTCGGCCGGATACCAAAACCAAAGAGGAAAGCGTTGCTGCCGTAGGAGAGGGTCCCAGTCGCCCCGCCCGATGCGTCGTATCCGGAGATGTCCCCTGCCCCCAGCGTGAGGAAGCCGATCCCCCAGTTGCGGAACGCGAGCCCAAACGCGCTGTAGCTGGCCAGTCCCAGGTGAGACACGTAGGAGGAACTGAAGCTCGCGCCGCTGAGCGTTGCCAGACCCGCCGCGTTGTAGTACAGAGTCTCCGGGCTACCCTGTAGGGAGACGGCGGCCCCGCCGATCCCCAGAGCCTGCACGCCTGGATCGACATCAAGGACGGTGATGGCTAGTTCCGCCCCGGCGACCGAGACCCCCACCCCAAGGAGGGTCACGACCAAGATCGCAAGTCCCTTCTTCATGTCAATCTCCCCCTATCGCGCGATCAGAAGCTTGAAGATCGGCGACGCGATGGCTTTCCCCGCCGCGTCCTTGCCCGTGATGACGTAGAAGTAGAGCCCGGTGGGCAGCGCGTCCCCCGAGTCGCTGACGAGATTCCATGGGTACGTCGATAAAGCGCTCGGGAGATCCACCTGAAGAACCAGCTTTCCGCTCAGCTCGTAGACGCGCAGCACCAAACCGGTCGACAAAGCGGGACTGACATACGAAATGGTCGCCTGTGTCACGGCCGGATTCGGGTAGCTGTATGTGGCGATCTGCGCGCCAGTCTGGCCAACCGTAATCGTCTTGGTGACCGCCGCGCTCGTGCCACCCAGGTTGTCCGTGACCGTGAGGGTCACGGTGTAGGTGCCCGCCGCCGCGTAGGGGTGCGTTGGATTCTTGACCGCGCTGGTGCTCGTCGCCCCATCCCCAAAGGCCCATGCCCACCCCGTGACCGTTCCGTCCGCGTCCGTCGAGAGATCGGTGAACGTGACGGCCTGATTGACCGCCGGCACGACCGGTGCAAAGCTGAAGTTCGCTACGGGAATCGTGTTCTGCACTGCGCGAATCGTGAGGGTCCTCGTCACGTTCCCCGTCGCGCCCTCGTTGTCCGTGACCGTCAACGTGACGACCTTGCCGCCGCCCGCCGCGTATCGGTGCGTGGGGGTCTGGATGTTGCTCGTCGTACCGTCACCGAAGTTCCAC
>Ga0315291_10000656_pt1 | contig 46094 bp, 37 predicted proteins | sample YL17G12_20_MG_FD_203070 | JGI IMG/M metagenome (GOLD analysis project Ga0315291, IMG submission 203070) | Sediment microbial communities from Yellowstone Lake, YNP, Wyoming, USA - YL17G12_20 | ecosystem: Environmental > Aquatic > Freshwater > Lake > Sediment | place: USA: Wyoming | collected...
GTTTCCTCAAACAATGCCTTCAAGCCCTACCTAAAACCACCACTCACATTTGCCTGCGCTCAGACAGCGCATGGTACCAAGCACAGATCACCGACTACTGCCAGAAACACGACATCCTGTACACCATAACCGCAGACAAAGACCAGAGCGTGAAGGAACTCATCGCCTCACTGCCAGAAGATGCCTGGCAAAGTTTTGAAGACCAAGAAATCGCCCAAACCGTCCACTCAATGGGACGCAGCCATTACGCCTTCCGCCTTATCCTCCTACGCCGTCTCAAAGATCAACACGACCTCTTCGACCGTTACGTCTACGGTGCCATCATCACCAACAGAGAAGATGACCCCGCTACCATCGTCCACTGGCACCGACAGAGGGCCGACTGCGAAAACGTCATAAAGGAAAACAAACACGGGTTTGCCCTCGCTCATCTACCCTGTGGCTCCTTTGACGCCAACGCCGCCTTCACATACATCGTAGTGTTGGCTTATAACCTCGTTCAGGCCATGAAATACCTGCTACTCCCCCAAAGCTGGAAGAACCTAACCATAAAACACCTGCGCTTCCGGCTCTTCCACCTGGGCGGTATCCTGGTCCACCATGCACGGGAACTCATCACCAAGCTCCCTCAGGATTACCCCTATTCCCAACTCTACGAGTCCTTAACTTATCGGGTGCGTGGCCCATGCCCAATATGAATCAGGACTGAGTGAACCTTAAATCACCCACGCCCTCTCCGCCCCAGCTCCAGGGATAGGTCTATCCCCAACAAACATCGTCACCTCCGAACCCACGCTCGCAGCTCTCACGATACCGGCAGCAACTGCCGCAAACGCCGACCAAACCCTAAACGCCACATCAAAAACCAGAAAAATCACCCACTCACACGCTTACTGCAGGATTTGGGGGGTTGACGAGATTTGGTCGTTCTGCTACGCGAAAGAGAAGAACGTCCCGAGGAAACATCGGGGCGAACTTGGTTATGGTGACGTGTGGACATGGGTTGCGCTAGATGCAGAAACGAAATTGGTGCCGTCTTGGCTTGTGGGTGGCCGTGATGCTGGATGGGCTACTGCCTTTATTCAGGATTTAGCAGACCGTTTACGTCACAGGGTCCAACTGACTAGTGACGGCCATCGGGCATACCTAAACGCGGTCGAGGACGCATTTGGCTGTGATATAGACTACGCTACGCTTGTTAAGTTATACGGCGCACATAGGAATGAGGTAGAGCACATTTACAGCCCGCCGAAGGTTATCGGGTGTCATTGTGCAGTGATCACAGGTAGACCCGATCCAAGGTACATATCGACATCTTTTGCCGAGCGACAGAATCTCACGATGCGTATGCAAATGAGGCGATTTACGCGACTCACGAACGGTTTCAGCAAGAAACTGGACAACTTGCGCCACGCCGTAGCCCTTCATTTCATGACTACAACTTCTGTAGGATTCATACAACGCTACGCGTGACTCCTGCGATGGAAGCGGAAGTCACCTACCGTCTTTGGGGACTTGAGGACTTGGTGAAACTCCTTGAGCGGAAAAAGACCTCAAACTGACCCACTACCGGGACCTGCGCCTGCTGCAGGATTCCGGCGACGCCATATCCCTTTACTTTGCTACGCCTTCGGTATAGGCTATCGCTCTCGAAGCGTGAAAAACGGAGACAAGAATGACCAATGATGCCCGGCGAATCACCATAAGAAGAGCCCGCCCCTCGGACAAGAAGGTAGTGCTGGATTTCTGCCGCCGTACGTGGGGAGAGTGGGGAGATTACGTTGACAAGGTGTGGGACGAGTGGGTTCGCGACAGGAGTGGCTTTTTTGCAGTCGCCGCACTGGGAGAAAGACCCATCGGCACGGCAAAGCTCACGCTTCTGAATAAGCGGGAAGTATGGTTTGAAGGCCTGAGAGTCGATCCGTCTTTCAGGGGAATGGGTCTCTCTCATCTTCTCACGGGATTTCTTGCCAGAAAGGCATTGAAACTGGGGGCCGAGACGGTGCGTTACGCAACCGGGGCGAGAAACCGAGCTTCGCTGCACATTGGAAAGAGCTGGGGGTTGGGACCCGTAGGACGGTACTCCATTCTGTCCGCCACCTGTGACGGAAGGCGCCGTCACGTCTTTGAGCGAATCTCGGACCCTGTGAGGGCCCTCACGATAATCAAGAACCTGGCTGTACCCGTCGAGAGGGTCCTGGTGGAACCCGTTGGTTTTGAGACCAGATTCACACGCACTAGCCTGAGACGCCTCTTAAGAGATCGATTAAGAAGTGCAGGCAAGGGAGGTCCTAGGGGAACCAAGGCTGAACGTAAAAGGGCGCTGGATGAAATCCTGTGCTTTGTGAGCTCGACGCCTCTTACAAAGGCCATGGGAGGACTTGCGTCAGAGGGATGGACTTTCTTTCAAGTTGACACGGACTTTCTCGCCACAGCGTTCGACAAGGGGGAGTTCTTTCTCACTGTCCCACTCGGGATTCTCATCGCCTCGCCGCAGAGAAGGAAGCGCCGACTCCTGGTCAAGTTGGTGGCAGAATTCGGCAAAGACGCGCTCGGCCCCTCACTCTCGGGTACAAGACGGCTTGCGCACGAATTGGATTTGCCGCGAGTCAGGCTAATTGTTCCCGCGACCCGTACCATCCTTGCCACTGCAAAAGGCGCCGGCTTCAAAGAAGAAGACAAGGGCTTCTACCACGTCGTGATGCAGATGCATCTTGGGGACCGACGTACCAGAACGCGGGTGGCACACCTTGTTGACCGGTATCTCTGAGGACCAGAGGTTCGGGGAATGGAAAACAAAGAAGAAACCCCAGAATCACAAAAAGCATTCTACGATAGCTTCTGGCAGACTCAGATTGCTCTTTCGTGTGACGAAAAATGCAGGCTGCGTTTTATTCTTTCGGAGGCCAAAAGGCTCAGGAATGCTCTGATCGCCTCCAACCGAACCACTCCCCCCGCCCTTAGAATCGCAGACGTAGGTTGCGGTCGAGGATGGCTAACCCAGCTTCTCTCGCAGTTTGGAGAGGTGACCGGATTTGATAGAAGTACGACTGAAGCCAAGAAGAGATACCCGGGCCTCCGTTTTGTTGAGTGCGATGTCCTTGAGTTGCCACGCGACACTTTTGACGTGGCTGTTTGCTCTGAAGTGGTTGAGCACGTTCGGACAGAAGAACAACCAAAGCTTATGGAATCGCTTTTCTTGATTCTCCGCCGTGGCGGTACACTCATCATGACTGCGCCCAACAAGCCCAAAGCATCTCGGCTCACCGCGGAGCTGTCTCTGGAGCACGAACTTCAGCCTGTTGAAGACTGGCTTGATGTAAGAGAGCTCAGAGAACTTGTCAGCCTTCGCTTTGAAATACGGAAAATTGGTACCGTAATGTTCTTCCCGGTTGCCGTGAGAAAGGTCGATCCATTGTCACGGATTTACAGGACTATATACGAACAACTGGGAGGCTACCGCATCGTGGACCCCCTTTTGCAGCGAACAACGCAGGGTCTTTACTTTGGATTGGTCGCAAGAAAGAAGGACACTTAGCGTTTTGATGCGAGGGGATAACGACGAGGCCGGGTGGAGCGCATTGTGCACAAAAAGAGAATAAGGACGAGGCAGGAAACGAGTAATTCGGCAAACCCCAAGAAGCTACGTCTCTGCTACCTCGCGGATTTGCATAGCTTTCATACGCAGAGGTGGGCAAGCTATTTTGCCCGGAAAGGACATTCGGTCATAGTGCTGAGCCCTACTCAAATGGAGATCCCCGACGTCAGAGTCCGCACGCTTTTCTGGAAGCCCGGTTTCCCTAAGATCTTTCAGCTCGCGAACGTGTTTCGCGTTCTGGCAGTTCTTCGTACTTTCAAACCACACGTGCTGCACGCGCATTTTGTGAGGTTTTATGGTTGGCTAGGTGCGCTGTGTTTCTTCAAGCCACTTGTGATAACAGTGTGGGGTGGCGACATACTCGAAGACCAGGGAGCTCTCTCCGACCTATTTGGAAAGAAACTGACGCCTTTTGCGCTAAAGAGGGCAAACATCGTTACCGCGCACTCGCGTTTCCTCAAACAGAGAGTCGTTGAACTGGGTAAGCCGGAGAGCCAGGTGCGCTTGGTCGGCTGTCCCGGAGTGGACAGAAAGCAATTCAGACCCGGACTCGACACCTATTCTTTGAGACGTGAACTGGGCATTGGAGCAGGTTCTGTCGTCCTCTGCACGCGCCTCATAAACCGGCTCTACAACACGGAAATAGTCCTCAAGGCGATTTCGCTCGTTCTCAAGGAAGCTCCGGCCACAAAGTTTATCTTCTCAGAACATGGGGGGGACAAGGTTTACATACGGCAGATGAAAGCCCTTGCCCGAGAGCTCGGAGTTGAAAACTCTCTTCTCTTTCTTGCGGAAATCCCCCACGACCGGATGCCGCTGTTCCTGAACCTGGCCCAAGTGTTTGTTTCGATTCCTGATTCTGACGGGATGCCTCAATCCCTTCTAGAAGCCATGTCATGCGGAACCGTCCCTGTGGTGTCGAGTCTACCCCAGTACAACGAGGTCATCAGGAACGAAGCCAACGCCCTCGTTGTGCAGCAGAAGGACGCTAGTGCAGTGGCGGGCGCGATCCTTAGACTTCTTAAGGATGCCGCACTCAGGGAAACGCTTTCCAAAGCATGCGTCGACACGATAACGGAGGGTATGGATTACAAAGTAGAGATGGAAAAAATGGAAAAGCTCTACTATGAGCTGAGCAAGGTTGGACTGGACGCACCCCAAAGGGGCTGACCCCGCCTCCCCGCGCCCGACTCGCGACGGCGTACGCACACCCCGTTACATTACTAGCTAGTGTCGGAGGTCATGATGAAGGTTGCTTTCTATCAAAGTTGCCCCATCTATGGTGACGTTGACTACAACCTTTTCACCGCACTTGCTGCGCTTGGCTCTATCAAGGCAGATCTGTACGTGCTTCCCGAGCTTTTCTCAACCGGCTACCTTTTTGGTTCTAGAAAAGAGTTGGCGCGTCTTGTAGAACCGGTTCCATCTGGACCCACAACTCGTGGCCTCATTCAGTTCTGCCGTTCAGAGGGCTCCGCAATAGTTGCGGGCGTCGCGGAAAAAGAGGGCAGAGAGTTTTACAACACCGCCGTCCTCGTGGGTCCGAGGGGACTCATCGGAAAGTACAGGAAGACTCACCTGTTTAACCAGGAGAAGCGATGGTTTGACCCCGGAAACACCGGCTTCAGAGTCTGGCGATACATGAACGCGAGAATAGGTCTGATGATCTGCTTCGACTGGATATACCCCGAAGCTGCGAGGATCCTCGCGCTCAGAGGTGCGGACATAATATGTCACCCATCCAATCTCATCCTTCCCTACTGCCAGGCCGCGATGGTGACGCGCTCTATCGAAAACAGAGTTTTCACCGTCATTGCGAACAGGGTTGGAAGAGAAATAAGGGGAAAAGTGGAGCTAACCTTCTCGGGTATGAGCCAGATAACAGACCCTCTGGGCAACGTTCTTGCGAGGGCCCCAAAAGCAACCGAGAAAATGACGGCGGTGGAAATCTCGCCGGTGCTCGCGAGAAACAAGAAAGCAACGCCCGGAAATCAGCTGTTTAGGGACAGAAGACCAGCCTACTATAAGGAGCTAACGAAGGCTTTTTAGAAAAGGCCTATCGAGGTGGATTGTACTTTGGGAGCTCGTCTTGTCAGTCTAGACATCTCAGTGTCGGCAGGGCCAGTCGTCGGGAGCGTCACAAGCGCACGCGGAAAGCAAATCGGCCTTTAGGCCCCGCCGGGCTCGGGGCTCTCAAGGCTTTGAAATGTGTTTGCTTCCTATTTACCTGGCAGGTCCCAAATTGCAGCTACACGTACCTGCCTCTTGCCAATACTTGCTGGCTACCAGCCTCCCTCTTACTTCTTCTTGCCCTTCAACATGGCCTTGATCTGCTCCATCTTCGCCGGGTCTTCACCAATCATGGTCATCATGTGTTGGGTGGCAGGGGCGCTGCCAAAGAACTTTGTCATCATCTTGTGAGTAAGCATGCTGTCCCCAACGATCTTGTCCATGATTTTCTCGGCAGCAGAGCTATCGGCGCACATGGAGTTGACCATTCGATCAGCCGCTTGGGGGTTCCCCATTATGCTCTTTACAAGCTGGTCAACTGCGGCGGGGTCCCGCATGAGGTTGTCCATCATCTTCTGCCGGTCACAGCTCAATCCCGCAATAAGCACCAAAACAAGGCACACACCAACCAAAAAGTATGCTCTCTTCAATTGAAACACCTCCTGTCGAATTCTATCGAATAAGTAGCCCGGTCCCTGTCACATTTCTCATGTGGATTGGGCCGCACATATTGATGTGTCTATGTCGACCCTAGACTCTATCTTCCGCTATACCACCCCCTCTTTCTTCTCGCGCATGAATCCGTGCGGTCGTCAATCTTCCTCGCGCCCTAGTTCCCCTCGCGCGTAAGCTCTCCCAGCGGACAGTCTTCCCCGCTGCTGAATCGCCGCGCTCCACACTGTCCGCGCATAGCTTTCCTCGCGGTTTAATCGCCTCGCTTTTCTACTCTTCCTCGCTCCCAGCTACCACCCTTGCCACATCTACTACTTTGTCGCCTTTATCAAGCTGGATCATCTTCACACCCTGAGTGTTCCGACCCATCACAGATACCCCGCGTATCGGAAGCCGAATAATCACTCCCTTTGCGGTGATTATCATGAGCTCGTCATCGTCTCCGACCTGCTTAAGACTTTTGACGGGGCCGTTCCTGGGTGTATTTTTGACGGTGATTATTCCCTTGCCGCCGCGCGCTGTCAGGCGATACTCGTCAATCGGGCTTCTCTTGCCGTATCCGTTTTCTGTGACTACTAGAAGTGTGCCCTCTCCTGTCACAGATACCATCGAGACAACCTCGTCGTTCTTGTCCAACCAGACACCCCTCACACCGCCCGCGGTTCTTCCCATGGGTCTGACTTGCTTCTCGTGGAATCTAATCGCCTTGCCCTGTTTCTTCGCAAGGATGATGTCCTGCGTGCCATCTGTAACCCAGGCGTCAATTACACTGTCACTCTCGTCGAGGCCAATGGCAATAATGCCATCTCTCCGCGGGTTTCCGTAGGCTGAAAGCACCGTCTTCTTTATCATGCCGTTTCGCGTGGCAATGACTAGATGGTGTGCCTCATCAAACTCCTTTGTCCTTACGAAAGCAGCTATTCGCTCATCCTTCCCCAACTGGATCATGTTCACAATCGGCTTGCCCCTCGAGAGCCGTCCGGCCTGAGGGACCTCATGAACCTTGAGCCAGTAACATCTTCCCTTATCGGTGAGAAAGAGAATGTAGCTGTGCGTGGATGCGATGAAAAGATGCTCGATGAAGTCTTCCTCTTTTGTCGCCGCGCCGGTGATCCCCCTGCCCCCACGCTTCTGTCGCCGGTATGTACTGACGGGAAGCCGCTTGCAATATCCAGAGTGAGAAATGGTTATGACCATGTCCTCTTCGGCAATGAGGTCTTCGACTTCAAATTCGTCGATTGCCGCCATGATTTCCGTGCGTCTTTGGTCAGCGTGCGTTTTCCTTAGCTCGAGGACCTCGTTTTTGATTATCTCCATGATTTTCCTGGGGCTCGCTAGGATGCCCTTGAGCTTCTCGATCAACTTGATGACTTCGACATACTCGTCCTCGACCTTTTTCCTCTCCAGACCCGTCAGCCTCTGAAGTCTCATGTCAAGAATGGATTGAGCCTGGATTTCAGAAAGCTTGAATTTCTGCATCAGGCCCTGCCGCGCGGAATCCACGTCCGGAGCCTTCTTGATGAGGGCGATAACCTCATCAATGTGATCGAGCGCTATCTTTAGGCCTTCCAGAATGTGCGCCCGCTTCTCAGCCTCGTCCAGGTCAAACTGGGTCCTCCGCCTCACTACTTCCTGACGGTGCACTATGTAAAGGTCTATCATGTCGCGCAACGTGAGAACCTTGGGTCGATTTTTCACAAGCGCCAGCATGTTCGCACCAAAAGTGCTCTGCAATTGGGTGTGTTTGAATAACTGGTTCAAGACGACGCGAGGCTGTGCGTCCTTCTTTAGCTCGATCAGGATTCTCATTCCGTCCCTGTCTGACTCATCCCTTACGTCTGAGATTCCCGTTATCTTGCCCTCGCGCACCAGCTCGGCAACCTTCTCGAGAACCGCGGACTTGTTGATCTGATAAGGGATCTCGTTTATGATTATGAATTCCTTGCCGCTTTTCTCCTGGGTCTCTATAGACGCCCTGGCTCTCATCATGATGAGACCCTTGCCGTTGAGGTAGCAATCTCTGATCCCTTGTTTTCCATAAATTATCCCACCGGTCGGGAAGTCCGGTCCCTGCACTATCTTGAGAAGCTCCTCCGCGGGAGTCTCGGGCTCTTCGATGACCCGAGCAATCGCGTCGCAAATTTCACCGAGGTTATGAGGCGGGATATTGGTGGCCATACCGACGGCAATGCCAGATGCACCGTTCACAAGGAGATTGGGAACGATGGCCGGCAGGACAACGGGCTCTTGCCTCGTCTCGTCGTAGTTCGGTCTAAAGTCAACCGTGTTTCTCTCTATGTCGCGCAGCATTTGCTCAGAAATGAGCGTGAGCCGCGCTTCCGTGTATCGCTCGGCCGCGGCAGCATCTCCGTCTACGGAACCGAAATTCCCCTGTCCATCCACGAGCGGGTAGCGCATGGAAAAATCCTGCGCGAGCCTCACCATGGTCTCGTACACCGCCACCGTGCCGTGAGGGTGATAGTTCCCGGTAACGTCGCCGGTGATCTTTGCAGACTTCCTGTAGGGATGGTCATGGAGAAGGTTCAGGTCTCTCATGGCCACGAGGATGCGTCTCTGAACCGGCTTGAGCCCGTCTCTCATGTCCGGGAGCGCTCTTGAAACGATGACGCTCATCGCATAGTCGATGTACGAGCTCTTCATCTCGTCTTCGATGTAGACAGCCTTTACTCTTTCCTTATGCGGGTTCATGTCGTTATTCGCTGTCCTCCCTATCTTCGTCCACTGAGGGGGTGCCTGGCCTGCCCAGAGGTACTTGCTGCGATCGGCTCATGACAAGCGGCCAGCACCTGAGCTTTTTCCCTAAACATCCAGGTTTCTCACGAGGAGGGCGTTCTCTTCTATAAACTTTCTGCGTGGTTCCACGGCGTCGCTCATGAGAATTGTGAAGATTCTGTCAGCTTCCACGGCGTCTTCAAGCGTCACTTTCAAGAAAACTCGCGATTCCGGGTTCATCGTCGTAAGCCAGAGCTGCTCGGGGTTCATCTCACCAAGCCCCTTGTAGCGTTGAAGCGTTATACCCTTTCTTCCTATCTTGTTCAGGATTGAATCTCTCTCCCTGTCATCGTAGGCGTACAATTCCTGCTTCCCCTTTTTGACTCTGTAAAGGGGTGGCTGCGCGATGTAGACGTAGCCTCTTGTGATTAGCCCGCTCATGTATCTGTAGAAGAAGGTCAACAGAAGCGTTCGGATGTGAGCGCCGTCAACGTCGGCGTCGGTCATTATGACGATCTTGTGGTAGCGCGCCTTGTCCCCGTTGAACTCTTCTTCGCCGATTCCCGTCCCGAGCGCTGTGATGACTGTGCGAATTTCTTCGTTAGATAGTATCTTGTCGAGACGCGCTTTCTCCACGTTCAGGATTTTTCCCTTTAACGGAAGGATGGCCTGGAAGCGCCTGTCTCTGCCCTGCTTTGCCGAACCGCCCGCGGAGTCCCCCTCTACAAGGTAAAGTTCACAGATTGATGGGTCCGTGGCAGAGCAATCCGCCAGCTTTCCTGGAAGCGAGCCGCTGTCGAGCACACTCTTTCTTCTCGCAAGCTCTCTCGCCTTCCTTGCGGCCTCGCGTGCCCTTGCAGCGGCAACGCACTTCTCGATTATCTTCCTCGCAACAGAAGGGTTCTCATCGAAGACCTCCGTAAGGCCGTCCCCCACGATTGACTCAACAATCCCCTTCACTTCGCTATTACCGAGCTTGCTCTTTGTCTGCCCCTCAAACTGCGGATCTCGAAGCTTCACACTCAGCACCGCGGTCAACCCCTCGCGCACGTCTTCACCCGAGAGCGAAACATCCGAATTCTTCGCGAGGCCTTCTTTCTGAACATAGTTATTGATTGTCCTTGTCACTGCAGCCTTAAACCCGATGAGGTGCGTTCCCCCCTCGACGGTGTTTATGTTGTTTACGTAGGTGAAAATGTTCTCAAGATACGAGTCGTTGTATTGAAGAGCGATTTCCACCTCCACATCTTCGCGTGTTTTGCAGAAGTGAACGGGCTTCGGATGAAGAACGTTCTTGTTCTCGTTGAGGAACTTAACAAACGAAACCACTCCGCCATCGTATTTGAAAACGTGGCTCTTCCCGGTCCTATCGTCATTGAGGTCGATCTTGACGCCCTTGTTCAGAAACGCCAGCTCCCTGAGCCTTTGGGAGAGCATGTCAAAGCTGAACTCGGTCGATTCGAATATCTGCTTGTCCGGCTTGAAAGTCACGGTCGTCCCTGTTGTCTTCGATTTGCCCACCTCTTTGAGCTTGCTCGCGGTTTTGCCCCTCTCGTAACGCTGCTGGTAAATCTTGCCGTCTCGCGCAACCTTGACCTCCAGCCACTCGGAGAGCGCGTTGACTACGGAGATGCCTACGCCGTGGAGCCCGCCCGAAACCTTGTACGACTCCGCATCGAACTTCCCACCAGAGTGAAGAGTCGTCATCACAACTTCAACGGCGGGCAGCTTCTGCGAGGGATGAATGTCAACGGGGATGCCGCGGCCGTTGTCCACAACCGTGACGCAGTTGTCCTTTCGGACGGTGACGGAGATTGCGGTACAGTAACCCGCCAGAACTTCGTCAATGCTGTTGTCCACAGCCTCAAAGACAAGGTGATGCAGTCCGGGGGCGCCGGTACTGCCTACGTACATACTGGGCCTCTTTCTCACACCCTCAAGGCCCTTCAGAACCTGTATCTTTTTTGCGTCGTAACTGTGTTCTTTTTGCACTACTTCCACTTCCTCTTCTGAACTAGTCGGCAAGCTCTCAGCCCCCTCTCACCGTGCGAGGGAAAAGACGATGTCTTCTATCACCCTCTCCCCCAACCTTTCATTTAGCTTCCTAAGAACCTCCCCTTTCGTGAAAGAAAGCTCGTGCATCCAGATAGTGGTTGCAACCTGAACGAAGAGCTTTGAATCGCGATAGGCCACTGGCTTTGCATTCGCAGCTATGCGCGGGCCCACAACTTCCTCCCATATACTCAGAACGCTCCACCCAAGAACCCTTCTATCAAGCTCGAGCTTCTTCAGGAGTCCTTCAAGAGACTGCGAAATGTGCTCCATCAGCGATCTACTCCGTTAGTCTCAACGGCATGATCAGACAGAGCAAATCTTCTCCTTCCTCTTTCTGCGCTGGCTCAACAAGACCGGCCGTGAGAGGCGTGTTGAGGAAGAAGTTGACCTCATCAGAGTCCATACTCTTGAGAATGTCAAGAATGTAGTTGGCGTTATAACCTACGTCCATCTCTTCGCCCTCAAAAGTTGCGGGCACGGTTTCCTGGGCTTCGCCCACGTCCGCCGTGCTCACACTAAGATTCACTCTGTCCCTGCGGAGGGAAAACTTGACCTGGTGAGTAACGCTATCTGAAAGGATAGAAACTCTCTTTATTGCAGAACTGAGCTCCTCTCTGCTTGCGATGAGTTTTTTAGTCGTTTCCTTTGGTATGACTTGTTCATAGTTCGGAAACGGGCCTTCGAGAACCCTGGAATATATCACCGAATCGCCCATTTCAACCATGATGTAACTCTTGCTGAGCGCAACCTCTATGTTACCGCCCTCTTCGGGAATGAGTCTTACAACCTGTCTGAGAGCTTTCGGAGGAACCACGGCCTCAGACTTCTCTTTGACAAAACTCCCTGAAAAAGAGGCCTTGGCAAGTCTGTGGCCATCAGTAGCAACCATCCTCAGCTCATTGGTGGATAGTTGAAAAAAGACTCCGTTGAGCACTGGTCTACTCTCGTCCGTGGAGGCAGCGTATAGACATCTTCTGTCTCCTTTTCTGAGGATTTCAGACGGAAGGGTAAACCGCAGTTCCGACTTGAAGGCTGGCATCTTTGGAAAATCAAGCGATTCCATGCCAGCTATGCCATACTTTCCACGGCCACACTCCAATTTTACCCTGAAATCTTCCACCGCCACCCGGACCTCGTCGTTCGGCAATTCCTTCACTATGTCCGAAAAGCGCTTGGCCGGGATGCAGACCGAACCTTCCTGAGAGATATCGCACGCCACACTTGCAGATATGGACATATCTAGGTCGGTTGAGGTTGCCCTCAAGACGTTTTCTTTGGCCTCGAGCAGCACGGTCGAGAGTACGGGAAGAGTGCTCTTGGGAGGAACCACGCTTATGACTCTGTTCATAAGCAGCGCGAGTTCCGGCCTCATGATTGCAAACTTCATTTTACCCCTCCATAAGAACTGGCCCCAAAAGAGACAAACTCAACTACATCCGCAGGGTGGTCGTATAAAAAACAGTATTCGAAAAAAACAGCCCTATGAAAACCGAGAAGCAGACCCCTAAGATTGGCCTAATTTAGAGCGGCCTAGCGTGTTGCAAAGACAACAGTTTTCTTGATCAGAGTATATGAAAGACATCATTCATTTTCAAGGCAAAAAGTGACATTTTCAATAGGTCAATGATATTCGTTTTCAGTTGGATCGTGGTTTAGTTTCAGCACAATTCTGACCCGTTTTTGGCTCACTCTTGATCTAGCTTGAGTTTAGTGTTGTTTCAATCTCGGTCCGGTCTAGATGTGGTTTTTCGCGGCGTAAGTTTGTTTTTTCTGTTCTCAGCAGGCTCTGTGCCGTCTAGATCGGAAAAAGGTCTGGTGTCTGATCCTTGTGGTCTGATCCTTGAGGTGTGAAACATAGAAGTCCGAAGGCTTGAATGGTTTAGCGCTCAATATACCAACTATGCCCGATACACTCAATTACACTTCTACATATATTTTATCTAAAGATAGTAGAAGATGTAGGAGATGTGAGATGTGTTAGTTAATAAGACATTTGTTCCAATCGTTGATATAATAACAGGTTATGGGAGTGAAGAGTGTTGGTGTGTTTATGTACAACTTCGCGAGTTTTTGAAGATTAAACACGCGCCAGAAACTGAACACTGATGTTCACAGCGTCTCCACAGGTAGTTGACAGACTTTTCCAGACAAGTAGGAACTTTACCCATCAGACAAGGGGTACTAGACAAACGCGTCTTTCAACGGGTGAGATTTTTTCAGACCTTGACAGGAGAGGACAGAAACGAGGACACGAGAGTGATGATTCTATCTACGGTTTCTCTGATTCCTTTGTCAGAGTTGAGCATCTGTTCGATCTTATCGCACGAGTAGAGCACCGTTGTATGGTCCCTGTTGCCAAACTTCGTCCCAATGTCATTCAGAGAAAAATCCGTCATCTTGCGGCAGACGTACATCGCAATCTGTCTGGGAAAAACGATTGAGTTTGTCCGTCTCTTTCCCTTGATGGCCTCGACGGGCAGTCTGAAGTAATCGGCCACGGTTTTCTGGATGTCGTCGATTCGCAAGTTCCTTTCGGGAGTTTTTATGAGATCCTTGAGGACGTCCTTTGCAAATGCACACGTAAGTTCCGAAGAGGGTATGGAAGCAAGCGATGCGAATGCCAGAAGCCTCAAGAGGGACCCTTCTAACTCACGTATATTTGATTTGACGTGCGAGGCAATAAGAAGGGCAACATCATCAGGTAAACGCACGTGCTCCCCTTCTCCTTTTTTCTGGAGGATGGCAATTCTTGTCTCGAGATCGGGGGCCTGAATGTCTGTAACAAGTCCGCCGTTGAAACGAGAGATTAAACGCTCCTCAAGCATGTGGATTTCTTTTGGCGGCCTGTCGCTCGTGACGACTATTTGCTTCTGTGCGTCGTACAGCGAATTAAAAGTGTGGAAGAACTCTTCCTGCGTGCTCTCTTTGCCGGCCAGAAACTGTACATCATCTATAAGAAGGACATCGGCACCGCGGTATTTTCTCTTAAACTCCATCGTGCGAGCGTGCTGGATTGAATAGATCATTTCGTTCATGAATTTCTCGGAAGAAACGTAGAATACCTTGCTGGTGGGCCTCTCATCCTTTATGTAGTGCCCTATGGCCTGCATTATGTGTGTCTTTCCGAGCCCCACGCCGCCGTAGACAAACAGAGGGTTGTACACCGCGGCAGGTTTCTCGGCAACGGCGAGGCAGGCGGCGTGCGTCATCTGGTTACCGCTACCGACGACGAATGCATTAAAAGTGAAACGGGGATTAAGCTGGCTCTCGTCAATCGTAGCAGGGGATCGTCTGTGTCCGAAAGCACCCGTGCGTTCGGCTTTTCTTGGCGGACGGCTCTCTTCCTCGGGTGCTATACAGAAAGAGATGCGCAGAGGCGAACCTGTCACCTCTTTTGCGGCCTCTTCGACAATAGGCAAATAGTGTTGCTCGATCCAGTCAGCGAAAAACGAGTTTGGCACCTGGAGCAATAGCCTACCGTCAGTCATTGACTTGGGTTGCACGGGCTTGAGCCAGGTCTGAAAGCTCTGTTCGTTTATCTTGCCCTGGAGCAATTCAGAGATCTTGCTCCATATGCGTTGAACCTCGGGAGCTTCCAAAGGAGATTGTCCTCAGTCAATTCACAACTAATTCACAAGGCATTCCACATCGGCACGCCAACTTAACTATCGAATTCACACCAAATGCAAAAGGGGCGCAGGAGTTTTCCACATTCATCCACAGGCCCTTTTCCCTCATTTTGGGCACACCAATAGCCCGCTTCATGCAAATGGTAAAACTCTCGACCTGCCAGGTAGGAATCTGAAATCACCCAAAGAAGCAAAATCTATGCGAGAAACCCGGCATCGCAGAGGAAAGCCGAGAGAAAGAAGGCATCGGCACTGAGAAGTAACAAATCTCTGTCTGATGCGCCGGGTATGTTAGCACAACGGCAGAGCTCGCGCAAGAGAAAACTATTCGCAACATAAAAAAATCGTTTTGTGAGTACGCGGGAGAAGAGAGCGAGTGCGGAGAGCGCGAGTTTGACGCAGCGGCGTGCAAGTTTGGGAAAGTCACAGTACGAGTTTGACAAGAACGTTTCGAGAACGTATGCTCTCCGCGGTTTAATCTTGTTCACGGAGGCGCGCCGCAAGAGCACGCCCAATGTTCTCACACCAACATTCCTGGTGTCATAGGAGATGATGCAAGTGCAGATCAATCTCATTTCGCTCTTGAAGAAGTACTCTGGAGTCGGGGCGACGATTCTTGCTCTCGGTCTCACGCTCGCGGTTTTGTCATCCGCGCCCATTCTTTCTAGCGCTCCGCCGTTTGGAGAAGCGGCGGTGCGAGCGGAAACTGCGACTGGGGCGGAGGAACCCTCAGCGGCGCCGCAGGCGTCGGTGCCTGCGTGCGACGTAACACTTACCATTCTTTGTGTCACAGATTTCCATGGAGCGCTACTGTCCGAAGACAAGGACTTTGCCACTGGGAAGCCCGTTGGGGGTGCTGCTGTCGTCGGCGCCTGGATAGACGCTGAAAGACAAAATGCAAAAGGGCCGGTTCTTGTTGTCGCGAGCGGAGACATGATGCAGGGCTCTGCGATTTCCAATCTAAGCAGGGGGGAGGTGGTGATCGAGTTCATGAACCGGCTTGGGTTTGAGGCCTGTGCTATCGGAAACCATGAGTTCGACTGGGGTGTGGATGTGCTCAAGGAGCGGATCAGACAAGCCAGATTTCCCTTTCTGGCCGCGAACATTTTCTCCGGCGGAGGGACAAAAAGGCCCGGGGGAATCCTCCCTTACACCATTGTCCAAAAGGGAGATCTCAAGATCGGGATCATCGGTGTCATCACCGAGGATGCTCCGGTAGTCATTAATCCAAGAAGCATAAAGGGGCTCAAGTTTCAGCGGCCGGAGGAAATCGTAAACAAAATCGCGGCCCAACTTAGGAAGGAAGGTGCGAAGGTAGTAATCGTTCTTGCACACATCGGAGGCTCGCAAGAAAAGAACGGTGCGATCGTTGGTCCTATCGCCGACTTGGCCTCGAAACTGAGGGGCGTAGACGCAGTTTTGGGTGGCCACAGCCATACTATAGTCTCTGGCACCGTGAATTCGATTCCGGTGATGATCTCTGGCTCAAATGGTATCAGGCTTGGAATCGTGCGTCTCAAGGTCGACGCGTGCAAAGGCGGGAGCTCTTTGCTTGAGGAAAGCGTCAAGCCTACTTTTGCCGAAGGCGTAGAGCCGAACAAGGCGGTTGCGTCGATCGTCGAATCATTCCGGAAGAAGTTCGCGGGCCAACTGGACAAGGTTATTGCCGTTGCATCCGAGCCCATCATGCGGGGTCGAGGGGAGAGCGCTCTTGGCGACCTGATCTGCGACATTATGCGCGACGCCGTCGGTGCTGCAATCGCCTATGAAAACTCGGGCGGCATCAGGACCGACCTGAACAAAGGTTCTATTACGGGCGGGCACATTTACAGGATCATTCCTTTTGACAACACGATCGTCACCATGTATCTCAGCGGCAAGCAAGTAAAACAGGCACTTGAGCAAGGGACGACAGAAAAGGGAGTGGTCCAGGTTTCCGGAATTCGCTACTCCTACAAACCGGGAGACCCTTCTGGCCAGAGAATCAAATCTGTGACTCTAGAAGACGGCACGCCCATTTCCCCCGCGAAACTCTATCTCGTAGCAACGAACGACTTCATGGCAAACGGCGGCGACAGATTCACGGTCTTCCAGGAAGGAAAGAAAATACGCAACACACAGATTCTACTTCGGGATGCAGTCATTTCTTGGATGGAGGCGCGGCAGAGAGCAGGTAAGGAGATTGCGCCTCCAGAGCTTGGAAGAGCCGAGCTTCTTCAATAGCTGAGCTTCGCTGTTGGGAAGTAGCTCCGGAGGTACAATGAACCAGAAGGCAACTACTCACGAGAGGATCAAGGTGTTTGTGAACGGGAAGCAGTTGTGGATTTCGCCTACATTCTCCGTGAGGCACGCCCTGCTTGCCCACGACGAAGATGCACTTGCCGACGTCATAGCAGGTGAGGCTTACGTCGCCGACGCCAGGGGGAATGAAATTGGGCTTGACGGCGCCCTCTTCGACGGGATGCGGCTCTACGTGAAAAGCTTGGAGGTCGAGTAAGGGGTTCGACGATTGCCTAGAGATTCGTCGAAAGCCGGAAGCTCCTGTAACGCCGGCGCGGCTACTGGAGGGCGGACGCCTCGCCTGAAGGTTGCGAAGGCAAGCTGACCCTGAGTCGCCCGCCTGTTGTCTGCCGACAACTCTGAGGGACAGGGGATTTTTCGCACCTTTTGACAGCGGTGTCTGCCGAGATTTGGCTTGACCATTTGAACGGGTTTATGTCAAACTTGTAGATGTCAAGGTTGCAATAAAGAGGGCGATTTCCTGCCTGGACTCGGGTTTGGCTTAGGAGGGCTTGTCATGACCCGGAGATTCCTTTTTCTCGTGCTCGTAGCAGCTTCCATCACAGGCGTTGTCTTGTTAGGCTGTTCAGACAAATCAACGAAACCCAAGCCGCGAGACTGTCAGGATTGTCTTCTTGCCCGCACCAGTCCCGCGAATGTCCTTCACAACCTCAGGGTGATCTACAGCGTCATGGACAACAATCTCAACACGCCCGAGCAGGCTCATAATCTCGCGCTGAAGTACAGAGACCTCTTCGATCCGCAGTTCAAGTTCTACTTTATTGATGGCGAAGCGCCCGCCATCGCACCCGAAGGCTGGTGGGGCAAGAACGATGAGGTGGCTGGTTTCGACACCCTCATGACAAAAAGGGCGCTTGGCATACTAACCGAGATTAAACTCAGTTGGAGTCCGGGCGCAGCCGTACCTGACAATAGGGTGGACCCAGGTTCGCCGCCAGCACTTCTTCACCCTGACTGGGTGTGGGTACATGTGACCTCTATTCTTCTTGATGTCGTCGCGGGCCAGAATACGCTAAGAGTTTCGAATGGGCTTGCCAGTTTCTACTTTGCGCCACACCCGGCAGATTCGACTTTGTGGGTCATTACTGAATGGCGGGAAATGCAGCCGGCTCCTTCCCCAGACGGGAGTCGCAGCCGCTCATCGATTTCAGCGCCTGAGGGCTCCACTTGGGGGAAGATTAAGGGTCTCTTCAGGTAAGAGTGCTGTAGCAGTCGATCCGCTTCAAAAACCCTTGCGCCCTCTGCCGCCCGATCGAGCGTCGGCGCCTGACAGCTTCCTTCAGGTCACCGGCGCACACACCCTCTGCCGCTCGAGTAAGCGTTACCGCCGTGCGGTTCAACTTGTTTTGCGCGTAACCCCCCTTCCCTGCTCTGCTTCTCATTAAAGTCTTGACTCTGGCTCCCCGCGTTCCATAGAATCCTTCTAGCGTGGCTTAAGCTGCGCAATTTGCCGAAGTTGTCAGCGGCTCACTAGCAGCTTTTCGACTCGCCGTTAGAGCGGTTCGCGTGCGGTATCTCAGCGCAAGTGTGATTCCCTGCCCGCGCAGAGCGCTTTCTCAGTCTATTAGCCAATGTTACTGCTTACCGCAGACATTGGTGGAGGTTGCTTTTGAAAAGAACGTTTCAGCCCCACAACAAACCCAGGAAAAAGACGCACGGATTTCGCAAGAGGATGAGCACATCTCAGGGCAGAAAAGTCCTGAGTAGAAGAAGGGCAAAAGGGCGAAAGCGTGTCTCTGTCTAGCCACGTAGTCTAGCTACGTAGCTAATGAACCGCTTCTCATGAATCAAGTAAACGAGAGCTTTCCGCGCAAGGAAGGGCTTCGCGGCAAAAAGAACTTTGAAAGGGTTTACAGAGAAGGCAGCGTCCATCAGACACGGCACATAGTGCTTTTCTGCCTGAAGGAAGACGTTGATGGAAGGAAGGCGGCGTTCGTAACCAGCAGAAAACTGGGGAAAGCGGTCACCAGAAATCGAGTACGCAGAAGGTTTCGCGAAGCATACAGAAGAATAAAGTCGGGCCTGCCAGATCGGGTTTATCTTGTATTCGTGGGCCGAAAAGGCATAGCAGAACTGGGATGGAACAGCTTGTTGGAAGAAATGGATGCAGTACTCGCAAAAGCGGGTCTGGCGAGATTGTAGATTTGTCATGCGGATTTTTGCCTGAGGAATCGTGAAACAGATTGTCTTATTTCTCATTAGAGGATACAAGCTCTGTATCTCGCCAATCCTTCCGCCGAGTTGCAGGTTCTACCCTAGCTGTTCAGATTACACTTTTCAAGCTGTGGGCAGATACGGTGCTGGCAGGGGAATCTGGCTGGGTTTCAGACGGCTCTTGAGGTGTCACCCTTTTAGTCCCGGCGGCGTTGATGAGCTAGACTAGCTGCCCTAACGTGATTGACCGCGCTATCTCGTCCCGTTTTTTCGGGATGAGGTTCAGGGAAACGAGGTTCACATAATGGACAGAAAAACACTCCTCGCTCTGGCGCTTACAGCACTGGTAGTCATACTGTTTCAAGTATTGTACTTTGCGCCGACCGAGAGAGAGGCTTACGCGAAGAGACAAAAAGCGCTTCTGGCCCAGAAAGCTCCCGATTCGCTTCGGGCGGAGTCGGGCGGAGTTTCGGATACCGCTGGGCTTGCGGCCCCGAGTTCGACCGAAATCGGCGCGGCTGCCGAGGGCGTAGGCGGGGAGACGCAAGGTCAACCGCCAGGACCCGGCGCTCCGCCCGTTGGCAGTTTTGTCAACGTAACGGGTGCGACACTCCAGGAGCTAAAGGTTGAAACTGATCTCTACGAAGCCGCGTTTAGCTCGCGCGGCGGCACGCTTACCGGCATGAAGCTAAAACGGTTTCCCGCTGGCAAGGACGAGCCGGTGAACCTGGTGCGCGATGTTCAGAAGGGTGAAATCGGGCTTATAATCAAGTCCCAGAAGGGGCATCTCGACCTCAATTCTACAGTTTTCTCGGTCAGCGACAGCGTGGACGCCAAGACAGGCAGGATAAGCAAGCTCACTTTTTTGGCGATTGACAAGTCCGGAGCTTCGGTCAGGAAGACTTTTAGCTTCAGGGATGGCAGCTACGTAATCGGCCTCGATATCGAGCTTCGCGGGATATCTTCTCAGCAGGAGAAACTTGAGTGCCTGGTTGGGTGGAGTGGCGGGCTTTCGCTCACGGAAACAAACATGAAGGAAGAGCTCCGTAACATTTCGACAGTGTCCCTCCTTGGCACAGAGCTGTTTCAAGACCACCTTGGCTCATTCAAGAAGGCTGCTAGCAAGGAACATTCGGGCAACGTCAAATGGACCGCGGTAAGAAGCCGGTATTTTATCGCTGCGTTTATACCACCCGAGGGAAGCGTCTCCAAAGTTATAAGCTTTGGCGTCCCGCAGGATACTCTCTCCGGAACGCGACTTGCCGTTCCCGTTTCTGCGAGCGGTGTGACGCAGACTGCCATCACGCTCTATCTCGGGCCAATCGATTTGTGGAAACTTAAGGAACTCGGCGTGGGCCTAGAACGCATCGTGAACATGGGCTGGAGTTGGATAAGGCCGGTCAGTCAGGTCATTCTCTGGTTTCTCGTTGAGTGCCACAAGGTGCTTCCCAACTATGGCTTGGTTGTCATTCTTCTTTCCGCGTTGACGAAGATTCTTTTCTGGCCGCTCACGAGAAGCAGCACGAAATCCATGCGGGAGATGCAAAAGCTACAGCCAGAGATCCAGAAGCTGAGGGAGAAATTCAAGAAGGATCCGCAAAGGCTCAACAAGGAAATAATGGGGCTTTACAAAAAACACAAAGTGAATCCCCTCGGAGGTTGCCTCCCTCTCCTTCTGCAAATGCCGGTTTTTATTGCGCTTTACAACGTGCTGATGAGCTCGATCGAGATGAGAAAAGCTAATTTTGTGTGGTGGATAAACGATCTTTCGTCCGCCGATACTGTGGCGGTTGTAAGTGGGTTCTCCATACACATGTTGCCGCTTATCATGGGTATCAGCATGTTCTGGCAGCAAAAGATGACGCCGACAGACCCGCGGCAGGCAGCAATGACCTACTTCATGCCAGTTCTGATGGTTCTCTTCTTTTACAGTCTGCCTTCAGGTCTTGTTCTTTATTGGACGGCGAACAATTTCATGACAATCGCGCAGCAATACATGATGCAAAGGAGTGAGAAGGGTAAACAAACGGTTGAGCCTGTCGCTGACGAGAAAGAAACGCAGGCGTCCAAGTTGTCTGCTTGAGGGGAGCTGTCCGGAATCGCAGTCTCATTCAGATCTTAATCAGGTGTATGACGGCTACATCTGACTTAGCACTCGCTAGTCGCCGTTAAGAAAAGGAGTGGATTTTGATGGACGAGCATCTCGGTAATTGCATCGAGACAGAGGGCAAAACAGTTGCGGAAGCAGTTCAGAACGCACTTTCCAGATTAGACGTGTTAGAAAAAGACGTAGAGATAGAAGTGTTGGATGAAGGAAGCCGCGGTGTTTTCAATATACTCGGCTCCAGGCAGGCGCGCGTGCGTGTGCGGCTAAAGAAGCTACCCGCACCGCCGGCGGACCCTGTGGAAATCGTGAAGGGGCTTATTTCGGCAATGGGATTCGATGCTCCAGTGGAATCCTCAGAGGGCGACGACGCAACCGAGATTACCATCGGCTCAACAGGTGCTGACGGCCTTCTCATCGGCAAAAGGGGTGAGACGCTGGAGTCTCTACAGCACGTCGTGAGCAAGATACTGAACCGTGGCGCTGCCGAATGGAGGCATGTGGCGGTGGACGTCGGTAATTACAGGAAGCGCAGAGAGTCCCAACTTGCCAAGCTGGCCCATTCAATGGCCGAGCGCGTACGGGCAACGGGAGAAGAGCTTACTACTGAACCCCTTAAGGCCTCAGAGAGACGAGTCATCCATCTTGCCCTGAAGGACCATCCCACCATCAGGTCCTTTGCGGTGGGAGAAGGCCTTGTGAAGCGAGTGGTGATCGCACTCAAGGAGACCGGGGAAACCTGATTAGCGGGTCGGATCTAAGGCCCCGATCAACATCGCCAGTCAGCGGTGCTGATCGGGAAAGCTATTGGCGGGGCGGGAACAAGGACTCTGGGCGACGGATTCGATTGCCTGCTTCCCTTTCATGTCCTCCACTGGGCTCCAGATGACTCTGATCACGATTCTTCTTCATTCTGGGTTTGGAGAGTCTTCATAGTTCCCGGAAAGCACTTGCGGAGGGGAGAACGGAGTTGGCTGCGGACACAATTGCCGCAATTTCAACCGCTCCAGGACGCGGAGCCATCGCAGTCGTGAGGTTGAGCGGCCCCGAATCAGTGGAGATTGTGGATAAACTGTTCGGTGGGAAAGACACTCTCGCTCGCACGCGCTCGCACTCCGCCAGGCATGGCAAACTGGCCGATTGCTCGGGACGACCCCTCGACGAAGTGCTCGTCACTGTGATGAGGGCACCCGGCACCTACACTGGCGAGGACGTGGTTGAGATAAGCTGTCACGGCGGGATGCTCGTGAGTCAACTCGTGCTTCAAGCTCTCCTTGAGGCCGGCTGTAGGATCGCCGAACCTGGTGAATTTACGCGGAGGGCTTTTCTCAACGGCAGAATTGACCTTACTCAGGCTGAAGCCGTGGCCGAGCTAGTTGCTGCAAAGACTAGAAAGGCCGCGGAGAGGGCTCTGAGACAGCTTGATGGTGGACTTTCTGAGCGCATACGCGCCGTCAGAGCCTCCGTCGTAGGAGTTCTCGCAGAAGTGGAGGCAAGGATAGATTTCCCCGACGATGTTCCCGAGGATCTTAAAACGGGTGCCCTATGTGCTACGCTGAATGATTGTGCAAGTTCGCTTGAGGACATCCTAGCGGAAAGAGCCACCTCTGCCATCCTGAGTGCGGGAGCAAGGATACCGATCATCGGCAGACCAAACGTAGGCAAGTCTAGTCTTTTCAACGCAATAGTTGGCCGTTCAAGAGTCATAGTGTCGCCTCGGCCAGGTACGACAAGGGACACCGTGGAGGAGGAGATCGAGCTCGAGGGCATTCCCGTCAGGTTTGTCGACACCGCTGGACTAAGAGGCGCGTCAGAGGGAGTTGAGGAAGAAGGCGTGCGCAGGACCATGGGTGAGATTCGTCTGGCCGACCTTGTCCTTCTTGTCTTGGACGCTTCTGATGGAACTCGCGTCCACGTGGAAAGCGCGTATCTGAACGACATCGAACTACTGAAGTCCATTGACGAAAAACCATGTTTGGTAGCAATAAACAAGATCGATATAGCCTCACCGGTACCCGCTCGCTCCGCTCTCGAGGCTTATAAGCGTGAAGCTCGCTCGCGTGCGGTCTGCCCGGGTGAAGATTCGGCGGGCAAGAACAAGGGCCAGATCGCGGAAGTATCAGCTACCGTGGGAACGGGGATTAGTTCGCTCAAGGAGATTATTGCATCACGGCTTATGACGGCCGATCATGACCTTGTGGACTCTGCCTGCGCAAGCCAGAGGCATGTTAATTCCTTGCGCTCGGCCGTGGAGAACATACGGAGCGCCAGGGATGCGCTTGAATCCCGAACCTCTGAAGAGTTGGTGGCATTTGAGCTCCGGGGAGCCGCTGAAGAGCTGGGTTCGATAACAGGAGAGCGGATCGGCCCAGACGTACTTGACAGTATCTTTTCGAGATTCTGCGTAGGGAAATGATCTCCTTGCCACAACCGCAGCGCTTCATACCACTGCGGAGCGGAACCATATAGGGAATCGATAACCATGCCTCACCCTGTGAACGCCATAGGATATGATGTTGTTGTGGTTGGTGCCGGTCATGCCGGATGCGAAGCTGCTCTAGCAACCTCGCGGATGGGCTTCAACACCCTTCTTTTAACTCTGAATCTTGACAACGTTGCACAGATGTCATGCAACCCTGCGATCGGCGGTCTTGCGAAAGGTCATCTTGTGAGAGAAATCGATGCCTTGGGTGGTGAGATGGGGAAAACGATCGACCAGACGGGGATTCAGTTTCGTATGCTCAACACTGGAAGAGGCAGGGCCGTTCAGGCTATCAGAGCGCAGGCCGACAAAAAGGCTTACCAAAACCTCATGCGGCGGACGGTTGAGTCTCAGGAACGTCTCAGGCTGATGCAAGGGAATGTCGTCCGCATAGAGCCGCTGGCCCGGGCTCGCGGTCTTTGGGGCAGTGACAGCTCCTGCGGGTTTGGCGCGGCATCGGTCGATAGATTCAGGAACGAGTATTCGTGGGAGCTACAGACAGAAGCTGGCCTCGCCTTTCTGGGCAAGTGTCTTGTGCTCTCGCCCGGTACTTTTCTCAACGGCAGGATTCACATAGGATTAAACACGTTTGTTGGAGGCAGAGCAGGAGAAATCTCCGCACCACACCTTTCTCTGTGCCTTGCGGAACTTGGGTTTGAACTCGGTCGACTCAAGACTGGAACATCGCCCAGATTGGCACGTAGAAGCATTGATTTCTCTAGACTTACGCAACAACTGGGTGACGTCCCTCCGCCCTTTTTTTCATACTCCAGGGTAGGCCGCAGCGTTGAACAAGTACCCTGCTACGTTGCCTGGACAAATCCTCGCACCCACGGGATTATCCGCGAAAATCTGGACCGCTCCCCCCTTTTCACCGGCAGAATAAAAGGTGTAGGGCCGAGATACTGTCCTTCTATCGAGGACAAGGTCGTCAAGTTTCCGTCGCGGGAATCCCATCAGATCTTTCTCGAGCCCGAAGGGGCTGACTCGGAGGAAATCTACGCGAGCGGGATTTCCACGAGCATGCCCGCCGATGTGCAACTAGACTTTGTGCATTCCATTGAGGGTCTTGAGAAGGCTGAGATTATGCGGCCTGGCTACGCCGTGGAATATGATTTCGTTCCACCCACGTATCTCAAGCCTTCACTCCAAACCCACCTTTACCCTACGCTTTTCCTCGCGGGGCAACTAAACGGAACCTCTGGGTATGAGGAAGCTGCGGCGCAGGGGCTCATGGCGGGGATAAACGCTGCACTTCTGCTTCGCGGCGAAGAGCCATTGGTGCTTGACCGCGCTGAAGCCTATATCGGAGTGTTGATAGACGACCTCGTAACCCGAGGAACAGACGAACCCTACAGGATGTTCACGTCCCAGGCCGAGTACAGGCTGCTTCTTAGGCATGATAATGCTGACGAACGACTCATGCACTATGGCCACCGGCTGGGGCTCGTCGGGCAGGAGCTTTACTCAAGCTACTGCGCAAGGATGGAAGAGGTGAAGTTAGAGCTTGAACGGCTTGAGAAATCTTTTGTGAAGCCTGACGATGCGGCCAGGCTCCTGGAGTCCTCGAACGCACTGTCCGGGCATGCTGCAGCCATGACGGGTCCGGTGTCCGCGGGGGCTCTCCTTCGAAGACCCGAAGTTAACTATGGTCTCCTGGCGAAGCACGGGATGGCATCTGGACCGCCAGATATAGGAGACCTGGTCGAGGTCAGAGTCAAATATGCTGGATACATACGTAGACAAGAAAGAGGCGTGGAGCAGTTTAGGAGGCTCGAAAACCTGCTGATACCCGAGGAGCTTTTCCTGGATGGGCTTCGCTCCATATCCAAAGAGGCACGAGAAAGACTCTGCAAGGTCAGGCCCCGTTCCGTTGGACAAGCATCGCGGCTTCCGGGTGTTTCCCCCTCTGATATCTCCGCCCTCCTGATCTATCTCAAGAAGGGTTCGGTTGGGGGCTAGTATGCACGCCGAGACAAGACGCTTCACAGTCCGCTTGGAGCCCCGGCGCTTAGGTAGGGCATCCACCCCGTAGCCCACATCGCAACTCGTGGTGGTCTTGGAGGCGGCTCAATTGCGTAGGATATGGGCGCGAGCCCCCGACACGTCGGTATGCACATAGGGTATTCGCGAGCGATTTTCATTGTTAAAACTACAGTTAGCGAATGAGGCCGAGGAGAGAATTGGACAGAGACCCCAGCGTTTTTGGAAGTAGCGAACTCAAAAGACTCAAAGAAATCTCGAAGGCTATTGGCGTTCCCGTGCCCCACCATTTCGTACCTACTTCCGAGATCTTTCTTGCTGAGCTCATCAAATGGAACAGGAGAATGAACCTCATCTCTCGCGGAGATGAGCAGATAGTCATCGAGCGGCACTTGTTAGATAGCCTATGCCTACTCTCTGTTGAGCGAAACCTGTCGGGCAAGAGGCTTCTTGATGTCGGATCAGGAGCCGGATTCCCCGGCGTTGTGATCGCAATGTGGGAGTCAAATGTCCAGACGTTTCTTGTAGAGAGTAGGAGCAAAAGGGTTGCCTTCCTGAAAGCGATTCGTCGGTTGTTGGGTTTGGACAATCTCTTTGTCGTGCATTCAAGGATTGAGAAACTAAGCGAGGACGGGGGGATTTCCCAGCCATTTGACATTGTGGTGTCGAGAGGTGTCGGCGGGGTTCTTGCCCTGGCCAACTCACTGGGCAATATGGTGAGGGAAGATGGGCTGTTTGTCCTGTATAAAGGGCTCGGGGCAGCGGATGAACTGAAAAAGTGCAAAGAGAATACCCTGCTGAACAGGCTTGGGTTTGAAACAGAAATCGTTAAGCCTCCATGGCAAGATCTTACTGTTCTTCTCGTTCTGAGGAAAGCACCCTCCAAGTAGACGGTCGGCTTTGACTTTCTTGGCCATTTGTGCTTCTGATGGTTAGCGTAAAACCCCGGGAAGACTGAAACCTGCCCCGTGAGACTAAAACCAGCCCCGTGTCGCCGCCCCGACACTGCTCCACGTTCCACGTGAAACATCTCAGAGAAAAGAGACCGTCCCTGGATTTCGTAGGCGAGCATGAAAGCCAGCGGTGGGTCCTTGGTCAAGTGTTCCACGTGAAACAACCTGTCAAGGTTGCGAGCTTGTGCCCGCGCCGGTAGCACATTCCTCTGAGTTGCCGTTGGATGTCCTGCAGCAGGAATGGCAAAGTTGGAAGGCCAGCCCTAACTCGCGGAGTCAACAGAGAATCTTGGTCATTACCAGCGTTTTCCGTTGACACCAACTCCTCTCGTGATATTCTTGGTCTGACTTGTTTCCGCGTCTGGCGCGGGAGCATATTTTGATTCTCTCTATCTTGATACGATGTAACAGCTTTGAGAGGTCAGCCAAGTTCATCCCGGGAGCAATCGGCTTCGCATGGGTCTTTCTGCGGTTTGCCAGAGAAGCGCTTTTCAAATGATCGCGGGGTAGAACAAAATGTTCCACGTGGAACATTTGAGGTTGCTTCTATCTTTGAGCGTGGCGGTGTTCGGCTTCTTGCTGCCGTCCAGGTGCGCGAGTGTTTCACGTGAAACACTCCTGTACGTTCGGAGCTTCCCGGTACGGTGGAGGCCCGTTGCAGGTCGTACAGCGAGGTAGCGAGACGCAGTTTCGCGTAGACATTTGCTTAGACAGAAGTAACCGGGTCTAATGAGTGTCTTTTGAAGCCAACTTAGCAGCATGCTTGGAGGTGGGGAAATGGGTAGAGTGATAGCCGTGGCCAATCAGAAAGGTGGGGTTGGGAAAACCACAACTGCTGTGAATCTGTCTGCTTGCCTCGCGTACTTAGACCGAAAGGTGCTCCTGCTTGATGTAGACCCCCAGGGGAACGCTTCAAGCGGGCTGGGAATCAACGGGGACAATGCCGAGACGTCCATCTACGAGGTCGTGGTCGGTGGAATCCCGATTGAGAGGGCCGTTGTGTCGGGTCCGTTGCCAATGCTCGAAGTTGTTCCGTCGTGCCAGAGGCTCATCGGGGCGGAGATAGAACTTGTTGGCATGCTGGCGAGGGAGAGCAGGCTCCGAAACAGCATAAAAGAGGTAAAAGACAAGTACGACTTCTGCATCATTGACTGCCCACCCTCCCTGGGACTACTTACCGTGAACACCCTTACCGCCTCCGACTCGGTCTTGATCCCTGTGCAATGCGAGTATTACGCCCTGGAGGGAATTGGACAACTCCTTGCCGCAATAAGGCTTGTACAACAGAACCTAAACCCCGCCCTCAGAATCGAGGGTGTTTTGCTCACAATGTATGACTCCCGCCTCAACCTGTGTCAGCAGGTGGCTGCAGAAACGAAGAATTTTTTTGCTGAAAGAGTTTATCGAACGGTTATACCAAGAAACGTAAGGCTCAGCGAGGCACCCGGGTTCGGAAAGCCGATCATACTCTACGACCCCAAATGCCCTGGCGCTCAGAGTTACATGGAACTTGCAAAGGAAGTGATCGAAAATGACTAGGAGAGCTCTTGGTCGAGGCATTAAGACGTTGCTACCAGAAGACATAGGGCTTACTACCATGAGACCGAGCGTCGGACTCCTGGAGATTCCCGTGGATGAGATAAAGCGTAACCCCAGGCAACCCAGAAGCTCGATGGACGAGCGGGCACTTTCTGAGCTGTCAGACTCAATCAGGCAGCGAGGGGTAATACAGCCAGTCGTGGTGAGGAGGACCGAAACCGGGTATGAACTTGTGGCCGGCGAACGGAGATTTCTCGCCTGTAAGAAGGCTGGTTTCAATAAGATACCCGCAGTGGTGAAGGAAGCGGGAGAAGAGGATCTGATGGAGCTAGCCCTGATAGAGAACATCCAGAGGGAGGACCTCAACCCCGTGGATGAGGCTCGAGCCTACAGGACGCTCGTGTCTGAGTTCTCCCTTACGCAGGACGAGCTGGCAACCAAGGTGGGCAGAGACCGCTCCTCTGTTGCTAACTCTCTACGAATATTGAAATTGCCGGACACCATCCTTGACATGATTCGCTCAGGGGCGATAAGTTCCGGTCACGGGAGAGCCTTGCTTTCTTTGGAAGAGCCCAGGGAGCAGATCTCCGTTGCGCGCAAAGCAGCGGCAAGGGGGATGAGCGTGAGAGAGACAGAAGCTCTGGTGAATCGGCTCATGAGGCGGAGAAAAAGGCCTGGTTATGGAAGAACCAGACCTCCTGAGATAGTCGACCTTGAGGATAGGTTGAGGAGTTTTCTCGCTACAAGCGTGCGCATTAGTTGGCGAGGTAGAAAAGGGAAGATTGAGGTTGATTACTACAGCAACGAAGAACTCGAGCGTATCTTGGAGCAAATGGGGGTACTGGCTCGCGAATGAGAGGGCATGCCGGGCACGCTGGCTCCGGGCCCGCGCTCGAGGTCCTCGTGACAATCACAATAATATAAGTCACAATTTAGGAAGAGGTACTAGTTGAGCCATGAAGGCCGGGCGACACAAACGAGTCTTCAGCATCATACTAGTTCCGCCCGGCGGCGGGAAACCACGCAACTTCAGCTTTGGCAAAAAACAGATGCTGTTTGCGGGGATCGTCGCAGCCGGCTTGCTTGTGCTGCTCGTTGTTTCCCTTGCCGCCTTGGGGAGGATGGGGCGCTTCTCAGTTGCAATCGAGCGACTCAAACGCGAAAACACAAAGCTGAGCGAGGAAAGGCAGAAACTCGCAGAGCTTGAGGATGAGCTCGGTCGTCTTAGGGTGGTGGAGGGGAGACTCGCGACTCTCCTGGGGATGGAGAAAAAGAAAACCGATCAGAAGCTCACCTTGAGTCCGGCTGGTATGCTGACCCAGGGCTTCGTTCAGACGCGCGTCTCTTCTGGTAGAATGCCTACGTTGAGGCCTGTGCGAGGAGAAATATCGAGAGGGTTCTCAAATGAACCAGGAGGACACAAGGGATGTGATATTGCGGTTCAGGGGGAAACACCTGTGAGAGCAGCAGGAGAAGGACTCGTTGAGTTCGCGGGCGAGGATGCAGTTTTTGGCAACATGATCATCATCAACCATGGTTCCGGAATCAGCAGCCTCTACGGACACAATTCGAAGCTTTCTGTGCTCAGAGGCGATAGCGTCAAGAAGGGCCAGATAATCGCGTATTCAGGAAACAGCGGCAACAGCTCTGCGCCACATTTACACTTCGAGATAAGTCGCAACGGGAGACAGGTGGACCCGCTCACCTTCTTGAGAGAGCAGTAGGCAACCGAAAGGAGGCCATCATGTTCGGGTTCGGATTTCGGAAGGAAGGGGTTGTCGAAGGTAAACTCAATTGCATTGTAGGGGAGGAATCAACGTTCAGTGGCAACATCAACGTTAAGGGAAGCGTGAGGATAGACGGTGAGTTCGAAGGGCATGTCGTTGCGACAGAATCGCTCTTGATTGGCAAAGCAGGCGTCGTCAAAGCTGGCGTAGAGGTAAAGGACTTGATGGTTGCTGGCACCATTGTGGGAAACCTGAAGGCCACTGAGAGGGTAGAACTTCATACAGGTGCAAGAGTGGATGGTGATATCGAGACTCGGAGTCTTGTGGTGGACGAGGGGGTGGTCTTTAACGGCAAGTGTCTTATGCACGAAGAACCGCAGGAGGTTTCGGCCCAGCCGGTCGCCTAGGGAGTCGCACGGGGAGGGGTAGGGGTTTCACGTGATTCCGAGTTTCAGGGGCCCCTTGAGCGGGCTCCTCTTGCTCGTCAAAAGGTGAATAGTTGTGGAAATGTGGAAAACCGACCCCGAAAACGCAATAGACCCTAACACGCTTATAGTAAATGAATTATGGCAGCACTTCGCATGAGAAAGCCAAGAGTTATGCACACGGAAGCGGAGTCCTTTGAGGCAAGCGGCTTCGAGGCTTCGTGGATTACGAGAGGCTAGGGTATGGATAACAACGAGCTACAACATATCGCGGACGTAAGAAGCGCGAGACAGAGAGTTGCGTCCGAACTTCGCAAGGTCATCATAAACCAAGAACGCGTGGTTGACGAGTTACTCATCGCTCTCTTTGCGGGCGGGCACTGTTTGTTACTGGGTGTTCCTGGCCTCGCAAAGACTCTTTTGGTGAGTAGCCTCGCCAAGGTATTGGATCTCAAGTTCGCCAGGATTCAGTTCACACCGGACCTCATGCCCTCTGATATTACCGGAGCGGAGATCCTGCACGAGGATCCGGTTACGAAGTCTCGTGTTTTCAAGTTCGTTACTGGGCCCATCTTCTCGAACATCGTTCTTGCTGACGAGATCAACCGTACGCCGCCCAAGACTCAGGCAGCGCTGCTCCAGGCTATGCAGGAGTACGAAGTGACTGCTGCTGGAGAAACGTACAAGCTGGACTTGCCATTCTTTGTCCTGGCGACGCAAAACCCGATTGAGCTCGAAGGAACTTACCCTCTTCCAGAAGCTCAGCTTGACAGGTTCATGTTCAATATCTACATTGACTACCCTTCTGGAGCTGACGAGAAGCTCATTGTGACGTCGACGACCGGCACAGCCGCGCCCTTGCTCGAACGTGTGCTGAGCGCCTCTGATGTGCTTGGCCTTCAGAGGATCGTGAGAAGCATTCCCGTTAGCGACTATGTCGTAGACTATGCTGTTCGTCTTGTCAGGGCCACGAGACCGACGCAGGATGGCGCGCCCGAGTTTGTGAAGTCGTGGGTAAACTGGGGGGCAGGGCCGCGAGCTTCTCAGTATTTGATACTCGGAGCGAAAGCAAGGGCCGTGCTCCGCGGAGAGTTGACGCCGTCCTGTGAAGATGTGAGGCAGGTGGCTACAAGCGTTCTACGGCACAGAATCCTTGCGAACTTCAGCGCGGAAGCCGAGGGAATCACTCCGAAGGACTTGATAAAGAAACTGCTCGAGGCAATTCCCGAAGACGGTAGAAAAGTTTAGATCGGCCGGCGCCTTTGGTGAAACTTGGGTAGGGACGTGACGGGTAGCAATCCGCAAACGGGACTCGGTAAGGGTTAAATCTTCAGGCTGGCGCGGGTGCGCAAGCGGAACCGGAACAATGGCTGACCAAGACGAACGAAAATTCCTTGACCCACTTGTTGTTTCGAAGCTCTCCAATCTTGAGATCAGGGCGAGGCTGGTTGTTGAAGGATTCATCGCCGGACTGCACAAGAGTCCCTACAAAGGCTTCAGCGTTGAGTTCGCCGAGCACAGACAGTACATGCCGGGCGACCCCATAAAGAACATTGATTGGAAAGTCTATGCAAGAAGGGATCGCTTTTACGTAAAAGAGTTTGAGGAGGAGACCAACCTGAGGGCTTATCTTCTTGTGGACTGTAGCGCCTCCATGGGATATAGCTCCGGCGCCAGCATCAGCAAGCTCCAGTATGCCTGTTCTCTTGCGGCGGCGCTCTCATATCTGATGCTTCGCCAGCAGGATTCGGTGGGGCTCCTCACTTTCACGAGCCAGATAAGGAGGTACATCCCTCCGCGCTCTGTGAAAGGGCATCTCAAGGTGATCCTGACGGAGCTTGCTAATCTGTCGGCGGGAGAGACCACGAACGTCTCGAGAAGCCTAGAGTCGCTGGCGCGCAGAATAAAACGGAGAGGTCTGATAATTCTTTTCTCTGATTTGATGGACAATCAGCATTCTGTCTTGAGCGGGCTGAAACACTTCAGACACAGAAAGCATGAGGTGATAGTCTTTCATCTGTTGGACGAAAGCGAAATAGCTTTCCCCTTTGATGAAGAGCTGGCATTTGTAGACATGGAAACGCAGGAAAAAGTGATTGCCAACGCAAGGCAGATAGGAGCTCGTTATAAGCGTAGCATCGAAAGCTGGACAGCCGAATACAAGAGACACTGTCACGAGCATTTAGTGGAGTATGTACTTCTCTGTACCTCAACCCCCTATGATGTCGCTCTCACCCGGTACCTGGAAAAGAGGGCAAGGTTACACTAGAGAGTAATCCTATGCCCACCTTCCTTTTCCTCAACAAACCGTTTCTTTTGGGGCTCTTTGCGGCCGCGATCCCACTCCTCATCCATCTTTTTACGAGGAAGAAGGCCAGGAAGCTGGACTTCAGCACCGTGGACTTCATCAGAGACGTCGCAAAAAGAGAAACGAAGAGGCTCCGCTTGCGGAATCTGCTTCTGATGATCCTGAGAACCGCGGCAATTACTGCTTTCGTTCTGGGCATGGCAAGGCCGGCATTAGTGGGGCCTTTTCTCAGGAGCAAGGGCAGTACGGCTGTTGCCATCGTCCTGGACAACTCCGCAAGCATGGGTTCGCTCAAGGGCGGAAAGGATCTTTTCGAGTATGCCTGCGACGCTGCGCGTGAAATCTTCGGAGGTCTGAGTCAAAAAGACGAGGGGGGACTGATCCCGGTCTGCCCGCCTTCAGAAGGTACCCCCGAAAGCGTTGCTCTGGTGGTTGGGTCCGCAAGGCTCGCCGGTATGGTTGGGCTCGTGGCCCTGTCGAACGGAAGTTCTTCGCCGAGAGAAGCCATTGCCACGGCCTATTCTCTTCTTGAAGGTACGAAGAGCATCAATAAGGAGCTTTTCATCGTTTCGGACTTCCAGAGAAGCCAGTGGCAAAAACTGGAACGTTCGCAATCGCAACGAGGTCAACCGCAGACAGAGCAGCCGCAACTGGGTAAGCCTCAGCCAGAGCAAGCACAACGAGGTAGGCCACAGCGGGAGCAAAGACAACTAGGTGAACCGCACAAAGAGCAGCTGCAGCGAAAAGGGATAAGGACAACACTGGTTCCCATTTCGCAATCTCCCCCAGGTTCCCCTTTGGATTTTCCGCTCGACAACCTTTCAATTGAGAAAGCCGAGATCGTTCCCCTGGCTGAGGCACAGGAGCAGATGCTTGAATTCATGGTGGTCAATCATGGACGCTCTACCGCGAGGGGTGTACCCGTGCGGTTATCGAGTGGCGGAAAAGATATTGTCGTGAAGTACGTTGATGTAGAACGCGGTGGTTCCGCTAAGGTAAGTCTGAAGCTTGCGGTGGGCTCCAGAGAAAAAAGCTCGAGAGAAATCGATATAGTCCTTCCTCCTGACGTTTTTCCTCTGGATAACACATATTTCCTTGCGGTACAGCCGCCAGAGCAAATCGATGTTCTGATAGTGAGCGAGGGAGAAGGACTTCCAGCCGGGAAGGTTCCAGGCGAGAGTGCTTCTGGAATGGACTTTGTTTCTCTGGCGCTCAGGCCGACAGCCACGGGAGCAGCGGGTAATCTCTGGGGGTTCATACCCCACAGAGTTGCAGTTGAGGGATTGAACGAGACAGACCTCAGGAGAGCGAAATGCGTGATCCTTGAAAATGTGAGCAAGCTCTCCGCGCGCAGTCTTGAGCTATTAGGAGAGTTCAAGAACGCGGGTGGAAAGCTACTGATAGTCCTCGGAGACAGAGTCGACATACGGTACTACAACGACAAACTTCTCCCCGCCCTCTTCCCTGCAAGACTAGTAGGAATCGAGGGAACATCCGAAGGGCATGGAAGCTTCTTCTCGCTCTTTGCCACAATCGCCTCGCACCCTATCTTGAGAAGCTTTGAAGTTTCAAGAGGCGAGGCCATATCAGGCGCAAGGTTCTATCGCCTCATAAAAGCCGAGGGACTAGGAGAAAGCAGAGTCGTCGCGGAGTTCTCGGAAGGTCTTCCTGCCCTCCTGGAGGCAAAGGGGGCTCTGCTCTTCGCGAGTTCGTTTGAACCCGAATGGAACGACCTCGTGGTGAGTGGCGTTTTTCTTCCGCTGCTCCACGAAATGCTTAGATACCTGTGTGGCGGAGGGCCGTTTGCTGGAAGGGACTTTCATCCGGGAGACGTGCTGGAAGAGGAGTTTCCTGCTGGACAGGAGGCTTCACTTTCCCTGGTCGATCCTACAGGTAAGGAGTTAAGAATATCGAAAACCAAGTTGGGTGCGTCCCTTCTTGTCAGGTCAGAGTCGATGAACGGGCTGGGTATCTATAGGCTTCTTGCTGGCCATGAAGAACTGAGCGTTTTTAGCGTTAACATTGACCCCGCCGAGTCGCAACTTGATCCACTTAGCAAGCGCGAGCTGCTCAGGATGTTTGGGGGCGCAAACATAATTAGCGATGACTCCCGCGGTGAGCTCGCAGGGGCGGCGCGCCCAGGCCAGGAGCTGTGGCCATTCTTTCTTGTTCTGTGCCTCTGTTTCTTGGTTGCCGAGCTGCTTGTAGCCAGGTCAATCGCTCCATCGGAGTAGATCGTGTCATAAATGTGCAGAACTGACGACTGAGGGTCAATAACAGAGAAAGGTTTGGCGCGGGTTGGCTTGTCATGCGCCCGCCGGTGTCGAGGCTTCTGAGATTATGTCAAGATTAGCCGAGAGATTGATTTCTAGATTGAAGGACTGCGACGCGGCCCGCGAGGTTGTCCGTGCTCTGCGGACGGAAGTCAAGCCCAGGATTTCCGTGAGCGGACTCAGCGGTTCGTCGCGTGCGCTCTTTGCCGTTCTCGTAAGAGTTGAAACGCAACGCCCAATTGTTATTGTGCTTCCCGACGAACGTCCCGCAGAGGATAGGAAAGAAGACGTCGAATTCCTTCTTTCAGCCGAGCTCTCACCCGGGGAGGTTGTCTTCTTCCCGCAGGAAGACGCACTTCCCTACAGGGAGGGCAGAGATCTTTCCTCCGTCTCTGATGCAAGGCTGAGCGCCCTCGACTCGCTGAGCAGAAGAGCCCCGGGGGTTCTCATCACAACGGCAAGGGCGTTGATGGAGAAGGTTCCTTCAAAGAAGCTCTTCTCCTCTTCCCCCGCGATCCTCAAGAAGGGCCAGGAAGTTCAGTTGGAAAAGCTGGCAAGTAGACTCGTTCTCATGGGTTTCACGAGACAGCCTAGCGTTACTCAAGTGGGAGAGATGAGCGTACGAGGTGGCATTGTGGACGTGTTTTCATTCGGGAAAGGGAGTCCCTGGAGAATAGAGCTTGATGGCAACACAGTTGCTTCGATAAGACTTTTCGACCCCGATACGCAACGTTCGATCTCGGAAGAGAAAGAGGCTCGGATTCTGCCTCTGTATGAACTTGTGTTGTCAGAAGAAATTCTTGCCGGACTTGAGAAGGTATCGCAAAGCGCTCGGGTATCGCAAGGCACTCCCGAATTGCAAGGCGCTTTTTCGTCGCAGGATGCCCCGGCGGCGTACGGTGTTTCGGCGCCTCAAAGCTTTCCCGAGGCCGAGCTTCTTTCCAGGATACACGATGGGATTTCCCTCGGTGCCCTCGTTGATTCCAGAAGCTTCCTTATGCAAGATCTCACGAGTGTCCTCGAGTACCTGCCAGAGAATAGCGTGATTCTCTTAGAAGACGAAAAGAAGCTCTTTGACAAGGCCGCGTATTTTGAAAAGAACGTACTCCAGACGTGGGAGGAGATTCCAAAGAAGGAAACGCCTCTATCGCTTCCACACGAACTCTATCTAACAAGCGAAGAGCTCAAAAGGATGCTTTCCGCTTTCGCCCAAGTCTCTCTGGCAGGGTTGGTGGAAACCCGGGAAGAAGGCGTCAGGAAGGTTGAGATCGTCTCGCGGGAACCAGAATCCATTGGCAGAGACATCAGGCTTCTTCATCGCTATCTGGACGAGCTTTTTTCGTATGGAACTGAAACCTACATACTCTGCGAGAACGCCAGTCAGCAGGAAAGGCTTCGCGAACTTGTAGGTGATCGTGGCGTCGCCATCGAAATAGCCCGGCTCAATTTTGGCTTTATCTTGCCAGACCTCAAACTTGCGGTCCTCACCGACAGGGAGCTCTTCTCAAGATATCGATGGAGAAGGTTCAGGCGCAGGCTAAGTCTTGGAATCACCGCAAGGGACATATCGGCTCTCAGACTAGGAGATTATGTTGTACACGACGAGTATGGAATAGGCATCTACAGGGGGCTAAAACGGCTCTCGGTTGATGGTCACGAGACTGATTGCCTGCAGATAGATTATGCGGCAGGTGACAAGCTCTTTATCCCGGTTGATCAGCTGAGTCTCATACAAAAGTATGAGTCAGAAGAAGGGCATGTTCCATCCATCCACAGGATAGGCGGTACGCTCTGGAAGCGCACCAAAGTGCGGGCAAAGAAGGCCATAAAGGACATGGCAAAAGAGTTGATCGAGATTCAGGCCGCGAGAAAGTCTCTCAAGGGACACAACTTCTCTTCTGACACGGTCTGGCAAAAGGAACTCGAAAGCTCATTCAAATACGAGGAAACACCTGACCAGCTTCAAGCGTGCGAGGACGTGAAAATGGATATGGAAAAGAGCTCTCCGATGGAGCGGCTGGTCTGCGGAGATGTCGGATACGGGAAGACCGAAGTTGCCATCAGGGGAAGCTTCAAGGCTTTGATGGACGGCAAACAGGTCGCGATTCTGGTCCCCACTACCGTTCTTGCTCAACAACACTACAACACATTTTCAGAACGGCTGGCGGACTACCCCGTGAAGATCGACATGCTTAGCCGTTTCAAGAGCAAAGCCGAACAAAAGAGGATAATCGCGGGGCTCACGGAGGGAATCGTAGATATCGTTATCGGCACGCACAGACTTCTGCAAAAAGATGTCGAGTTCAGAGACCTGGGCCTGCTCATAATTGACGAGGAGCAGCGCTTCGGGGTTGCCCACAAGGAGATACTTCGCAAAAGGAAAAAACTTGTGGATGTGCTCACGATGACGGCAACTCCCATCCCTAGAACGCTACACATGTCCCTTGTCGGAGCCAGGGATATGTCGCTCGTGAACACACCTCCAAGGGACAGGGTTCCCATAAGGACCGAGATCGTGGAGTTCAACGAGGAGCTCATTCGAGAGGCTTTGCTAAGGGAAGCCGATAGAGGCGGACAATCATTCTTTGTTCACAATAGAATCTACTCCATCGATTCCATGGCCCGCTTCTTGAGGACTCTTGTGCCAGAACTCTCCTTTGCAGTCGCACACGGACGCATGCGCGAGATAGACCTCGAGGAAGTGATGATGAGGTTCATTGACAAGGAATTTGATGTCCTGGTTTGCACGATGATCATAGAGTCTGGAATTGACATGCCCAACGTGAATACTATGGTTGTGAACAGAGCTGATTCTTTTGGGCTGGCCCAGCTTTACCAGTTGCGCGGTAGGGTGGGCAGGTCAAGGGAGCAGGCATACGCATACCTGCTTGTACCCCCGGGCAAGGCGCTGACCGAAGCCGCCGAGAAAAGGCTTAGAGCAATCGAAGAGTGCGAGGAGCTTGGTGCAGGTTTCAAGATAGCCATGAGAGACCTTGAAATACGCGGCGCGGGTAACATCCTTGGCCCTGAGCAGCACGGTTTTATCTTGAGTGTCGGATTCGATCTTTATTGCAGGCTGCTTGAGGAGGCCAGCCGCGAACTAAAGGGAGAGGCCATCGTTTCAGAAAAGCTGCCGCGCCTCAAGTCCGAGATGAGTGCCTACATCCCGGAGGATTATGTCGAAGACGACGTTGAAAGGATGTCACTTTACAGGAAGCTAGCGGACACGCGTTCGATTGAAGCGGTTGACGGCGTAGAGCAGGAGATGAGAGACCGTTTCGGGAAAGCGCCAACCCCGGCTCTTTCTCTACTTGAACTTAGGCGTATCAGGCTACTCAGCAGGGGGCTTCCGCTAGATTCCGTTTCGGTCGGACGGACTCACAGCCAGTTTATTCTGTCGAGACGCCTCTCAAGAAAAGAGGCGACGTGTCTTGTGCGGTCTCTCACTTTCCAGATTGAATTCTCTGTCGGCCATACGATGCACGTCAGGTTGGAACACGGCGGCAGATATGCGGTTCAGCGAACCAAAAATCTATTGAAAGCGCTCCACTCGTGTGTTAGCGTCGAATAGATTGAATGTCTGCTCTGAAGGGGATTCAACTTCCCCATTTTCTTTGGGACAGGATTGGCCTAAAAAAGAGAGGCCGCAGGGAGAATTGAGAGCATGAAAAGACTCCTCTATCTAGTTGCTATCGCATTAATTGCCTTGACGGCCTGCGCCAAGGATGATTCGAACAAGGTTCTGGCAAAGGTTGGGAGTAAGAAGATAACGGTCGGAGATTTCCGCGAAGCTTACAAGGCGATACCCTCATCATACTTGCCAAAGGAAGGCGGGGTGGCTGCCAGGAAACAGGTTTTGGAGGACCTCGTAAGCAAGGACCTCATGGTCCTAGAGTCGTACAAGCAGGGCTTGGATAAGGACAAGGGAGTCCTGGAGAACACCAAGAAGATGGAGGAGCAGGTTCTGCTGAGGGACCTTTACAATCGTCAGGTGGCAGATAAGGCAAAGGTCACCGAGAAAGAGAGCAAGGAACGCTACGAAAAGATGGCCCAGGAAGAAGAAGTCCATGCCAGACATATAGTTGTGAGCACTCCTGAGAAGGCACAGGAGGTTCTAAGGAGGGCAAAGGCCGGCGAAGATTTCGTCGAGCTTGCCAAGAAATATTCTGAGGATACTTCCACTGGCCCGAAAGGCGGAGACCTGGGATTCCTCGGGAGAGACTTGATGCTTCCTCCTGAGTTTCATGATGCCCTGTTCAGGTTGCAGACCGGCCAGGTAAGTGAGGTTGTGAAAACCAGCTTTGGCTATCACATCATCAAAGTGGATGAGAAGAGGAAGAGGCAACTCGATTCTTTTGAAAAGATGAAAGGTACCCTAGAGTCTAAGCTCCTCACCGAAAAAAGGATGGAGCTCGCCAAGAACTACCTGGACAAGATCAAGAAAGATTACCAGATCAAGATGAACGAGGTTAACATCAAGGCTCTGGCCGACGAGATCAAAACCGCGGCCACGCCTAATGGGATTACCCTGGCCGAGTTTTCCAAGCGTTTCGCCCCAGACCAAAAGGCCCATCCTCTGGCTACAACAACCGTGGCCAACTACACAATTGGAGATCTCCTGACCAGTCTTGAGGCCGCGGGCGCGGGGCAGCTTCCGCCCCAGATAGACGTCGAACAACTTAAGAACATGGTGGAATCCGAAGTGATTACCAAACCACTTTTGGCAGACGCCAGGAAGATGGGTATCGAAAAACAGAAAACTGTGCAGAAGGATCTCGAGCGGCTCAAGGAAGAGAAGATGGTTGAACTCCTCTACCAGAAAGAGGTTCGCGATAAAGTCACTATTTCTGACGACGAGATCATTTCTTACTATGGCACACACGCCCAGAACTACGGGCAGCCCGGGACCATTCGTTTCAAAAAGTTGCTCGTTTACGACAAGAAGGTTGCCGACTCCCTCGCTATTCTTGCCCGGCGAGGAGCGGATTTCGCCAACCTAATAGAGAAGAACTCCGCTGATCGTGTCAGCGCAGCGAGTGGAGGAGAAGTTGAGATGAGGGTGGGAGCAGACCCCGGGATTGACTCACTCACGCTGGGAATGAAAACCGGTCAGATGGCGGGCCCTATCGCTACGGGCGAAGGCTTCATTGTCATAAAGCTAGTCGACAGGACAAAGGGAACTACGATTCCTCTTGAAACTGCTCGTGCTTATGTCAAGAACGACATCCAAAGAGAGAAAGAGGAGCAGGGTTTCCAGGCCTTCCTGAAGAAGGTTCGCGAGAAATATAAACCAACGATCAACGAAAAGCTCCTGGCGGAGCTCAAACTCGAGACTTCTGCAACCGGACCTAAGCCTGCGGCTCCCAAATGAACGCAGTTACCGAGGCATGTGTGTCGCAGTTATATCCTGTTGTGAGTCACAGTTTCGAAGGCTTGTACGCGACATTGAACAGGGTGTAAGGGGGTAAAGAAGAAAATGAAGAAATTCATGTCTATTCTTTCTGGAACACTGATTCTGCTTCCCGTCACGTTCTTTGCGTTGAGCTTTTTCGTACACGCAGCGCATGCAGCCGAGGCAATCGAGGGAATAGTGGCCGTTGTTGGAGATGAAATAATCCTAAAGAGCGAGATTGACGAACAGGTTGCTTTTTACTGTATGCAGGCGCAGATCGATCCCACCGACACGACGAAAGTCAACGCTGCTAGGAGAGAAATACTCGACAGAATGATTGACGCCAAGGTAGTAATAAATGAGGCCAGAAAGCGCAAATTGACCGTCTCCGAGCAGGAACTCACCCAGGCCATCGAGGATGCCGTGAAGGAAGTAAAAGGAAGAATGGGTTCCCCGGAGAAGTTTCAAGAGGCGCTGGACAAGGAAGGTCTCACCGAGGAAAAGCTGAGGAGCAAGTATCGCCAGGAGCTCGAAGCTCAACTTCTGGCGACGAAACTGGTCGATAGAGAGATTCGTTCGAAAATAAAGGTCACGGGCGAAGACGTTGAGAAATTCTACAAAGAAAGAAAGCAGGATCTTCCAAAGAAACCGGCGGAGGTCACGCTTGCACAGGTTGTGGTGCTTGCAGAGGCAGATTCTGCTGTTGATAAGAAGGCAAGAGACAAAGCCGAGCAAGTCCTCAAGGCCATCGGGGAAGGTCAGAACTTTGAGAAGCTGGCCGCTCAATACTCCGACGACCCCAGCGCCGAAAATGGCGGAGATGTGGGAGTTGTGAAAAAAGGGGAGTTCGAAGAGGGTTTTGAGAAAGCGGCTATGGCTCTTCAACCCGGTCAGGTTAGCGGTCTGGTTCGAAGCCGCTTCGGTTATCACATCATCAAGATGGTCGAGAAGAATGACGAAGGCTATCATGTGAAGCACATCCTTGTAAAGATTGTGCCAAGCGATGAAGCCGAGCAGAAAGCCAGAAGTCTCGCTACTGAGTTCAGGAAGAAAATCGAGGCCGGAGAGAGCTTCGAAGACGTTGCGAAGAAGTACTCCCAGGATAAGGAGAGTGCGGCCAAGGGCGGACTGGTTGGAAGCTACCCTGTGGACGGGCTGGCGCCGGCAGTGAAGGTCGCAATAAAAGGTCTCCCCGAGGGAGAAGTGACCGGGGTGGTGCCGCTGGATATTGGTTACCACATCTTCAAAGTGGTGGGGAAGACGCCTGAGCGAGAATACACGTACGATGAGATCAAGGACCAGCTGCGTCAGATGGTCCTCCAAGAGAGGATGCAGAACAAATACGAGCAGTGGCTGGCAGAGATAAAGAAAAAGACCTTCATCGACATAAAAGGCAGCTAGCGTGGGGCAAAGTCAGGATGAAATAGCGCTAGTGTCGGGCGCGGTTAGCTCAAACGCCTTTGTGCATCGGCAAACGAAAGAGGTCCCTTGCGGATTGACCTATTTCTGAAGAAAGTTTGCATTGCAGGAAGCAGGTCCGCTGCAGCAAGGCTGTGCGAGGAGGACAAAATATCAGTCAACGGCCGTCCTGCCAAAAGTAGCAAGGACGTCAAGCCAGAAGACGTAGTCTCTGTTACCTTGGGCTCCAAGGAGCTTACTTTCTCGATCGTAGCTTTGCCCGAGGGTAATGTGAGCAAGGCCCAGGCTCCTTCCTTTTACAGAATAACAAGTCTGAAGCGAACTCCCGAGGTCTTCGAGTAACGCGGGATTGTTTGTTCCTTCTGATTTAACGCTCGTCCCGATGAGTAACCCTTCTTCACCAATACCAGTTGCGATTTCGATGGGCGATCCCTTCGGGGTGGGGCCGGAGGTGATACTAAAGGCCCTTAGCTCGAGAGAGGTGGCCGGCAGAGTCACCCCCATCGTCGTGGGCCTTCCTTCTGTCATGCGTAAGGCGGCCAGCCTATTAGGAGGCAGGGTTGCAATCAAGCCTCTGCCAAGAGACGGGATTCGTGCGGCCTACAAGACTGGCGTGGTCTACGTATTCCCGCCGCAATCTCTCTTGTCGATTGAGGATGACTCGTCATGTTTGGGAAGCAGTGAGAATTTGCCTGGCCGAGGACGCGTTGCCTTTGCAAGTGTGAAAGAGGCCGTGAGCCTCTGCACTAGTGGCTATGCATCCGCTCTGGTGACGGCACCTCTTTCAAAGTCTTCGCTCGAAGCAGCGGGGTTTGGCTACTCCGGACACACAGAGATGTTGAGGGATCTTTGCAGGTGCAAGAGCACTCTCATGATGTTTGTTCGGGGGAGGCACAGGGTCTCACTTGTTACTATCCACATCCCCGTTGGGATGATCAAGAAGGCCCTGACCAGGCGGCGCGTTGAACGGGCCATCATGCTTACACGCCGAGGCCTGGAACTTCTCTTCGGTATTGCCGAACCAAGGCTTGCTGTTCTTTCGCTAAACCCGCACAAGGGTGAGGAAGGGCTTCTGGGTCGTGAGGAAAAAGATGTAATTGAACCAGCGATTGAGCTCGCTTCTCGAAAGGGCGCGAGCGCGTTGGGGCCCTTTGCGGCTGACAGTTTTTTCTCGCGCGGAGAATGGAAGAAGTTTGATGCCGTTGTTGCCATGTATCATGATCAGGGACTGATAGCTGCAAAACTCATCGGCGGAGATAGAGTAACGAATCTTACTTTGGGTCTCCCTTTCGTGCGTACCTCCCCTGGGCACGGAATAGCCGAGGACATCGCGTGGAAGGGCGTTGCTGAGCCCCAGGGCATGACCTCTGCAATCCTTCTTGCCGCCAAGCTGGCTGCAACTGTAAGATTACCTCTGAAATGGGACTGAGCCGGGGCAACAGGAGAGAGAAGTGATTCGCTTCTTTCATGTCACGAAGACGTATGCCGACAATCGCATCGCGCTCAATGACGTGAGTTTTGAGATGGAAACGGGCGAGCTTCTCTTTATTGTCGGGCCGAGCGGCGCAGGCAAAAGCACCTTGCTCAAAATGATCTACATGGATGAAATGCCAACTTCGGGCCAGGTCATTGTCGGTCGTTTCCTCAGCACCACGATGTCCCCGGACAAGACTCCGCTTCTGAGAAGACAGGTGGGTACGGTCTTTCAGGATTTCAGACTCATGCAGGATAGAACGGCTTTCGAAAACGTCGCCCTGTCTTTGAGAATCGCTGGCAGATTTTCTGGAACAGAACTAAAACAAAGGGTCATGAATGCTCTGGGGAGAGTCGGCCTCTGTCACAGGCGCAATTCTGTCCCCAGAGAGCTCTCGGGTGGAGAACAGCAGAGGGTCGCAATCGCAAGGGCGATTGTAAACAACCCCATGGTTTTGCTTGCCGATGAACCTACCGGCAATCTGGACTCAGTAGTGGGCGGAGAAATCATTCAACTAGTCTGCGATATCAATGCTGGTGGAACTGCTGTCATTGTTGCCACTCATGACGAGAACATACCCAAGAAACTCGGTTGCAGAATTGCGAGAATTAGAGAAGGAAGATTATCCGAGCTGGGTGCGGGTGTGATTGGTGGTGGCGTAACGGGTGGGGGAACAACCGCCGGCGAGGCGGGTAGTATCGGCACGTCCATCGGAAAGGCACGACTTGATGCGCGCATTCTTAAGTAAACTGTTTTATTTTCTCAAAGAGACCCTTCAGGGGCTCGGGAGGCACAAATCTCTTTCGGTGGCCACGCTCGTATCTAACGTGGCGACCTTTCTGGTATTCGGCGTGATTCTTCTTTTGACGGCAAACGTGAGGCTTGTCGCAAAGCACCTTGAGGAAAGAAAGGGCATCGTGGCTTTCGTTGAGGAAGGGGTTTCACAAGAGAGGCTTGGGTATCTCAAATCAGAGATTGAGAAGCTTCCCCAGGTTGAAACAGTATCTTTCGTCAGCAAAGAAGAAGCACTCGAGGAGTTTCGCAAATCCATTGGCCGGGAGGAGATCCTAGATGCTCTCGGTACCAATCCCTTGCCAGCCTCCTTTGAGGTGAGGCTCAAGCCAAAACAACGAAGCGTCGAGGAGATCGAGGAAGCAGCCAACTTTATTGGTAATCTCCAGGGGATCGAAGAGGTGAGCTTTGGTGGAAAGTGGACCGTGAGCCTTGACAGAATACTGAGAACGCTCACCATACTTAATATAGTCATCGGGTGTATCGTCGGACTTGCCGTTGCTTTCATAGTTGCTAACACCGTGAGACTTACAGTGCTGGCTCGGAAAGAGAGTATCGAGATTATGAAGGTCGTGGGGGCAACCCGCAATTTTATAAGAATCCCTTTTCTCCTCGAAGGAATTCTTCATACAACCATCTCTGCTCTTGTGGCACTTGTGATACTCTACTTCGGTCACAAAGCAATGAGCTATAGGCTTCCCGACGTAGCTTTCTTGTCTCCGTCGCTGGTCGCTCTCTTTATCGTAGTGGGTCTTGGAGCCGGGATAGTAGGAACTCATTTTTCAATCAACGAAGTTCTCCGTGAAAAGAGAAACTAGATCCATCATATTCTTTCTCGTCTCGTTGACTCTTCTTTTTTGCTCGCTCTCCTTTGGTCAACCTCCCGCTGCTCAGCCAACCGCCAAACCCAATGCCCGCCCCGCGGTCCACCCCGCCGCGCAGCCAACGGAACTTGAAAAGGAGATTCAGGGACAGGAAAAGGAACTTGAGCAGACAAGAAAGCAACTCGAGCAGAAACGAAAGAAGGCGCGCCAGCTCATGGGAAAGGAAAAGACGGCCTTCCAGGAGCTGAAACACACTGAAGAAGAGGTTCAGCTTACGGAGAAATATGTCCGGAAACTGACGAGACAGGAGGAGACGTTTGAGAAGGAGTTGGCGGCGACGATGGAGGAAGTGAGGCGAGCGCGTGAAGCACTCAGGCTTCAGACAGAGCTCCTGGCATGGAGGCTCAGGGAGATTTACAAGTATGGCCGAACAAGTTCACTCGAATTTCTGCTTTCCTCTGAGTCCTTCGCGCAGCTCCTGAGCCGTTTTCGCTATCTCGCGCTTGTAGCAGATAGTGACAGAAACCTTATGCAGGGATTTGACCGCGAGAGACTCCAGCTTGAAGAGAGCGAAGCCAAACTGAGGAACCAATTGGCCAGGGTTTCTGCGCTCAGGAACGAGAAGGAGAAGGAAAAGAGGAATCTACTCTTACTGAAAAAACGAAAGGGAGAAGTTGCCAATCAGATTCAGGATGAGAGAAAGAGCTATGAAGAGGCAGCAAAGGAGCTCGAAAGGACGGCGGCCAGGATAAAGGCTGTTCTAGAAGAGCTTGAAAAAAGGCGCCAGGAGGAACTGGCCAAGAAAATTCCCACCCCACAGTGGATGGCTTATCCGGAGTTCGAGAAGAACCGCGGAGTACTCAACTGGCCAGTCTCTGGTTCGATAGTAGGAAAGTTTGGCAACAATACGCATCCGCGTTTCGGAACCACAACGTTTAACCCGGGCATAGATATCTCTGCGCCGCTGGGCACAGACATAAGGGCCGTGGCCAGAGCGCGCGTGGACTACTCAAGCTGGCTGGCCGGGCTGGGCAATTGCGTCATCCTGAATCATGGAGGAGGCTACTACACGATCTATGCCCATGCCTCCGAGGTTTTCGTGAAAGTAGGACAAGAGGTCTCTACTGGGCAGGTCATAGGTAAAGTCGGGGATAGCGGTTCCCTAAAAGGTAGCTGCCTCCATTTTGAGATAAGAAGGGGAAAGCAGGCGCTCGACCCCGGCGCGTGGCTTCGGTAGCTGGCAGAGC
>Ga0315291_10000657_pt1 | contig 46027 bp, 69 predicted proteins | sample YL17G12_20_MG_FD_203070 | JGI IMG/M metagenome (GOLD analysis project Ga0315291, IMG submission 203070) | Sediment microbial communities from Yellowstone Lake, YNP, Wyoming, USA - YL17G12_20 | ecosystem: Environmental > Aquatic > Freshwater > Lake > Sediment | place: USA: Wyoming | collected...
ATATATCCATCATCTTCTCCTTTTACACCTTCAGCGCTATTTGCGTACAACTTCGAACATTCCATGAGTACCACTTGATTTAGGAGCGAAAGGTCTCATTTCTCCAAAACCACAATGAAAGCCCGCCAAATCAACAAGGTTAATCACCTGTTCAGCAGAGATATAATTTCCATTAAAAAGGATAGTGAATTCCATTTCCCAGCTATCAAACTCACTTCTTATCCGCCAATCTATACTTCCGTTTGGAAGTCGTACAAAATCTTCTCTCATCTTCGGTTCAGAAGATTTTGTAAATGGGACAATATCGCCCATGATAAAGAAGGCCTTTTTCGCCATCGTCATAGGAAGGTCGGCTATATTAGCTGCACTAACCATAGCCTTCTTTAATGCAGGTGCAGGGAATCCATAGGTTCCATTAACCCGATATAAGGATGCCTCAAATAGTTCTTTAGGATTCTTAGCCTCTTTTGACAATTTTGCCTGCTTCTGTTGCTTCTGTTTGATTCCTTCCATCGCCTTTTCGCTCAGCCTATTGCAGATTAAAGAACTGCCAGGAAGATTTCTAATCCTCACCTTTAATGTGGTTCTTTGAACTGTTGGAATATTGATCACCTTAGCCTGCTGCTCTTTTTTTGCTGCCATCCTTATCTCCTTTCTATTTAAGTTGCCTTACCGTACCTGATCAAACCGCATCCCGCCTCATCATGCCCTGCCATACCAAATCCCACCACACCATACCTCGCCATACCTCATCGGAGCTTACCGCACCCCATCGCATCTCACCCCGCCCAACCAAACCTCAGCGAGCCGGATCACACCGCACCTTATCATGCATTAACTTGGGCAACCGCCCTGAATAGTGGCATAAGAGGCCTGAACTTCTTTAGCTTCTTGTATTGAGAGTATCTCTTCTCCCAAGAAATGATCTCATTCTTCGCATTTTCCAAAACTATATCTAAATAGTTCTGATTTTCTCGCACATCGGCCAATGTGACATATCCTCTCTCTTTAGTTTTATCATCACTGTTAGCAATACTGATATTGTGGAATGCTTTGATTCGCTCCTCTGCACCGTCAACGACTTCGACAATTTCAATTTGGGAAAGAAGATATCTCGCCTGCCATTCCCGATATTTGTGACCTGCAATCTTGTCATCCCATTCAAAGAAATCATGAATAGGAGAAGATTTTGGTTTTGCCTTTTCAACAACAAAAGAAGTCTTTAGGACTTCTCCATTTTCTTCCTTTAACTTCCAAAGGAATTCTCCATATTCCTGGATTCTGTCCCTTTTGATGTTGCTGCCTATAGTTGCCTTAAAAATTCTTTTCTGCATTCGTTTCACCCCCTTTAATTAAAGTTACCTTGCCAAACCGCACCTTACCGCAACTTACCCGACCAAACCACGCCCAACCGAGCCGAACCGAACCACACCCCGTCATATCACTTATATCTTTAGACATCCTTTGATCTGGTGAGCCCGAATCCAATCGTTAACATCTTTCTCTGAAAATCTGATTATTCCCCCGATTTTTATACAGGGAATAATTTTGCATTTGGCCTTTCTCAGAATCCAGCTTTGACTAACCCCCAAGTTTTTTGCCACCTGTTTGGCCGTCAGCCAGCTCTCGTTCATTTATTTCCCTCCAACAATCCGTTTAGCTTTTTCATCTCAAAATTAAGATGGTTCATCATTTCCTTGATGATTGCCTCTTTCGGAATCGCCGACCGTTCCTGCCGCCATTTGAGATACTGCCAGGGACGTGGGTCCTTATATCTATTGATGTATCTCTCGATTTGATTCGTATTAAATCGTGGCGTTTCTGGATCGATTTGGTTCATCCTGATTGAGAAGCCCGCCTCAGACAAAAGCATTGTCTGGGCTATTTCCTTTTTGGGGATCCCGCAGGTATGAAAACAATAAATGAGGTAAGAATCAAAACTCTCATATGTTTCAAAGTCCTCGAATTTTTTGGCATATTCAAAGAGCGGAAGAACATTTTCTACTGTTTTATCTTTGCTCATTTCGCTCACCTTAAAGTCAGTTAAATTGGGTTAAATTCACTTAAAATCCATGCCCCAAAGATTTCATTGATTTTCGGCTTGCACTGGTTCAGAATTTTTGATATGTTGATTTATCCTTTTATCCGTCTCTTTTTTGGCATTTTCCGGAGGCCAAATCTGCTCGACAGGTCGCCCGATTGCGGCTGCAATGGCCTGACGAATGCGGGGGTTTTGGCGAAGACCCTTAATTACGGAATTAACTGCCGGGACTGTAATATTGAGGTTTTTAGCCACGGAGGACTGGGTTACATCGAGGAGCTTCAGCAGAATAATGATCTCTTTTGGACTCATAAACTATCCTTTAAAAAGACGGCTGATATAGCGTCTCGTGCTGAGCTTGGAAGCCCACAGCTTCCAGTGTTCAATGTCGTATCCGCTGCCTTTACATGGTTAAAATGAAAGGAGAAAGTGGACATGGAAAACAAAGTCGAAATAGGATTTGGCATCGCAGGATTCATTCTTTCTATCACCCTCCTGACAAGGCTAATCAAGAAAGAAACCATCACTCTCAAAGACGCTAAAGAGATTCTCTCCCTTGCAGGCAACTTTTCAGAAAATCCAGAATTGCTTGCCGGAGATCCTCAAGTTCTTCAGGCATCAGCTGATGCCTTAAAGATTGCTCAAGGCTTACTTCAGACTCTTTTGAATCAAGAGTCTCCCGGAGCATGAATGTGAGCCATTGGGGGAATCTTTCGAGCAATGGATGATTAATTTTTAAAGCTTGATCGTTCATGATTTACTTATTTACCACAATGATTGTTATTTGTCAAGTAAAAAATTCATCATAATTAATTTTGTTTGTAACTATATGATATCAAAAGATAATATTCATGATATTTTTTTAAATGAATTAAAAAAGAAAGCATGGGAAAAACTTAAATTGGATCAAAACGATGATTGGGGAATACAAAAGGGCATTGCCAAACTCATCGGAGTAACGCCTCAGACCGTGCAGTCTTGGTTCGACGAAGATAAAAATACTTTTCCGAATCCGCTATCTTTTATTAGGATTCATCAATTTTTAGATATCACTCCGAATGAGCTTTTAGGCATCAATAGAGAAGAACATTTTCAGGTAGTCGAATCAGCCGCCTCTTATGATCTTGGAAATGAATTCATAACAGTCCCTCAAGTCACCGGAAAGATCAGTGCAGGTGGTGGCCTCGTTCCAGATAATACTGTCGAAATGAGAATTGCCTTCCGGAAAGATTGGATACAAGGAAAAGGAGAACCGAAAAACATGTCACTGATTCGTGTCAGAGGAGACAGCATGGAACCCACACTCAGATCTGGGGATATCGTACTGGTAGACCATAGTCGCAATTATGTTGACCCTCATGGTGGCATCTATGCAGTCGCGCTCCAAGAAGACATCATGTTGAAGCGTCTTCAAGCGATCTATCCTTCAAATCGTATTAGAATAATCAGCGACAATTCTAAATACGATCCAACTGAAGTAGATCCTGATAATTTAAAAATCAATGGTAAAGTTATATGGTTTGGTCGTGAGTTGGAAAGATGAGATAACCAGATCCTTTGGAGGCAACGATGTCAAATTATGTTGCATTTCTCCCTATGCTTGTGGTAGCAATTCTTTTTTTCTTTATTATCAAGTCGATGAAGAAAGCAAAGAGGTTAAAATCGAAAGAGTTTATCTGTGGAAATTGCGGCTATATCGGGAAAACTAAGAAAGCTACTAAGGGAAGCTTTTGGATCGAATTAGCCCTTTGGCTTTTCCTTATACTCCCCGGTCTAATTTATTCCATATGGAGAATAACCTCAAGACATTTCATTTGCCCGACCTGCGGCTCGCCAGAACTTATTCCCGTAGATTCCCCGCGTGGCAAGAAATTGATAAAGGAGGAATTCCCATGAAGAAAAAACTAAATAAGATTACCAAGCCTTTAGCGACCAGCTACATCATCGGAAAAGTCGCCTGATGGGAGGGAGGCAGGAGTGAAGTTTGATATCCTTAACAGAAAATAGCGAAAGGAGGAAAACCATGAAAATAATCGCTATATCCATTTTGTTCTTTGTATCGTTTTGCAGTATGGCATTTTCTGCGGGCGAAACTTTCAAGATAGAGACGACCGGGACCGAGTATTGCGGCGATTTCCTTTTTTCGAATTTCAGCGCCGGAAATAATGTGGACTTCTGGATTCGGGAGCAGAGTGAAGATGAAATCCTCGTCTCCTTCACGCCGGACTTCAAACACGGTACGACATTCTTCATTCATATGACTTATTTTATGGCATCGAAAAATAAAACAGCTTTTGTCGGAGAGGTATTTTTTGAGGATGATTCCTGGCTTTCCATTTTCGGGAAATCGACACTGGACAAGAACGGCATGGCCAAAAGCATCCAGGGGACATTCATCCAGAACGGGGTAATAAGGCCGGCCTGCTTCTCCTCGGGGACGTTCAAGACAGTCAAATGAGCGGAATGGCGGTTTGAATATCGCCCGCAAATGTCCCCTAAGAAACATGCATGTTTTTATGGCGGGAGTCTAGGTATGTATACTAATGTCTTTTCACTCATTAAATCAAAAAAAGGAAGGGGGAGACTATGAAAACAGGAATTGTTTTCTTTTGTTTCGTTTTATTTTTGGCTATAGGATGTGCCGAAATCCCGAGGTCAGCAACGTTCTCATATTCTTCTCAGCAACAACTGCAATCTGCAACTCATTGGCAAATTATTGCACAATTGACCACTGCCCGTTTATCTTCGGATCCAGATCTTCTCGATATTCTCAAACCTTATTCTGGTGGATCTCGCCGACGTATTCATGTTCAAACTTCCGATAAATCACCGTTTGATGAGGCCTTCCGAAAATATCTAATAACAGAGCTAATTAATGCCCACTTCCTTCTTTCTGATACTCCCGATAATGCACCCGTAAGAATACACTGGGACCTTCAGTTAATAAGTTGTAATCCAGAACGACTGAAACCCCAAGGCTGGCCCGAAGCTGTTGCCGAAGCGTTGTGGGAATTCCTTTCCGGCACCAGGTGGACTAAAAGAGGTCTCATGGTCACACATACGGAGCTTATTCTCACGACAAGGATCACAGTCGGAAAAGATTCCCCGGCACATATTATAAAGAGTTATTCTGATACTTTTTATATCAATGATGAGGACTGGAATAACTATAACTATCAACTGGCTGCAAGTTCTGACTTTCCAAGAAGCATGACCAGTAAAGAAGAAACCTGGAGAAGGTGGGTTCTCTTCTGGAACTCTCAAAACCGTTAAAATAGAATAAGTAACAAAAGCGGTAAGATTCTGCTTAAGAAGGGGATTGAAGAACAAAAGGGGACGATTTAGGAAAGGACGGATTGAAATCACAATTTGTGGGGTATGTTCCTACCATAGACGGGAAGAAGGCCAAGATGTGGCTTGAGACCGGATGGGATGAAAAGAATTTCGCATTCATTGTTAGGCTTAAACTGCTCGATCCTGATACCGGTCAACCCCTTGGATTGCCAGAGCCAAAGGATCAGCTTGAAACGATGGATGTTGGAGAAACTCAAAAGAATAAGGGCATCTCGAAAGAGATTCATAAATTGAGTAAAAATAAAAAGGGGCCGGAATAATGGCCTCCATCCAGAAAATGTCAAGCCTCGGCCACCGGATCTACTGGAGGCTCTATTTCCCCGACGGAACATTCAAGGAAAAGTACAAGGCCTCCAAATCAAAGACCATCCTCAAGGAAATCCTTCCAGACGTAATGAAAATCGAGTCCCTATCGCGCCGTTGCGAACTCACGTCCCGGGATCTCATGAGGGCTTTAAATCTTGGCATTGTCAACAGAGATGAAATCAGCCGCTTCTCCGAACAGGTGGGGCCCATCGAGGATCATTATCTCTCGGAGTTACGGGCCGATTATGAAACGCAATCGAAGTCCCAATCCCCATCGATGCATGCCCACATGGCCAACCTTTACAAGGGCGACATCCTGGAGGAGCATTTCAAGGAGATCCCCATATCCAAGATCACGCCGGAAGGAATAGAGGCATTCAGGGCCAAAAGAAAAGCAACAGTGGCCAATTCCACGATCAACCAGGACCTGAAGGCGCTGAGGAAGTACCTCGACACGGCGGTCAGCAAGGGTTGGATCAGGGAGAATCCGGCCCGCAAGCTCAAGCTCCTGAGAGAACCGAAATCAAGGATTCCGAGGTGTCTCTATCCCGATGAGCTGAAGGCTTTCTTTGCGGGGATGGCAAAATATGGCCATTGGCTCCATGGAGAGTTCGAATTCATCGTCCGCTCCCTCATCTATACTGGCCTGCGGCGCTCAGAGCTATGCAGCCTCAAACCAGAAAACATCAAGCTCCATCTCCGTCAGATTCATCTTATGGGCAAGGGGCAAAAACACAGGATAGTCGGGATCCACAGATCGCTGGTTAACGATCTTAAAAAGCGGGTTAAGCGGGGCTATATCATCAATCCCGCTACCAGGCCCGAATCCATCTCCCGGGCCTTTAAAAAAGTGATACGTGCCCTAAAACTTTCAGAGGTCTTGACCCTCCACTCACTTCGCCATACATATATCTCTTATCTTCTGCAAAAAGGCGTGCCGTCAAAGATCGTAAGGGAGAAAGCTGGTCATTTCAGCCTCGCCATCACCGACCGATACACCCACGCCATTCCCACCGACATCATCGAGGAAGATGCCCTTGACTTCAACCACCAGGTATAGCCAAATTAGAGCCAACATTCTACTTTTCAGTCATTTTTCGATTGAATTGTACATAATTTACAAAATGGAATCTTAGTCTTTGGAGATCCATCAAATAGGCCATTGGATTAGACTTTACTGATATTTTAGGGGATTTTTGGTTGGTGGTCCCAACGGGAGTCGAACCCGTGTTACCGACGTGAGAGGCCGGTGTCCACTAAAATTTTATCTGTGTTAACAATATGTTAGATGCCATTATAATCAAGATGTAGCCATTCTTACTATACTGATTATCTGATGTTTGAAATAATTGAAGGACATCTTATCTTCTCCTCCCCATTAGGTCAACCCAGCGTTGAATTTTTTGGCTTTCATAATATCTCTTTTTTGTTTTGCTTTTATCAATTCATTTCGCAATTCAGTTAAATTCCATTCTCTTTCTTTGCGATTTGTCCCACGTGGTTTTTCTGGAATAAAAAATAGATCATCTTCATTTCCAGATTTAACGAAATCCTTGAGATCATTTAGATGATCACGGTTCCAGAAATATGCCTTAGCTGCATCACCATATTTTAATTTAGAATGATGCCATTCCGATGGAGCAAGATTCTTTCTTAGCCAATTTTCAGAGATGCCTAAATATTCTGCTGCCTCTGGAGTCGTGAGCAAATCCTTATTAACTTTGGCTTGATGATAATTGATACTACCAAATTTCCCCATCACAAAAGTCCTCTTACATACTTTTCGAGGTCCCGCAATTCCTTCCCCGGCTGGGCATACCAATAACCATTGGCCCAGATCTCCAGAACCGCCTTTTGGTATGATGTGAGATCCGCAATTTTCTCAATCAGGATCTCTCCGTCCACCTCCCATTTGCCGTCCAGATGGTCGAGGGCGATCCCGTCCGACACCTGGGCATCTAGCATGGGCATCCCGGGTGTAAGAATCGTGGCATTGTAGACATCCACGATAAGAAGCAATTCCCCATGGGAGAATTTTCCCTTAATCTCCAACATGGCCCGCTTGTAGAGTTCGGGGAGGCTTTCAAGCATAAAAACTACTCCCGCATTAGTGTTGGCGAAATGGTCCTTATACCACTCTGCCGTTCCCTCTCTGACTCTTGGTGCAATGATCTTTTTCTGCATATTAATCTCCTTTCTCCACAAATGTTTTCAGTGATTTCGTTTTGGGCTCAACATTAATCAGCGTCTGCAATTTTCAGAGCATACAGCCGATATTCTCCTGGTGGCAACATTACCACCGGATGGCTGGTGTGCGATACCGTGATCTCGTGATCTGATTTAAAATATCTCCCATTTCGTTGGAGACTGATACTCGTGATCTCATGAGACTCACGAGGAATCCATTTCTCTTCGGGATGGAGTTCCACGGCGGGGAGTGTTTTTGGAATTGCCTCACCGGAGTAACATCCGCATGGATAGGCTTTTCCTATCGCTTGATAATCCGCATGATAGGGATATCCGCAATGATCGCAAATGGTTCTCTTCCCCGGAATTTTTTCCGAGCAAAACAAGAGATCGCCCTGTCGCTGGCAATTGGCGAGGGCAGTTTTGGAGATATCAAACAGGTTTTCCATCGCCTCCTCAACCGTGCTGTCCAGCCCGGCATCTCCAAATTGGTCATGGGATTGAGGGAGATTCTCAACCCTGTGCCCCCACTCATCCCCGTTGTCGTCAATCCCGCAGAGATAGCCTCGCCCGGTTCCCGTGAGTTTGTGTCCCCAGTCGCCGGAATATCGCTTGTAGGAGACCGATTCACACTCCAAAAACAGGGCGGCGCGCCATTTCTCGGAGACATCGGCAAGGTAATTTTTATCAAACGGGGGGTGGAAATAACCTTTAAGGGTGTCCTTGTCTGCCTCCCAAAATTTTCCGGATTTGAGAGCCTCAGCGTTTTTGGTAGCCAGTTCCCCCCGCTCGGTTTTTTTGCCTGCCAAATAAATGGAGTTGGATTCCCGGAGTTTCGGGATGAGGGCTTTTTGCTGCGATTGGAGGTCGGTGATCTGGTTGCGGATTTCGGCGAGGTGTCGTTTGCCGGTCACGGCGCGGTAATCACTCAAAAATGCGGTTCCGGTTTCGGTCAACCAGAGATTTTTAGCTTCGGTGCGCCGTTCCGGTCCTGTTTTGGTTTTTGCGCTGATAGGGATGGTCACACGGCTGTTGCCCGTTTTCAGCTCGGAGGTTTTGGAGATATCACGGGTTAGTGGCCACATGGAGCTCCAAAGTTCACCGTTTTTCCCGCTCAAATCCCTGGGGGAATTGATCTCATCCACGGGCACTCGGATCGTCCACTCCGCCCTCAACCTCAACTCCGCCTGCACGGAACTGTCGGAGGTTCGGTAAGTGGAGATCACCTGGGATTCGTCTGATGTGATTTTGCTGATTTTGTCCGTGATCATCTGTGCTCGTTTTTCCGTTTTCATCGTTTTCTCCTTTCAGTATTTTATTTAAAAACTACCCTTTTTCACGTCTGTATTCACGACAATCGAAAAATGTCAATGTGATGCTGGGGAAGGTGTGGGGGTTAACTTTCTAAATCCATTCTGCGATCATGTAATTTTATTGGAGCGTTAAATTCTGGGAAGATCCCGTTTGAAGTAAAAAGGATCGTGCCGCCAAAGGCATATTGACCAGGGATTGAAGGTTCAGCATAGGTATAAAGAGTGCCGTAAACATTCTTAGTTTTAATAACAACCTCTTCCCTTCCGACATCAGCCCGGCCATTAAAAAGGTTGATTACGCAATCATAATCGGTTGATCGATAAATCTGAATATCTCTCATTTTCAATCCCTTTCTCCCTCGCGGGTGGTTAAGGTTAAATAACTGGGCGAACGTAACTTTTATCTCTGGCACAAGTAAAAAACTGGTCAGGTCCGCATTTGGAATTAAACTGAATCCGGTACGATTTTTTGTGGATACTCAAGACGGTCCCTTCACCAAAAATGGTATCAATAACTTTGCTTCCCTTGCTAATGAGTTGGTCAAGTGCTTCTCTTTTAGCTTGTCTTTCTTTCTCTGCATCCCCAGCTACCCGAACATTGAGTAAGTTTTTCGCTTTCCATCTGAATCCTTTTGCAACCTGGAGGCTTTCAAACGCTCTATCATTGGCCTTTATCATCTGCGCTCTGAACGGGATATGGCCGGGTTGGGTGATGAAAGCCCAGTCATGCCGGACTTCTGAATGACTGTTTAACTGAGCGTTGGCCTCCCGTTCTCTTTTCCCTGCCCATTCTTCATATTTCTTCGCTTTGCGTTCGGCCTTCGCAAGTCGGAAAGTCCTGATTTCTTCTGTGTCTTTAGGTTCGCATCCAACACAAAAGATGCCCATGCTTTTCTCATACATGGCAGGTTGACCAACTTCTAAGAACTGCCCGCATTTCTTGCATTCTCCTTGATATTTAACGATTAATTGGTTCATCGTATCCTCCTTTCCTCACGTCTGTTTTCGTCGCGCCCCATGCGGGCGCGTGGATTGAAACTGATTTCTTTTTCATTCGCTCTCCAATCCTGATTTAAGGAAACCTCCCTCGGTCAATTCCTTATCCGTCCAGTCTACCCTAAGAGCCTCCAACATTGTCGGGATTGTTTCAGACGCATATTTATTTTCGAGAGTCTGGAGTTCTGCCCTAAGTTCCTCCATCCGTTCAATTTCTGCCTGTGCGGTCCAAATGATATCTGGGATTGCTACTGCTTGGGGAAGGCTTTTGTATAAGGTCACTAAATTCATTTGTCTTACCTCCTTCGTCTCGGAATGTTATTTGGTATCAATTCTCACTCTTCAATTCATTTTTCACCCAAACATATGTTTCAGGCCACGATTCCATTTCCGGCATATTTAGGATTTCATCGATGGCCATACCATCCCGAATTGCCTCTGCAATGGTCTCATGATCCGTCCAGGGTTTCCGTTCATCCTCACCCCACTCCTCATCCGTTTGGCACCCTGACATTAATTCCTCTGCAATTTGGTTTCTCGTTTTCATTATTTCCTCCTCTTTCAGCAGAACGCCCTCCGAATGGCGTCTGCGGTCTTGGGGTCAATTCTTCTGGGCGATCTGTTGCGATTTCTTCCGGCGTTGTGCTTCGCCGGGTGCTCATGGAGCAACTTAGATTCCCATTTGTAATCCATAATTTCCTCCTTTTGGCGTTTGATTTTTTAAAGCAAACAATCTGCAAGAGCATCTTGATCTTTGCAAATCGTCCCGTCCCAATTTTCATAGACCGGCGAGAGGCCTCGTTTCCCAGCCCAGATGGTCAGGCGGTTATGTTTGACCGAGTACACATAATGCTTGCGATTAATGGTCTCTCCCGCATCATCAAAGGACTCATCCTCAACAACGATTTTGGAGTAATTGTTACCCGTCATGCGCTCAGCTTCAGCCAATATTTTTATGCACCGATTGAGGGTGATGGGTTCGGACATATCAACAGTCAGATTGGTATGGGAGCCATCGGGGTTGATCTTGTAGACGATATACCCACTTTCACAATCCCGTGGTCCCTTGGCAGCGGTGTCCAATTTTGGGTTGCTATCCATCTGCTTATGATGCTTACTCCATCCCATTACGCTAATAAATCGTTTCATTTTCTACTCCTTTCCCCTTTCTACCCGGTGTTATGTCGGGGTGGGCTGAGTTTAAGTTATAATTCTATTTTAATTATTTCTACGTCTTTATTATCTCTTTCGTAAATGTAGTGGCTATCGTGCATGCCGCAATATGGGCAAGTCATCAAGGGATATGTTACCCTTGTCACTCCCTTGTAATACTCGCTTGCTTCCCCGTTCAATGGTGCAGTAAATGACCTTTGACATCTGTTGCAATTCAACGTGTTAGTGTGGGCTTTAATTTTCATTTTCTATTCCTTTCAGCAAAATGCTCGGCGAATTGCTGCCGCCGTCTCATCAATCAATACTCCCGTTGGCTCCTCATAACATTCCGCCAACGTGCGGTATGGGCAAGTTGGACAACCGCACTCATCCATCTTACCTTCAAATCTAAATATTTCCTCCTCCCACCTGCAAGCCATTTTCTTTCTTCTTTCCGGGTGTCATGCCCACATCCGTCGGATTGCTTCCGCTGTTTCGGGATCAATTCTCCTGGGCGATCTGTTGCGATTTCGCCCGCCATCAGCCAGCCGATCATAGGAGAGATGGAGCAGTTTTTCTATTCCTGTCTCTCGATCCTCCCTCTCATACTCTTTTTTGATCTGATTAGTTTTCATCTTTTACCAAACCATTTCCACTTCCGGAAGTCCAGAAGTATTAGAGTTGACTCCGGGGTTAACAGTTACCATCGTAAGGCGGATGGAACCTACTTTAGTTATTTGCATTCCCATGGAACCGACGGTAACTTGATAACCCAATTTTCTAAGTTGTATTGCCCTTCTACGAGCATCTCCAGAAGCAGATTCGTAAGATTCCTGACACCATCTACCTTGATTTACTTGTCCCAAGCATTTCATCTTCTTTTCTCCTTTCTGATTTTTGGTTTTCTCTTCCATCTTCTTATCTCCTTTATATCTTATATATTGCAAGATATATACCAATGCAAGCAAAAAGATAGAAAAAAAATAGCTAATAATATCAATAGGATAGTCATGTTTAGATTGTGAAGTATTGTTACAAGCTGGTGAAAGTGTGAAAAAAGGTAAAACTGGTGACGTTTTTTGGATTAAAAAAGATAAGTAAAATCAATAAGATATGAGTGAATTGACAAAATTTGTTATGGGTAAGATGATCAAAAAATAGGTTGATTCTTATAAGTAGGCAATATTATTTAGATTTTACAATTAATTTTTTCCAAGGAGTAGATGATTTTTGATTCTCATCAATTCCACCACAGTAATGATCCACACCACCATATTTTGTGAGGACTCGTATCAACAGATTTTGATTCACACACTTCACCCTCCCGCCCTGATCCTGAATCGCTTTTTTTCTCGATAATTCTTCTTCAATGGCTGAAAATTCTTCTCCTGCACGGGTTGAAATCATACAAAGCACCCTATTTGCAGGAGAGAACACTCTCGACCTTTCGGTCAATATCATCTCCCATTCTCTATTTTCTGTTCGATCCCTTTTCCCTTTGCCGTGAAATATGTTAATCCATTTTTGTTGATATGGTCTATCCCAATGGATTCCATCAAATTCCATCGGGGTGTGTGGATTAGGCAGAAACACTGAAGGAGAAGGTTTGACTACAAAATCTTGAATCCCTGGAATTTTATCAATCTTTTTAAACAAGATATGGAAGGCCATCCAGTCTTCTTCCGTTTCTCCTGGAAGGTCCAGGATAAAATAGAGAAAGATTCCTTTCCTCTTTTCTTTTATAGCCCTATCTATGGCCTCAATAATTTGTTCATCCTCATAAGGCTTCCCGATTGATTTTCTAAGCCTCTCCGATAAACCCTCTATGCCTACTCTTGGAACAGCATCCGATTTTTTAGAGATTCGATCAAGGCGAACATCGCTATCCTCACGGTGCTTACCTAATCGGTGACACATATCTGTGATTTCATCATTTCGAGAATGCAAGGTCGGTTCGGGAGAAAAGCAGGAAACACGCGGAGATTTTGTTTTCTTTAATTGCTCATATACTTCATCAAATGGCACTTCTCGGTATGGTTTCAAATGAGAAACCGCACAGAAGTGGCATCTAAATTTACAGCCCCTTGCAATCTCAATTCGAGCAATTCCTTTTTGGTTTTCTAAAAGAAACCCTCTAAGCGGGTCCACATTTAGCCACTCCAGGGGAGGAGATTCTTTACCCTCAATAATTTTGGGAAGGATCTCCTCACCGTCACCACAAACTACATAATCAGCATAGGCCTGAAATGGGACAGGATTAAAAGTGTTAAAACCACCTACTATGATTTTTGGTCTTTCAGTATCTCCTTTCCTAATTCCTGCTTTTCTCAGAAAATCTGCCAATAAATATATATGTTCCCACCAAAAGCAAGAGAAGAGAAGCCAGTCAACATATTTTGCGGTTTTGGAAGTAACCCTGAAAAGGTTTTCTTTAGGAAGGCTGTTTAGGCATAAGGCCATACCGTAGGAAAAGTCATCCCGGCCAAAAGAAAGATAGCCGATTTCCTCATTCTTCAATCTTCACCTGACATTCATAGGATTTTTTCATTTTTTCAAAGACATTCAAAATCTCTTCACGCTTCCCAAGCCACATCCCTGGATGAAACGAAATGCGAGCAATGATATTAGGATCTTTTTCAGGAACCATCCCACCACCATTCCCGCCTTGCTCTTTCTCTTCAAAGAACTCTTTCTCAAATTTTTCAAAGTCTATCTCCGGCAACTCCACATCAAACTTGATATCATTCAATTCCAATCCTTCCGAGTTCATGAATTCATAAAGCCCCTCGCCGGTCACATTGGCATAAATGGCCGAATAGATTAGCACCAATTTGGAAGCCTCCTTACGGTTACGGCACGCTATAAAATTGGCGGGCAGTTCTTCGGGTACGGTATAACCTTCTTTCTCCAGTTCCATCATTACCTTGATCCGGTGGTATCCATCAAGGCAGTAAAGCTTCCCGTTGTTTGCCCAGACATTCAAGGTCTGAACGAAGGAGTTGTCTATGAGCGATGTCTTTAGTCGCCCGTAGGATTCCTTGGACATCTCCTTCAGGTCCTTGGTTTGGAGTATCTCCAGGGCCTTCCATTTCACGGGCTCGGTCTTTACGATCTTCGATTCAATGGAGCGATTGTCTTTCATATGAGGTTGAACTCCACAAAAGACATGGTTCGACCTTCATTGGTTCGCATTGCTACACGACACCTCTGGCCGCTCTTCCCGAGGTTCCCCCGGTGGCTTTGATTATGTTCTGTTTCTGCAATCCAAACTTCAGAATATTCTGAGCTGCAAGGTGATCTCTGTCATGGACTACGCCGCACGTCTCACACGTCCACACACGGGCAGAGAGCGTCAAACGAGCATTCACCTTGCCACAAGTACACATCCGGCTTGAAGGCTCGAAACGGCCTATCTCCAGATAGTTCTTGCCACTGTCTGCAAGTTTGTACTGGAGCATCCGGTAGAAGTCCCCAAGCCCTAAATCAGAAATGCTTTGCGCCAGACAGTGATTTTTTACCATGCCCTTGATGTTCAGATCTTCGCACACAACAGTATCGAAGCGGTTGACTATCCCACTTGTCGTTTTGTGCAAAAAGTCCTTTCTCTGGTTCGCTACGTGTTCATGTTGCAGCGCAAGCTGAAGAACTACCTTGCGTCTGTTCGCGCTTCCCTTCACCTTCCTGCTTGCCCGGCGCTGCAAAACCTTCAGCCTACCGAGTGCCTGCTTTAAATGCTTCGGGTTTTCGGGCAGTTTTGCCCGATGCCCGGTATCAGTGATTTGCCAATAAATTATAAGGCGACAAATGCCGGGAGATATTTCAGAACCTGAGTCCAGACCTGCGGTGCATATTGGCTAATAATGGCCTGTATTAGCGGCTCAATAAGTTTTCCCACCAAAACCACAATCCTTCCCGCATCCGGTTCTGTCATCTTGCCCTGATCCCTACCGTAAATTTTGGCGAATCCGTCCAGGGCAGCCATAGCGGTCGCAAAGGAGACAGGCAATTTCTCGTTTAATGCACTTCCCAAACCTTCCCTGATGGCTGCACTATTCATCTCCCAATGCTTCATCACCTGCTTGGCCGAAGAGACTGTATTCTTAGCATTCTGGTCATCAAAATTTATAATTTCTTTTTGGAAAGCCGCACAACTTATGAGAGATAATGACAAAATAACTGCAAGAAAAACCAACATAAATTTTCTTTTCATGTATCCTCCTTCTAAGCAAAATTATGATAGGTTAGTTGTTCATCCTCGATGGTGTATCCCCCTCTATGCTGGCCTATCCAGCAATCATCATTGTGAGAAAATCCGACTTCCTCTCCAAAATGAGTATGTCCCCAGACCATATGAATTCTGCGATCATTTGCCCATCCATTGTACATCTGTCGAACCTCCTGATGCTTCCCTGGATTAACATCCGACCTTGCCGAAGTGGGATCATGAAGTCCAAAAACCCTTTGCCCTATACCCGCCCAAATGTATCGAACAAATGCCCTTCCTATCCATCCAGCCTGATCGCAGGCCCAATCCCCTCGATGACCGTGAGTAAGGAAGAGAATCTTTCTGGAAGGGAGTAAGAGTTTGAGAGCATCAGGATAGGGTAGAGATCCATCATGATTGCCCACCAATTGAATAACTCTTCTCTGCACTCTAAATTGTTCTATCAATTGGCACACCAAAGGATGAGCCCTTACAATCTCAGATGAGTCACCATTTTCCCAAAGATCAAGGTAATCTCCAAGAAGGATAAGAGTGAATCCTTGTCCAAGGAAACCCCCGACAACCGTAATAAAATCCTTATCATTCCCCCTAAAATCATCTGCCTCATCCCCAATTCCTAAATGAAGATCGGAAATGACAAGTGCCTTGAAGCCTGGAGGACAATTGAACTCAGCACAGTCTTGATACAGAGAATCAAGGGTTTTTTGGATTCGTTCAATGCTCATGGCTTTGTCCCTATGGGTGGCGGACTCTGTTTGATATAACTAAAAAAATTAACTGCAAATGGCCCTATAGCAATTACGAACAACTGCCATCCGTGTGGCGGAGTCGGTAGTGCAATAAGAACCAGAAGAATAGTTACTATTGCACTCGCACATGCTGAAGCCAATCCTTTTAACCATTCTCCCCAATTTAAGTTCATTCTACTTCACCTCCTTTTAGTAAATCGAAGTGCTTATCAGAATACGACCGTTATCAATAAAGTTGAGCTCAAGTACATTGTCACCAGCGGGTATACATCCATCCGGTACTGCTGGCGTAAAATACGATGGGATAAAAGGTAACTCTAAAATTCCATAATAAATGCTTCCGGTAATTTCACTTCTTCCCAGATACAGATATCCTGAAACGGGTGCGAACCTATATATGAAACTGGTACTGGGATCGACCGAAGTTATATATACTGATCCATAGGATTTGCTTTGTGGAACTCTGATTATATACGTCCTCTTTTGGCCTGTTACACCTTGAGTCATGTAATTTGTCAAACCCCAAGATAAAACCTGCGCATCCGGAGGAATGGGTATCGGTATTGGCGTAGGTGTTGGTATCGGTACAGGAGTCGGTATCGGGATCGGCACAGGGACTGGTGTTAACGGTTGAGTGGTAATAGTCACGATCCCCTGGGTATACTCCTTATTGTCAATTATCAGTTTTACCTGAGAAAATGCCATGATGGGAATCAACAAAATCAACATCAACACGGTAATCTTTTTCATGATATTCTCCTTTTAGCCTTCGAAATGGAAAGGATCAACAGGCGACTTCCATCTTCCTCCCCAAGTTCCTCCTCTTTTTTCCCATTCGGTGCCAAGGATCACATAAGAATCTTTGGGATTTTTTAGATCAAAGCCCCATCTAATCTCATCCTTGCTAACAATGAAATCTCTGTCAGTATCCACGATAACCATATAGTCCTTGGCTTGCCACGTTTGATGCTTTCCAAACTTTACTCCCGATCTCCCTGCATTGAATTCTATCAACTGATTTTCGGGTGAGCGCCAAAATGTAAAGCAGGCAATATAGATACCCGCCTCTTCATAAGCCCAGACTTCAAATTTTGCCGATTCAATGAAAAACTGGAGACGTGTCATTTTTACAATCCCGCCTTCCGGAGAAACCTCAGCGCCAGTTCGATTCTTTTGTGCAGGGAGGAGAACTCTTTTAATGCCTCCCCTATCGTAATGTGCCTTTTGACGAGTCTCCGGAAAACCCCTTCCATGCAGGAGGATGCCTGCCTGATCTGTTCCACGCATTCCCTTACCAATCGCAGCCTCCATATCAAAAAAAATATGGAGAAGCGGGCCTTGATCACTCTGAGTGTCCTTTCAAGCATTCCCATTTTTATTTTTGTTGTTCTTCTTTGCCACAATAATCTTTGTGAGAGTCAACACCAAAAAAATCCCTGCTCCGCTTCCTCCTCCGTAAATTCCAGCGTTCTTAGCAGCCTGGACTTTGATGTCCGTGATATTGTCGGAGATACCGTCTATTTTGTCTCTGATCACCTTTATCTGTAAAAAAATATCCTGGTCTCTCTCTTGCCCGGCCTTGAAACCTTCCTCAATCTTGCCCTGCCATTTTCCAAGTTCGTATTCATCGACTTTGGCATAGACTTTGTGGTTGGAAAGATAATAAAAATTGGTGAAAAATCCCACGAGAAGGGTAACCAAGCAAGACATGGCCAAAATCTTGTGACAGTGTAGTAGGTTCATTTTTTCGACCTCCTATATCTTCCACCCCTTGATGGTCAAAGCGATGGAGGTGAAAGTTGTGTTCGTCCCGTAATATTGAATATATCCGGACGCATCGCAGGCGACCTCCATGTCAGCGGAGATGTTGACCCCAGAAACCTGCGTCACGATTTCGGCTACATTGATGGCGTTCGCATTCCCCTTCTCTCTCAACCTGAACACGGATCCCGCAGCATCGTCCTGGACCGTCGCCTTGAATTTTATGAACCTCGCCTTTCCGGCCGGCACGACGGATGAGCAATTCAGATCCCTCCATGTCTCATCGGTAGTGAAGGATGTAAAGTCGACCGCCGCCGGATCGCCCCTGTCGACTTCGTAAGGAAGACCGGGAAGGATCAGAACTAGCATCTTCGTCGCCGTGATGGCGTATCCTATGATCTGAACATTGGCCAAAGGCTTGGTCTGAGTCAACGCCCCAGCGCTCGACGGGTCAAGATAGATCGGTCCCCCGATAGTTCCCCACGCCCATCCCGCATTCGTAATTTCTCCCATCCGGTGAATCCTGATCGTCCCGCTCCCGCCTTCTACCGCGATGCCATGGCACGGCTGCTTGGTTCCGTCTGCTTGGGCCTTCCACCATTTGCTATCGGAAGCTTTCAGGTACAATGCTTGGTAGGCGGTCACCGTCTCTCCGAGGATGCCAAGAATTCTCGTCGGCACCTGGTCATTAACGATCTGCATGTCCTGGGCAAGAACAGAATCCCAGCCCTGAGTCGAGTATTCTATGTCGTGGAGATCATACTTATCGTTTGAGATTGTCATTTTTCACCTCTCTTATGCGTTCTTTTCACAATATACCCAGACCAGAGGGGACTTATATATAATCCCGCCCTCCAAGCGGTAGTTCGACAAGTTAAAACCCACCTCACTTGCCAGAGACCCGTTGTCCGCAATGTTCATTGCCTGCGTGTATGTCCACGTAACAGCATCAATCGCACTTTGCGTCCTCTTCTTGGAAAATCCTGCCCAGACTTCAACCTCGAACAGTCCCTCATAATCATCATCCGCAAGAGCAATTCCGGGCATCCCGATCCCAGCCCCCTTGCCTCGGTATCTTGGATCCCATGTCAGGATAATGTCCGTGTCGTATCTCGCCGCAAACTGGCTTCCGTTCGCCATGAAATTGGACGGCGTGTAAGGAGCCAGAGCCCATCCATGAACTAACAGCGAAAGCTCGGTAGATTCTAAAATATCTCCCGACTTCCTTGCGTTGAAGGGGACAAATTTGAATTTCCTTACCACGTTGGCGATAAGCTCTGAATTTGCGATCGTCAGCATGGACGAAAGGAAAAAATAAAACTCCGTCCCCTCTGTATGAAGAACTCTCACCGTTCCATATCTTCCCCGAATCACGCCTCCGAGCTTGTACTGCTGACCGGTCAGCGGCGTGATGGAATGAAAGGAAATGATCTCTGTCCCCAGCAGAGCGATGTTCTTCTGCCCGCTGAAAACTTCCGACCATGTGACAGATTCGATGTCGTCTGCATCCTTGACAAATTCAACGATAAAGCCGACATCCTCATCGATCGGATTGGTGTCTTCAGGATATGACCCGACGAGCGTTCCGTAAGGAACGATGTTAGAAACTCGATTGAGAAACAGATAGGATGCCCCTCCATCGATACTCATATAGACATCAAAACCCAAATCCTGATCGCCTTTCCGACAGGCCGCCGGAAGAATGGATATATTTTGTGACAGGACGTAGGGAGCCTCTCTGACGGACTGGTGGTCGAAGGGATAAGCGGTGTAATCTACCCCCGGAGGCCTCAAGTCTCTAATCTTGGAGAACTCCGAAAAAGCGTATATCTTTGAATACATGTCCTCCATGCAATGCAGGACGATGGCCTCCGATTCGAGGCTCTCTTCTTCTATCTGGAGAATGCGGCACACCATCCCCGTGATCCCGTAGGGCGTATAATAAGCTTTGAAGCAGTCTCCAACCCGAAGGTTGAAAAGGTGCCGGTTGACCTTGATGTCGACCATCATGAAGGGGAACGACTGCTTCTGCAGTTCCTTCCTTCCCGCCCAGACCGCATTCTGGTTCGCCGTGAACATCCCGAACTGAATCGTCTTGCTCACGAGCCGACCCTGAACGTCTCGATTTCCAATATCGGTTGCTACGGGATCAGCAGTGGATTGCAGAATGTCTATCGCCATAGGCTACCACCCGCTCCTTTTAGCCATGCCGTACCTCGTCCTGAGCAGATCATACCAGTCCGCCCACTCCTTGATCTTGGGCCGCATGTGGTTATATATGATCAAATCGGCATAAGACCCTTTTGCGCTGTCATAACCATCAAAGCCATCCGAGTCGTGAGCCCCAGCGACGATGTATTTTAAGTCAGTCACCGGGAGGACAAAGGTGTTTTGAAACGCATGCAAGACTCCGTCATCCGTCACGACACACAGATACTGCGCCAAAGGATAATCCGAACCCGCTCCATTCCCCGACGCGCAGAAATAAAACACCCATCTTTGATCCAGCAAATAGCTAAGATACACATTTTCCCAATAAACATTATTATAATAAATACATGAACGATATTCCTTCCCCGAATATCCCATACCGAGAAAGAAAGGGTTAAAGCCAGTGTAAAAAGTAGTCCGACAAACATTGAAAAGATTACAATGATAACTTCCTATGTAATACCCAGGCCATGTTGCACGGTAGAAAATTCCCCAGCCAGGCATATTGTTGTCTTGGCCATGGAAGCTCATTGCTGCACCCAACTCCCCAAAGGCACAGTCACAATCCCCACCACTACTTGAGGCAAATCCTTCGAGCGTTTTCCAAAAACCAAGGTAGGGATTTAAAACATCTAAATCGGGGAATACACCTCCGCCCAAGCACCCGTTCTTTGCGCTGTTGCGGGCAATATCTCCTATCCCTTCATCAAACTTGTACCACGCAAGGAGATATGCATCCAAAATTATTCTGTCAGAAATCTGAGAATATTGGATTATCACTTCATTAATCGTCTCGATCCAAGACGGCCTTCTCAAGGTGGGTTCCTCCAGCATGTGCGACTCATCTACGGTTGGCAAATCGCCGAGCGTATAGTCTCCCCTGATCAATTTAAGATGAAACTTTCCATCGTTTCCATATTGAAGAATGGAGTCGATATGGGTATTGATCGTCTCGATGTAGGTCAATGCCGCCTGTTGATTGTCGAGAAGAAGACTAACTCCTAATCCATCCAGATGCAGTTGATTGGCGACGGCGATGAAATCCGCATCGTAAAGCCATACCGTGGGAAGGCCCGCAAGCTGGCTTAAAATGTAATAAATCGCATGGGCAGGATTGTAGTCGTATACCTGGATAACGTTCTTCGTAGAGAATCCCAGTACAGGAGACTTCCGGACGACAAAGACCATGGTGGGCATTCGGTTATAAGTGTTCATGAAGCAATTATCGAAAAAAGCATAGCACAATCCCCTCAGCGGAGAGTTCAAAGTCGCATCCGACAAAAGCTCGCCTATCGTCGAATTCACCGCATGGTCATCTGTTCCAAAATAAAGGATCATACTGCCCATGCCCGGTATAGCGATGGTTTCTTGGCCACCGGAGATGGGCCGGACGACTTCTCCCTCCCAGATCACCTTGTCGTCCTTGAAAATCGTATAGATAGTGTCGATGGGGCCAAGGCAGATTCCGAGAACCCAGGAGGCGTAATATTTGTACCCTACGAGCTGCTGCTGCGAACCGCTAATGCTTCCGCCAGATATCTCCACGTATTGGGGTTTAGCCTTCTGTTTTCCATAGGTCACAAGAAATCCGGTTATCTTGACCGTTCCCAGGGCATCTGCGATCGGCATCCCCACCGTGTTAGGTGTGAACTGAAAGGGTTGAGCCGGAACGCCAACGGACCGAATGTCAGGGGCCGTAGGGCTGATGATGTTTCCCACCGTATAGCCGATAGCCGCACCGTATAGCGCACCCATGACGGCAGTAAGACCGGCATATGGCCCGAGGACGAACCCGATGGCTAAACCTAGTATTCCACCCCCCCATTGCCCCGCAGTGCTCATCTCAGAATCCTATAGGCGAACTTCATCCGATTTAAAAAATAACGATCCTTGACATTCATTCTGCACACCCCTATGTTTTCCAGGGCCTGGTAGACATACCCGTCGAAAAAGAATCCGGCGTGAGAAGCCGCCTTTCCGAAATAGCTCACGATGATGTCGCCGTTCAGCAGCTCGCCCAGGCTGATCTTTTTCAGCAGCTCACCCAAGTCGATCTTTTCAACCTTGAGTTCTCTCTTCAGGCCTTCCGACACCAATTCCCTCGTGTTGTGAAGATGCCAGTCTCTTGGATAATCGGGAATCAAGTCCTTCCGCCATTTCAAAAGCCCAAGTTCCTCCGACACCCTTAAAACGAAATGAATACAGTCCGTACCAAGATGCTTCACACCGCAGCGGTGTCTCCAAGGAGTTGGAGGATCAAGCCATTCATCAAGAATGATCTTCAATCTTTTTTGGTTCTCCAAATCATCGAAATAATATTCTGTCATGGCAGCACGATTGCCGGGTTCTCCTTCGGTATGAAGGGGAACCCAAGAAAATGCTCGATGTTGTTCGTCAAAAACTTGTCCCTGCACGTCTCCGCTCTTCTGTCGCAGCCAGGATAAGCATCGACCGAATCGTCATCTTCCAGGTCCGTCATCATGTAAGCCATCGTAATGGTGTCTCCTGCATGAGCAATGATAGTTCTCTTTTCTGTTCCGGGAGACTTCGGAGGAAGTCGCTCGTATTCGACCGATCCGCCGATAAAGTATCCATTGGGGAATGTCGCAAAATCAGCAGCGGTAAGCTGCGTCAGGGTCGTATCTAGGGTCACTATTGTCGTGACCTTATAGGTAGGAGACTTCACCAGTTTACATCCATCGTCAAAAAGCCTATGGTTGCAGTTGATCTGATACCGAAAGACTGGGACAGGCATGTTCAAAAACTTCTCGAAGCCAACGCACTGGATCTCAGCCGCTACACCCTTGAACGAAACGCTTTTTATCTGTCCAAGGAACACCACGCTTGGTTCGAGAGGAACTTGGTCCCGGTGTAGCCTCATAATCGACACCCAGATTATCTCGATGGGGTTGATGGCGATGTATTTCAGGACTGGATTCTCCACATATCCCGCTTGGATAGCGCACTCCGTCGCCTCTAATTGGCTATTATATTTCACCATGCTTCTTTGCAGCGTGGCCGGAATATAAGGTTTTCTGTCCTCCATAGGTCCGTCTGACGGATAAGTCAACTCCGCATCTCCACTCGTATAGTACCAATGCTCTCCCCCCTCCGTCCAAATGTGGTACAGTTCAACCGGCTTGATCTTGCCCGCCGTTTCCGCATCGATATAATCCTGGGTTATGGTCATGACGGCCTTTCCCCCAGGAGAGTCCGAAACGAAAGGCTCATCCTTGCCACCTCCGGCGTCAAGTATTCGACCTCGATTTCATCTTGGCCGAAGCGACAAAAAAGAAGAAAGCATACCAAAAGCCGTTTTATGGAAGATTTCGGACAATCTCTCCCAACAACGTCGTCGAGATTTATTCGGGTATCGGAGGGAGCGGCGACGATGTCGTTCCACACATATGTATCGTCGGGCCAAATTGTGATTATCGACTTCCCCATCTCGTTTCCAAACCAATACAACGGGTAATTGATCGAGTCTATGTGGAGATGATCATCAGAGGCGAGAAAGCCCTCCGTCAGATGTATGTCCTCCTGCCAGGAAGGAAGCCAGAATCCATCCAGACGGCCCATTCTGGAATCGAAGAAATCGATGTGCTTTTGTATCTCCGATTTTTTGTAAGCGAGGTACTCATATTTTAAAGGAAACATCGTCTCGGTATAATGCGACAGCGGAGTCGTCTTTCCCAAAAAACCGAGCAAGTTATAAGGGTGATCGAATCCATCGTCGATGCCCACCCAATTCGGCTTTATGTTGAAGATGGGCACGCCCTTATATGCATCGAAGCCAGCCGCAGTCCCTATCTTTCTCGTGATTGTGCCGTCGAATTCCTCCGACGCCTCTATGTCGATTTGCCCGATTGCGGAATTGAGCATCTTCAGGGTCTGAGTCGGTGCGATTCTTGTTTGCAGGAGAGGATACACGGAAGTTCCTGTGGGCCACGTGTGGCTGAGATCATTATGCAACGTTATGCGGGTCTCCGTAAGATCGTCTATTTTCCACGTCTCCATAAGGCTTCGAGAGCCGACCATTGCCATTCCGCCAATCTCAAAGTTCCGATACAAAGTCGATCCGACATCAAGAATCTTTTGTCCGGAGGCTGCTACAACAACCAACTCTGTTTCGTCTTGCCAGAATGGAATTCCCCAAACTCCATAAAGATTCTTGTAAAGATTCCCCTTGAATAAGGAGCTCTCTTGTGCATTCAAGGTAAGCATCGAAAAAAGGAGCGACCGACGAGGCCACGTAAAAAGGGAACTCCTCTGCTCACCCCCCCGAAGATTGCCTCCGATAGTGGTTCTCCATCCCCTCTTGTATTTCACCGATTCCGCCCAATTGGGAATCATGAGGGATTCTTCTGACATTTCAAACGCTCCTTATTGAAGAATCTTTTTGACCACCATCGCCCTTGAACTTAAAACGTTTAATATCGCATTCTGACCTCCGGCGGAAGCCAGATACCGATCCAGTTCCCTCGGATCGACCACGTTGATGATACTCAAAGCGGTTCTTTGATCGATGGACGGCGAAATATTCGAGACTAAACCCCCGGAGGCAAAAGCCAAAGAAGGCTGCGATCTTGATGACAACCCGATCAGTTTCGATATGTCCAAGAGACCTTCGTTGATCATCGACATGAATCCCGGGCCATATTTCCTTACGGCAGATTCTTGTATCACGTATTCTCCAGCAGTGGCTCGGATGGGTACGACATCCTTACCAGATGGGCCGGTTACGGCTCCTCCATGCTGTAATACACTGATGATGCCGGCCTCGCCTATGAAGCTTCCCACTGTAGTCGTTGTACCTCCACCACCTCCTACTAAACCAAGAAGCGCACTCAACCAGCTTCCACCTCCGCCTCCCCCTGCCGTCCCGTATCCCAGGGATTTGAGAATCTCCATCTTGAGAATGAGCATCCCTATGTCGACAAGCATGTTCATGACGTTCTTCGCCATGTCGTCGGCAAATTTCTTGAAGGCATCCTTCGCCGACATCGTCCCGCTGGTGAGATTATCGAAGAAGGACTTGATCGGATTGGTGACTGCGTTTAGAAAATCATTCACTGCATTCTTTCCCATCTGAAACGCCGTCGGCAGTTGCTCCCCAACCTCCTTTACCCCCTTCTCCCATCCCTGGATGAATGTACCCGTTCTCTCCTGTGACTGTAAAAACAAGTCATTTACCTTTCCCTGGGATTGGGCGATCTGAGTTAGAAAGTCGCTATATTTCTTTGGGTCGGTAATTTGGTCCACCAGGACGAGCCTCTCTTTTAGCTTAGCCTGGAGGTCTACCTCAAGACTGATCTGCTCGTTTATGGCCTCAACAGGCCCCATGGTCAACTCCTTGCGGGCCATGTCGATCATTATCTTTCTTCTGTCCTGCAATCCGTTGAAAATATCCAAATTAAGATCAGCCAGCTTTTGGATGTCGTTGTATCGATCCCTCTCTATCCCCAGAAGATCCTTTTCAAGCTTGGCGGTTTTCTCCACAATCTGGGCGTAGAGGTCGCCCTCCTTGGCTATGTCACCCCTGGCGTCAAGCTCCTGCTGAAGGTTCTGGATTTCCGTCGTCCCGATAGCAACAACAATATCCCTTCTCTTGGCGTAATAAAGCTCTACCGTTATCCGGTTGCGCTCGAAAAGGTCCTGCAACCTATCGAGATAGGACTGCTGGATCGATATCTCCTCTTTCGTTGAAGCCGCCGCAAGTGCAAGAGTGCGTTCCTTCTCTTTTGTGACCCGATCCAGATTGATCTTGTCGACCTCTGCATTATATTTCCCCTCGGCCACCAATTCCGCCTGCCTGATCTTCTCTTTGATGGCCGGTATCTCCCTTATCTTCTTGTCTGAGATCGCTGCCGCTACCTCGGCATTCTCCTGGGCCTTTAAGGATGCCAGGGTGTTTTTAAGCTCCATTTCGGCCTTGTCACGTTGGAACTTCTGGTCGATCTCAAAGGTATCTTTGGCGGCCAACATGGCTTCCTTTAGTGCTTGACTATGCTGGGCTTCGAGCCCGAGCATTTGGATCTGACCGGTGGCATCAACCCTGGCCTTTTCGGCATCGAGGCGGAGCTTCGTCAGAGCCTTTTGGAGCTTGTCCTGATCGCTAATCTGCCTATCAATCCCTGCCTTTCCTTCCTCGATAGCAAAGACAGCTTTGGTAGGGGTAGCACCTGTAGATGCCACTTTAGCCACAATCGGCGGAGCTTTTGATACCAAACCAAAGAATTCCCCGATTGTCGTAGTTATGCCCTTCATTGTGGACCAAGTGGATTCCAATATCATCTGCCATGAAACAACCAGTCCCACCTGCTTTTCCATCCCACTCAGAAATAGGGGTAAGGCGTCTACAACAAATGTCCCAATTAATTCTTTCCCCTCTTTATATGTCGAAGCCAATTTTTGCATTTTTTCGTAATTATTGGGGATGGTGACATCGCCGAGAAATTGCATCCTGGTCTGAGTTTGTCTTAGAATCTCCTGGACCATCGCCGATTGTTTGCCGAATTCAGTAATCATATCCACATCTATTTTCATCTTATCGGCATATCGCTCGAAGACCTTCTCCATCTCCATCGGGAAAGCCTGTTTTAGCAGACCTCTTGCCGCGAAGGTCAGGACGGCCCTTGTGATAAGCTCCATCGCTTCCTCAACGCCAATCCCCATGAGCCTCGCCCCGACCCTTGCCGACTCGAATAATCTGACGATATCGCCCGCAGGTATACCGGCGACAAGAAGTTTGTTGGCCACGAGCATAATATCCGTGCTGTCCTCATATACACCGGAGATCTGCTTGATGTCGGCAATCAGCTTTTTCCCATCGACCCCGATTGATTTAGTGACATATCCAAACGATTCTGCAATCGCCTCTGCTTTTGCACCAAGTTCCGCCCATTGAAATGCCTTCGATATCCCCGCATAAGCGGCATAGGCCGCTGCAGTGAGGGCGACCCACTCGGTCTTTAACATTCCGAGCGTCCCCTTCATCGATTCGACGTGGGTCTTGGTCTGGTCGGCGGTCTCCTTGGTGGCCTTCTGCACATCCGCAAGCTGCTTCTTGACCTCTCCAACTTCTCCTATGATCCTGATTATTAGCCTGGCTATTTCTTGATCAGCCATGTCACTTCCTCTTCTTCTTAGACCATTCCTTGAGCATCTTCATCTGCTCCTTCGACGAAGGTTCCACACCCGTTCCAGGTTCCCTTATCAAATAATCCACGTATTCCTTCCACATTCTTTTGTCTGCTCCAAAGGCCCTGTTCACGGCGACGGCAAGATCGAGCAATTCCCTCTTTCTCCGCCTCTCTGCGACCCTGACGAAAAGCTCAACCTGATCCATTGTGAGCCGGTCAAGTATGTCATCGGGTTCCCCGTATCCCCTGAAAACAAGCAGATCGACGGCCTCGCTTAGCGGGTCTCTTATGCCGCCAGGCTTCTCATCTCCCGTGCGAGGCCAGACAAGTTTTTTATTCGGCCCATATTTTGAAGGATGATGAGCAAGGCCACCTTCAGCGTCTTGTCAAACTCCCAATCCAAGACAGTGTCCAACTCGTCTCCTGTCGTCCTTACCACAAGCTCGGGGATGATGGGAAAAACGAGTCCGAGAAGATCAAGAATCTCATCTATTTTTTCGTCCGGCTTATCGAAAAGCTCTTTGAGGTAATCCTTCTTGATTCCCTTCTCCTTGAACTGGGTCTTCAATTCCCTGAACCAGGGTAGCAAGGCCGTGAACTGTCGGTACGTCCACGGCTTCAGTTTTACCCCTGAGACGGCAATCTCAGGGAACAGGACTTCCATCTCGTCCTTTTTGGATTCCTCTTCACCCATGCCACAACCTCCTATCTGTTATGACTCACCAAGCAGGGTATAGTCGAAGTACGGGGATTCAGGGTGATTTGCCGCATCGTTCAGACAGGTGAACTCGAATGCCATCGTACCCAGAGCGGTGTCGTCGATCAACCCCACGTCGCCAGTCGGTCTGAGTCTCACCTTCCACGCCTGGAAGTGGTACTTCGGCCCCTGATCATTGGTCGGCCAGAGTTCAAGTTGTCCTTCAACCACCGCGGCCGTCATCCCATGAATTGAATAGCTTCCGACTTCGCCGAAAAGTGCGATGCGAAGATTCTCCCTGTCGAACTCCTCAAGGGTAAACTTCCCGATGATCTTTTGGGAGACGGGGATGATGTCATCAAGCCTTTTTATGTTCTCCCGCGCCGTGTAGTGCTCGATCACCTCCTCGGTCGGGGTCAGGGCCATTGAGGGAACATTACCCAAATCCCTCAGTCCTGTCGGCAGTCCGTCGGCATCGAACCTGTCGAAGCTGACGATCCCCTTCCCGAGCCTCAGTAAACCCAAGTCGTGTGATTTTAGTTCTACCATTTTCTTGACCTCCTTTTTGATTTGGCCTACTTTGCCCAAAAGAAAAACCCGTCCCTCGCTCGTGCACGAGAAAACGGGCTTTTCAATAACTTTGGGCTTATCCCCAGTGACGTGGCCAACGTATGGGGATTTTTATTTAACTGCTAAATGATTCTTCTATATCCCCCTTCCCTTTCTAATAACTATATGGATTCCCGTAATTGTGCGCTATCATCACCGCATATGTGGAGACCGCCATCCCCGCTCTGAACTCGTCGTCGTAATAGAGAATGTCGTCCCCCGTGCACTCAATCTTAACGCAAGGCTTGGTTCCCATAAGCGCCAAAAGCTTTACTTCTATATCCGCCTGCAAAGCCTCACCCACCACGTCAACACTATCCATGCCCGTCCTCTCTATCGATGTCTCCACCTGAAGATCGAACTCAACAAATTGTACCCTATTGTCCCTCCTTTTCCGGGATGCGAAATAGGCGAACCTTATGAACGGAGCCTTGAAGTTATCTCTATCCGTGGGTACGGTCGGTCTCCGCTGCACGTCATGACTCGATTCAATCACGGTCTTCAGAGCCGTCTCTACCATGTCCATGAATGCAGTCTTTGCGGGTTTTGCCATCAATTACCCTCCTAAAATGTTCACGCCAATCCCCTGCAAGTCACCCATGACCTTGAGGCTAAAAGCGGCAACTATCTCCTCGGGATGGACTCTGGCTGGGATGGACACGCTTTCTTTCAATAGGAAAAGCGGGACTATTTTTGTCTTGAATTCCCCCGCTCTTTTGCCCTTGACGAATTTCTCCCTTCCAAAAATTATCAGATTCCCTTTTTTGCTCTTGGCCACGAATGTCTGACCCCACACCGAATCGCTCGGAGCCGGGGCCTTTGTGAGTCCGGCCTTCGTCTTGGCCGCTGGCAACGGGATTGTAAGAAATTTCTTATTTTTGGCCGTGATTACGGTCGAGCGATTTCCCCCCACATGGACTCTTGCATATCTCCCGGCTGGCGTTCCTCCCCCTCTTGCGATGTCTCCCCCGATTGACACCCCTGCCTGGACGGACTCATCCTTGACTTCCGATTTGATTGGAACTACCGAAGCCCTCAATGCCCCAGACCTGACGCTTATCGATGTACCGCCTGTCGGTCCGCTCATATGCTCCGTCCTGATGAACTTCTGAAGCCATATCGAATCAAGATCAAGGACCCTGATAAGCTTCTTGACAAGACCAGGGTAGACCTGATCGATTTTGCTCTCATAAATAATATCCGTCATGCTATCGATATCCTCTTGAATTTATCCAATACGGCTTGGACTTCCAGGAGAAACTGTTTGATATCTGCCATCTTCGATATCGAGCCATCTGGATAGGTGACGGTCGATAGCCCCAGATCCTTCCTCCGCCTGAACCTGTAGCTAATCTGCTTAAGAAGAGCCATTTTTAGGCTTCCATTGATCGTGTCAGAGTCATATCCCCCATCGTACTTCACCTTTATGACCAGCCTGCCCCTGAGAAACGCTCTGCATCCCTCAAAAAATGTGTCGTCCCAGTACCTGTCCATCCAGGCGATGCCACCCGATCCTATGTCTTTCGGATTTCCGATCCTGAGTATTCCCCTTTCGGTGTAGACCTGGTATTCGCTGGGGTCGATCAGGGTGGATGAATCGAAGGTTCTTGATAGATCCTCCCACACCGAGACGTTGCTGATATTCAGATGGGGAAGCATGAGATAGCTCTTCCCGCCATCAAAATAGGCAACCTCATCTGTGACACCTTCAATCTTGGCGTCCATATACCCCTCGGCCTCCGAGATCACACCATCGATATAATGTTGTAATTTTTTATCAGAAGAGGCGTCATCATCCGGCATATCCAACTCGTCCTTAGCATCTTCGAGCAAAATCAGGCTCATGGGTCCCTCCAAAGTTAAGAAAGAATCTGTCTAATGAATATCTTTAAGTCATCCTCTGCGATTTCCGTGTTGCTCAGATTCAAGCGTACCCTCAAACTGTAGTCCTCCCCAGCTGTTCCTCCTTTGACTTGAATCAAGATTTTCAATCCGCTCTTAGATGATGTTCCTATCATGTCAGTTTTCTCTGTGCCCTCGCTGTCAAAAATCTTAGTTTCGGCAGAAGATATACTTGCCCCTGTCGGGACGGCATCGGTGCAATCGATTTCAAGAATCCGGATCTCCGCCGGTTGCTTGAGCCAATTCTTAGGGTTCATCTTTATTCCTCGTCTATTTCTCGAATTTGAAAATGGGCCTGCTTTTAAATGAAAATTTGAGCGGCTTACCTTTGAACCTCAAAAAGATGGTGCCGGCCAAAATCGCCACGTAATTCTTTATCTCCCGGACTATTCCGGAGAACGATATGCTTCCATGAACGGACCTCTCCCCCACAAACTTGCGGATCACTTTACCGGATGAGAAGACCAAACCCGTCTCGATTCTCTTGTAGACCACTTTCCTGACAACAACTCCCCCGGCCCACGAAAGAGTCCCCACAACACTTCTTAAAATTACAACGACATTTTTAAGTGCTTGGATTATTCCGGAGAACAATATACTGCCGGAAAGGAACCGTCCACCCGCAAACTTCCGATAAATGGCCCCAGATGATAGCAATGTTCCAACGTCCATTCTCTTCCCTGAAAACTTTCTCAATAATGTGCCTGCCACCCAAGAAAGGGAACCCGCCTCAACCCTATTCCCTTGAAACTTGCGGATCAAAGAACCTGCTTCCAACGCAAGTATCCCGACGAGGCTACGAACCACACTCCATTTTCTTGTTACTGTCCCATAGGTCCACGATAGATTTCCAAGGATAATTCTTGCACCTAAAAACTTTCTTCCCACTGTTCCCTGTGCCCAAGATAAAGCTCCAGCCTCGGTTCTTTTACCTGAAAACTTTCGAGAGGCTGTCCCTCCCAACCACGATAAACTTCCCGTGAGCTTGCGAGGAGCATTGTAAATTCTTCTCACTGTTCCCTGTGCCCAAGATAAAGTACCAGCTTCCCTTCTTCCTCCGGCGACCTTCCTTACAACCGTTCCCGTAAGAGGCATCTCAATCTCCAAAGACAAACATTTTCTTTCCCCAGTGGGCACACTTCACACCGCCATGAACCCACACCTCGAAACCAGCATCACGTGCACGCTGGCAGTACCCCCAATCTTCAGAAAGATATTCCTGATTATAGATAAAAGGCATATAGAGTGCCCATGCCTTGTCTCCGCTAACATTCCGCTTGTAGTGCAGTTCGGGATATTTCTCAATCATCCCCTCGACAACTTTTCTTTTGACCATAAAACATCCAGTCGAGACATATATAGCTGGCGTCAAAAGTCCATGAACCAAAACATCGTTCCATGACGGACCATCCACAGGCAACCGGACTGCGGCAACGGGATTATCCTGCTTCAGCCGATATATCCCCGCCACGATGTCCTTATCAGCCTTCGCAAGCGTGGTCAACGTGTCGGGTGCAATTGACACATCGTCATCAATCGAGAAAAGATAGTCCGCCCCCTTCTGCATGAAGGAAACGAGGTCGTTGTTTCTGGCACGGTCAATCAGGCTGTCCCCCATCTGTGGAGGAAAAACTGTATCAAACCCATGTTTGGCAGCATCCCTCATGGCATCCTCTATCGAAAGAACGGTCGCCCACTCGGGATTCCGATTGCTGCAACAGGAGATGAAGATTTTCTTTTTTTCTTTCCCAAACATAAAACCTCACGTCTTATTAAAAGTGTTTCCTCCAATGTCCCTCATCACTTCCCACAGTTCAACAGCGTTGCGAACCAGTATGACATGGAGCCAATGAATCTTGTTTCCGGTTCCCTGCTTTATGTACTGCTTCATCGTTACCGATACTGCTGTAAATCCTGCCCAGAAGCACTCGAAAAAACTCTCCTCGCTGAATGCCCTGCAATGGGTCGGATCGCCCCACGCATCGGAAGAAAGATAGTAAGGAACGATGACATTCAGCACTCCCTTATATTTAATGATCCTTGCCAACTCCCTCTGCATCGCTCTGAGATCAGGCAAATGCTCAAGAATGTGAGAGGCCCATACCATGTCGAGAGAGGCCGATTTGAATGGAATTCCTTGCCGAATGTCAGCCATGACGTTGCACGGCTTCGTAATGTCAAGGTTCACCCAGTCACGATCATAACGATAGTCATTTCCGCATCCTAAATTTAGGCGCACTTTCTTTTCTCCGAATCTTCAAGTTGCCATAATCCCGCATGCAGTTCACGATGACAATTAGCGCAAAGAGGAATAGTTTTTGACAATTCTATTAGCCTTTCCTCCGTAACTTTTTCTCTTAAAAATTTGCTAATCATCATCTCTTTTTTAGAGGGTTCTCTATGATGATAATCAATGGCCCCATAATGCGTGTTATATCCGCATTTTGCGCATGTTAAAAAACCCTTATTATGCAAAATATCTAACCAAAGCTCCTGGTTTCTTCTTTTGCAAAATTGAGATGCCTGCTTTGCCTTTTCTTTATTGTCGATATAATACTTTTTACAATACAGATGACGTTTCTCTTTATTCTGTACATTCCATTTCTTGGTTCTTTCTTTAACTAAATCTTTGTGAGACAGATAATAAAGACGGTTCCATCGTTTAGTTTTTTCTGGATTTATGGAACCCAATTTTTTGCCTGCTGTCTATTTTCTTCTTTATGAGCAAGGTAATAGACACGTCGCTTTAATTGCTTTTCGGTCATAATGCTCCCGTTGTTATTTCCAGATAAACCATTCACAGAAATAGCAAATTCACTTTATGCCTCTGCGCTAACTGATAATTCATAAATGAACTGCACGGTATCCAGATTTATTACAACCGGCGCATTGGGCACAAGGTTCCTGTCCATCATGGTTCCACCTGTTGCAACATTGAACAGACCCTGCTCCTGAACGGTATAGCCTGCCGTAGCTGTGATGGTGGCTATGGACTGATAAACGCCAGCCCCATTGTTCTGCTGATTTCCCGCTACCCTCGTCTCCCTCGAATTATTGAGGGCAGTTCCAGCATTCGATTCGGCAGCCGAGTTGTCGCCCATGTCGTGGAACCTGAAGTTGGCGAAAGCCGTATTAGTAGTTATCAGGGAGGCAACCAGATAGTTGGCAAACGCCGTCGTCACCTTCTTGCAACTCACCAGCCCGTAGTCGTCGCAGTGCCAGATGTACCCCCGCTTCCTGAAGACCTTCACCCGCAGAAACCCTAACAACTCGAGGACTCCCGCCGGATGAGTGTGCCGGATGGCTTCGTAAATCTCCGCCTGCTCCACGCCCTCGGGAATGATGCCCCTTCTGACCAGCCGCCCTATTTTGTTGAACCGGACATTACGACTGAGCCTTTTTGTGATATCCTGAAACATTGTCGTTCCTCCTCTCCTGCCAGCTTCCTTCTGACAAGCTCCCTCTTTTGGATTTTGTTACTGAGCCTTCTACCTCGAATATCGAGGACATAATTCCCATCCCTGACCGCCTTTAAACGCCTGGGACAGGGATTCCATATTCTTAACAGCCCGATGAGGATCAGGTATAAGATTCTCCAAAATGTCTTTTTGGGTTCGTAAAGAGTCATAGATCGCTCCTGTAATTTTTCTTTTGGCAGATGCCAATCTTTTAACCGTTCCGCCCACCCATCCTACGGCTCCGGCAACTGCTCGCGGATAATTTGTGGGGGCTGTATAAGTAATAATCAATTTAGGGCACAACGAGGGATCTGTTGTATAATCTCTGCTATAAAAAAAAGCCATAGATCCGCTTCCATCCTCTGTTCCATCTTTAATTAAAAAGTGACCCACTTGGGCATGTACGGATTGAAAATGTTGAACCAAAGCCAATACATTCCAGGACATCCAACCATAAGAGGCCGGGACTGCAAGAGAGGCTCCATTGCCAGTCACATAATCTCCGCCAGCCGCTGCCCAGTTGTTTCCAGTTTTATAAATATCCCAAGTAGATTGCAATTCGACCCATCCAGTTTGTGTTAATTCATATGCCCAATAAGTTCTTCCAACGGGATTTGCACCTTTAGCGTAATAATATAAATCCAATTCTGCGGCTGATATTATTGCATCAGCGGGCAGTGATGAAAAATCAAATTTGATTATAGTTCTCGTCGTGTTATTCGAGACATATGGGCCAACAGCAATGTATGTTAAATTTCCATAATTTATTGTTGAGCCAAGTTGATATAAATAATTGTCTATAATAGATGGTTGAACTATTAATTCGCTCACTATCTAATTCTCCCTATAGGGAAGCCATGAAGCCAGGAATTTTCATTCCTGCATTCCTGGTTTCCTTATTGAATCTTGATCTGTGGCACATTATTCGCATCACGGAAAATAATGATGCTCTTTAGAATAAGCTCAAATGCTTCTATCCAATTTGTTGGCACCACAACTACTCCCCCTCCAAAGTATGATTTTAGGAATGTGTTGAATGGATCAATTACAGAGACCTGAACCCTTTGCCGAAGTGCTGGCACTGTTAAATCATCCTGAAGGGGAGGATCTTCGTTCATGGCTCCGCTATTAAACAAAACCTCCGGTTCGGCAACTTGCCAATCCCCCCTGATTAATTGAACCCAGAGTACTGTAACCATATCCGACACTTTTGAAACAATTATATTGTAGGTTATATCCTGCTGAACGAACGATTTAAGAAAAGTCTTTCCTGGTTGTAAGATCATTTTAATTCCTCCTTCTTATGATTAATCGGCATCTTTTTTGATGATAATATCGTAATGCTTACCACCCTGGTCAAAACCGATAATGAGATTTCGTCCTGTGTTCATAGGTTCTCCTTTCTACGACTTTGAATGATTAAAAAGCATTTCCCTCACTTTCGCCATCACGTCCCCCACGGTTATAGACCTCATGCACTCGTTGGACTTGCAGACCTGAAAGGCCGACGTGTCCTGGCACGGGACACACTTTTGCCCGGCCTGAATAATCCTTGATCCTTTCCCCCTTGGAGCATTCTTGGTAGGCAAAGTCGGCCCGAACATGGCGATCAGCGGCACTCTAAGAATGTCGGCGACGTGCATCAACCCCGTATCCGTCGTGACGAGAAGATCAAGCTGAGAGATTACTTTCGCTGTTTCCAGGATGCTCAGCTTCCCGGTGTAGTCCGCCGTCATCTGCACGTCCTTTGGAATTTCGTTCTCCCTTCCGAGGCCCACCGTCGATCCCCCAAAATACAGATTGAGCGATTCGGAGAGTCCCCGAAAGTGCGGCCACCCCTTCTTGTCCCAGTAGTGGGTCGATGTCCTGAAGTACCCGTTGCACAGCCCGATGATCGGCCTTGGGAGGTCAAGAATCGGTTTGTCAGCAAGAGGGAAAATTACCTGCGGAACCGGCCCCTCGTATCCCATGGCATACGCTATGTCCATGTAGTGGTCGGCCTCATGAATCATCGAAGACCTCCAAGATGGCTTGGGGGTAATCCTCTTCTTCATGTTGCTGAGGAAAACATAGAGCACATCGGATTGGACTCCATGCACGGAGAGATACCAAAGGTCGTATTTCTTCTCGTCTATCCTGTCTCTGGGCCAACTCAAGACCTTGTCGATAACCGGCCACGCCTTGCAAAGCTCTTCCACGGCTTCCCTCCGACTATCCGACCATTCATCGGTTAGGCAGATGTCTATCTGTTTATTCTCCGTCATGGATGCGACTGCTTGGAGTGCTGGCATCATCATGCAATAATTTCCACAACCGTTCGAAAAGTACGCCAAAGCAGAAGATTTCACTTGACTTTTCCTTTTTTAAATGGTACCATTCATTTATCCATTCTAAATCATAAAGGAGACCGAAATGCCTTCAAAAAAATGTATAATTTGTGGTGAACTTTTTTCTGTATTGCCTTATAGAACACAAACAGCAAAATACTGCTCTGTTTCTTGTGCACATTTGGGCATGAAAAAAAATAAAGAATTGAATTGTCTAATTTGTGGAAAATTGATAAAAAGAAATTCAAAACTTTTTTGTTCATGGGAATGCTATAAAACCTATAAGACTCTTCATCCTTTAGAAAGAAAATATCCCATGAAGAAAATTTGCATAATTTGTGGGAAGCTTTTTTCAATAGATCGGCCCACAGATAAAAAATACTGCTCAAAAGAATGCAAAAGAAAAGGATTAGCCGCAACTCATAAGAGAGGACCTGAAAGAAAAAACTGGCAAGGCAGATGGAAAGTAAAACGGGGATATATAGTGCTTGCCATCTCTGGATTATCTCCTGAAGATCGAGCAATTGCTGAAAAAATGAAAGATTCATGTTATAACCTTTCTGTTCTTGAGCATCGTCTCATCATGGCCAAACATCTTGGCCGCCCACTCAAAAGGGGAGAGATTGTGCACCATAAAAACGGGATTAAAGACGACAATCGTCTTGAAAATTTGGAACTCACCTCTCTTCATAAACATTCAAACACCATAGTTTTCGGAAATCATAAAATCCGCTGCCCTCAATGTGGATTTTCCGCAGAAGCAAATGAATTCTCTATTGAAAAATAGCCTATCGCCTTCGATGTTTCCTCTCTTTCAATTTACCCCCATATAAATCATGTCTGAGAATTTCGTTTGATTCTCAACTAAATATTTTGGGAATGTGCCATCGATGGAACCGTAATAAACGATTCTATTTTCGGATCTTCCTGAAATGTGGAAACCCTCGTTTACCATTCTCGTTATTCTTTCCCGACCCAGAAACTTAGAGGTATCCCATTTTCTGTCGGGTCTATGAAAGGCACGGGCCTTCTCGATGATCCTGTCAATCCCGCCTATCCAACTGAAATGCCATGAGGCGTTTTTCATCACCGTGGATCGTCTTTTCGCACCATTATTTTTCCCATCATAGATCACTCCGACTCTCAGGTCATGACAGGTCTTGTAATGGGACAGCAGATCCCCGTATCGACATGCGACCGGAGCAAGGGGGTAATCCCTAGCTGCAAGACCATTCAGATAGTAGTAATAGAGCCAGGCCTGCATCAGGACGGGCCTTTCCATTTCTTTCAGCATCGGTATCTTTGATGCCCTCGGTATCTCATCGGCATCCGAGACTATGATGATGTCGTCGTCCGTGGCCTTGTCTTTTATTGCATCGAGGATCATATTTCTCTGCTTGATCTCACACTCCTTCTCGGAGAGATGCGGATACGGCATCGTCAAGGAGATAATCTTATCAAGGAACGGTTCAAACAAGTCCCTGTTCTCAGCGAAGTAAAGGGGCTTCTTCGTCCCCCTTCGTGTCGCATCGGATTCAACGAGCACAAAATAGTCAACCACATCCGAAAGCTCATGCAGCCTGATATCAAGCAACCGAAGCTCATTGAAGAACGGGAACGTATCGAAGACTTTTGGCATATTTAATATTCTCCCCTGCCTTTTAAGTTTTCATTTGGAACTGCAATGCCTCGTCCACTTGCGGCGAGGTAGTTTACAGCTTCCTCCATGTCGAATTCTCCGACTGCCCAAGGTGCCTCATCAGGGGAATCACCATCACATCCTTTTTTTGCAGGAGACTGCAATTGGGGGAGGCTGAGCCCTTGTTGAACCGGGACTGGCTGAAGCACCCCGTGAACCACACGTCCATGTTGGAACCCTTTCCATTGTCGGGAAATCCAGTTTTTTGGCCGTCCGGATTGAATCTTGGAACGGGGCCTATCGATTTCCAGAACGACTTCTCGGCGATGGCGTTCTGGAATGCCTGGGAAGATTTGAGCATCACCGGATAGCCCTTCCATTTGATCTTTTCCCTTACCGGATGCTCTGGGGAGTCGCAGCCGGAAAAGAATCCGATGTTATGGGTCCCCTTCAAATCCTGGTATGCCTCGGTCAATATTTGAGCCCACAGGGGGTCTAAAATCTCAACATCGTCCTGGTGGTAGCAGAGATACGGGAACTCACCGTAAAAGGAATTGTAGGCTTCCACCTCGGCCCACAGCATATCAAATCCGTACCGGATTCCGTTTCTTCGCTTGCTTAGAGTCATATGGACAATATGCTCATCCTTCAGGCCCATCAGGTATTCAGGCGTCCCGTCGGTCGAGCAATCGTCTATGATGAAAAGCCTGTATGGAATTACAGTGGTCTTCTCAAAAAGGCTATCAAGGGTCTTTTTGAGAAATCCCTTGCGGTTGTAGGTGGTCAGGATGATATCTATCAAAACTGGTACTCCTTCCCACAAAAAAGGCATAGTATTCTTCTTAGACCCTTGTATACCCCGTGAAGATTAGAGCTTGCATGACAAAGAGGACATCGAACTGCCTGGGATGTGAGCCACTCATCAAACTTCCTTGGATCGATCATATTTACTATGATTGTCATTTTTCAATCATCTCCATTAAAACCGATCAAGCCCGTACCGATCAGACAATTCATCGGTCATTTTGATCCTCTTCGCCCACTTCTCACGGGTCAATGTCGGCCTTGCTGAAATCGAGTTCCCTGAGTTCGTTGTGATGCAATAGGCCCAGTCAATCTCATTTGCCTTGATCCTATCCTTGCGCACGTCAGATATAAATCTCGTGTGGTTCCTGCAAAGATATAGCCAGCACGGTAAATCATTTCCTTCGATCCTCATCCTGATCGCGTTGCAGGTCGTCGAGTATCTGTAGTTGTACTCCCCGACCTCCCCTGTCTTAGCGTCGAAGATATGGCAGCGTCGGTTATAAACGGCCTCGAATCCCTGGTCTTCCAGCTTCAGGATCGTCTCAACCATGTCTCTGGCGAGCATGTCATCGCTGTCCATCCGTAGCATCCAGAAATCCTTGATGTTGTTTTGATATGCCCACTGCCCGGCCATTATCGCCGAGTGGGCGGTCTTGCGACCCGAGTCTTCTCCCTTCCCGCCATAGGGGTAGACGATCCTCTGCCCCGGATCGTCGAGGTTCGCGGGGAATCTTTTCCAGTAATTCGTTTTCTGACATTCCGAATCCACAACCATCGGACACCATTCAAGCCACGGATATCGAAACCCTTCAGGGATGTCGTGGCAAGAAATGAAGAGTCTGAACCTCTTGTCCGTCTGTCTATCCAGAGACCCGAGAAAAGCCGCCAATGTTCTCCTCATCATTCCCTGGTCAGGATATTGCCGTGTCGCCCCGAATTTTGAAGTGATAAGGATCATATCAAGCCTTTCTCCATGACTCCTGGAAAATACGTTTCAATCCATGTGGGATCTTTGACCCTTTCACTGTGGCCCGGGTTCAACCCATGATTCCAGCTCGTCAACTGATCCGATAGCCCTTTCGGGCACAGGATTTTCGCTTTATCGTCCTTATAAAGAAACGATTTTGCCCCAAACGACATCAAACGCCTATGGCTCGCCCCGTCAAGTCCGCTCTTGAGGCTTGGCGGATAGAGTTTCCAGTCGCACCTGTCAAGAATTCGCCTCGACACTAACCTTCCCACCCCCATTGGCTCCCCGTACCTCGGACTGGGATAGAAATAGCGGACGACCTGCGGGGGTCTCGCCCCTATTAGGCAGAAAAACAGATGATCCGGCCCCACAATGTCATTTCCATCCAAATGTGCCGCCATCTCCTCGACCCAATTTTCGGAAGGCCAGTCATCAGAGCCTATTCCCATGATTGCGTCTGGATTATATTGTCTACAGTGTAGAACGGCGGCCTGGACTTTGGTACTTAGAAATTTATTCTCCCACTCCAGATAATCTAAGTCATTCCTCAAAGCCACTTCTCTGTCCTCATCGCAACTCCCGACCGCCACTATTGTACAAGGGGGCAAGGTCTGGGATTTGAGCCTTCGGATCGTCTCCTCCAATATTGAAGCCCGTTTGTAAATCGCCATGAAGACGCATATTTTTACAGTCATAGAATCTCTTCTTCGGGGACGTTCCCGATCTCCCTCGCTGGGGATCCCATGACGATGATTCGGTCTGGCACGTCCCTTGTGACAATGCTTCCCGCGGCCACGAGTGCATTCTCCCCTATTACAACCCCCGGCATGATGATGGCCCCCCCTCCGATTCTTGCGGCCCTTTTTATAATGGGAGGATCGTATTTTCTCGGAATCTTCCGACCGTAACTGATTCTCCTTGTGTTCATCGTTATAACCCCAGGACCAAAAAACACCTCATCTTCGACCGTTATTCCCTGCGTCATGTGGCACTGCGCGTTGATGGTTACGTGGTTTCCGAATCTGCTATTCGCCTCAAAGACTACGTTGTGGCCTATCACGCACTTCTCCCCAAAGATGCAGTTCTCCCTGATGGTCGTGTTGTTCCCTATAAAACACCCGTCCCCGAAGACACACCCTTTTTCGATCACGGCATAATAACGAACCCTGACGTTTACGCCTAATATCACATCTGGATGAATAGGATCGTAATCGGGTTCTTCAAAGAGCCGACTATAAATATTAGACTTCGCCGCTTTCGATCTGCTTTTCATAGCATTGCCCCGCACCCACATTGACAAGAACCAACCAGACTATGCTTCCTTCTGATATAGGAATGGGCCTCAATTCTCTCCTTCGATCTAAGCCCGTATTTCATGGTGATTTGATCGCTTCCCTTTATCCTCCTCCATCGGTATCCCGTCTCACCACAGTAAAAAAGATTCTTCCCGGCCTTGATCGCCCTAAGAATAAACTCCCAATCGATAGACATTTTGAGGGATTCGTCATACCCGCCTATCTCCTCGAATAGAGTTCGCTTCGTTGCTCCGGTCGCGTGGCCTATTGAGCAGCGATTCCAGATATGCTTGAGACCGTCCGCCGCAGAAGATTTCTTGACATACGCTCCATTTCCGTCTATGACCTCTATGTCTCCATAAATAAGGTCCGCCTCTGGATGCTTATTTGCAGCCCCCATTAAAAGCTCGACATGATTCGGTTTCGCAACATCATCGGCCCCCAACATGACGATATACTCGCCGGAAGCAAAAGACAGACAAAGATTAAACGCCTTAGCAACGCCAAGGGCTTCATCCTTAAAAATGCTCTTGAATTGCATCGCACCATCGAACGACCGTATAATTTCGGGAGAGTTGTCAGTCGATCCGTTGTCGCACACAACGATCTCCATCGGCCTGTACGTCTGATTGATTAGGGACCGGAGGCAGTCGGGAAGCCATCGGCCCTTGTTATGACTGACAACGATGCATGAGACAAGAGGTTTGTTCATGGCATCACCCCGCATCCGCAGCCGCATGGTCCTTGAAGGCCGTGCTTCCTAAATATATAGGAATGATTCCTTCTTCTCATCTCGGAGTTGATCCCGAATTTGATGCTCATTGATTTTCCGTCATACACCCTTCGCCACTGGTGCCCGGTCTTGCCGACATAAACGCATTTCTTCCCCGCCTTCACTATACGGATCATCAACTCCCAGTCCTCGCTAAACTCTACCGCCTCATCGCATCCCCCAAGTTCGTTTAAAACGCTCTTTTTAATGAGTGTGGTCGCATGGGCTATCGAGCAGAGATTGAAAATATGGTCCTGTCCCCTACATCCAGATACCTGGACAATGACCTTTCCCGCCGCATTGATCTCCTCAAGGTCGCCATAGAGCATGTCTGCATCAGGAGATTTATCCAGGCCATTCATGAGTCGGTCAATATGGTCTGGTTTATCGATGTCGTCACCGTCGAGCTTCGCAACCCATTCGCCAGTCACTTCTTTGAGTGCAAAATTGAAGGCTCTTGCCGTACCGAGCTTTTCTCCGTGGCGCTGACATTTGAACCACGGAATCTTCGCAAATTCCGAAATGATGATACCCGAACCATCAGTCGAGCCATTTTCGCATACCACAACCTCCAATGGCCTATATGTCTGGGCTACAATCGAGTCCAGGCAGTCCTTGATATACTTTGCATTATTATAGCAAGGGACAATAAAGCTAACTAAGGGTCGATTAAACAATTCCATATGGAAAATCCCATCCTTTCAAAGCGCAGAGTTCCGTGATGATCTTCAAAAAGTTCTCCTTTGAGAAGACCCTCCTGTAATATTCGGCTCCCTCTATATCCAAGGGAGCGTCTATTTTCTGCCGTACCAACTCTGCTATGTCTGACGGAGAATCATCTGCCTCAACTGGATTACAGTAGGGAACAATTTCGGTATAAAAGACATGGCGTCCCAGCATCTTCATTTCCACCACAGTCTGGCTGAGCCCGTCGTAGTGCATCAATCGGATGTGGACGGAGACCTTCCTGAATATACTCTCTCTCGCCTCATCCTCAATCCAGTCAAGATCAATGATGTTGTCCTGGAACTTTCCGTCAACAACCTTCTTCCCTTTGCCGTGGAGCATATAAATCGGGATGTCATGGATCTGTTTGATGAATGCCTTAGACCGCTCAATATCTCTGGCCTTATGGTCCGTCAGATACATCAAGATTCCGGCGGGTCGCTCAATCCCAATGTCCAGGTTCGGCAAATATGGGGGAATCGGCAAAAAACACGGCGAGGATACTTTTTGTGATAGCTTGCCCACGAGCAGAGGGCTATCAGTCACATGCAGCGCATTGCCAAAATCGGCGCTTGCGTTTTTGTCTTCAACGAATAGTCTCGCATCCATGCCGGTCCAATAGCATATCTTAGGGATACGGTGGTACTTGTGAGCGAAACTAAGGTGCGCCGGCGCCATGTTGAAAAAGAAAAGGCCGTCAAACCTCCCCTCTGGTTTTAGGCATACCTCTATCCCAAACATTCGGTTCAGCCTTTTCGCAAAAACTGAATTGTCATATGAAACGATTTTCCAGATCATTTTTGCCACCTATAAAACCAGCTCTTCAGTTCCGGAACCTCGGTTTTGATTGCCGTGCCCAACCCGGACATCGCCGCGAGTTCATCCATGATCTCATGGGTCAGCCTAAAGGTATGGCTCTTACTGTCTGGATCGGATTCTCCCTTGATGATGACAAACATCGCCAGTATTCCGCCCGATCTAAGAACCCGCACCATCTCCGAGAAAGCCTTCTCAAGATTCATGAAGTGAAAAAGGGAGGCAATGGAGATCACGTAATCAAAACTCTCATCACCAAAAGGAATATCCTCCGCGACCCCTTCCTTGATATTTGGAGTATCTATTCCCGGTTTGGGATCCACCCCGAAATATTCTATATCGGGCGGCAGGCAATTCCTTACGGCCCCATCGGCACATCCAACATCCAAGACTTTTGAGCCTGTAGGGATTTCAAGAATTCCAAGCGCCTTTGTGTAGCTATCCCCTCCAAAGGAGCAGGGGTTCTTCTTTCTCCATTTGTCAAGCTCGATCATTTTGGATCTCCAAATTAGGTCAGTAACCCAGTATCTTCGCTCCGGTTTGGCCATTGCGGTCAACTTCCCCTAAAGATTTTTCCTGAAGACAAAAAGAACATGATCTTCCCCCGTTCGGTCGAAGTCGTTAACGATCTTCTCGCTTTCGACCCGGAATTCGGGGAAGAATATCATGTAATCCTTCGGCCTCCTGAACCAGATGTGGACCTTGTCCTCTTGCCATGTCGATATATTCTCGTATATGACCAGGGGAGATCCCCCTTTCAGCACCCGGCTTATTTCGTCACATATCCCGTTGATCTCCGTCGGAGGAATATGCTGAAGGACCGTCCATGAAAAACATCCCTCAAAAAACTCATTTCCATACGGAATTGTCCTACCGTCATATACTTTGAAATCGCATTTCGGACTTCTTGTTCTTGCCTTCCCGATCGCCCACTCCGATATGTCTACCCCGTGGACATGAGAGCAGAATTGGGAAAGCATCGCGGAAAACCTTCCCACCCCCGACCCGAAATCGAGCACCCGTCTGCCAATGAATATCGGATCAATGATCGCCTTTGCCAAATCAATCGACTCCTCGGTCTTTTTGGAGAATTGCTCTATAGTAAAGGAATTGCACCCAACCGTCTTGTCTCTTTGCTTGCCGTATCGATCATCCCAATACTGTTGGGTTGGATAAACTATCATCATTTCCTTTCGTTCTTTTCAAAAAAATCCTGCCAAGCCAGCCCCATCGCGTGCTTGTCGCCCCTCCTATCGATGGGAGGATTGTTCTTTTTGGGTTTCCGCTTTCTTGGGATTCCCCAGTTAATCATCCTTCTCTCGATGGTCATAGAATCTTTTCAATCTCCTTCCAAAATTGATATGGGGCAGCTTTTAGCCATGCCCTTAATCCTTCGACATCCGTCAAATCTTTTCCCCACGACATATGGCCCGACCTCTCGCTCGATACGATTTTACATCCAGCAAGGGCTGCCTCAAATATCACCCGCTCTCCGGCCCCCCATCCATCGAGGAGATGGACAAGACATTCGAATGCGGAGTATATTTTGGGCATCTCCTCATATGGAACCATATTTCTCTGTTTAACATTCGCACCGTGAACCACTCCGCCGTTACCAGCAAGAACCGTGAAATCCATCCCGGTATGCTCATCAATATAGTCTTGGAGTCTTGTCCACTTTTTGAAATTCCTGAGGTTGCAGATCAAAGCTGTATTGGGCCGCCTCTCGATCCCATCGACCGGCCTGAATATCTCCGTGTCAATCGCCAGAGGAAAAGCGATCCCATCACAACCAAGAGCCTTCCGATGATTTCCAAGATGAACAGGCGAAAGAAATATATTTTGTGCAGAGTTCTGGAATAGCTTCCTTGAGAACTCCGGCCTGTCGAGCTCCCGATGGTCGTGCTCGTATTTGACATACGGTTTCCTGTCCGAGTAAATCGTCTTCAAGATGATCGCCATTTGGGCCTGGCTGAAACTCCAGATGTTGTTGAGGATAATGATGTCCGCCCCGGCAAGCGTCCGCCTAAGTAGCTCCGTGTCCGATTGCGGCGTCAGCACCTTGATATCGAACCCGCAATCCGTGCCAACACGGATCACAAGTTCGTTGCTGATCTCGGCCCCGCCCCTAATCCACGAGTCCTGAACCCATCCCACCGTCTTTTTTTTTATCCCTTTGGTCTCGTAAGTCTGTGGACTGGATACATCCGCACTTGTGAGCGTCCTATCCGACATGCTCCTGGGTCGCTCGGGTTCCATCACCTGCGTCTCATAGGTTTGTTTCCCCCGCCTGAAGATCCTCCACTTCCCGTGGGCCTCTCCGAGCAGCGCCCGCTCGATGCTCATCCAATCCTTGGCGTTCCGGTAGCCCGGGAGAAGATGTTCGATCAGCACCATACTCTTGTCATCGGTGGTGACCATATCATGTAGAAGTTCCTTGTTCATCGTTTTCTCTTTTTCAGACAAATTGTCTCTGTGATTCTGAAGTTTTGTACTCCATAAATTTCCTGGCGTTTAACCTCATCCACGCCAGAAAGGTGCTATGAGAAAGGAGATGATGATTGCCTTCTAT
>Ga0315291_10000659_pt1 | contig 46010 bp, 38 predicted proteins | sample YL17G12_20_MG_FD_203070 | JGI IMG/M metagenome (GOLD analysis project Ga0315291, IMG submission 203070) | Sediment microbial communities from Yellowstone Lake, YNP, Wyoming, USA - YL17G12_20 | ecosystem: Environmental > Aquatic > Freshwater > Lake > Sediment | place: USA: Wyoming | collected...
TTGTATATCTATTGCCAGAAGTAGTATCTCTTTTAGTTTCTTCACTTACAACTTTCAAGCCGCCCTTGGAACAAACTTCTTTGACTTCTTTTGTGGATGATGTGAATTTTAGTCCACCGAAGCTGGAAGCCATCGCAGGTTCTTTAAACACAAAAATGCAAGAAGATATTAGTAGTAAATGCGCAGTTATTAAAAGCAAAGTTTTCATCATGCACCCAGGTTTTATGTTATCGTCTATATAATTTGATCGGAATCCTTAAAGGAACTCTTTAGCTTTCAGAAAGGTAAAAATGTTTCGAGTGAGTTCGTAGGGCGACCCGGCGGGTCGCCCCTACAGAAATAATCTCCTAAAAGAGATAGGTCACAAGTCTCGCTTGTGACTAAGATACCCTTAACCCGTAGCGCCCGACTTTTATGTCGGACGTTTTTGTTTGTAATGGTTTTTTCGTCCGACGGAACCGTCGGACGCTACTTTCACCTTGCATCTTGCCCCCTGCCTCTTGACCCTTTTAATTATTTTCCCAAAGCTTTCTTATATAACTCCACATACTTTCTCGCCTGCGCCTCCCAGGAATAATCTTTGCTCATTCCCGAAAGGATTAATTCTCTCCAAGCTTTTTTATCCTGGTATATCTCAAGAGCTCTTTTTATCGCCTCTAACAATTCCTCGGCATCATAATTTTTAAAAACAAAACCAGTTCCCTCACTATTTTTAGGATTAAAGTCTTGAATAGTATCAGCCAATCCACCAGTCTCTCTGACAATCGGAACTGTTCCATATCTCAAGCTGTAAAGCTGATTCAAACCGCAGGGCTCATATCGGGAGGGCATCAAAAACATATCCGATCCCGCTTCGATCAGATGGGCTAATCTATTATCAAAGGTCAAATTCACCTTTAGTTTTTTTGGATATTTTTTCTCCAAATCGGAAAAGAACAGATGATATTTTTCATCCCCGGTTCCTAAAAGAATCATCTTTAAATCTAAAGACAAAATCTCAAAAGCCACCTCCTCAATCAAATCAAACCCCTTTTGATCTGCTAACCGGGAGATAATCCCGATCAAGGGAAGATCATCATTAGAATTGGGTAAACCGGATAAATCTAAAAGATATCTCTTGTTTTTTTCTTTGCCGGATAAATCTTTCAAACTATAATTATAAGGAATGAATTTATCTTTTTGAGGACTCCAATCCTCATAATCGATCCCATTCAAAACACCATAAAAATCTGAACTCCTATCTCGTAAGACCCCTTCTAAACCGTAGCCGAACTCAGAGGAGGATTGAATCTCCACCGCATATCTTTCGCTTACTGTGTTAATCACATCCGCATAATAGATCCCGGCTTTCATAAAATTCAATTTCCCCCAGAACTCAAATGGGGATGTGGGATAGAAAAGCCCGAGATCAACCCCAACCTTTTGGAAAGATTCACGAGGAAACAATCCCTGGTAAGCTACATTGTGGATAGTAAAGACGGTTGAGATATTCTTGAAAAATGGGTCGTTAGAATAAAGAGTCTTCAAATAAGCGGGAATCAGAGCCGATTGCCAGTCATTGCAGTGGATTATCTCTGGCTGGAAGTCCAGTAATTTTAGAGTTTCAATCACCCCTCGATCAAAAAGTATAAATCTCTCATCATTATCTTTATAATCCAGGCCGGTTGTTGGATCCTTGTAAAGTTCATCCCGATCAAAATATTTATCGCAGACCAAAAATAAAAATTCCACATTAAAATCTTTATCAAAATAGGATTTCAATCCTATTTTCTCTTTTTTATCTCCGATTAAAATCTCCGGAAGAGGTAAATCTATATTTTTTAAATCAAATTTTTCCTCGTCCACCATTCTGTATTTGGGTAGAATCACCTTGACTTGATGTCCCAGTTTAGATAAAGCCTTAGGCAAGGCTCCGGCCACATCTGCCAATCCTCCAGTTTTAGCAAAAGGGACCACCTCCGGCGAGACTATAACTATTTTCATCCTTTTCCCTTCTCGTAGTGCGACCCTTTCAGGGTTGCGTAGCAGTCCCGCTTTTAGCGGGATCATACCCCTGCCCCGCCTACGGCGGGGCTACGCGTCTATTGTGGTTGCCAAAGCGAGGCTGAAAGCCTGGCACTACATTTATTTAGACTTGTATCTTGCCACTTGCGACTTGCAACTTGAATATAGTTATTTCAATAGGGAACTAAATCTCAATCTCCTTCAGATATTTAGCCGCATCCTCAGGAGCAGTGGGATTAATATAGAATCCGGTCCCCCATTCAAATCCCGCCACTCGGGTGAGCTTGGGCATTATCTCTAAATGCCAGTGATATTCTTCGGTCTGCCGGGAATTGACCGGGCTGGAATGGATTAAATAATTATAAGGGGGATTGTTTAAAGCTTTGGCTAATCTAAACAGAGTCTCCTTCAATATCTTAGCCAACAAGGAAACGTCCCCTTTTTTTATATCCTCGAAGGAAGGACAATGTTGCTTGGGTAAAATCCAGGTCTCAAAGGGGAAACGAGGAGCAAAAGGTTCGATAGAGAGAAAAGCATCATTTTGCGCAACTATCCGCATATTCTCCGAGATCTCCTGTCTGACTATATCGCAAAAGATACATCTTTCTTTATATTCATAGTATTTGTGCGCCCCATCCAACTCCTCTATAGCTCTTTTGGGAACAATGGGAGTGGCGATCAATTGAGAATGGCTATGCTCCAAAGAAGCTCCAGCGGCCTCCCCTCTGTTCTTGAAGATTATGATATATCTGAATCGGGGATCCTTTTTTAAATCAACAGTCCTTTCTCGATAAGCCCAGATCACATCTTCCATCTCCTTGTCTGAAAGATCGGTCATCTCCTTCAGATGATCCGGAGTCTCGATTATCACCTCATGAGCTCCCACCCCATTCATCTTGTCGAAAATCCCTCTCCCCTCTCGATTCAAGTCCCCCTCGATCTTTAAGGCTGGGTATTTATTGGAAATAACCCTCAGAGTCCATCCAGGTTTGTTAGGTTCAGAGTCATTAGGACGGAAAGCCAAAACCTCCGGCGGGGTAGCGGATTCATTCCCCGGACAGAAAGGACAAGCTGAGTTCTCTTTTTTTTCAGAAAGGGTGGAAAAATCTGTCGGTCTTTTCCCCCTTTCAGTGGAGATGATCACCCATCTTCCTACAATAGGATCTTTTCTTAGTTCCGGCATAAAAGCTCCAAAATTGGTCGTAACTCTCCGCCTTTAGCGGAAGCCTTTATAATTTATAATTTCAACCCTAAAGGGTTGAGTTACCAGTTACTAATGGTCCGAAGAAGTCTGTTTTTTATATTGAAATAGCCTTCTTTCAGGCTCGGTTAAATCGAATATCTTCTTAAATAACTTTTTATCCTCTTCGGTAAGCTCTACCTTCCTTCTCTGCATTACTACGCTGGTAGTGACTAAGAATTTGTCTATCTCATATTCACAAAATTCTTTGGATTTGCCCCAGGAAAATGAGGGAACAAACTTCTCCTCCACCATTCCTCCTCCAAAGATATTGCATCCCAGGCCAACATTTATCCCGGTATTTAACAAAGTTCCGATTCCGGTTTTCACATGATCCCCGATAAAAGATCCTACCTTTAGCATCTTAGTATCAACTTCCTTCCCTGCTAAGGTCACTTTCACCGCTTTATAGTTATTCTTCAAATCTGAATTGGTAGTCATAGCCCCTAAATTGACCCATTCCCCGATATAAGAGTGACCTAAAAAACCTTGATGATATTTATTGGAATAACCCAAAAATATGGACTCTTCCACTTCCCCTCCTACCCGGCAGACATTCCCAATAGAACAGCCACCAAAGATTTTTCCCCCTACCAACAAGGAGTTGTTCCCCACAAAGACGGGACCTTCGATTCTGGTCTGCGCTTGAATGTTCGTGCCCTCATCTATATATATCGGTCCCCCTCTGGCATCCAGGACCACCTGAGCATCGATCCTGCAATTCTTTCCTATGAAAACTTTCTCCGGATCATAGATAACGGTCTGAGGATCGATCTGGCTTTCTTTAAACATATCCTCGAAAGCCAAACCGGGCTTAAATCTTTTGAAATCCTTTTTTATCTCGTTGGCATTGGCTTCTACTAAGTCCCACACATAATTTACTAATTTTAACTTGACCTCCTCTGTCTTCATCCTTTTTTTAATCGACTCAGTTTTCTCTTTAAAATATAGGGACTTAGCCTCATTTTCATATTTTTTCAAATTCGATCCCGGAAGATTAAAAGCAGCCAGATCACCATTAACGACAAAGGCTTTTTCCTCTTTTGAAAAACCAATCTTTGAAGGTAAATCTTCAGAAGCCAAAATCCTCCCGTTCAAAAACAAAAGCTCATCTTCATCCTTAACCTTAATCGAATTCACCGGCAGACCACTATTTGCCTGAAGAACTTCAGCTAAATAATCCCGGCAAAGAAGGGACGCTTCAGCTTGAGGGAAAAACCAGGAAATCTTTTCCCTTAAAAGCTTCATCCCGGACAAAAGCTCGTATGTTGGTCGATTGTAGGTGAGAGGATAAAAGTTCTCAAATTTTTCATCCTCAAAAATGAAAAGTTTTAAGCTCATCTTATTCTCCTGATAATTACATCGACCTTAATCGTCTAATCCTTTCCTCTACCGGAGGGTGAGTGGAGAAAAGGTCATTGATTTTATTTCTATGATCCAGCAATGGATTAATAATATACAGATGGGCGGTGGCTTTGTTGGCTACCTCTAAAGGCTCAGTATCTTTGGAGATCTTCTCCAGAGCGGATGCCAAACCTTCAGGATAACGAGTTAATAAAGCCCCGGAGGCATCTGCCAGATATTCCCTTTGTCTGGAGATAGCTAATTGAATAAGTTTAGCTACCAGAGGAGCTAAAATCACTAAAACTAAAGCTAAGAGGACAAAGATTGCATTTCCTCCCACTTTTCTATCTCTTCTCCCTCTGCCATAAAAGAAGCTTCTTCCCAGCCAGTCTGAGAGCAAAGCCACAGTTCCCACTAAAACTACTACTAATGTGGAAAACCTGATGTCATAATTCCTTATATGAGACATCTCGTGAGCGATCACCCCTTCTAATTCCAAGCGATTCATCTTTTGTAAAAGTCCAGTGGTGACAGCAATAGAGGAATTTTTCGGATTTCTTCCGGTAGCAAAGGCATTCGGAGCAGTATCATCGATGATATAGGCTTTGGGTGGTAGAACCCCAGCCGCAATGGCCAAGCCTTCGATCACATTATGAAGATACGGATTTTCCTTAGGATCGACCGGCTTTGCATGGCTTATTCCTAAGACCATTTTATCTCCATAGAAAAAAGTGAAAAGTGAAATGAAAAGAGCGATCAATAAAGCAATAAGTACTCCATATCCACCAGCTTGATAAGCCTCTCCGAAAACCCATCCCAAGAAACCGATGAAGATAATAAAAAAAAGCAAAAGCAGAATACTTTTTCTTTTATTCGCCGCTATCTGTTGCCACATAAAGCTTGGTAGAACAGACATTCTTTGTCTGTTCTTTTTATTTTTTAAGTTTTATTATCTGTTCTGAAATCATAACAGAAAAGTCTAAAGTCTATAGTCTTAAGGCTAAACTCTTAAGGCTCAGGGCATAAAAATATTCTAAGTTCGAAGTTGCCCTTAAGCCTTACAAAAGGGACATTTTTTTCCGTCAACAGAACTTGGATGTTCTCTATTGGCTAACAAATCTTTAGGAAATAAATGGTACAAAGCACATTCTAAATCGTGCGATTCACCGGCATCTTTAGAGAGACGGTAATTAAAAATATCAAATTCTCTTTCTTTATCTTGGACATGAGTCAATAGTCTGGCTTTAAGGTCGCCTTTTCCAGAACGACCCACATAAAAATGACGTTTTCCAAACGAGTAAAGGATATATACTCCAGCAGCTCCACTGTCTATATCCTTCAATCTATCTTGTGCAAATGGATGATAGAAACGCAGAGGTATTAACTTAGCAGCATTGTGCCAGCTCCTTTCATGTTTAGTACCTAATAAGTCTCTATCTACCTTTCCCAATTTTATTTTTTTCCCTTTTAGAAAAGTAAATGCAATCATTTCATCCACGAGTTCCTTCTGGCTACCTTTGCTCGTATATAATTTTGCCTTACCCCCTCTAACCCAGAAAGTAGGTAGATATTTTTTATAGACGGGCTGTAGAATTTTAATAAAATTTTTTAAGTAATTACCCCCAATTGCCACATTTTTGAAATAGGCTAAAGGAAATAGCCAATGAAAAACGATAGTTCCATTTGTGCGTTGCAAAGAATACTTAACGGCATTTTTGCCCACGCATTCCTTCCATAGACTTGAAATAGCTCTCCAATAAAGTGGTAAGAATTTTTGTATGATATTTTGTTCCATTTTTTGATAAACCATCTCTAAAGTGTTAACAAAATTTTGTTCGCTTATTATACGACCCTTCCGTTCATCACCGGGGGCGGTAATTTTATCACACCAAGGCGAGTTTGGATCGAAGTTGAGAGTATCACTAACTTCTATTGCATCAAACCTCCAAGCTTGACCTTTTAAAAAGAACGCCAGTTTTTCACCTACATCTTTATAACGTCTATGAAGAATTCTTAATACTAAAGCAGGGTCAACCTTCTTCTGCGTGGTATTGATGATGACAAATTGGACTGCTTCGGATGGGCGATCAAGTCCTTCAATAATTGTCAACGGTACAGGATATGAGCTTATCTCGTTAAGCTCGTCTTTATCTTTAGTCTTACTACCTTTAGCATCATTATATGCTTCAATTAATCCCCGTATTCTATGCTGTCCGTCCACTTCGTAGAAGGGCAATGCCTCATCGTTAATTTTAATTGTCCCTAATTGTGTTGTCTTTTTACTTTTTGTTTGCTCCAAAGGTACAAAATCTACTGCGCCTGGTGTCCTTAAATTAAGAATGATAGAATTGGGTAAAAGCGTAGCCTCAATTTGTGTTTTTCCTTCTATATAGTCAGCAATTTTTTTAAATTTTTTTGCGTCTGGTGTCCTTTGGTAACCTTCTGATTTCTCTCTTTTCCAAATATCTGCGCACACACGATCCATCTCCATCCAGCTCTTGAGTTCTTCTACTGTTGCTGTAGTCAAATAAATCGTATGATCTTTCTGAATCAGTTTAATACCATATAAAGTAATCATTTTACAGCTCCTTTTTATCTTAGCATTTTAATTCTATTAAAATACTGCCTTCTAAAGGCAAAAAATCATTTTCTCAATTTCTTAATTATGGCTGACAGCATCTTGGTGACTTCCATATTCCTCGATTGGATCGATTCCAATAGGGTAGAATTGAACCTCCCTTTCAAGGTGGTCGAATCCTTAAGCAGTGTTAGCCAATTGTCACTTCCCCAAGCAGACCTTAAGGCAAAAACCAAAAAGGTCAAATACTCCTTGCCTTGGAAACTTCCATATCCTTCTGCGATATTTGCACCAACCGAGGTAATTGAACGGATTAATTGTTTACCAATTACATCCAAAGAGCGGCACCATCTGAAACCCTCAACTAATTTTACAATCTCAAGAGAATTAATATGAGCCTTTTGCCAGACAACCAAATCCTTATAACTTTTTATCTTCTCCATCCCCAGACTTCAGCCTATAGCCTCTAGACTTTAGACTTTAGTCTATTAGAACCCCACTTTGGGAACCTCTCTTTTGCCCACCTCCTCTATCTCGAAATATTCTCGAGGCTTGAAATTAAACATATTAGCAATGATATTTGATGGAAAAACCTGCTGAGCCTGATTGTAGTTCATCACTGAATCATTGTAAAACTGCCGGGCATAGGCGATCTTGTTCTCTATTCCGGACAGTTCCTCCTGTAGCAACAAAAAATTCTGGTTAGCTTTAAGCTCCGGATAATTTTCCACCACCGCAAATAAGGTCTTCAAAGCATTAGTCAACTGATTGGTGGCATCCGCTTTTTCCTGGATGGTCCCAGCCTGAGCCCATTGGGTCCGAGCTTTGGTTACATTCTCAAAGACGGTTTTCTCATGGGCGGCATAACCTTTAACCGTCTCCACCAAATTGGGAACCAGATCCGCCCTTTTCATCAGCTGCACATCGATCTGATGCCAAGCATTCTCGCTCTGGTTGCGAAGAGCCACCAGGCGGTTGTAAATCAAAATCACCAAAAGGACAATTACCCCCAGAATCATCAGAATTACCAAACCCATAGTTCCTCCTTTTTTTTAAGTATATAGTAGATAGTAGACAGCATACAGGAACAATTCCTGTCTTGTCTCTCCTGCAATTTCATTCTACCCGAATGCGGAAATCTTGTTTGATTTTCGCCCTCATTATCAATAGTAATCATAGATTTAACCCCTGGCTTTCTTTTTCATGGAGTCCTCACCTTTTGCAAATATTATGGAATTATGTAAGTTTTCATAACTCTTTCTATTCACTTCTTCGTATCATTAACAAAAATGTCCACTGCCTTGGATCAAGTAGAGAGCATGCAGGGACAACTATTTTTCCCTATCTACTGTATGCTTCTAATTAGTCCATAAAGCATTCTACTTATTTCTTCGGCTAAGTTAACACACTCCAGATTTTCTTCCACATCGTTTAAGCCCTTTGTTAAATAGTTTAAGTCCTTTGCTAAAATGAGATAATATCGCAACTCTTCAAGAGAACCCTGAGCAATATTGTAGAAATTGGATTTATCCCTTAGCGTTCGTTTTTTAAAACCCTCAGCAATATTAGCCGGTATTGAAACCGCAGCTCGGCGCATCTGTGAAACAATTCCATATTTTTCTTCGTTCGGAAAACTCCTTGTAAGTTTATAGATTGCCAGCACGAGTTTGTGAGCTTTTCTCCAAACCTCCAAATCTTCAAACCTCTCTGCTTTTCCCCGTCTACTCATAACTCAATTACCATCATCTTATTCGTATCCTTCTTCAATATGTAAAAATCTTTTCACCTGTCTACTGTCTACTCTCTACTGTCTACTTTTTTAATCTTTTTCTTATTCTATCGTTGGTCAAAGCCAAAATCTGTGCCGCCAGAATAGCCGCATTTTTTGCACCCGGAACACCTACCGACATAGTAGCAACCGGGACACCTGAAGGCATCTGTAAAATCGATAAAAGAGAGTCTATCCCTTTGAAAGCAGAGGTTTGTATGGGAACTCCAATCACCGGCAGATTTGTCCACGAAGCTACCACACCTGGCAAATGAGCCGCCATCCCTGCCCCACAGATTATAATTTTCATACCCTTTTTCTCGGCTGATTGGGCTAACCTTTTTGTCTTCTCCGGATTTCTATGAGCAGAAGAGACGACCAGCTCAAAAGGAATATCAAAATCTTTTAAAAGTTTAGTCGTCTCAGACATCACCTGTTCATCCGATTTACTCCCGATAATAATTAAGACCTTATGTTCAATCATACGTTTTCTATTGCGTACTGGTTTTGGTAATCTTTTTATTTTCATTCATTTTCTCTTGTTGCCTACTTTTGCAGAAAAGAATCTCCCGCTGTAGGGACAGGTGCGTATGCATTCATACGAATCTTTAGACCTGTCCGGGCAGACCTGAAGGTCTGCCCCTACATTTTAAATCTATATTGTCTTCCATTCCACTTTCCAGACAGGTCTTGTAATCCATATAGATTTTATTAGCTTACGAACACTTTATATTTTTAACTTTTATTTTTTAATTTTTAACTTTCACAGAAACCTCCCCTTTCCTTTGAGCACCTTCCTTCCAATATCCCTCCGGTATTGCATCCCTTTGAATTTTATCTTATCCACAGCCGCATAAGCTTTGGAGATGGCTTTTTCCATACTCTTATCTATTGCTGTGACCCCCAAAACTCTTCCTCCGTCAGTGATGAACTTACCATTGTAAAGTTTTGTGCCGGCATGGAAAACTGTGGCTTCATCCTTTATTCGCTCCAGACCAAAAATCTCTGTACCTTTTTCATAGCTCCCCGGATATCCTGGGGAAGCAATAACTACACATAAAGCATAATGGTCAGTCCATTCGATCTCCTCCAAGTCCAGCTCTCCTTCGATGATGGATAGAAATATCTCGGCAATGTCATTTTTCAAAAGAGGCAACACCACCTGTGTTTCCGGGTCACCGAAACGACAATTGAACTCCATAACTTTGGGACCCCCCTCGCTGATCATCAGTCCGGCATAGAGTATGCCTTTGAAATTTCTTCCTTCTTTTTCCAAACCTAAAATTGTCGGTTCTAAAATTTCATCATAGATCTTTTTCATCAGTCTGTCGTCAACTATCAAAGTGGGAGCATAAGCGCCCATTCCGCCGGTATTAGGACCCCGATCTCCATCATAGATTCTTTTATGGTCCTGGGAGGAAACCATAGGGATTATGGTCTTGCCGTCGGAAAAGGCTAAAATCGTTACTTCCTCCCCTTCTAAGAAATCTTCCACCACCACCTTGGTTCCGGCCTCTTTGAATATTTGCTCCACCATTATTTTCCTGATTGCCTCCTTAGCCGAAGACAAGTCTTCAGCCACGATAGCCCCTTTACCAAAAGCTAAGCCATCGGCCTTAATCACTAAAGGAAAATGAGATTCCTCGATAAATTTCAAAGCCTCTTCTTTTTGGTTAAATATCTTAAAAGGGGCGGTGGGGATATGATATTTCTGCATAAACTCCTTGGCAAATGCTTTGCTCCCCTCGATTATAGAAGCTTTTCGGTTGGGTCCGAAAATCCTCAATTTTCTTCTCTCAAACTCATCCCCGATCCCTAAAGTCAGGGGAAGCTCCGGTCCCACTACCGTTAAGTCAATAGAATTCTTCTCAGCAAAATCAGCCAGCCCCACTAAATCCTCCGCCTGAATATTCACACATTCCGCCAACTTGGAAATCCCTGCATTTCCCGGAGCCGCATATATCTTTTTTACCAAAGGACTTTGGGAAAGCTTCCACACCAAAGCGTGTTCCCTCCCTCCACCACCAACTACCAAAACTCTCATCGCCTCACCTCTTCAAATCATAATTAGCGTTGAAATAAAATAAACAAATGAAAAAATGCAAGTATTTTTTTATTGACAAAATCCCAAAACCCATTTAAAATGGTTTGAAAAGAAAAAGAATCAGTTTGTAGTGCGTCCCGCCGTTGGTAAGATCAGCTTCACTTATCCGCCTCTGGCGGAGGTGACCCTGAAAGGGTCGCACTACGAAAGACAAATGGAAATTAATAGATGTCTGCATCTTTAAATACGAAATTTATCGCTCAAACCGGAATTTTTGCCGCTTTATATGCGGTGATCACCATTAGCTTAGCCCCCATAAGTTACGGTCCCATTCAAGTCCGGGTCTCGGAAGCGCTAACAGTTTTGCCTTATATTACCCCATCCGCCATCCCTGGCCTTTTCCTCGGGTGTTTAGTCGCCAATATCTATGGAGGATTGGGATTAGCAGACATATTAGGTGGGAGCCTGTGTACCCTTATTGCCGCGGTGTTAACCTATCTCCTTTCTAAAAGCAGAAAACCTATTTTAGCCCCTCTGCCACCCATGGTGATAAACGCCTTAGGAGTAAGTTTGTATTTACACCTCCTATTTAAACTCCCCTATTGGATTACGGTACTTTACATCGCAGTAGGAGAATTCTTGGCTTGTTTTGTTTTAGGCTATCCATTATTGAAGATAATTTTAAAAAGAGAAAAACTCTCAAAGGTTTTGAAAATTGATTGACAATCTCGAGTAGAGGCAGGTTTGAAACCTGCACCCTACACTTCCCAGAGAAATTATCTCAGTTCCCTCAGAGGGGAGTCACGCCTCTGCCCAAAAAGGTCTTTTCGATGACGTCTTCGGTTTTTTCGTTATTGCTCAACCAAAATGTCTCTTAATTATGATTTTTATTTCTCCAACTATCCTTTTATACCTATCGTAGTAATTTAAAATTCAAAATTACTCTTCAAGCCTGAGCAGAGGAGAAATGAATGAAGAAAATTGCTAATGGAAAAATCGAATGGATAGTGATTTTCTTTTTCTTGTTTTCCAATATAGCTTTTTCTCAGGCGCACAAAATCCAGCGCCAACCCAAACTTCAGTTATCTGAAAGCTTCTGGGATTTTGGCTATCTTCCCGATGATGTCGAGGTATCTCATCTCTTTTTAATCAAAAATGTGGGTGATGATTCCCTTTTCATCACCAATGTCCGGGCCAGCTGCGGTTGCACTTATGCCCCCATTAGCAAATCCAGATTAGGGCCAGGTGAAACCGCCGATTTAGAGGTGGTCTTCAATTCCCGGAAATTCCGGGGAGAGACACAGAAAGCAATTTACGTAAGCACCAATGACACCAGTTCCCTTTCCTCTTACGTCACTGTTTCAGCTAAGATCGGGCTTTTAAATCCTTTAGTGGCGACTTATCCGGAAAAGGTTATCTTTGGCTCTTTTCCCGAGGTGAAAAAAATCTGGGTAAAAAATATTGCTAACTCTAAAATCTTCTTGTCAACAATTTATGCTCCTCTGGAATTCATAGATTTCAGTATTCAAAAGCAAAGCTTAGACCCCCAGGATAGCACTCAGGTAACTTTGTCCCTGAAAAAGCCCTTAGAAAAACCTCAGTTAAAGACTTCTATTACTTTTGGAGTAGAGGGACCTGAAAAAGTCCATTGCACCATTCCCATTGAGCTGATTAAAAAATAGGGCATCCAGATGTTCTCCCGACCTAAACTGAAAAATATTCTTTTCAAATTTATCCTCATCATCCTGATAGGCTCTTTAATCGGAATTCTGAATAATAGTTTTTCTCCAAGCGGTATTGCTTTAGTCGGATCCTGGCGCCAGAGAATCATTTCGGATAGCATAGTAGTTCCTGGTTCTTACGATACAAAAGACCCGCCGGCGATCTCCTTAAGTGAAGCCGAAAGGTCTTTTCAAACCAAGAAGGTTTTATTTGTGGATGCAAGACTATGGGAGGATTTCAATTCGGGACATATAGCAAAAGCTATCAATCTCCCTTATGAAGAGTTTAAGGATAATTTTTCCAAGGTGGAAAAAAGTCTTTCCTCGGCTTCCGAATTAATCATCTATTGCGATGGGACCGAATGCGAGTCCAGTCTTTTTTTAGCTCGCCTCCTCAAAGACAAAGGATTTCAAAACATAAAAATCTTCTTCGGAGGATGGAAAGAATGGGTCCAAGCCGGACTTCCCATTGAGAAAGGTTAAACTCAAAAATTTGTTGATATCGTATCTCAACCCTTCAGGGCCAACTTTTTTATGTAGCGGAAACCTTTAGGTTTCCAGTAGAAAAATGTCCCGCCTGAGGCGGGACGCTACATTTTCAAAGCTATCCCGCTCTTTGGCGGGATGAGTTACAAATATGTTTAAAAGAATTTTATCAGATAAATATATCACTATAATCTTCAGGATAGTTTTGGGGTGGATTTTTGTCTATGCCAGTTTAGACAAGATTTCCCATCCAGCTCAATTTGCCCAGATAGTCCACAATTATAGAATCCTCCCTTCATTTACGATTAACTTATTTGCTATCGGCCTTCCCTGGGTAGAATTGATTGCCGGGCTTTTCTTAATCGGAGGAATTTTCATCGAATCGACCGCGGCATTATTGAGTTTTCTTTTGGTTATTTTCAGCATCGCTATTTCCATCAATGTCTTTTTCCGGGGTTTGGATTTGAATTGCGGTTGTTTCACCACCTCCCTCTCCGCAAAAAAGGAAGGGGTAACTCTTTTATTCCGGGATTTGATTTTATTGGGGATGGGACTCCAGATTTTCTTCTTTAACAAAGACAACTATACCTTGCCCAAATTTTACCGAAAGCTTTTTTCTCGATTATTATCTAAATAGTGCGAAAAAGTTCGCGTAGGGGCGGAGTTTATCTCCGCCCTGTTATATGGAGTGCCCCGCCGTTGGCGGGGTCAATGCAGCATCCATATGGATGCACTCCATATCTTACGCAACCTAAAGGTTGCGGCTACCACTTCAAAACAAACTTCGCGTAGGGACGGAGTTTACCTCCGCCCTGTTATAGGGAGTGCACTCCATATCCCACCCGGCCCCACGTTGGGGCAGGGCTTCAACCCCTGCCCCAACCAAAATGTTCTGGTCAAAACTGAACCATTATCGCTGCCGCCTCGATCAACCTGAATTCAAAGGCGCACTTTGCTATGTCGCTTCCGCCGGCCTCACCCGGCGCACCAGCATGGGCTGAAGTTTGCCATAGGTGAGGGACCGCCACAACCACTCAAAAGGACCGAACTGAAACCGCGACAGCCACCAGCGGCTCAACGGAATCTGCAGCGCAAACACGGCAAGCGTGAGCAGAAGACCCGGCAGGTAGCTCAGGCGGGAATACATACCCAGCCCATAGCCGGAATAAACCATCGTCCCGACAATGGATTGCATGAGGTAGTTTGACAAAGGCATTCGTCCAACCCAGCGGAGAAAACCCAGCCTCCGGGCCCAACGCTCACTCTTGCCGAGCAAAAGAAGAAGAGCGGAAATATAAAAAAGCGAACCGACCGGCCCGAAGAGAACATACAACAAGCTGAAGCCCCAGTCCGGAATCTGCTGATAAAAGCGGCCCAGAACCTGGGGGCCGTAAGCATAAATCAAATTGAGACTGAAAGCAAAAGGCAGCGTGGTCCACATCACCCGGCGAAAAAGTCCTCGTCGACCGACGAGATCATGGAAAATCCCCCTTCTCCCCGCATACAGGCCCAGCAGGAACATCGCGAAGGCACTGCTCCAGAAGTACGTCGACCGAAAGCCGACCCCTGCTTTCCACGCCTGAAACCGGGCTTTGACAGCCTGAAAATAAGTCCCGAACCGGGTCGCCAGGCTCACGTTCTGCCATGCTTCGGATACCTTAACATAGTCCAGTGCGCGTTCCAATTCCTTCTGCTGCTGCACTTCCGGATTGTGTCTGGCAGGCAGGAGAGCGCTTATCCTGTCGGGCGGACTGCTTGGTAGGTACGTCCAAAATTCAAAGGCGAGGCTCAAGACCACAAAAACTAGCAGAAGCTTCGCCGGCAGACTACGAAACAGGATTAAGAAAAAACCCATGGCCGCGTAATACAGCAGGACATCGCCCTGCCAGATGAGGATCGCATGAAACAGTCCGATGAGGTAGAGAACCGCCATTCTCCGGACATAGACAGGAACGATGCGGCTTTTCCTCTGCTGCGCCCGCAGGAGTTGAAGCGCGAACCCAAGTCCAAAAAGGAAAGAGAATGTCGTATAGAATTTCGAGTCGATGAGAAACCAGAGCAGGCGCCGGACCTCGTCATCGATACCTGCTGTCCGGGCGACTTCCGCCCCGTGGAAATTCACCGCAAGGATGCCCAACAAGGCAAAACCCCGGAGAATGTCGATGGCCTGAATTCTTTCTTGCGGCTGGGTGGGTCCAGGAAGGGATGTGACTTTCGGCATGTTATTCATCACCTCCTGCGGAATTCTTGACCTGCCGACGCAGGATGGTGGTGTTCCATCCGACCGCGAAAACCCGCCCGCCGGTGCAGGCCATGCCGAACAGATGGTTGAGAGTATGGCTGTTCTCAGGTTTCCACGTCCTCCCGCCGTCGTCGGTGCGGAGAATCGTCCCGAATTCTCCAACCGCAAAACCCGTGGACGGGCTTGCATAATCGACTGCATATAGCTTGTGCGTGGTCCCGCTTTTCCTCTCCGTCCAACCGGTGCCGTCAACAGACTGGAGAATAAGGCCTCCGTCCCCCACGACAGTGGCTGTTCGAGGGTCGCTCCATGCGGCTCCCCGCAGGATTTTTTTCGCTGGGCTCGACTGTGATGTCCAGGTCCGGCCCCCGTCTTCGCTCACCAGGATCACTCCTTGGGTGCCCACCACAAGCCAGCGCGACTTATCCGCGCAGGCGATGCCAATCAAAGAGCAATCCCCAATACGGCCCGGCACGGAGCGCCTTGTCCAGGTCTTTCCTCCATCTTCCGTGGCGATAATGGCCGAATAGCCGACTGCCAGACCCAGGTTTTCGTCCACAAACTTCATCCTCCTGAGGCCATAATCTATGCCTGTGGCTACCTGCTTCCAGGTGGCCCCCGCATCCGCGGTGCGAAAGATCACACCCCCTTCACCCAGGCCGACAGCCGTTTGGGGGTTCAAAAGGCAGCCGCTCCAGATATATCGGCCAGGGAGCGTTTTTGAACTTGTCCAGGTCCTGCCGCCGTCACTTGACCAGAGGAGCATTTCCTCTCCTCCGGCAACCAGTCCGTGTTCCTGGTCGGCGAAGCTGATGGAGGACAGGGATTTTTCCTTCTCGGGCAACTGAGAGCTCCACGTTCTGCCGCTGTCGACGGTGCTGACCATGGCGCCATAGCTTCCAACTGCGACTGCCGTGTTCCCGGAGAACGCCAGTGAGGACAGAGCGCGTTTAGTTGGGCTTTTCAGGGAGTGCCAGCGGATGCCGCCGTCCGTGCTGCGGAGGAGCGTCCCCTTTTCGCCGCAGGCCAGCAGATCCTGTTGGCCGACCAGAGTCAGACCATAGAGAACAGAACCCCACTTCTCATGTTGTGGCTGCCAGCTTTCTCCGCCGTCTGTCGTTCGGAGGATCAGCCGCCTGTTCTTCAGGTAGCCGAGGTTCCCTCCGGCCGCATATCCGTTGTTTTCGTCCGTGAATTCCACTGCGAAAAGGTCCATGCCGGCCTTTTTCCGGACCCACGTTTCTCCGGAGTCTGCCGTCTTTAGAATCACGCCGCCCTTTCCCACGGCGACAGCCTTCTCAGCAGTCAGAAAGGCGATTGCGCGGAGCTCGGATTTAATCCCGCTGATCCTAAGAATCCAGGAGATCCCGCCGTCGTTCGACCAGAGGATGGTTCCGGCTGAGCCGACGACCGCGCCAATCTCAGCGCCGGAGAACGCAACAGCAAACAGGTCGGTTCGATTGTCGGCCTGGCAGCGGTTCCAGGTGCGGCCATCATCAGCGCTCGCGAGAATGAGGCCTTCTCTTCCCACGGCCAGCCATTTGCTCCCCGACAGGTGGCACAGACCCTGGATGTGCTGGGCGAAGGAGTTGGCCACAAAACTCCAAGAGAGGCCTCCGTCCTCCGTGCGGATGATGGTGCCATGGTCACCCACCGCAATCCCTGCTGCCTGAGAAAAACGCACTGCCCGGATGGTGTTTCCCTGGGGGACAGGGTATTGCCAAGTCCAAGTCTCCTCATCGCTCCCGGCAAAACACTGAATATAACCGGTGTAAGGTCCGCTTGTTTGAACCCACTGATCCACCGACACGCTTGCGAGAACGATAGACATGAAAAAAGTCATCAAAAGCAATCGAGTGTAGTGCATGATATTCTCTCCTTCGCTGTTAAATGAATGAACGGGCAATTGCAACTAACTACTTCATATCCGCAATTATTGCGTATATACCCCCAATTCTGGAGGGATAGACGCAGTGCGGATATTTTTACTCTGGCTGAAAATCAGCCTTCCTCTACCCTGACAAATATTGTCAGCCCAGACCTCCTTTCCCTAAATTTAAAGTGTCTAAAGGACTCTTTATCTTTCCAGTGACTTTTGGCTCACATCTGTGTATATTTCCGTTGTTTTTGAACTTACATGACCGAGAAGCTCTTGAATGTATCTAAGGTCTGTTCCTCCTTCAAGTAGATGTGTTGCAAAGCTATGTCTTAGGCTGTGAACTGTCACTGGTTTTAGTATTTTAGCAGACGCACAGACATTTGAAAATATTTTCTCAACTGTTCTTGTGACTATATGTCTTTCTTTGTTCTGTCCTGAAAATAACCAAGTCTTAGGTCTATATTCCTTCCAATATTCTCTAAGTATCTCCAATGCCTTTTGAGAAAGCATTATATATCTATCCTTCCTACCTTTAGAACCCTTCACATGAATTAACATCCTCTGGCTATCAATGTGCTCTTTATTTAATTATATAAAATAAAGAAAAAAGTCAATTAAAATTCAGAAAAAGTTTTTAGACAAAAGAATTTAACACAAAATTTTCTTAAACTCTGCCGATGCGTATGCATTCATACGAATGAAATTAGCAGAGGAAAACTGCTACGGTAGAAGGATTAAGTTCTTAAGGCTTCCTCACTCAATTTATCTTTAAGATCGGGATGAACAAAGATTCCATTTTTTCTTATCAATTGATCGTTAAAATATATTTCCCCTCCACCATATTCCTCGGTCTGGATTAGAACCAAATCGAAATGAATCGCCGATTTGTTCCCGTTATCTGCCTCATCGAAACATCCACCGGGAGTCAGATGGATACTCCCGAATATCTTCTCATCGAACAGAGTCTCCCTCATCGGTTTTTTTATATAGGGATTTACTCCCAAAGCGAATTCTCCGATATACCTTGCTCCCTCATCGGTATTTAATAATTGCTCCAATCTTTTTGCATTATTGGAACAAAAGGATTTTATGATTTTCCCATCTTCAAACTCTAAACTGATATTCTCGTAAACTATCCCTTCATAAACCTGCGGGATATTAAAAGTAATTTTTCCGTTGACTGAATCTCTCACCGGAGCGGTAAAGATCTCGCCATCGGGGATATTCAGTTTGCCGTCGCATTTGATTGCTGGGATTCCCTTAATTGAAAAGACAAGATCTGTTCCTTTTCCAACGATTCGAACCTTCTCCGTATTTTTCATCAATGAAACTAAAGAATCCATAGCCCAAGACATCTTGGAATAATTTAGATTGCAAACCTTATAATAAAAATTCTCAAAATCCTCTTTGGAGGTCTGAGCCAATTGAGCCATCGAATTGGAGGGATAGCGCAGAACACACCACTTCTTGTTTTTGACCCTTTCCTCCGCATGCACCGGCTTATAAAAATGCCTTTGATACCAGTTCATTTTTTCTTCCGGAACGTCCGATAAATCAAAAGGATTATCGCTTCCCCGAAGACTAATATAGGCATTCACTAATTTCATAATGGATAGATGAAACTGACCAAATTGGATCAGTTGCTCCTCTGTGCAACTCAAAAGCCATTTTCTCAAGATGCTGTCGTCATTGTAAAACCAATAAGGGATTCCACCTTTTTCCGTTACACAAACAATAAGTTCTTTAGCTAAGTTCCAGGTCTCCTCCCCTCTTATTTCGATATAGACAATCTCTTTTGGCTTTAAACCGATGGAATAATCCACCAAATTCTTTGTCAGTTTAACTATTCTTTCATCCTTCATATAAATTCCTTTTTAAAGAGTTAAAATTAAGTCTATGTTATGTTTTAAGTTATATTGTTTATTTAAACTAATAATTTAAGTTAAGTTATTTCTTTTTCCTTTAATTATCCCTTTATCTGTGATTATTGCCGTGATCAAATTTGCCGGCGTAACATCGAAAGCTGGTGAGAAAACCTTTGTATTGGGAGGAGTTATTCTTCGATTCCCCCAATGGGTAATTTCCTCTTTGCTCCTTTGTTCTATTTTTATATCCTTTCCGGACTCAATTAAATTATCAAAGGTTGAAGTTGGCGCGGCTACATAGAAAGGGATTCTGTGAAATTTTGCCAGGATAGCTAAATTGTATGTTCCGATTTTATTGGCAACATCTTTATTCTTCGCAATCCTGTCTGCTCCCACAATAACGCAATCGACCAGCCCTTTTTGCATCACATAAGCCGCCATATCATCACAGATTAAAGTGTAGTCTATTTTCTGTTGTTTAAGCTCCCAGCAGGTCAACCTGGCTCCCTGCAGAACCGGCCTGGTCTCATCCACAAAAACTTTTATATTTTTGCCCTGATGGACGGCAGTATAGATAACTCCCAGAGCTGTTCCAATTCCCCCGGTTGCCAATGCCCCCGCATTGCAATGAGTCAAAACAGTATCTTTACTTTTCAAAAGTTTAGCTCCATATTCCCCGATTCTTCTGCACATCAACTTATCCTGGGTGTGAATCTCTTTGGCTTCTTTAAGAAGGAGTTGATTTATCTTTTCCAGTGGTTGGTTAAAATTTCTTTCAGCTAAATTTCTCATCCGCTCCAAAGCCCAGAAAAGATTAACCGCGGTAGGACGAGTTTTTTGTAAAGTTTGAATAATTTGATCTAATCTTTTTTTATATTCATTTTTGTTTTTAAATTTTTCATTTTGCATTCCCAAAGCTACTCCATAAGCCGCCGCAATCCCGATCGCGGGTGCCCCCCTAATCTGCATAGCCTTTATAGCTTTCGCCACATCCTGGAAAGTTTTGCAGTTTATGTAAAGGGTTTTTTCTGGAAGTTTAGTCTGATCTAAAATTCTGACAATACCAAAAGCCCATTCTATGGTCTTAAAGTTTAACTTCAAGTTCACTCCCCTATTATCTGGACTACGATCTCTCTGTTTCTAAAGCGATTATCGAAATCGACCAAGACTATCTGCTGCCAGGTCCCTAAGATTAACTCACCATTGACAAAGGGGACATTGAAGGATGTGCCCAATAAAGCCGACCTAACGTGAGCGTGCCCATTCCAATCCCCCCAGGTTTGATGATGAGCGTATTCGATATTTTGCGGAGCAATCCTCTCAAAAGCTGAAGGCAGGTCTTTCAAAAGCCCCGGCTCATACTCGATGGTGGTGATTCCAGCGGTGGAGCCAGGAACGAAAACACAAGCGATCCCATTTTTGATCTTGCTCTCCTTTATCGCCCTGCCTACCTCCGCAGTAATATCCTTAATATCCGCATCCCCTTTGGTTTTGACCTTAAAAGAGCTCATCTTGACTGTCATGCCTATTCCTTTTTCTTTTTTATATAATTTTAAATAAGCCAAAAGTCAAGCAAAACAAAAACATATTGGTCAATTATTTTGAATGGTTTGTTTTTCGAGACACGCTGAATTTGGTAATAAAGAATGAGACTGCTTGAAAGTCAGTTAGGATTGTCAACCCCGCCTTTGGCTGGTTGACCTACTTAACTGCCAATCCATTATCCTCTTTTATTTTTTATTTTTTATCTTTTATCTTTTACCTCCTGAGAACCGTAAGTCAAAACCCCTGCGGTTTCGACCCTTCGATAAACTCAGGGTGCTGAGCAAAGTCGAAGCACAAGCTCACTGCCCTGAGCGAAGTCGAAGGGCGGTTTCGACATAATCCTTCAAAGCGAAACGATTGGCCTAATTGCGGCAACTTAAGTAGCCGCAGGTCGAAACCCTTGCGGTTTCGACATAGTCCTATGCGGAGGTCGTAATATGTCGCCCAAGGGGGTGCTACATTCCCTACTCATTAGTTCCGCCTCCACCTTACGGGGATGATTGGCCCAGGTTGTGAGCTACCTAAGACTACCGTTAATCCAGTACTCTCTTAATTTTTTATCTTTTATTTTTTATTTTTTTTAACTTGCAACTTGAATCTTGAGACTTGATCTAATGATTGTCAACCACCCCTGCGAGATGGTTGACCTACTAAACAGCTAAAGGAAGGTTACATCATTTAAAACTATACCAAATTAGTCAATAACTCAAGGGAACATCTTCAAAACATGAAAAATTCATGTTAGTTAATGTTTGCGTCCACTGATGCGGTATGGCTAATCTTTCCAATCCCGCCTTTTTGCGGGACATCCAAAGCACGCAGGCAAGCCTTCACACTTCGTCCTGAGCTCAGTGTCGAAGGATGGCTTGCCTGCCATCCCGCAAAATGCGGGACGGCTACGCAGTCCAATAATATCTTGAAAATCAATCCAACCAAAAATACAAAACCATGCATAACTTTTTGTTACTTGATTTCTTAAACCCATGGTATCAACCATACACTTCAAACCCTGTCAATACCCATAACTTTGGACGTATTGTAGTTAATTATCACTAAATGCGTTACCGAAATTTCTTACCACAAATATGGGAAAGCTTCATTTTTTCGGATAGGTCGCCCATTTAACTACCGATGGGCTGGTCCAGACCAAAAGGTTTAGAAAACTTCCAGCTTTATTATTCGTCCCTGAAGCCCCATCCCCACCAAACCATTGCCGACCAACCATTGCCCCGGTGCATTTATCATTCACATAAAGATTCCCGGCCCCTTTCACTAAAATCGGGAGAGCTTTATGGGTGAAATTCATATCCTCTGAATAGATCGATCCAGTCAAGGCGTAATCGGTAGATTCGACCACCTCATTCAAAGCCCAATCATAGTCCTTTTCATCGAAAACAAAGACCATAACCACCGGACCAAATATCTCCTCCACCATCAACCGATGTCTGGAATTTTTGGTCAAAATCAAAATGGGCTCAACAAACCATCCCGGTTTATCCCAGCTTTTTCCGCCAAAGACGATCTCGCAATCTGGATCATTTTTAGCCAGCTCGATATAACCTTTGATACTTTCCCAGGCAGACCCATTTATCACCGCGCCCATCCCCACATCCGGATCAGTGACGTCTCCAACTTTGAGATTGGATAATCTCTCCACCAGACGTTTTCTTAACTCGGGCCAGATCTTCTTGGGAATATAAATCCTCGAAGCGGCACTGCATTTCTGTCCCTGATAACTATATCCGGCACTCACAATCCCCCAGGCTAAAGCATCCAAATCCGCACTACCATGAGCGAAGATGAAATCCTTCCCACCGCATTCAGCCACAATCCGCGGAAAACCTTTGGAAGTATTAGTCCCCGCTATCTGGGCTAGACCTTTTCCAATCTCTAAAGAGCCGGTAAAATGAATCCCTCCTAATCTGGGATCTTCGAGTAATGCTTTACCCACAGCCCCACCCTTTCCAAAGACTAAATTGATCACCCCATCTGGCAACCCAGCTTCTAAAAGAGATTCCATAATCAGATAAGCGGTTAAGACCGCATCGGATGAAGGCTTCCAGACTACCACATTTCCCATTATAGCCGGTGAGGTAGGCAGGTTCCCTCCAATAGCAACTGGGAAATTCCAGGGGGAGATAGCGGCCACATATCCTCTCAAAGGTCTCCACACGCAGGTATTGGTCTCACCCACAACGCATTCCGGTTGTTCTGTGTGGACTTTGGTCACTGCCCAATAGGGATTGAATTCCAAAAAATCGATCAGTTCGCATAGGTCCGCATCCGCCTCAAAGGCAATTTTATCCACTTCTAACATAGCCGCGGCTACTATTTCGAACCTTCTCTTTCTTAAAATCTCCGCCGCTCTCCAGAAGATCTGCGCCCGATGAAAAGGAGATAAAGATGCCCAGTTCTTCTTAGCTTCCAATGCTGATTCAATCGCATTCTTAATATCTCTTTGAGAACAGAGACAGTATTTCGCCACAACTTTAGACCAATCCCCCGGTCTTCTGCTTTCTCCCATATCGTTAGTTTCGATTTTTTTTCCATTTATTATGGGATAGCATATTCGGGGTTCTTTAGCTTCCAGAAACTTCTTTAACGTCTCATTTAACTTTTCCCTTTCCTCCGACCCCTTTCGATAGGAAAAGACCTTCTCATTCGAAGGTTTCAAAATTTTGGTTTCGGTCAAATCCATCTGTCTCTCCTTTACTTTAAATTTTTTAAGACTTTTTATGCAAATCAAAGCTTCTGAGCAAAATTATTAGGATTATTATTATAAATCCAAGAAGATTTGTCAATATTAAAAGAAGAAAGATGTTAGAAAGCAGTTCTTTTTATTCGCAATTTTTATTCGTCATCCGTCATTCGTCATTCTTCATTAGCATAAGGAGTTCACCAATTTTTTTCAGGGATCAATTAAAAAACCTTTGACTTTTTTAAAAAAACCTATATTATAAAGTTGAGGAAAATTTTAGTTTTGCTCTTAAGAAATAGAATAAGTGTTCTGAAAAGGCAACTATGATTCGGGAGGTATTTCTATGCCAGATTTTAGTATCAGCAGTAGAACCGATATCGCTACCATCACCTTAAACCAAGCACCGGACAGACCTGGAATTGGGGCTCAGGTTTTCGGTAGCTTATGGTCGCGGGGCCTAAATGTCCAGTTAGTTGTTTCCACCCCTTTGGTTGGAGGAAAATCAAATATCACTTTGGCTGTGGGGAAAAATGATTTGAATCCAGCCTTAGTTACTTTAAAAAAAATCCAACAGGATATTGGCGCGGAAAGTCTTACCACCAATTCTAATGTGGCTTTGATCTGTCTCAATCATCCCAGTTTAGCTTCTACCCCCGGAATAGCATCCCGATTATTTTCGATCCTTTCCCAAAACCAAATCAATGTGGAGGCGGTCTCCTCCTCCCCCACATCTATAACCTGCATTATTGCCGGACCCAGCGTCTTAAAAGCCATTGAGGCATTGAATCAGGAATTCAAAGCCGAAACCGCATAAGGGATTCTTTTCTGGAGTGTAAAGCTTTAGCTTTACCTTTGTGTTGTGCCAGGAGTGAAGCTTCTGATACAACTATGTAAGAGGCTTTTGAAATTGTTTTTATCTATACAACTTTTGCTAAGATATATCCTATCCCTAAGAGAAATTGAGTGAGCAATACTATCATAACATTAGCACCCTGTGCCGGGAGTAACTTATCCATATCTGTATGAGCCATTGAGCCTTTGATCGCTTTGGATGCCAGGGGCAAAGTAAATAATGCAATCAACGTAAAGGGAGGCATAATCTTTATTATCACCCCTAAGATAATCCAGAGATAGACCAAAAGGGTTAATCCTGAATATATTCTTGCCGCTCTGTCTTTACCCAATAGAATCGGCAAAGTTTTTCTTTTGCCGATTTTATCTGCATCAACATCGGGGATTTCATTTAAAAGCAAAAGATTGCATACTAAAATACCCGAAGGTATCGATGCGAAAAGGACAGAGAATGAAAAATCTTGGTTAAGGATAAGATAGACCCCTAAAACAGGAAGTGTGCCTAATCCCAAACCAGCAGATAACTCAGAAATACCTAAGCCAAGCTTTGCCAAGAAATTAGTATAGAAAAGGACAAACATAGCGCCAAGAATAAAAATGGGCAAAAGAAACCACCCCTTGTTTAAAATAAAATAAATCCCGATAGACACTGCAAGTATAAAAGAAATAGTGGCAAGCCAGAAGGTCTTCTTTGCAGAAATAGCGCCTGAAGTTAGAAAACCACTCCCCCCGCTAAAGGGAGTCCTTTTTGTTTTAAGGTCAACTCCACTTTTGTAGTCATAATAGTCGTTGAAAGTATTGACTGAGATATGCAAAAGAAGAAGCCCTAAAAAAGCTAAAAGAGAATATTTGAGGTTGAAAAACCCATCATATAATGCCATCGAGGTGCTCAAAATGATAAGGACTAAAGAAAGTATAAGAAAATGTGGACGGGTTTCGAGAAAATAAGTTTTAAGGCTCATAGTTTGTTCCTTTCTCTAATCGCTCAAGCAGGTGATCCGGGTCGGTCTGATCGCAAAATTCGTGGGACTTCTTGTGACCAACGGAGCAAAGCATGTTTATGATTCTTACGTATATTCTTTTCGAATCTCCTCACGATATTCTTTCACTTTTTCTAAATGATTTTTTACTTCCCCTTTTCTGGATGACTCCTCGTATGAATAATATTTTGGCATAACTTTAACTATCCGAATCACATCCTGCACATAAGCAGTTTCATCGGGCGTAGTGTGAGCCTTTGATAACTTGACAACTGAACTAAGCATTCTAGTTCCCCCGGGCTTATCATACTCATAGATATATATACCTTTATGCTCACAATTCCAACCTTGGCTTCTTGCCACTGCCATCACGATAGTTTTTGCAAAACCAAGGGCTTTTCTCTTGTTTTCATCACAAATCTCATCGTACGTTGTTATGCGTTCTAATGATAAAATCTCACGTATACCGGGATATTCAGTGACATTGCATTCAAAATCTTTTTTGAAACGAGATTCGACATTAAGGTGAATATCAGTAATTTTGGTAGTTACAAAGAGTAAAAAACTGTTAATAGATTTTTGCAATTCAAAAATTCTTTTGAAGGCTTGATACATCTTGTTTTCTTCAAAATCTAAAGCAACAAGACTTTCGTATGGGTCAAAGTTGATAATATCAAAAGGAAAGAGCTCCTTTATTTGTTCAGATAACCTTTTTGTTCTTAACAGTTTACGGATTTCAGCATCTTTAACATCATTATCAAGTGATAGTCCTTTGGTTTTATTAGTATCTTGAAAAGTTAGTATTTCCTCAAGTTTCCCTACGAGTATCGAACTCTCAAGTGGAGGGCGAACAAACTTGAATATTTCTACTGCATCTTTCTCTTCACTTTCACAGATGATAACATTTGGTAATTTTTTGTTCTTGTCTCTACGGAGTACGCCTTCTTTTTCCAACATAAAAACATCAATTGCTTCTTTGGCGCAAAGCGTGAAATATTTGAGTGACTTTTTTTTACTTTCTTTTTTATAGGATATGCTAGCGGGCAACCACCCATAGTAGCGTGCACAATGCTTCCCATAGTATGTATCGTAATCAATGTTTCTGGGACTCATACAAGATCGTCCAATATTTCTTTCACAAGTTGATAGAATTTCTCGTCTCTCTCTTTTTCTGTCTTTGTTGTGCGTTTTGCGGTATGATAGGCAAGCATAATAGATCCTATGATCATATTGGCTTTTCTCTTTTTTAATGGATGCGAAGCAGTGTTCAGAATGATTTCTCCTTTGTGCTCATTGACTGTTACAATTGGGGCATCCTTCTCTAAATCGCGCTGTAGAAGTTTAAATCTTCCTTTTGTCCGCTCAGCAATGATTGTTTGTAAACTCTCCTTAAGTTTTTTATCTTTAGCCTCGTGCCGTTCATCAGAACGCTGTCGAGCTATTATGTCTATCTCACTGAAAACGATATCAAGCTTTACATCATGAAGAAACGTCTGCAGCTCTTTGAAATGCTCATCGTGCTCGTTAAAACTATCCCGGTCTATGTTCAACGCTGATTCAAGCCCCTCGTCAACGAAGATTTCTCCAGAAACCCATCTACTTCGGATAGTTTCGATTTGCTTATAGTATTTCAAAAATGTACTGTCATACCCTCCAATTCCAACTCCACGTAGTCTTATTTGTAAACCATTTAATTCTAATGGTCTAATAGCTTTTGAAACTTGTGCGAATATATAACCAGAGAATTTTAAGCGTGAATCAAATATAGTTTTATCAAATTCAACACTATACAATTTGGGGGTTGTCTCCTTATCTGTGGGCAATTGTATGTGACGTTGTAAATCTATTCCATCAAAGATAACCCGAAACTTTTCGTTCAAGAACCGCTGTTGACGATCTTGAATGAATTGAGCCGCTTGCTGGAACTCTTCTAATTTTTTTTCACTCGAGTTAAAAGCTTTTAAGTTAATCGGATACTCTTCTTTCTTCCCATAGTAAGGCAGGGGGCAGAGTATAGCCAATTCCCAAATTGTTTCTAGATATGGTTTACAATCACGCACTGATTTCTTCGATTTATCATAAAATTCTGAATGTAAATCTGAAAGACTGAATGATATTTTCTCGCGGGCTTTTTGACTTACGCTGAATTTCATTTCGTTACGAAATGTAGCACGCACATCGGAAGAATATATACGAAAACCTTTCTTTTTTTCATCGAAATCAATGATTTGATATTTCCAGGTACCAACCTCTACCTCTTTTGTCTTCATTTCATCGTCGCGTATGACCTTCTCTTTATCAGGAATTGATACATCTAAGAGGATAATCTGAGCACGATAGGCTTTCCCTTTTCCGTTTTCATCTTTATAATGGGATTCAATCTCGAAGCTGTGACATAATTGTCCAATTGCAAGCATTCCAATACCCAATCTTCCAATGATAGGACGTTTATAAATATCAGTTTTGTCTTTACCGTGCTTGCGTTTGATACAACTCCCAATACCCTCTTCACTGAAAAACCTTGAAAACTGATCTAAGGACATACCAGTCCCATTGTCAACGCACGAGATAAAATCAAACTTCGGATAGTTTGTGTCAATACGCACCACCGTTGCATCAGCATCATAGGCGTTGCTGACAAGCTCCTTAAACGCAGTTGCTGTGCTTCGGTAGAGTCCTCGACTCAACTGAGCAATTGTAATATCAGCAACACGGATTTTGCCACTATCTCCAAATTTAATGTTATTGGTATTCATCTTAGCACCTCATAATATATCACTCGTGTTGAGTGCGAGTAATCATAGGATACGCTTCTAGATGTAACTAATAGTGCTTGTTTCAAATTCAGTGCGCCAAGACGTTTACGCGAGCTAAGAAGTATGTTAAAATCAGATATTATCGAAACACGCTTTCCATTTTGCAAGTTAAGTATAAACTTTTTTAAACCTTTTTTTACTTTGCCTTCAGATTCTCTTTCAAGAAGCGCACGGAGATAATGTAGCTCATCATTAGTTATTAGCTCGATAGGTAGATGTTCCTGCATATTTAACAACTTGTTTAGAATTTCCTTTCGTGTTTTTAGTAAAAAGGGACCGAATTTCACATTTGATTCAAGATGTTTAGGGACATACTGATTTGTCTGCTGTCGGATATCATAAAGCCAGTTCCGAAAATCCAGTAATTCTTCCATCCATGTATTACCGTTATCAATAAAATTCTCCATTGATTTGTCTCTATTCACAACTGTACATACCCAACATCCAAACCGTGATTTACCACAACTTTGTGTTCCTGTTTCAATAACAAAAGGACACTCACCGCCAGAGCAAGCGTTCTTGTAAAGTGCAAGTAATTTTCTATTGCTTCCGTCCCAGGGGTTTGGACACTGCAGAAGATAACTCCATACCTCGTGATTAGACAAATCGGCAATTGGGGCATATACAAAAGCATTAGGCAAAGTGTGTTTACGAAGGCGTTCGCCATTATCATACCTATTCATTGCAGCAGCACGGTTTGCAGACTCTGCTTTCCGGGTTCCAAGAACGATAATTGCACGCCCATGTTTTGAAACTGTGTTCAAAATGTAATTACTCGTTGGGGCGATTTTCATCCTTTCAGTGCACCATCGGAACCAATGATTAGGCGACGGATACCCTTTACCAATGAGATTTACCCAAAAAGTATCTTCAAGCTTGGGCGTAACTCGAACCACGCTAAACAACTCTGGATTGTGTCCGAATAGTTCCGTTTTTCCCACTGCTTCAATCTTTTTCAAATGTTCATTCACATGCTTTACTATCGCAGGATTCTCGACAAGCGTATCATTGGAAAGCACATGGATTTCTTTGGATAGCTTTTCTTTGGGTAAGGCAGAAAGTGCATAAAACACCATTTGCAATACGGTGGTACTGTCTTTACCCCCTGAAAAACCAATAACCCAAGGAATCGTGTCAGCAAGATAGAGGTCTTGTATATCAGATAAGATGGCCTGGTAATTCACAATTTATAATTATAGTTAAAAAACTCCAATAGTCAACCAAAATATCTGAAAAATATATAGGCTAACTCTCTGATTTTTGTGGTGCGTCAAACGTTAGTCCTGACACCTTTATAAGCGTCAGTCCGCCTGAGGCGAACTGACGCAACTATTTATTGGTAAACCTAAAGGTTTACACTCCAAATCATTCTTAGCTGGTGCGGGAATTGGATTTCCCGCACCTTGTCACATTTCAATATTATGACATTCGGGAATTCCCCCGCCTAATCGGGGTCTTGACGACAATTCCTGAATGAACAAGGGATAAACCTGAAAGGTTTACACTCCAGTTATCATATTGCAGTAGAGACCTCTTTTATATTTATGTTCCTTTTGTTTAATTCTTCTAAGAATTTATCGTATAAAGCTCCTTTGATACAATCCTCAGGAGGAACTATCCCTTTCTCTTTAATTTCTTTGGTCAATAGAAATTTCGCCGTTATTGCACAGGGGAATCCGGTAACTCTCGCCATAGAGGAAATACCATTCTTTTTGTCCGCTTCATCCCACATAAAATATTCGATTTTAATTTTCTTCCCCTCTTTTATCCCGGTCAAGGTATTATACATAACACACACATCCGTGTCACCCTTTTGTGGCTTTAGTTTAGGTGTGATAAGAGACAACAAGAATTCCCTCGGTGCTATTTTCATACCTTCAAACTCCAGAGGTGTAAGATCCAGCAATCCACACTCCTTCAAAGTTGCTACCCCCTGCCAGTGCCCGGGCCAGCGGACAGTTTTCTCAGCAAATTCCTTTAATTGAGGCCTGGTATAAAGGAAGCTGGGCATACCCGGGGTTACAGCACACTCTAACTCCTCATCCTTGCCAAACTCGGTAAATCTGAAGGGTTCACGATCACTGGTAGCATCTACTTCAACAATCTTACCGTTTTTTATAACTTTCAACTTTATCATATACTCCCTTAATACATGCTCGAAGGTCCAGGTGATCATATATCTTAGTGGATGTTTCTGTGCAGCTTCTTTTGAGGGAATGCCTCCAACTCTGGCTATGGCTTTCTCAGCCGTATCTATCTTCCTTATTCCTTCACCTAACGTGACATTACTCAAACCGGGAGCAAAACCCATTCCGTCGACAAATGTGACGCCATTCTCTTGAGCTTTGTTATGAAGCCAATCTCCGTATTCATCCAGTGTCATCCCCTTGGGAACTTCTAATCCTTCAGTCTCATAAGGGTCTGGTCTTAAGTGATACTCTTCTAACATATCCACAATGTCCAATCCCACTTCAATCGCAGTATCAACAACTTTGTAGCTTCTCCTCCTATCCGGAACCGCAATCACCCCAACATCGTATTGCTTCATCAAGCTCTTGGTCTCATTCTTTTTAGTGAGGTCGAGGACATGGGTTGATACCTTATCACTCCCTATCCACTTTTTTGTTTTCTCCAGGGCATCCTTATGCCTTCCTACTATCCCCACCTTTTTGATCTCTTTATCTTTAGCTAAATCCCATGCCACCGCGGAGCCGACCTTTCCTGTTCCTCCGAAGACTAAAGCTTTCATAAACTTTTCTCCTTTCTTTTTTGTTTTTTTTCTCAGTCTAAGGTTGGCACAATTATATAAAAAACACGCAGATAGTCAAGGATTTCTTCAAGAGAGCTTGGAAAAAGTGAAGAAATTCTGAAGGCGAGAGCTAACGTTCTACCATCCCTTCGTTTATGTTTCATCTGCCCCTCCTTTCTTCAGCTATTTTACCCAATTCCTTTTAAATTGTTAACAGGGAGAAGTATAGTATTACAATATCAAAAGTATCCTGGATCACAAAATCTTTTCCTTCTGTGATTCTTTTTATAAATATCAGACAATCCAATTTTCAAAAGGCGGCAAAACAATTATCTATCCTTATTATTTTCTTTTAAATCATTTCAAAATTTTTTTGGGTTGATTTGAATTTTTCTTCTTATATCTCGAAACGTTTTTTTCTTCGCTATCCATTTTCCGACATTTGGCAGAAACTGAATATTGGCAATTAAAATGAGAAAAACGAAAAATATTAGGAGTGAAGCGTTGGATATTCTAAGGGCACGACCGAAAAGAGCTAAAAGATAAAAACGAGGTGTTCTGGATAGAAAAACAGCCAAGAGATATCTAATTAAGGGGTAATGGGCTATTACCACGATAAATCGAAAAGGATAAAAAGGAATAGGGGTAAAGCCGGCAATCCACAGAGCAAGAAAAGGAGCTTTGTTAAAAAGACCAACAAGCTTTTGAAACCATTTATTGGGCAACATTTTTTTAAAGAGTTTGAAATCTGAGACATATTGAAAAACAGAATAGTTAATATACTCGGTGATCAATGTACCAGCAATTGCAATAAGAGTTACCGTCAATGGCAAATAAAATTTGCTAAAATACAAAAACACTGGCTCATGCGGAACAACCGCAAGCAAAAATTGAGAAGGGAAATTGTAAAGGAAGAGGATCGATAAATTCTTGCTTTTTCGAAAAGTTTCAAAGGATAACCATAAGACCAGTAAAATTAGAACAAAACTTACCTCCGCAATGACCATAATGCTCTTTATTTTTAATTTGAAATTCTCCACTTTTTCAGAAGGAACCAAAATTTTTTCTGACAAATTATCCGTTTTCATCTTTCCTTAAAAAATTTTACTTTTTTCACTTGAAATTTCATATAGAACCAAAGCTATCTTTGATTAAGCACCAAAGTGGTTTTTCGGTATTTGCTCGTAAGCTTGTGTAACATTCTCCACAGGTATTGGTTTTCGCAAAATCCTCCTGAAGTTGCTTCCGAGAGAGGTAGTTTTTGATAATTAACCCGCATGGGGAGATAGTTCCATCAGGATTCACGACAAAAAATCTTTCACCCGCACGGCAATCTGGAATTTTTTCATCTTCAAAGAAATCAGGTATTCTTCTCAGAATATAGGCTGAAGTTCTGATATTTTTAAATTTTCTTTTGTAATCGAGTAGGTTTTTAATAATTTCTCTGAATTCCTCTATTTCATCTTTAGGGATCATAAGATCTTTATTTTTTGTTCTTAACCAGGTATAGGTGCTAAAGTTTGCATAGATATTCCATCTTCGAGCCAACTCAGCTATATTGATAAGATTCCTATAATTATCGCGCTGTATTACACAGCTGATAGTAATTGCTTTGTCATTACCACAATTGAGTTCTTCCATCAATTTCTCAATTCGATTAAAAAGGCCTGGGACACCCCGGAATTCATCATGGCGTTCATCGGGGTAATCTAAGGAGAGAGAGAATTCATCGACACCGGTTTCCCGTAGTTGATAATATTTTTCTCTTTTCAACAGTACACCATTGGTGGTGAGAACGATGTATGGTGCCCTATTAGTTCTTTTTAAAGCTTTAATAACCTGAATAATATCCTTCCTGAGTAAAGGTTCTCCGCCAGAAACCTGAGCAACAACCGGTTTTATGTCTGTGCAAATTTCACCATATCGCTTTGGGGAGGCGATTTTCTTATCTTCTATATCATGCAGATGACAGTGTTTACAGCGCGCATTACAGCGATAAGTTATCTCAAAGGAAACACAAAAGGGTCTTTTTGTAAAATAATTATTGACACCCTGTTTCGCCAGAGGTAAAATTCTCGCAATTGAACTCATATAAAACCACCTACCTTGAGCTGAATAAAGAAGGCAATTATAAGAAATCAAAACTTAAAGTTTAAACTGGCACATTGCATCCTTAAAAATTCTCCCACTAAAAAGGGGGCTTGGCTGCCTGGTTTAAAATCACCATGAAAAAAAGAGATGATTTTGCATGATATCTGTTTGGGCTTAAATTTTTGTTTTCGGTATTTAAAAAAATTTGGGACAACATTTCAAGATTGCTATTTTTGAAAAAAAGATTGTCATATCCATTAAATTTTCTTCTTTCTGCAGATAGAGAACTAAAACCAGTAAAAGTCAAGTTACCTTTATATTCTACACAAGGTGACACTTATTTTCCCCAAAGACCGTAAGATAAAGTATCGGATATGTTCCTTTACCATTGTTATCTCGCCATCAAAGGGAATAGAGTTTTTCAAATCCCGGATAATGACCCTTTCCTTGAATTCGGAAATAATCTCCCTGTCTGTTACCACCGCCATAATTTCTTGCTGGCAACAATAGCTCAGGTAGTCGAAGTTAGAGGAGCCCATAATCAAAATCCGGTCGTCGATAAGCATGGCTTTTAGATGGGTCATCCGCTCTCTGTACAGGTGCAGATTAAAGCTAGATCGTCTGGCTTCCCATAAGGAATAATGCTGCAGGTTTTTTCTGTTATTTTTTTCCGGGGTGATTAGTGTCACCGCAACACCTTTCTGTCGAGCTTCCCTGAGCCTTTCATAGAAGGGAAATGACAAATAAGGACTCTCAACAAATATGGATTTTTCGGCCTTCTCGATCAAAGCGAAAACAGGTTTGTGATTGTCTTCGTTGGTGCATCCATCAAAAACATAAAAAGTTATATTGGGAAAGGATCGGATGGTGTTAAGGTTTTTCCCATTCCAGGTGGTAATAAAGTCTTCTTTTAAAAACTGGGTAACTTTTTCATCTTCTATCCGTAACATCATATCATGCCAGTCAAAATTGTGTTCGCTGAAATTGATTCCGCCAATATAAGCTACCGCATCATCGATCAGCAACATTTTCTTGTGGTTTCGTGCTGGAAAACGTAAAAAGAAAAACCCAACCGGATTCGTAAATTTAGCCTTAATGCCTACCTGGTTTAAGTGGGAAATCATCCGCTTTGTTTCCTTGGCTTCCAAACGAAGTTTGGAGTCAAAAAGATTTTCAGGCGCATATAAAAAATGGTCACTGAGAATGTAGCGAGTATATTGGTCTATGAGGATTCGGATATCCACTGCTTTAGAGGTGATAAGTTGATCCGAAAGCATCTTCCCGACACTATCTCCTTCGAAAGAAAGCGTTAAAATATAAATATATTTTTGAGATGAATCGATGTCTTTTTTTAACGCTTTCCAAAATTCACCAGAATCAATAAGCAACGACATCTTCAATTGCATAACCTCCTTAATAAGCTGATGAAAAAAAGTGGCCAAGACAACTCCCAAAGCCGTAAAAGAAGATTGAATAATTATTGATCAGAAAATTGGCACAGCTCCCTTTGTCAAGCATAAATCTTTTGAGTTTTTCTTCCCATTTTCTTTCTTTTTCTATCCCCAAGGAGGGAGGCTACTTCCTACACCCCATTAAAGCACCCAACCTAACGTCAACCAACCCTTCCTGTTCCTCCTAAGACCAAAGCTTTCATAAGCTTCTCTCCTTTCTTTTTTGTTTTTTTTCTCAGTCTAAGGTTGGCACAATTATATAAAAAAAGCGCAGAGAGTCAAGGATTTTCTCAAAGGTTTCTGAAAAAGTGGAAGAGAGTTGTCCAGCAAGGATGCCTGACCTATGAAAAATCAATCCCTTTTTTATCTATTTCCTCTCCCCTTTCGACTTCGCTCCCTTCGGGTCTGAGCCTTCCTTCGACACTGAGTCTCAGGACGAAGGGCAGGCTCTTGCGGGAGAGGGTGAGGGGCACCCTCCCCTTACCCCTCCCATCAAGGGAGGGGGGGAGTTAGAAACTTTGGTAGGCATCTGTAAAAGACGTAACAGCCCTACGAAAAGAGTTTTTGAGAGATCTCTTTCAAAGAGCTTTTGATGTATAGGGTTAAGAAGTCCTGATGCACTTTGGAAGCTTCGGGAATTCCCCCCGCCAAAGGCGGGGGTCTTGAGACTATTCCCGAAGCATCATACCAACAGAGCGGAAAGTTCAGAAATACGACCAGTAATTTCATCTTACCTTACCTCTGGCCAGTGAGGCAAATATCCCACCGAAACAAAGGACAGCAAAGATGATAAAAGCAGTCTTTGCACTGGTTAAGAAAGCGGGATAGTTTTCAGGTTTGATTTGGGCTCGTCCGAGGTAAAGGGCAAAAACCAGCATAACAATTCCCATACTGAACATTTGCCCGGTCAGTCGCATCGTTCCCAGCGTGGCTGAAGCCACTCCATAATATCTTTTCTCAACAGAACTCATAACTGCATTAGTATTGGGAGAGGAGAAAAGGGCAAAGCCAAAACCAAGTAGAATCAGACAGAGTACTATGAAAGTTAAACCGGTATTCTCGCTTAAGAGGGTAAAAAGCAAAAGCCCGATAACTGTCAATGTCATTCCCGCTGAAGCCACGATTCTTGGTTCGATTTTATCGGAAAGCCTGCCGGCAAGAGGTGAAAAAATTGCCATTATCACTGGCTGGGATACCAAAATCAAACCGGCATTTTGTGGACTAAGCCCTTTTGTATACTGCAAATAAAGGCTCAAAAGAAAACCTGTGGCGGAGGTAGCGCAATAATTAATCAAAGCCGCTAAATTGGAGAAGGTGAAGACGATATTATGTCTGAAGAGTTTTGTATCGAAAACCGGACTTTCTACCTTCCCCTCCCAAAGCATGAATGCGAAAATCCCCAAGGCACCAAAAAGGATTAACCATATTGCAGAGATGGCTGGTAACAGGGAAAAACCATACATCAGCGCCACCAGCGAAAGCCCATATATTACGGAACCACCCAGATCGAACCTCTCACCCTTTGCTTCAGCCCATTCTCCTTTCAATTTCCAAAAAATTAAAGCGATTATTATTAGCTCCAGAGGAACGTATGAAATAAAAATACTTCTCCAGCCCAGATGCTGCGTTAGAAATCCACTGGCGAATGGCCCCAGCGACAGACCAGAGTAAACTGCGGCTACATTTATTCCCAAGGCTTTGCCTCTTTCGCCTACAGGATATACCGAAGTCAAAATTGCCACCGCAGTGCCAAAGATCATTGCACCCCCGATCCCCTGCAAGACCCGCAAGCAAATAAATTCAGTCTCGTTGGTTGAAATCGCCAAAAGGAGAGAGGCAACCAGATCAATCGATATGCCATATCTGAGAATCTTTTTCCTGCCAGATATGTCTGCTATCCTTCCCATGGGGACGAGAAACATAGCGGCGGCTAAGAGATAGGAGGTGGCAATCCAACTCAACGACACTGCATTCATTCCAAATTCCCTTCCGATTGAAGGAAGTGCAATGTTAACCGAAGAGCCCATAAAGGGGGTAAGAAAAGAGGTCAAGGTGGCGACGAGCAAAGCAGCCCTTTTGCTATCTGCGTCATTCATAGTTATCCCTTTCATAATGACTAATTCCAAAAATAGTCCAGCCAAATTTCATATAGAACTTTGTGTGTTTGCAAAGTGTCGAGGGCATTGGAGTAAGTGAAGGGAGTCGCAAAGGATGCTATCTTTATATTATCTCAGGACCTTTGTCCTGACACCGTTTTCAACTTCGGGAGCAAAGCTCCATCGGCAACTATTTAAGATGAAAGCTTTCCACCGATGGCGCAGCGCCTATGTCGCTGAAGCCTTGCACTTAATTCAAAGCTAAAGCTTTGAGTTACACCTGAAGTATTGTAACTCAACCCTATAGTTGACTTTTTTGCGTTGCGTCAGAATCTCAGTTCTGTCACCTTTCTTTAACATCAGTAGAGCTTCTGAATCAACAATTTGAGACTATATTAATTAGTAATTAAGACTCTTCAGCCCAGCTGTCACTTAAGTTTCTTCAGAAAATCTATTATCTCTTTCATATCCGGCAACTGGCTGATCTCATAAACTTTGAAAAATACTATTTTTTGACTTTCGTCCACTATTATATTAGCTCTCTCAGAAAACCCGTTTTTCTCCCGGAAAATCCCGTATAACTTTGCCACCTCACCATGCGGCCAGAAATCTGATAAAAGAGAGGTATTTTTTATATCCAGACTTTTAGCCCAGGCTTGTTTTGATGGGACTGTATCAACGCTTATGCCCAGAGCTATGGTGTTTAAAGAATCTAAGATTTTCTTATTTTTTTCCAGAGATTTCATCTGTTTGGCGCATACTGAAGTCCAGGCTAAAGGATGGAAGGAAAGGAGCATCCTTTTACCGCTAAACTGGGACAACTTAATTTCCTTACCATTCTGGTCTTTCAGGGCGAAATCTTTCGCTTTCTGTCCGATTTTTACTTTTCTTTCTTCTGTCATAAGTTCACCTCCGTTTATTATTGGGAATTTGGTTTTTCTTCCAAATTAAATAGTGCCGGAGGTCGGAGTCGAACCGACACGAGGTTTGAGCCTCACCGGATTTTGAGTCCGGCGCGTCTACCAATTTCGCCACTCCGGCAAAAGAAAGTTTAAAAGTTTATAAGGTTTAAGAGTTTATAAACTTTTTACAAAAATAAAGAAACCCAGACTAAAAGTCAAGGAAAGAATTCCCTTGACAAATCTTTTTTTTTCTTTATTTTAACCAATAACTATGAACCATTAACCATCAACTAAATCGGGGCTGTAGTTCAGTTGGGAGAACGTCTGACTGGCAGTCAGAAGGTCACGGGTTCAAGTCCCGTCAGCTCCACCAAATTGGTAAATAGTGGATAGTTGATAGTAAAAATTTTAAAGATTAGAAAGAAGTTGACGAAAAAGGAAATGGGGACGGCTGATTGAAATGGCGGTTTCCCTTGCCCCCCTCCGTCGTTTCAATTGAAGCTGTCCTCATTTTTTTGAAATAAAAAAGCCTCCTGGCTTGACCGGAGGCTTTTTTTATCCCCTAACCTAAGAAAATTATTATTCGAGGTTTGCTTTTAGCTATATTTATTTCAAAAGAACCATTTTGCGGGTAGTCACCAAGTTTTTGGAGACCAACTGGACAAAATAGATGCCCGAAGCCACCTCTCGTCCGTTTTGATCCGTTCCATCCCAGAAGAAAATGTAATGCCCCTGGTTCATCTTCTGGTTAACTAAAGTTCTCACTATCTGTCCGACTAAGTTATAGATTTTCAAACTGACCTCTCCATCTTTTGGTAGATCTAAAGAGATCTCTGTCCTAAGATTGAACGGGTTGGGATAGTTCTGTGCCAGGCTCAGGTCAAAAGAAGTCTCTTTCGGGTCATCAAAAACGCCAGTGGAACTTTTAACCAAAACCTTAGAGGAATCTCTGCCTGTATTGTCACAGCTATCCTTTACATCCATAATAATGTAATAGTTACCAGGGGTACAACCTGCGGTTTTAAAACTAACCGTCCAGACCCCGTGGTTGGTCCCGCTACCAGAATCCCTTTGAGCCGTGACGCTTCCGCAATCCGGTCTAACAACAACAAGGGCACTATCCAGAAGAACATCGCTGTCTGGGTCAGATGAAGAAAAGGTGAATGCTAATGTATCACCTACAGTAACCGAATCTTCAGCCGGCGCAGAAACCACAGGCAAAGCGCTGTGTACCCTGGCTATCACAAAAGTTTTGGGTACAAAGATAGGGATATAAGCTATAGCCTCAGGGGTAACAAAGCTCAAAGAGATACCGCTGGGAGGTGGATAAAAAGCTGCCAACGTATCCAGGCAGATTCTCCCGGTATCATTGACCGTGAAGGTTAATCTGGCGCAATACCCTCTACCCGGAGGCATCGTATCGCTAAATTCTACCGCTCCCACCAGAAAATTTGGTGGAGTGGAGGTTTTTAAAGGGTCCCCATTTAAATTGAGGGATAGAATACCAAAGTCTTCTACTCTGCTCCCCGCAAAGCAGGAGGCATTTTTAGCAGAATCCAAATGAGCATTGGTCAGTCCGTCTGCGCATCGGTCTGTCAAGGGAACAGATATTCCCTGCACTCCACTATCGTTCCACACCTCCAGATCAATCACCACATCCGCCGAGGAGACATTGCAGGGAATGTAAAGGGTCTCTCCATTGGCTGAGTGAGAGCTATGAGCGACAAAATAAATAGTGTCCACCGCTCCGGGATCACAAGGGTCTTGAAAAGCCATCCCCAGATTAAAAAAGAATAACATAAAAATAAAACCGGCAACATACAAAAGTTTGATTTTCATTTCTACCTCCCTCCGCTAAAAGATTCTCTCTATTAAATCGACCAAAAAAAGCTAAATCTTAAGGTTTTTTTGAAAAAGTATAATCTGAGGATTTAAAGTCTTGGTTTTGCGAGTAGCCGCACCCTTTAGGGACACAACTGATAAGCCCCGCCAAGTCAAGAGGATTGACTGGTATTCAAAATTTGGAGTAGTCCCGCCGATGGCGGGATTTCGCTCTCATTTTTAAAAATGCAGAGCCCTGTCGAAGGAGGATCGGGCGGCTACGGAGGTTGTAGCATGTGACGTTCTGTGGGAAGCATTTAAAGACGCGTAGCCGAGCCTTCAAGGCTTGGCAGAAGTCTGAAACCTCTGCTACGCGACCCTTGAAAAAGGATCACACTATATAAATTGGAACCCACCTTGAGACAAGGTGGGTCTACGATTTTACATCAAAAGATTTAATCTAATAGGTTTGATTTTATTTCCCCCTCTTTTTCCTTTTATTAGATTTTTTAAATTTGATCTTTTTTATCGCATCTTTAATTCTTTTAAATTCTTTCTTAGATATTTTGGTCGATTTACCATAACCGATTAAGGAATGCTGGAAAATCTCCTCCATCCTCTCGACCCAGATAAAATTCACTTTGTTTTTTGTCACCTCCGGCACATCCGATATATTCTTCACATTGGCTTTGGGAAGAATGACATTTTTTATTCCCACCCTGGCGGCGGCGGAAACTTTTTCCTTGATCCCTAAAACTGGAAGAATCTTACCCCGCAGAGAGACCTCACCACTCATAGCTATATCATTTCTTATGGGCTTATCGCTCATTACCGAGGCAATTGCCAGGCAAATAGCGCATCCGGCAGAAGAACCATCTTTAGGGACCGAGCCGGAGGGAAAATGGATATGGATATCATAGTTAGTGAAATCATCATAGTCAATGTCTAATTCCTCAGCCTTGGATCTGACGAAACTATGGGCGGCTTGAATCGACTCTTTGATAATATCCCCCAATTGTCCTGTGGAGATGACCTGTCCCGAACCTCTCATTTTCAAAGCTTCAATCACCATTATATCTCCCCCCGCTGCTGTCCAGGCTAAACCTATGGCTACTCCGATCTCAGGTTTTTTCTCAGCAATATCCGGGATATATACCGGAGGACCCAAATATTCCTCCAGATTGTCCGGTATAATCCTTTTACATTTTGTTTCTCCAAAGGCTTTCATCCGGGCGCATTTTCTGCAAATGGTCTCTATGTCCCTCTGCAGGTTTCTCAAACCGGCTTCCAGAGTGTATTGCTGAATGATTTTGCTTAAAGCCTCATCGGTGATAGTCATCTCCTCAGGATTTAAGCCATTCTTTTCGAGCTGTTTAGGAAGGATATAATTTTTTGCGATCTCCTTTTTCTCCTCTTCTACCAGACCGGAAAACTCTATCACTTCCATCAAATCCAATAGATGTTCGGGGATTTTCTCTAAAACAGTTGCTGTGCAAACAAACATCACCACGGATAGATCATAGGGCAGCTTCAAATAGTAATCCAAAAAGACTTGATTTTTTTCGAAATCAAAGGCTTCCATAAGGACCAGCAATGGTTCCCCGCGCAAAGAGGAAGTTCCCAGCTTGTCGATATCTTCCACTAGAAACAAAAGGTGATTAGATTGGGCTTCCCTGATGCTGCGGATGATTTTACCCGGCATAGCTCCTATATATCCCATTGGTTGACCTCTGATCTCTGCTTCGTCACGGATACCAGCGACTGAGATCCTAACGAATTCTCTTCCCAGGGCTTTTGCTATAGATTGGGCTAACCAGCTTTTGCCGGTTCCCGGAGGTCCTACAAAACATAAGACTTTATTTTTTATCTCCTTTCTCAACTTGCGGATCGAAAAATATTCCAAAACCTGTTCCTTCACTTTTCTCTGTCCATAATACTCCTTTTCCAAAACCTGTTCTATCTTATCCATATCTATCTGTAAGGGGGCTGGCGGTTCCTCCCAGGGTAAAGAAAGGACCCAATCGATATAGGTCCTGAGAGTTCCATATTCAGCTGAAGCTGGAGAAATAATCCCCATTCTTTCCGCTTCAAATAACAACTCATCTTTTACCTTAAGAGGAAGGACTTTGCTTCTGATCTTTCCTTTCAGTTCCTCAATATCTTTTTGCTGTAAATCCATCCTTTTCCCCTCAGTTTATCTTTGATGTTTTTTGAAGGTGATTTCCTTCTTACTGAAATCTTTACAAGAAGATATATACAAAGAGCTAAATGCTTTGTCAAGGATAAAGGTGGTCTAAAATTTTTGCTAAAGTCTAAATAGAAAGGTGTCGATAAACCAATGGGCAAAAGCCCCGATTAGTTCTTTCAGTTCCGGAGGCGTCTTGGACATGATCTAAGACGCCTCTTATTTTTAAAACAACGAAGCCCTCTGAATTCAGAGGGCTTCGTTTACTTCGGATATTTTAAAAATCCCCTATTTGACTAAGACTTCTCCTTTGCCTTCTCTATAGATCTTCACCGGTATTTCGTTGGCGCTTTGATCGATTAGCAAAGTTTGCCTGATCTTGATCTGAGAAACATCAAAGGAGCTATCTTTGGCTTTAAATCTTAAAGTAAGGATAGCGCCACTTCCGGGCTCAATAAAATGAGCCAGATTAAGATCAGCAATTCCAATCAGTTGGTAGTCCAGTTTGGTGCTGTAGTACAGGGTCAAATCCTTGGTCCTCGAGCTTAATACCGGTGGAAGTACTTCCGCAGTAGCAGGATCGAAACCAACCTCCAGCTGAATTGCAGCCAGAGGAAGATTAACATTGGTGCTTATCGGGATCTCAACTATATTTGGCTCTTCACCAATCTTAGAAGAATTGACCACTAACTCGGCTGAGTGAGTAGCCAAAGCGGCGAAAAGCTTTGGATCTGACTCCGCACACCCGGGAACTGGCAAAGGTCCTCCCCGGAATAAAAAGGTAGTCAAGTAAACCAAATCCACTATATCGATCTTACAATCCCCATTTACATCTGTAGAATTCAAAGATATAGGAGGAGGTCCACTCAGTAAAAGATAATTAATGAAATAGACCACATCCGGCAAGTTAACATACCCATCATGCTTAACATCTCCGGGCAAGCACCAGGGCTTAGGAGCGGGGCCACCCCTGATGATATAATTTGAGAGGTAAACAGCATCTACCAGGGTGATATAGCAATCACCATTTAAGTCTCCAGATGCCAATGGATTCGGTGGCGGACCGGTGTAGAATAGATAGTTCACCAGGTAGACCACATCTACCAAATCTATCTTTCCATCTCTGTTTAAGTCTCCAAAAAGGGACGGAGGAGGAACGGAAACCACATAGAAGACAATCATCCCTGTGTCTACCAAACCTGTTCCATCATCCACAATGAAGGTATCGGTGTAGGTCCCAGTATCCGCCTTTACTGTTGCCCAGGAGAAATATCCGGTAGTGGGAGATACGCTGGGAATATGGGTAAAACTTCCTTTTCCATATTTGGTGATAGTAAGGATATTAGTTGGATCAGGGTCTGTAGCTTTTACCTGGAACTTTAAGGTGTCACCAGCAAAGATAGTGAAACTGGCTGCGGGCAAGATTAAAGTGGGGTTATGATAAAACGGTTTGACAATAATAGTAACTAATGAGGTATCTTTTAAACCGGTTCCATCATCTACAATAAAGGTATCTACATAGGGGGAGTTAAGTGTATCTAAATCTGTGGTTGCCCAGGTGAAAAATCCGGTGTCAGGGGAGACATGAGGGGTGGTGGTGAAATTTCCCACCCCATATTTGGTGATAGTCAAAACATCGGTTAGGTCTACATCGGTAGCGATTACCATAAAATTCACCGTTTGTCCAGCATAGACCGTCACACTGGCTGGAGCGGTCAGGACCGGTTTATGAGGGGTAGGAGGTGGACCCAAACAACCAGCTACAAATTCAGGTGCAAAAGAAACTGCTTGAGTGGTTACCAATTCCAGCCGGGTTCCGGTGGGAGGAGGATAAAAAGCCGTGGAATCCACCTTGGTGAAAAGGGTGGTATTCCAAGTGGGTCCGGTATGGAAATAGACTGTGGCTAAAAGTCCCGAGCCTACAAGCAAGCTATCTGAAAACCAGACCGCACCGGACAAAAGAGTCTTGGCAGTGTCGCCGGTGCTTTCATTGTGCCAGCGAGCAGCTGTCAGACTGGGGTTTCTCGAGGTAACTCTTGCAGCCAAAATAATTGAGTCCACGTAAATATCTAAGTTGCTGGGATTATAGAAGGTTAGGGGCACAGAAAATCCCTGCAAACCTTCGTCATTATACAGATAGATTTTCATAGTAAATTGGGCACTTGCCGGAACATTTAGAACACACTCTACCCTCACTGTATCCGGAATTCCGGGATCATCCTGAGCTAAACCCAAGCTGGATAATACAAGAACAAAGCCTAAAGCCAAGACAAAAACAAAGGGTTTCTCTTTCATTTTTACCTCCTGTTTAGATGGTTTCTGCTAAGGCATTAACCTGCTTAAACTTATCACCTCTTTGAACTTACCTTCTTTTTCAGTCCCCATTACATTTGGAAAGACCTAAAGCGAACAAGTTTAACTTTAAAATAAAATACTCACTTTAACCTGAAAAGTCAAGAACTATTTCAAAAAAATATTGAAAATTTCCCAAAAAACGGGTTCGAAAAAAAAGTTTTAAATTTTTGAAAAAAAGACTTGACAAATAAGGTAAAAAACTTATATTACTAAAGTAGAAATAAGTGGAGTTACCCCTTCACTTAAGTTTGTTAAAAAATAGGTTAGCAAGAAGCGACCGTAAATTCATAGTTCCTCAAGGAGAGGGGGGAATTATATCCATTTTTTGGTCTTTTGACGCGAGGTGGAAGTCTATCTAAATTAGCAAGAAAAAGAGAGCTATTCTTGAATACTGAAGAACTAACTATAACTATCATTAAAAGTCAGTTTACTTTGCAATTTATTAATCTTTTCACAGAGAATAATCCTGCCCGGGAGGTTGAATGAGAAAAGCTTGTCTGGTTAGTGCTATCTTTCTAATGTTAGTCATCTTAGCTTTGCTCCCGAAAGATATTTTTGCTGATAATCAACCCCCTACGAATGTCCCATCTGAGTCACCGCCCAGTTCTGCTATCAATGATACGCCAACTGTTATCTTACCGGCAGAAACAGATACCGTCATGTGGTCAACTGGAACTATCTATATTGACCCGATCATCGCTACTGATGCTGATGCTGGGGACAGTATAACCTTAGAAAAGATTGAAGGTCCGGGTAGTTTCACTCCCCATACTGGAACCTCCGTCTTGACCGATAGTTTATTGTTTATTGCAACTCAAGATACCGTTTATAGAATCATCTTTCGAGTCAAAGATGAGCACAACGCCACAGGCTCGGATACTATGTTTGTCTTGTCTCACCTGGTGGCTGATTTCAAACAGGCCTCGAACAAAAATCCCACCCCGGGCGACGTAATTTGGATCACATCAATTCTCCACCAGACTAACTCCCAGTACTACGAGGGTATGTCTACTCCTCAACGGATAGTTTTCACTGAGATTCCAAAAACTCCAGGCAATGTGCACACATTAACTTTCAGTCATCAAGCAAATAAGAGCACCTTCCACGCCTACGATTTTCTTACCTCCTGGCCCCAAGCGCTACAAGCCGGGACCGAAATAGGCGGGCCTACCATGTTCGTAAACCTAAACGAATGTGGTCCCGATATAGGCCCACCGGCAGATTTGGGAGCGATCTGCGCGGCTCTGCATTCAAGTGGCTTCACTGCTACTCCTGATGCTCCGGATGCCATGGGGACTCTCTTGGGCAACGACGTAGCATCTAAGGTAGCTGCTTATGAAGCTCACTTCAGCAACCGGACAGTTAAAATCTACGGTAACACAGCGATTTCGGCTGCGTCGATGACATTCAACGGTTACAGCGGAAGCACCGACAAGGACGCTAACTACACACTGACGTGGACGTCAAGTTCGGATTCGATCGTCATCGAGATGGCTGGTCATCTAGCGGCTGGTCCAGACCCGGTGCTTGAACCAGGCGTTGGCTATGGTGCAGGAAAAGGGTCGTCCAATATCAATGGCGGACCATACCATTTCAAGCTATCAAAGCTTGACGACATTAACCTCGGCACGCAAGCCAACCAGATAAAAGGCGCGGATATCCTTTTGCATCCTCCGGTGTGTAATGTAACTCCTTCTATTGACACGGTATGCGTTGGTGGATCTGCAACCTTCACAGATAATACCACTAACGGCGCACCGCCATACACTTGGTGTTGGACGAAAAGGCCCTACTCGGGTGCCTGTCTTTCCACTGACTCAATTCTTACGATATCAAATGCTACAATAGCTGATGCAGACTCTTACCGGGTGATAGTCACTGATGCTAACAATTTGAAAGATACGTGCTATGCGGCATTGGTGGTTGGTCCTCCGCCGGTATTGACCTGTTCGGGTGATGAACTCACCTGTGATAGCACTCTGGCTTCGGCATGTGTGGTTTCGAATCCTTCGGTGGGAGTGAGTTACCTTTGGACTCCTGTGCCTGTGAGCGGTCAGGGCACTACGTGTGCTCGCTACAATACGCCTGGGACCAAGAAGGTGGTAGTTACGATTACCGCCACTGGTTGTAAGGATTCTTGTAACGCTGAGATTACCCAGAACATCACTAAACCGGTATTGACCTGTTCGGGTGATGAACTCACCTGTGATAGCACTCTGGCTTCGGCATGTGTGGTTTCGAATCCTTCGGTGGGAGTGAGTTACCTTTGGACTCCTGTGCCTGTGAGCGGTCAGGGCA
>Ga0315291_10000660_pt1 | contig 46001 bp, 45 predicted proteins | sample YL17G12_20_MG_FD_203070 | JGI IMG/M metagenome (GOLD analysis project Ga0315291, IMG submission 203070) | Sediment microbial communities from Yellowstone Lake, YNP, Wyoming, USA - YL17G12_20 | ecosystem: Environmental > Aquatic > Freshwater > Lake > Sediment | place: USA: Wyoming | collected...
GTTCAGTAACCCCTGCATGTACTTCAGAATGGCAATTAGCACATAAAAGTACACACTTATCTACTTCACTTTGAAGAGTATCTAAAGACAGGGTTACATGCCCAAGTGTAAATTTTTTCATGCTAGGATTTATATGATGAAAGTGGAGAGATCCAGCATACTTTTTATAACCACAAATCTGACAAGCACCCCCCTTGTACTCTATAAGCAATAGCTTCCTTCTTATGCGGTGTTCTCCAACACGTTTAACCCAGGTTTCTTTTCTTCTTTTGATAGAAGCTTCTTTTCTTTTAGCTAGTATATCTGGGAGAACATCTTCTTTACATTTAGTACAGTAAGTATGAAGGCTATTTATTGGTGCTTTACATAATTTACATTCGTGTTCTGGTTTTCTTTTGGGAATTTCCCTATTGTGGAAACTATTAGCACAACTTCTAGAGCAAAAGCTAGGATTATTGGTTTCTTTATTACAATTTTTACATATCATATTCTCCTCTTTGGTGGGTAGTTTAATGGTAAAACATCAAACTGTTAATTTGAAAGACTGGAGGTTCAACTCCTCCCCCATCAGCTATTGAACATTATAACACATAGTTACTGTTTTATGCTAATTATAGTGATATATGTTCAACTCCCCTCTGAGGTTCCAGGTTCAAGCCCTGGTCGGGGAGCTATCCTCTTGTCATATAATCGGAATAGTATATGGGACTCTCAATCCCATCATGCCGGATCGTTCCCGACCGAGAGGACTCCACAGGATTTATGAGTGTGATGGAGAAATGGCTGTCTCCACCTGTCTGTAGAATAGGCACATAAGAAACATTGTAGGTTCGACCCCTACCACACTCACCTTGAAAACCAGTCACGAAAGACACGGACCTTAACAGGTCGTTGCACCGACTCCGTGTGCAAAAACGGGTAAAAGCGTGTCCTTAAACAAGTGGCGATTGGGATGCTGTAGTGTATGTGACAGGACTTACTAGCTAGAGGTCTGGCAGGCCCCCCTATAAAGGAAGCCACATCCCAATATATGTTCTCATAGCTCAATAGGACAGAGCACTGGTTTCCTAAACCTGTAATGTGGATTCAAGTTCCACTGAGAACTCTGACAGGTGATAGCCCAACTGGATAAGGCGACTGTCTGTGGAACAGTATAACCAGGTTCGATTCCTGGCCACCTGACCTGGATTGAGTCGTTGCAGATGATAAGAGACATTGGGATCCCTGTAATAATTTGCGAATATCTGCTAGAAGCGGTGTCCACTCTTAATCCAAAACTTTGGAGGTAACTTATGAGTAGAACATATAAGAAGCCATATACCAAAAGTAAAAGATTTGATAGTAGCTGTAGAAATCACGGAAGTTGTGGTTACTGCTACTGTACAAGAACATACTTTGATAAGAAGAAAAGATTGTATTGGAGATTAGATTTAGAAGATTATTTGGAAAATGGAAAGATGCCGGAGTCTGGTTGATCGGAACAGTCCTGAAAACTGCAACTCTGAAAGGAGTCGTGAGTTCAAATCTCACTCTTTCCTCTATCGGATGAATCTAGAGCTAGGCTAATAATCTTAGTGAAATCCTCGTGTGTATTCGAGCGAGGTAAATATCCTCCAGTGGACCAATTGGCAGAATCGTCCGCCTCAAGAGCGGAAACGTGAGAGTTCGAATCTCTCTTGGAGGACAGACTACCAACATCGAGGGCATCCCGCCACTAAGGCGTATAGGTAAGGTGTGCCAAGACAAAGCACTATACTCACCGAATTGGTATAAATCGTCAGTGAGGACAAGCATTACCCAAGATGAGCGACCTGGATTGGTAGTCCATATGGCTTGTTAGTTCAACGGTAGAACATCTGCCTGTCACGCAGAAGGTCACGGGATCAGCACCCGTACAGGTCGCCTTATAAGCAAGTAGTTCTCTAGGTAGTGTGCGGCGACACCGATACAGAGTCGGGTATCCCTGAGGGCATAAGAGATAGGCACTGAAAACCAGCAACTCTCTTGCTTATATATGCCGAAGAAGTTCATGTGGCAGAACGCTTTCTTGGTAAGAAAGATGCTGTGAGTCCGACTCTCACCTTTGGCTCTAACCTAGCATGGCACGACAGGTCAAGGCAACATTCTTATAAAGTGTGATATGTAGGTCCGAATCCTACTGCTAGGACTTGACTTTATTTACAATTAGTGCTATTATGATGTAGATAAGAATGATTATATATACCATATCCACCTCCTATATTAAGTATAACATAGAGACTCATGGGTATGGTATAGGGAAAGTATAGTATCTTTGAGACCGTAGCTCAACAGACGGAGCAGTAGCCTTCTAAGCTAATGGTTGAGGGTGCAAATCCCTCCGGTCCCACTAAGCATCGGCTGTGAAACTGGAGCAATGGGAACGACTGAGAATACTTGGAACTTTGAGTTCCATCATCGAAAGATGCTGTGGCAAAGTCTCTCCGAAAGGGTTGCCATCCAGTCAACAAGCATTGGTTCGTGTGATTAGAAGCGCACACTCATTTGCAGGAAAAGGTAAGCCGAGACGGAAGGTGTAACCGTATATAGGGGATTGGTGAAGTGGTATTCACGACTGCCTCTGGAGCAGTAGACAGGAGTCCGATTCTCTTATCCCCCGCCTATGGAGTAGTGGCATAACGGTAGTGCAGAGGTTTGCTAAACCTTCCATCCCTAAAAAGGTGTCCGAGTTCGAGTCTCGGCTTCTCCGCTCTTGACAAATAAATAGTAAGGTTGTATAATGATGTCGCTGTCTCGAAAACAGCAAGACCCGCCTTAAATGACTCCTTACCCGTCCGGCTGATGGGGTTCCTCTGCAAAAGGAAATAGGAGGGATCAGCACCCTCAGGAGTCTCATGCCCGACTCGTATAACGGTCAGTACACTTCTCCTACACAGAAGGAATCAGCGTTCGAGCCGCTGGTGGGGCACTTATGGGCTTATAACACAAAGGACAAGTGTAGCAGACTCTTAATCTGCTAATCTGGGTTCGAGTCCCAGTAGGCTCACTAAATGTGTCTGTAGCTGAGACGGATTAGCGTCTGCCCGAAGAGCAGAAAAGACTGGCTCGATACCAGTCGGACACACTCGGTTCAAACATTAGTGAAAGGAATAAACTATGTGGATGTTAATTAGATTTTTAGGTATAACGGTATTAACACTTGTATTTTTTCCAACCCATGAGGTATTTACCTGGAAGGTACTTGTCTGGGTATTAGGTCTTGCGCTTATAGCCGTGTCTGGTGCGATGGAAGAGAGAAATAGATAATGCACATGTCCCGTGTTTGGGCTATGCCAAACCATAATACCTTTGAGATAAAGCCAATTATGGCGTTTGTATTAAAATATCTAAAAAATTCTAAGCTAAGTATAGATCCATTTGCTAGAAATTGTAACCTAGCCACAGTAAACAACGACTTAAATCCTGATACTTTGGCTAGGTATCATCTTACAGCAGTGGATTTTCTTTCTCTTATGAAAGAAAAAGAATACAGACCAGACCTGGTTCTCTTTGACCCTCCCTATAGCATAGGTCAGATAAAGCAGTGCTATGAAGATTTTGGTTTACCGTTCGGACAGCATGAGGCACAGTATATGCCCTCTTGGAAAGAAGAACGTGATATAATAAAGGAGATTATACATGATAATGGTGTGGTTTTGTCTTTTGGTTGGAATAGCAATTGTATGGGCAAGACGAGAGGGTTTGATATAGTGGAAATATTGTTAGTCAGTCATGGCGGCCCACACTTCGACACCATCTGCGTTGCTGAGAAGAAAATATGAATACAAAAATCTGTCCTAGATGTAATACAGAACAGAGTATATCCTCTTTCCAGAAATCTTCTGATAGAAAGGATGGTTTACAAGTTTATTGTAAAAATTGTAGGAAGAAGATTTATCCCATAGATAAAGTCAAATCAAGGGAAGATACTGAGAGGATACGAAATGAAATTAAAATGTCCTGTATGTAATGGTTGCTTTGATTATGTTTGGATAGGATTTCAAAGATTCTTTAATTGTGATTTCTGTAAGGCTACTTATAATGTAGCGGGAGAATCCATGAAAAGAGTAAAGGATATTACGCTAAAGATAAATGTAAATGGAAATGAGGTTGTAGACAAGGTGACATATTATGGAGAAGCTGATTAAAAGAGGATTTTTTAGATTAGCTAGAAACACCCTGCCCTATTCTGATTGTAAGATTAGGGTTGGTGCTGTGATCTCTAGGAAGTCTCCTATTTCCGTTGGATTCAACGTAACTAAGACACACCCTAGTTTTTGTAACCCAGATGTAAGTTGTACAATGAGTATTCATGCAGAGATGAACGCTCTTATGAGAGCTCACCTCTCTGTTAATGGTTGTGATATTTATATCTATAGGGAACTAGCAGATGGTACTCCAGGTATTGCCAAGCCATGCAAAGTGTGTTATGATACCCTTAAGTTAAAGGGTATAAAGAAAATATACTACACTATAGGAGAATACCCATACTGGAAGTGTGAGAGACTATGAGAATCGAGAAGGCGAGCAGTAGAGATAACAAACTAAAGAAAAGAAAAAATGGTATGCGTGAAGATGGCAGAAGCGTATTTACTATCAAGAGACTCCAGAAAGAAAGAGCCCTGCAGATTGAGCAGGAACGCAAGAGAAAAGAAGCCATTCTTGTAGGAGATGAATAATAATGACAGTAAGAAAAGTTGGAAGTAAGTATGTTGTATATTCTAAGAAAGGTAAAAGACTTTCTAAACCAACTACTAAAGCAAAAGCAGAAAAAAGGCTTAGAGAGATAGAATACTTTAAGCACAAAGGAAAATAAAGAAAGGATATGAATGGAGACCCTTCTTGAAAAGATTATCGGATTAGACTACAGAGTAGTAGGAAACGGAGATAGATGGAAGTTCACTGAGGAACATTCATCTCTAGTTCTTGACCTGGAGAGGCAGCACTGGTTCTGGAATAGCAGAGACCTGCATGGAAGTCCCCTAGAATACCTTACGATAGTAAGAGGTATGCAGGAACAACAGGCCAAAGATCTGGTAAAGGACCTTAAGTACGTACAGGGAAAAGAACTAGCCCCTCCTGGTAAGAAAGAAGTAGTAGTACAAAACGATAAGTTAGTGGAAGTATTTTGGAAGAACGGAGAAACCGACAGAGGTTATTGGTATAGAAGAGGTCTTACAGACAAGACAATAAATACATATAAGTTAGGTAAGTATGACGGCTTTTGGACTCTGCCTATATTTATGGAAGGAAAGTTCATGAACTTTCAGTGTAGGACAGATACGCCAGAAAAGAAAATTAGACCCTGGTACAGGGGCGTAGGACCTCTTCTGTTTAATTCATCCATACTTCCCTTTGTATCCACAGTGTATATTACAGAAGGGCCTGTGGATGCTATGATACTAAATCAGAATGGATTTCCCGCAGTTAGCCATACCGGAGGTTCTTCCGGTTGGAATAATAACTGGTTCCCTTATTTTAGGGGACAACGGGAAATTTTCTATGTTGCTGATAATGACTTAGCGGGGTATAATGCGGTAAGGAAAATAGCAAGAAGTCTGGGGGAATACAGGGTAAAGGTAGTTTCTTTCTTGGGCTACCCACTGAAATACGATTCAGTAGATTTCTTCCGTGATGGAGGGACTATTGAAAAATTCAAAGCACTGGTGTCAAATGCCAGCCAGAGTTTTATGGTAAAGGAGTTGTGTGAATACATTAAAAGAGAATATCCAGAAGAAGCCACTCAAGGCTAAATTTTGTCCTTATTGTGGAGGTACAAATATATCCCCAACTGGTCTTACGTCATATGTATTTAGAGAGCATATAAAATGTAAAACTTGTAGGGTATATATTGAGATTCAACGAGATCAGTATAATGACTTACCATTTAATAATGAAAAGGAGTAACATATGAATATAATCTTTGATCTTGATGGTGTACTTTATCCCTGGCATGATGCGGTGTATACATATCTACGAGTAGAAGGAGGGGACTCTTTGCCCTCATTCAACGTACTTTGGAAAGACCCATACAAATATATTAAAAAAGAAAAGTGGGACTTTATAGCCACAATTCCACTTCTTTATTCCACTATATTACCTAAGAAAGAAATTGTTGCCATGCTCAAGGAACTGGACGCAATGGGTCATACTTTATATTATGTTACCAACAGAGAACAAGACCTAGAAAGAGTTACTAGGAAATATCTTAATGACTATAATTTTCCTCAGGAGTTCAATCTCATACATACCAAAGACAAGGACAAAATAATCAGAACGCTGGAGATAGATGTGATTGTGGAGGATAAGGTAGAAAATCTTGAAAAGTTTTCTGCCCTTTGTAAGACCATAGGAATAGAGCACCCCTGGAATGAGGAAAAGAGAGGTTACTTAGAATCTCTAGGAATAATATTTATTCCCTCAGCAGAGTATGTACAGGAGATTTTGTGCTGATTTGTTTCTATTGTGGTAAAGAAATATCCATGAAAAATAATGAGCATCATATGGTAGCTATAGATAATCCATATATAAACTTATTCTTCTGTAGTCCTGAATGTTGGCTAACAGTTAATCCAGACCTAGAACAATATCTTGTAGAAAATACAGAAAAGGTGTATACTTATATGAGAAAATCAAAAGAAAAAGGAAAATAATGGCAGATAATGACGAAAAACCGAATGTATGGTATGAGCATGGCATCAAGCATGTAGTACCTAATAAGAAGAAGCTGAAAAATCTTAAGCAGAATAGGGACCTGACCGATGAGGAGTTTGAATTAGCCTACGAAGAGAAGTACCTGAGCATAGAGCAATCAGCCAACTTTGAAAAAAGAATTATCGAGAAACTTCAGGAGTTTGAAACAGAGTATGACCTATCGGATATGAAAGTAAACGATAGGGCATCTTTAAGAGCCCTGGTTCAGGCGGTAATAGCACTAGAGGACTATGAGCAAGTTTTATTCCAACTGAGGTCAGGCAAAGAAGGTATAAATGCGGATAACGTCTATATCTTTGAGAAGGTAAATAAGGTTCTATCCGACCTGCGTGAGGATATAAATAAGTTACAGGCCGAATTAAAGATTTCCAGGAAAAGTAGGAAGTCAGATTCAGATGCATCTTTTATAGACTATCTGGAGAGCATGAAGGTAAAAGCAAAAAAGTTCTATGAGTCAAAGATGTCATATCTTTATTGCCCTAAGTGTAAAACCCTTTTGGGAACTCTCTGGTCTCTTTATCCAGAGGATAAAAGAAATAAGATAAGACTGGTCTGTTGTCGTGAGTTAGATGATGGTATAGTTTGTGATGGAGAGGTAGTTATAGGAACAAAAGAACTACTGGCTAATAGAGGTCACAGCGAAGAAAACCTAGTGCCTATAAGGATGGAATAATGCCAGATACTTTAGCAGTTTTATTCACATATGATAGATATGAGCTACTTAAGGATTCTCTTAAGACCATGTTTAGTTCTCCCGGCCTTCCCCTTAGACTATGGGTAGTGGATAACGGCTCTATTTTTGAGAATAAGAGCACCAACGGGATAAAACAATTAGACCTTATTATAGATTATTATAAACAAGGGAAGATAGAAAGCGTGATACTTAATCATAAAAATTTTGGGTGCAACCACGCCGTAAATCAGTTGATGGCACAGGCTAAACTAACCTCTATAAACCCACCAATATCCACACCAGACTTTATATTCCAAACCAACGATGATATGATATATGAGGATAACTGGTTACTGGAAACCTACAATACCTATATGGCATTGGAAGCCCCAGAGAAAGTTACCATAGTCTCACCCTTTCACTGTAAGCATTTAAATGGTCATATATCTCATGGCATGGATACCATAAAGACTACAGAAATAAACGGCACTAAATATGAGATAAAAAAGAATGTATCTGGTAACACATGGTTTATGCGTGGTTCTACCTGGATACATTTTTTTGATTGGTGGCCTGTGAATGACCCTACCGAAGGTGGAGATTGGGAGAAACTATACAAGAATTCTAACATGAATTTCTTTTGTGCTGTAACTCCAAAGGAAATGGTACACCATGCACCAGAGTCACAGGGCACTGGAAAGTTCAATAGGTTAGGACACTGGTAATATGAATATAGAAAAAGCTAGGTTAATTGGTGGCTGGCTTCCAGACATTGAATTGGAATGGTTAGCCAGTACAGCAGAAAAAAGCCATGCTATCCTTGAACTAGGCTCTTTCTTGGGAAGATCTACGAGAGCCCTGTGTGATAATACTAGGGGAGCTGTTGTAACAGTGGATTTATGGGAACAAACAGATGGAGGTCTTATAGCTGATTTTCCAACAGTAGAAAATCAATTCATAGAAAATCTAAAAGACCACTTTATGACCCATAAGTTATTTTATTATAAATGTACCACCGATATAGCAATAGATATACTGAGAAAAGATTGCAGGAAGTTTGATTTTATCTTTATAGATGCTGACCACAGATATGAACAGGTAAAGAAGGATATTCTTGGTTGTCGAGAGCTACTAACGGATGGTGGAATAATCAGCGGTCATGATTATAATTGGGAAGGAGTTAAGAAAGCAGTGGATGAAATTTTTCCTACGTTTAATTTACATAATTATATATGGTGGGCACAATGAGTAATATACTTCTAACAGGAGCAGGTGGTTACTTGGGAGCAGTACTTCAGCAAGTAAATTTTCCACTGAGGCACACAATCTACCCTCTTGATCTAGGGATATTTACCAGTCCTTTTCCATATCCATATAACAAGATAGATTTAAAGACAGGAACATTTAAGCGAATTATGTTCCCAGAAGATGCCAGTATAGATACCGTAGTTCATCTAGCTGGTATTTCCAACGACCCCTCTGGAGAGATAGACCCGGCCTTTACCCGTAGAAATAACATAGATGCCTCTAAGAGGCTCATAGACTTTGCACTAGCCGCAGGAGTAAAAAAGTTTATTTTTGCCAGTTCTGCCAGTGTATACGGGGAGAATGATGCCCTAGTTACTGAAGAGAGCCCACTAAATCCTAAGACACATTATGCAGAATCTAAAGCAGTGGTTGAAGAATATTTACTTGGGGTAAAAGAACTTAATCCAACCATATTTAGATTTGGTACATTGTTTGGTGTCTCACCTAAGATGAGGTTTGATATAGCAATTAATCTTATGGTAAAGGATGGACTAACCACTAAAAAAATAAATGTATATGGTGGCGGGGAACAGTATAGGCCTTTTCTTCACGTTGAGGATGCTGCCGCAGCCCTATTGTTAATTGCAGGACAAATGCCAACCTCAGTATATTTCTCAGGACAAATATATAATCTATGCTCTTCTAACATAAGGATAGGTTCTTTGGCAGAAGTAGTAGCAAACCTAACAGAGTCAGAAGTTATTTTCAATCCATATGATCATCCAGATATTAGGAACTATAGGATGGATTGCAGTAAGTTTCTAAACCGTTTTGGGATGGAGTTTACTAGCATAGTTAGTGGTGTACTATCCCTGAAAAAATGGGTAGAATATAACACGCTTGTATTAGATAATAGAGACTATTATACTATTGAGGCGTGGAAGAAGTATATGAAACATGAAAGTACCATTCTCTAAACCAAAAATAACAGATGAGGAAATATCGTCCGTAGTAGAAACCCTCTTAAGTGGGTGGCTTACCATAGGTCCAAAGGTCAAGGAATTTGAGACAGCACTATCAAAATACACTGGTTCTAAGAATACAGTTGCCTTAGATTCTTGTACATCAGCTCTTACCTTATCTGCTGTCGGGATTAAGGTAAAAAAGAAAAAGGCAGTTATACCTGCCCTAACTTTTATAGCCACAGCTAACTCTTTCTATCATGCTGGCTATGATATAGAATTTTGTGATGTAGGTATGGATGGAAACATAGACCCAAATTGTTTGCATGATGGTAATGATGTGGTGGTTCCAGTGCATTTTGCAGGACAGGTTTGTGATATAAAAAGAATAGCAATAAAAACAATCTCACTTATAGAGGATGCTGCCCACGCCATAGGTGCTACTTATGATGATGTTCATGTAGGTCTGTCATTATATTCAGATGGGGCTTGCTTTAGTTTCTATCCTACAAAGAACATGACCACCATAGAGGGTGGTGCATTTATTTCCAGACATGCACAGCTCACTGAGTTTGTTAGGAAACTATCTTTGCATGGTTTAGATTCATCCCATATAAATAGGTATGAAAGGTCAAGTATTGCAAAACCTACAATAGCATTTCCAGGATTTAAAGCCAATATGACTGATGTAGAGGCGTCTATTGGTATAGTCCAACTCAGTAAACTGAACTCTTTTATTACTAGGAGGAAAGAATTAGTTAGAAATTATTTTAGTGAGTTGGGTAACGAGATACATCCCCTGGCCCTAAATGGAAGAGATCATGTATGGCATATGTTTATTATTTTGGTAGATAACAGAGATGAATTTGTAACCAAACTGAGAGAAAAAGAGATATATGCGGGTATACACTATTCCCCTATTATACCTGCCCATCCATTCTACTCAGTTCTTACTGGCTATAGAAGGGGACAGTTTCCAATAGCAGAGTATATAGCAGACCATTGTGTTAGCCTACCACTATTCAATGGCATGACAGATGATGAACAGGATTATGTTATAAGGAATGTAAAGGAGTTACTATGAAAATTTATGCAGAGGTTTTACCAACCACGCTAGGTAGGGTTGTATATAGAATAAATAAAAATTTAAAGCAATTCGCACCCCCTTGGGCAGAGTTTACAAAAGACCCAACACAAGCGGATGTTCAGATACTAGATGTTATTGGTAAGGGGAGTCTGGAATTTATAAAGAATGATAATTTGATAATGTTCCAGCATTGTTACCTTACTACGGAAACATCAGACCCTGCCTTTTGGTATCCAATATTCAGTAGTGCTAAGTTGGTAGCTTCTTATATAGACATACCTAAACTACTTGGAAGAGACGATTTCAACTTCCTAAGAACTCCCTGGGGCGTAGACCCAAATTCATTCTTTTCTCTTGGACCAGTACATAAACACTTTGATGTACTTTCAACAGGCTATGTATCAAGTACCGAGAGCATACAAGAGGCGTATAATGCTGTGGTTAGACTTGGGGGACATATGGTAAATATAGGTCATAATTTTAAGTTCGGAAGAGGGTTTTCTCATGCAGAGAACATATCAGACGCAGAACTTAGGAAACTGTATGAAAGGTCTAGATATGTTATAGGTCTTAGAAAGATGGAGGGGTATGAACTCCCCATCCTAGAGGGTTTACTATGTGGAACAAGAGGAATTTGCTATAACTCTGACCACTATACACATTGGTTTGGTGACCTGGTAGAATACATTGAAGAAGATCCATTGTCTTTGTGTGGAGTAGAATATTCTAAGGTAGTGGAAGATCAGATATATAACATAATATCAGAACCATACAGAGAAGTAACCAAAGAAGAAAAGGAATTAGTAATTAATAAATTCTCTTGGGAAAATATTTACAAGAGAATTTGGAAGGAGCTGGAAAAAATCCTATGATAATCTATAAAGAATGGGACTCTAAAATACTTGGAAAAAGGGTGGGAGAGGTTGATATTGAGTCTGGAAATCTAATAGAAGGTTTACAAGAATATGATTATGTTACAGTTAAAATACCAACCTACTCAATAGATGTTATACGCATGTTAGAGGATGATGGTTTTAGAGTATGTAATACCCTCTTGACGTTTAGGAGAAAGCCGGCCCATCAGATTGTATCTCCAGAAATAGTAATAAGACTTGCCACTAAGAACGATACCAAAGAATTACAGGAGATAGGAAGAAATGCTTTTTATCTGGATAGATACCATACCGACCCATATCTAACAAGAAAAGAAGCAGATAGCATATATGATTCTTGGATAGAAAATGAGATTAATGGTGAGCATGGGGATGCTGTCTTTGTAGCCACAGTAAATAATGACATACTTGGTTTTATATGCTGTAGAATATCAGGGGGTAACGGCTACATAGATTTAACGGCTACTACAATGAAAGCTTTTTTACAGTATAAAATAAAACACTTCGCAGGTTTTTTACTGAGGGTTGCTACTAACTTCTTTTATTCTAGGAGCATATACAGCATCTCAACTGCAACTCAGTCTACAAATATTCCATCAATAAATTCTTTGCTGGAAAATTACTTTGAAATAACAGAATCATATCTTATTTTATCGTGGAGAAACAAAAAATAAATGAATGTAAGAACAGCAGTACTAGAGTATATAAAAGATAACCCAATCTGGTCTGGGATTGATATAGATAAGGTATGCTTTTATGGACAGGGTGGTATCTTTGATTCTATTGACCTAGTATCTTTTATAATAGAACTGGAACAAAGACTATCCATTTCGTTGAGCACAGATAAAGCGTTCTCCCATAGAAACAGCCCCTTTCTATCATTAGAGAGACTAGAACAATTTATAAAGGAGATACAAGATGAGAATAGTAATAACAGGAACTAGCCGAGGTATAGGCAAGTATTTAGCCAGCTACTATACCCAAAAGGGAGATACTGTTTACGGATGTAGTAGAGGAGAGCCAGATATAGTAGCCCCGTTTGTAGACCCCTTCTATTATCACCACTCTTGCTTTGATGCAACCAATGAAGAGGATGTAAAGTGCTTTGCTAGTATGCTAAAGAGCATTGATGTTCTTATAAATAATGCTGGCATATCCTCTATGAACCATTCCCTCCTTACACCAATAAGTACGGTTAGAAAAATAATAGATACAAACTTTATAGCTACTTTTACATTCTCACAATATGTATCTAAGCTAATGAACGATGGTGGTAGAATAGTAAACCTTTCGTCTGCAGCCTACCCAATGCTACTGGAGGGAGAGGCGGTATATGCTGCCTCAAAAGCTGCGGTAGTTACCTTGACCCAGATAATGGCAAAGGAACTTGCTCATAGGAATATAACTGTAAATGCTCTTGGTCCTAATCCAATAAAGACTGACCTTATAAAAGGAGTTCCGGAAAAAAAGATGAAGGAGTTAATACAAAGGCAGGCCATAAAGAGATATGGTACATTTGAAGATATAACTAATGTTATAGACTTCTTTATTAAACCTGAAAGTAACTTTATAACAGGGCAGGTTATTTATCTTGGAGGGGTTTCGTGACCGAGTTATTTAAAGACTTTGATGATAGAAAGGATTTCATTTGTGCCATAGTGGGTAAGCACTCTATGACATATGAACAGGTGTGTGAAGAAATTCTTATCCCCATGATTTCTTTAGATGGAGATAGGGAAGTATTTACATTCTCTACCTCAGGTTCCTCAGGCACTCCAAAAATAGTTTACCACGATGCTAAGAAATTCTTAGAAAAATATAGGGTAGACAGGCCTGCTTATACCACCTTAGTTACTATGAAGCCCAAACATATGGGGGGGATTGATGCAATTCTAAAGACCATGTATAGTGGTGGAAAAATTATCTTCCCAGAAAATCTACAACCAGATACTATCTTTACTGCCATAGATTTACGTAATGTTCAGGTAGTGGTGGCATCACCGTCTCTTCTAAAGCTATTAGCCATAAGTGGACTTTCAACCAAGTTTGATTTAAGTTCTGTAGAAGTAGTTGCATATGGCTCGGAAAAGATGCCCGAAACCTTTCTTATAAAAGTTCAGGAGATGTTCAAGAACGCTAAACTAAAGCAGACCTATGGCATAACCGAAATAGGCACACTTAGAACACACTCTAAAGGTTCTGACTCTACTTGGATGAAGCTGGTTGGAAATGAACAGACAAGGGTTGTGGATGGGGTTCTCCAGATAAGAACAGATAGTTCTTTTATTAGATATGGAGAAGGTCCTGGTCCTTTTATAGAAGATGGTTGGTATGTTACCGGAGATCTTGTAGAGCAGGACGGAGAGTATATCAGGATACTAGGCAGAGAATCTGACATAATTAATGTTGGTGGAGAGAAGGTATACCCACCTGAAATAGAAGATGTAATATCAGAAGTTCCCGAAGTAGTGGATGTTTTAGTTACTGGGGAGAAGAATGAGCTTTTAGGACAGGTAGTTGTTGCTACTGTTTACACAACCTCAAAAGATACTGCCGATCTAAAATACTCCATTAAAGACCACTGCAAAGAAAGACTAGAGAAATATAAAATCCCAATAAAAATTTATTTTTCGGATGAACCACTAATAACGGATAGAGCGAAGAAGAGGAGAAAAAGATGAAATTAGAACTAGGATCTGGGTATCACCCAATAGACGGATTTACTCATGTAGACATAAATCCTAACTGCCCACACTTAGAGTATGTATCAAGCGTAGATAATTTACCCATGTTTGAAACAAACTCTGCAGAGGTGATGAGAGCATGTGATGTATTAGAGCACTTTTCATACCGAGATACTTTGCGTGTGCTATCAGAGTGGTATAGAATTCTAGCTCCAGGAGGTAGCATATACATACAATGTCCAAACGCTAAACTACTTGCCGAAAGATGGCTAAAGGGGGACCTACCAAAAGTGGATGGTATGCCCATAGATTTCTCCGCTTCTTATTGGATTATGGGAGGACAGGAAGATAATACCTTTGCAAAGAGGGGGGATGATTGGAGGTGGAACGCACACTATACCTTATTCTCTCCAGAATCATTATTGTTCTATTTAGAGAAGGTAGGGTTTGTGGACATAATTATAGAATCTGACGGAGGCTCCAACTTAGTTTGTTGGGCACATAAAAAATAAATGCCTATAGTAGAAAAAGCAACCCCAGAAGATTTAATACTATATGAGATATTCAAAAACCCCGTGTTATTTGGGGAATTTGTAATGAACATAGATAGCATACCTGGAGATCCTGAGTTTGAACTAACACCTTATCAGAGAGAATTCATGCTGGACTTCAGTAACTACGTGTCTCTGTGCTGTGCCCGTGCAGTAGGAAAGACGGTAGCTATCTCCATACTTTTATTATGGGCCTTGATATTTAATATCTTTCCAAATGATTACATAGTTTACTCAGTACCTAATAAGGTTCACCTAGAGCCAGTATTCACCACATTATCCAGATTACTACGCTCTAATTCAATTCTAAAACAATTCATAGAGCCAAAGGGAGGTATAAACAACTCAGAGTTTTCTTTGAAGCTACTAAACAATACCAAACTTATGTGTCGTATCGCAGGTCAGTCTGGTACAGGTGCAAATGTTATTGGTCTACACAGTCCATATGTTTTACTGGATGAGGCAGGTTACTACCCAGTAGCCACATTCAACGAACTACAGCCTGTTATAAACACATGGGAACAGGGTTTTAAGTTACTTGTATCTGGAGTACCTACTGGGGTAAGAGAGAATAACGTACTCTATCACTGTGACAGGGAAAATACTAACTATACCAAGCATAGGGTTTCAGCTTTTCAAAACCCTAGATTCTTTGAGAAGGATAAGGAAAGAGCTATAGAGCAGTATGGTGGTGAAGAATCTGACGAGTATATTCACTCAGTACTGGGTCAGCATGGGAAACCAATCTTCTCATTGTTCGACAGAAGTACCTTCCAAATCCAGCCTTATCCCATCTATAAACTTACTATAGATGGGATAACGGAGTCCGAAAATCTAGCTGGCATACTGGCAAAAGTAGCTATGATACCACCCCTGAAGGATGATAGAGTGGACAGAATATTTGGTATAGATTTGGGCTACTGCTATTCAGACGATACTGAGGTACTAACTAAGAGAGGGTGGTTGAAACATCAAGACATGACTACGGAGGATATAGTTGCCTGTTTTGATACAGAAACATCCAAAATAAAGTGGGATCATCCTATATATATATGGGAACAGGAGTATAAAGGAGAAATGTTAGAGATCTCAGGAAAGAGTACAAATTTTATGGTGTCTCCAAAACACTCTGTATGGGTAAATAAATATAGAGAATATAAACCAACAAAGTATGAAAAACTGATGGCTAAGGATTTACTGCACCTAAAAAATAATAGATTTAGTGTAAAAATTTCAGCCCCCTCCGAAAACCAAATCGGTCCTATAACCTTTGATGTACCCAGTTATATTATAAATAAAAAAGAAAAAAAACCCACAAATATAAGTATGTCTATTTGGCTACAGTTTTTAGCTTGGTTTATTTCCGAAGGGTCTGCAACAGCAAATGCAAGTTGGGAAGTAAACATTAGTCAGAGCTTGGGAAAATATTCCAAGTTAATTGATGAAATGTTTAAACACCTTCCCTATACAGTAACAAGAAAAGAGTTTACTACCCAACGGGGTAAACAACAAATTAATTGGAGAATAACTTGTAAAGAGTTGTGTTTGTGGCTTAGAGAAAATTGTGGGATTCATTCTGAAAATAAAAGAATCCCCAACTTTGTGTTTGATTGTTCTACTGAGGATCAGGAGTTATTTTTAAGAACATTGCTTATGGGAGATGGTTCAAGAGTAAATTCTAGCAGATCACCCCAATATAATAGTCAATCAGAAGAATTAGTAGATCAATTTCAACAAATGGCCATATCTTTAGGATATTCTTCCACTAAAGGTTACTATAAAAAGGGAAATATGTATAGGGCCACTCTTATGGATAAACAGGAAAATCAGTTGTACAGGGATAGTAGTATTAGGAGTGTAGACTACAGTGGAAAAATATACTGCCTAAAAACAAGAACTGGTTTCTACGTTACTAGAAGAAAGGGTAAAACAGTAATTGCTGGAAACACAGAACCAACGGCGATATTTATTATGTATTTGGACGACATAGACAGACTGAAATTTCATGCAAAAATACAATTATCCAAAGTATCTTATCCGGTTCAAGAGAAGATAATAGATCTTTTGGACTCCAGATTCAACCCATCTATAATAGGAATAGATAAGGGAAGTTCAGGTATATCCGTTATACAGGATCTACTAGAACTTAAAGACTACCTACACAAAGATTTTAAAAAGAAAATAGTGCCGATTGATTTCTCATCTTCTATGATTCTAGGCCTTAGCACAGAGGGAGAGGAGATAAAATCAAAGACCAAACCATTTACCGTCTCTATTCTACAAGATTATACCAATAATGGAAGGATTGTATATACGACTACTGATATGGAAACTGTGGTAGAATTAGAAAGGATGACCTATACAAAGACGGTCAGTGGGGAGATAGCATACAGGACCCTTACAACTAAGGGAGGAAAGAGGGGAGAAGATCACTTTACTTCTGCTCTACTGTGTGCGGCTACCTCTTATTACTTAATGAACGAGTTCTCCTTTTCAAGAAGAACCAAGAAAAAATTGCTAAGGTCGGGATGGCTATAAATTATGACAACAGAAGTTAAACAAAAAAAGGTGGCATATACCAAGAAGGCAGAATTTATTTATGCAGAAAACCCTCTAAAGATTATAAACCCGTGGAGCGTAAAACCTACAGATAAGTCAGCTACAATAGACCAGAATGGTTTTAGTGCTATGGTGAATAAGTGTAGATTTTATTATAGGAAGGACGCACTTACCTCAACGACAATAAATAAACTTATAGAGATAGGAATTAATGACTTGGAATTTTCCAAGAACGGACTCAGTGACAACGAGTTAAGAGTATTCACGGGAATGGAACAGCAACTACTTGATTTTGCTGAGGACATGGCACTTGAGTTCTTAATTTCAGGTCTTGTGGTTCCTGAATTCAAATATATAGTGAAGGGTAAAGAAGAGGTGGCCAGACTGGGGGTAAAGAAGTATACACACCTGACACTTCCCGACAGTCTTTGGCTTAGAGACCCAACCACCATAGAAATAAAAAAGACTATAATCTCCAATAAACCATCCTATTATGTTATAATACCAGATGAGTTAAGATACTTTATTAATAAAAAGGGTAAGTATCCTGACGGAACGGAAGACCCAAAGCTATATGCATGGCTAGTGTCTTATTACCCTAAGTTCGTTCAGGATATAGAAAGCGGAAAGAGTAAGGTATTGTTAGACAATCCCTATATTCTTAGAAGAAGGGTCATACAGGATTCACCTTATCCAGTACCTTATCTTTCCGCAGCTCTGGATATATTAGAGCATAAGAGGAACTTGAGGAAAGCTGACTATTCCATTGTTACAAAGGTAATCAGTTCTATTCTTCATGTAAAGATAGGTAGTGATGAGTTCCCCATGACGGATTCCGAAGAAGACTCTGACATGCTGAACCAGATAAAGGATCAGTTATCCTGGAGAAACGCTTCTTATAATGTGGTAGAGAATATATTTCAATTCTATTCAAACCATACCGTAAACATGGAGTGGGTGTTTCCAAATGTAGAACTACTTCTTAGTGAAGCAAAGTATAAGGAAGTAAATCAAGAGCTAATCTTTGCTTTAGGCTTCCCTAGAACACTTATAGCAGGAGAATCAGAAAGAAGTAATGCATCTGATCCTGAATATTCAGCCATTGCCCCAGTCAGGACAATGGATAATTTTAGAAATAAAATCCGTAATATACTCCAACAGGTAGTATATGATATAGCAACAAAGAATAATTTTTCGTCAGTTCCTGATATAGAGTTCAAACCTATAAATTTGTATGATTTCAAAACCTATATAGACGCAATGAAGATGTTATTGGATACAGGCTCACTAAGTAGAACATCACTGGCTGACATCTTTGGCTACTCATTCAATGACGAACTTGAATTAAGAACAGAGGAACAGAAGAAATTAGAGAAATCTGGAGTACCAGAATTTCAACCTACTCCTAATAGTAGAGTACCAGAAATTTCACCGACTGGACCTAAGACAACTACCATTACAAAGAAACCAGCTAAAAAGCCAGTTTCGGGGCAATAAAACATGACAAAATCATTTATAATAAGTACAAATATAGAAGATATGTTAGAATCATCTGAAGATGATGAATTTTCTGAAATTAAAGAAGCAGTATCATCTACTGTATCTGACAATATGACCATATCTTGGGCTAAGTTTATTCTAACAGATGACCAACCCAATGAAAACAAAATGCGTATACCACAGTCAGAATTCAGTAACCTTATCCGTACAGGTACATATATGCCCTTTAAAATGGCATATGAAAAATTTAAAGACGGACATGAAGAATCTTATCCATTAGGCGTTATAGCACAACTGAAACAATCTGGGAATCAGATAGTTGCTCTAGCAGCCCTTTGGCGGAGAGAGCGAGAACAGGATATAGAATATCTAAAAACCTGTATCGCTGAAAAGACACCTGTAAATGTTTCTTGGGAAATATTACATGACGACTCAAAGTTTGATGAAGATGGTATAGAGGACTTAATCGGTACGTCTCTACGAGGAGTAACTATAGTTGGTAGACCTGCCTATGCAGGAAGAACCCCAGTACTTCAAGTGGCGTCAGCAGAAACACAGGATAATTCTAACTCGGAGGACAATACATTGGACGAACTAGAACAATTAAAGCAGGAGATGGTAGATCTTAAGGCATCTCTAGCAAGTAAAGACACAGAACTGGCGGAGAAAGTGACCAAGTTGACAGAGATGGAAACTGAATTAACTTCTTTACGTGAGTTTAAGGCTTCTATAGAAAGTAAGGAAGCAACACTTGCTAAGTTCCTTGAAGTAAAGGACATCTTCAGCAAAGCAGGTATTACTAAACCTGACACTTATTTTGAAGAGAATAAGGAAAAACTATTGAACATGAACAAGGGAGACCTTGAATTCATGGTACAAGAACTTGTGGCATTTTCTTCAACCCAACAGGCAGTGGCTTCAACACAGATACCAGACCTGACTGGGGATGCACTAAAAGAATATAATGTTAAAGAACTTGCCGAAGAACTACGCAAAGACAGTTCTAAATAACTTTGGAGGAATAACTAAATGGAAATTAATGATTTTGAAAAGGTAAAGGGTGTTGTGACTACAGAGGACATCGTTGAAGGACGCTTTGTAGTTCTAGGTGGAGCACACTCAGAGACCTATGGCTTCGGTAGTAGGGAAGATTTACAAGGAGCGAAAGTTCCTCATACTGCTGAAGAAGGTTTAAGAGCCAAATATATAATCACTTGGCCTGTAAGTAATGGTCAGACCCCTATATATGAGCCAACCCCATCTTATCCCTTCTCTTTGAGACAGGGTTTTGGTGGAGCTGCTAACGTACCTTTTGATGCAAAAGTGTACTTGACATACCCTGGATACACAGACGGAGAGACTATTCCATCCGGCAGCCTAGCACTAGCTTTTACAGAGGGAACTTTCACAATCCCATCTGGTAGTTATATTTATGGTGCTAATATTATTGTTCCAGGTGCTGCACTTGTTGTATGTACCGTAGATGGAGACACTACCAATGCAGGTAAAGTAAAGTATGCCGCAGCTTTGGCTGTTGGTGTGATTGGCTTTACTGAAAGTTGGGATGAGACTACCGGAAAGCTAACTGTAAGGGTTGAATAAACTCTTAGGAGGAAATTAAAACAATGGATGAAAAAATCAAGGAGAGTATCGCCTCTTTAATGAAAGATAAAGGCCAAAGAGACGCACTAGCTCAGTTATTTGTAGAATATGTTCAGCCACATCATCTTACAGTTGACTTTGTAAGTATGTTATTGAACTCAAGATCCCTAAAACCAGGTGATGCTCTAGTAAAGAAAGTACGCAAGGGCATCAAGGTTAGAACCCTAGTTCCAGGTTCTGTTCATTTAGCATCAGAGATCACCGTAAGTGAGAGAATGAACTTCGCTCTAGACGGTGCTGATGTCAAAGTAATGGCTAACTATTGGGAACTAGATTCAGGGGAACTTGGAACTATTGCTTCTATACGAAGTGAGATGGAAGCCAAACTACGAGACTACTTTTTGGCAAAGGTTTTCACAGCCCTATCAAGTATTTGGACTGTTGGAAATACCCCAGATAACTTTGTAGCCACTGGTGCTACCATTACCAATACCGTATTAGAGGCCGCTATTGACAGAATCAATGCAACTACTGGTGGTGTAAAAGCCGTAGTAGGAACTAGAGCTGCCATGACCCCAATCACCAAGTTTGGTGCTTTCTGGGCGGATCCTGGTGGAACTGAATACGGGTATGTACCCGAAAGAATCCAGCAAATTATGGCAACAGGTATGTTGGGTAACTACTATGGTGCTCCTCTTCTAACCCTAGAACAGGAATATGACAACCCACAGGATCACAACAAACTGCTACCTGAGAATCTAATTCTCGTTATAGGGCAGAATGTAGGTGAATTTATTACCTATGGGGAAGTTAAGACCAAGCAGTATGATGATATGAAACCAACACCTCCTTACTGGTTCCTAGAACTATACCAACAGTTTGGTATGATTATAGACAACGCAGAAGGAATTTACGTAATACAACTGGGAAGTTAAGGATTGATGGAGGAGGTAGCCCCTCCTCCATTTTCAATGATATAAGGAATTAGAAGGAGAACATATGACAACAAATGAATTTAATATATACTCTGCCATGCAGACCGGAAAACCCTTTAAGACTTATAAGAAGGCTGTCCTGGGTAGAGTGTATGTATCAGCTATAGACCCATTTACTGAGCAACCAACTGGCGTCATGCTTTATGGTGATCCTAAGCGAAGTGATGAGTCTTGTTTTATAGATATGTGGAGTGAGCGGGATGACCTATTTTTTAGAAAAATGAATAAGGTACATTTTGATTCAGGCTACATAATAGAAACTGTAAGAAAAGAAAAGGAAGTTGTTGAAATATCTATAGAACAATATAGTGATGAACAACTAAAGGAAGTAGTAAATCTTAAATTCTTTGCTCTACAAGCAAGACTTAACAAAGTAGTTAATGAGGCAGTTCTATATAGAATGTTAGACCTTGCCAATGAAATGGAAAAGTCAGAGAAGATAATAAGGGCTATAGAAGCCAGACTTACAGAGATAAATGAATTATCATTAACCGGAAAACCAATGGAGAGTGACTAATGGCTAGGACTAAGAACGAAAAGAAAAAGAAATTACCTAAGACTAATAAGACTGATAAGAAACCTCATTATGTTTTAGATGTACACGATTCAATAATTTCCAGTAAAGATTTATTTGGAGAGGGAGAAAAATAAATTATGGGTAAACCCTCTACCAAAGAGCATAGACACCTATATTACATCAAAAACAGAGAGAGAATTTTAAACAAAGTTAAAAAATATAGAAAAGAACATCCAGAAAAGGCCATGAATATTCCTGGATATTGGAGTAAACATTGGGAAGAGGTTAGGGAAAGTTTTTTTAGTATCTACGGGGATGCATGTTCTTGCTGTGGAGAAACAAATCATATATTTTTAGTCCTAGACCATATTATGGGCCCAGAAAGAAAAATAAAGAGTAATAGAAAATCTTATCTTGATGCAATTAAGAATTACGACCCAGAGGAATACAGAACTTTGTGCCATAATTGTAATCAAGCAACAATGGGTGGGAGAGTTTGCCCACACCAATTACAAAAAGAGGAAACAATGGAAAATTTATTTAAAATAAGAGAGGTGAACTATGGGTAAGCTGGCCCCCGATGCCATGATTGATGCTGCTCTTGACTATGTTGCAGCAAGCGACTTAATAACTGTTTGCCAGGACACACCAATAACTTATGCAGATGCAACAGACCACAACGATGCTGGTGGGGATGTACTGGCATCTCATGCGATGACACCTGGTGCTGGTAATGGTGACTATACCAAAGCAGATGATACAAGTGGTCGTAAGTTAACTATGACAGCTCAATCAGCAATATCAATTTTACACTCAGGTACAGCAACTCACGTTGCTCTAACCCTAGCTGCAGGTACAACTCTAAGATATGTAACCACCTGTACTTCACAGGCATTAACTGCTGGTGGTACAGTTGATATTCCAGCTTGGAAAATCAATATAGCTGATCCAACGGCCTAACCGTAACGAGGTAGTAATGACTACCTATACGGTTTACGTTTATAAGCAGACCATAATAGCTGGTGATATATTATACTCACCAGCTTTTTTGGATTCTGTTGAGATGATAAATGGCAACTAAATTCTACTTACTTTCTAGTGGTACATCTTCACAGAACCCTGCCTGGAGTGCTTCGTGGTATAATGCTACGGGGTTTTCTGCGGGTAAGTTTTGCTGCTGTGAAACTAAAGCAAATACTGGGTTAGTTACTAAGACGCTTACTGAAGCTGATGTAACTGACAGGCATTTTGCTGCTGGTATGTGGATAAGTAGACCACTGGCTGCACAGACCATTGCTAGTGGTACTGTGATTACAGGGTCTGTGCAAATAAGTGAAGATAACGCTAAGAATAACCTATCACTACACTGGATTATCAGGCTATTACAGAGTGATGGTACTACATACAGGTCTAACGTAGTAGCTTTTGCTGACGATGCTACTGAGGCATACTCAAGCCTAAGAAGTGTCGCTTTTACAGCTACTCTGGGTGGGAATGTATCGGTAACTGCTGGTGATATGCTTGTTATAGAGTTAGGTGTGGGTGGTGACCCCGCATCTGGTGGTGGTTCTCACAACTCTACCCTACGAATAGGTGAAACCAGTGGTGGTGCAGGCTTAGAATACACGGATGCCGATGCAAGCACTACTGCTATACCCTGGATAAACTTCTCTCAAACACTTGTATATATTTCTGCTGTACCCGCTGATGCTGCTCATGCTCATACTGCTGAAAGTCCTGCACTAACTCAGCACTATGTATTAACAGTAGCCGGAGCCTCTCAATTACAAACAGCAGATACTAAAATATTAGGGTTGAGTCTAACTGTTGCAAATGCAAGCCAGTTACAGACCTCTGATACCCCAACAATAACTTATATACCTGCATCTACGTCTATTACTATAGTTGGAGATGCTCTTGTACATACAACAGATAATACTGTATTAGTTCAACATAATGCTCTGGCAACTCAAGACTCCAGCCAAGCACATACATCTGATACACCAGTCCTAGTTCAACACTATGTACTGGTAGTATCTGACCCACAACAATTACAAACATCTGATGCTCCTATACTTGGTGTTGGTCTTATAGTATCGGATATAAGTCAGTTACAAACCTCCGATACTGTATTTATAGGTATTGATTTACTTATAAGCGATTCAGAACAACTACATACTTCAGATATTATAGGGCTTGGTGTAGGACTGCTTGTAGCAGATACTACACAATTACATTCGGTAGATGCACCCGTTCTAACCGCATATGACCCACATTTTGATTTAGTTGTAGATGACGTAGAGCAATTACATTCAAGTGCTGGTACTGACTTAATTCAGCATAATGTTCTAGAAGTAGGTGTTTGTCTACATGAGCAAACGAGTCAGAATGTAAATATAGGGGGTATTGATGCTAATGCCGAGGACACACAACATCTACAGACCTCGGATAATATTATCCTTGTACAGTACCACGTACTAGAAATAAGTGATTCTACCCAACTACAAATAACAGACGGTCCTTTACTTGGATTAAATATATTTGTATCAGATATTCAGCAACTACATACATCTGATACCTGTGCATTAGTCCAGCATAACCTTTTAGAAGTAGCAGATTCTGCACACACTCTATCTAGTGATACCAGTATACTGGGTCTATCTATAAATATAGATAACTCTGAGCAGTTACACACAGCAGATTTTTGTGATCTAGTCCAACATAATGTTCTTATAGTAAGTGACTGCCTACATGAACAAACAGCACAAAATGTAAATATAGCTGGTATTGACGCTACTGCGGATGATACCCAACATTTACAAACAGTAGATAATGTAGTTCTTGTTCAACACTACGTACTAGAGCTTTCTGATGTAGAGCAACTTCATACAAGTGATGAATTTATTCTTGGACTTAGCCTAGCTATTTCTGATGCCTCACAACTTCAAACAAGTGATAATGTAGAAATCCTTCACCACTACTCTATATTAGTAGGTGATACTTCTCAATTACAAACAAGTGAAGAACCAATACTAACCTTCCATGCGGGAGATGCAACAGTACTGGAGATGGGGGATGGCACTCATCCACACACATCGGATAATGTAGCTTTAATCCAATATAATATACTTGCTGTTTCTGATAGCACACATCTACAGGTAACTGATGGTGTAGCTTTAGTACAGCACCATATCCTAACCGTAGCTGATGTACAGCATATTCTAACCTCCGAAGAGATTATACTAACTGCCTATGCACCTGTTTTGGAAGTAAACTCCTCAACTCACTTGCAGACAGCAGACAACGTAAACCTTGTACCACGCTACATACTAAGTATCTATGATGGTATATTATTACATACTGCAGACAGTCCCGACATAGTTCCGCACGAGCTTAATGCTCTTGTTGTTTCTAATGCCGAACATCTACATAGTGTAGATAATATAGGTTTACTAACCGCCCTCATCATAGCAGCCACAAATCAATTGCATACTGCGGATAACATAGACCTTATGCAGTATAATATACTGGACGTTAATAATGCATACCAGCAATTATTCTCTCCAGCAATAGATATGACCAGGTTCTTTGCAACGGAGCATGAATTAATCATAAATGATGAACTCATTGTTAATGGTAATATAGATTCTGTATACAGTAAGAATACTAATATAAATAGAATTGCTGGAGTAGACGTAAGTACAACCAGAACTACAGGAAGAAATCTTAGAATAAATAAATCTAAGACAAAAACTTATAATAGAGAATAGGAGAAATAATGGAAGATATTGATAAATTTCAGTTGGGAGATACTGGTGTGCTGTTCAGGGTTTGTCTATTAGACGATGGACTTCCAGTAGATTTGCAGGCATGTAATGATAAGCACCTTATATTTAAGAAACCAGATGGCACTACTATGGTGGAGGAAGCTGATTTCTATACAGATGGGGCGGACGGATATATCCAGTATGTAGCTGCGTCTGGTTATTTAGACCAAACGGGTATGTGGAAATTCCAGGGATATGCAGCATTTTCATCCTCTAGTTTCCATACAAACTATGAAAATTTCCTTGTGCTGGATAACTTATAGAGGTATAATATGACAGAATCAGTAGAATATTTAATTCCTACCCTTAGATTAAGGATAGGGGATATAGACAGCTCCAAATATAGATATATGGATGAATGGCTGATGATAGCCCTTGTAGCCTCTGTGCGTAGTCTGGAAAGGTATTGGGGAAGCAAGTATGTTATTACAGAAGGTGGTGTTGTAACTAGAAATGATAGCTATGCCAACTTCGAGTTTGGTGAATCAGAAGGAGTTATACAGAAGAAGGATGAACACATCATAGTAACTAAAGCAGCGTTAATTACACTTGAGGGAAGTTTGGAGAATTCGGCTTGGGCTATAGGCTCATGGAAAGATGCGGAAATTTCCGTATCTAATATAGAAGCCGGAAAACTCAGAACCGAGACACTAAGGAACTTGAGAGCTGAGCTAGATAGCCTAATAAAGTCCCCTATGAAAAGACTAACCAAAGGTTCTAGAGCCACCATACTAGAAGAAGTAACTGGCTTCCAAGTAGTGCCAGAGGACACAGTAAAAATAATAATTATATAAAGGAGAATGAATGATGAGCAAGGATAAAATTAAGGTTTTATGGATAAGTGATTTAGTCGTGCCAACGGGATTTGCCAGGGTATCACACTCTATTTTAGGACATCTTCCCAGAGAAAAATATGAGATAGTGGGACTTGGAGTTAACTATAGAGGAGACCCTCACGAACTCAAGTTTCCCGTATATCCAGCAATATTGGGTGGTGATATATATGGTTTTACTAGGCTTCCAGATGTATTGAAAGCACACTCAATAGATGTTATTTATATTCTAAATGATATATGGATTATACATGAATATCTTAAGAGAATAAAAGAAATCTATAAGGAAGGAACTACAAGACCAAAGATAGTAATATATTTTCCTGTAGATGCCAGACATCATTCACCCCTTTGGTATACAAATTTGGATATTGTAGATAGTGCTAATGTTTACACACAGTTTGGAAAGAAGGTATCTGAGGCAGTTTATGATGGTAAATTTAATATAATACCTCATGGGGTGGACAAACATTTATTTTCTCAGTTGTTCGAGAGACGGTCTCAGGCTAAAGAAGTACTGTATTCTAACACCTCAAATAAGGATATTATTGGAGAGGACGCATTTATATTTCTAAATGCTAACAGGAACCAACCAAGAAAAAGATTGGAACTTACCATGCAAGGTTTCCGTTTATTCGCCGATGGAAAGCCAAATAGTGTTTCCCTGTATATGCATTGTGGTAACACCGATGCCAAGCACATAGAGGTAGCAGAATTGGCTAAAAGACTCGGTATTCAAACCAAGTTAATTATAACAGGAGCAGTAACAGGTATTCAACACGTTTCAGATAACAAACTAAACTTGATCTACAATGCAACCGATGTAGGACTAAACACAGGTCTTGGAGAGGGCTGGGGATTACCTAATATGGAACATGCCCTTACCGGGGCCCCACAACTTGTACCAGACCATAGTGCCTGTGAAGAGATTTATAAAGATTGTGGTATCCTCATCCCCACCCATAGTGATCTAATGTTGGACGGTGGTGCAATGACAATTGGAAGATTAGTAAGTCCTGAAGCAGTGGCAGAAGCTATGGAGAGGATTTATACGGATAAGGATTTGTATAAGGAATTGGCAAAGAAATCCGTAGAGAAATTTTCTTCTAAAGAATATGAATGGGGAACCATAGCAGCCACCTGGGACGGAATTTTTAACTCTGTTCTACAATAGACTACCTGATGGGCAGGGGAGGGACAGGCCAATCCTCCCCACCCAATTATATAAGAGGTAATTAGAAATGGAAATAGTATTCCCAGCAGGTACAGAAGATATAATAGATAGTATGCGAAATGCAATTGGAAGGGATGTTACATTCAATTATATTGAGTCCACCATTCCCTGTTCTGCATGTAGTTTAGACCCTGTAACAAATACATCAGATAATGCGTTCTGTCTCGTTTGTTCTGGGGAATACTGGATAGATACAATATCAGGTTACACGATCATTGCTGTAGTAACTTGGAGTCCTAGCGACAGACCCCAGTGGGAAACAGGTGGTACTATAGCACAGGGGGATTGCCTAATTCAGGTAAAACTTACAGATGAAATAGAGGAAATTTTACTAAAGACTAAAACTGTAGTGGTTGATAGTAGAATAATGGAGATTAAGAAGCCATTGCGAAGAGGCGTACAGACCTTGAATCGCATATTACTATCTTTAATAGAAAAAGAAAGATAGAAGGAGAAATAATGAGTGGTACAAATGTTATACAAGAGGTTGATATTCTGGATATATTAAGGAACATAGGTCGCCGCAAGAAAAAACTGCAAGCCATATTATTACAGGAGCTGGAAACAATAATTAATAAAGAATCTCCAGAATATGGGAAGATGCGTAAGGTTATTATGGATGAAACCAGTGAGTATGCCAGATCTGTAGTAAGAAGTATATTTGGTGATGTAGAGGTATTAGAGTAGTGCCAGAGGGAGTCCAGGATGAACTAATTGCCTTTTCTAAAAGAGCAAAGATTCTTTATGAAGAGATGGCAGCAAAAGCAGCCGCAGAAAAGGCAGCAGCAATGGCAAAGAAAGCTGGTGCTGTTGCCATTATGGACATAGACACCACCAAGAAAATAAAGGTACTGTCAAATGCAGAGATAGATAAAGAAATAGCCCATCTGGAAACACTACTAAAGAAAGACCAAGAGTTGTATATTGAGGTAGATAAGGTTGTACAATATCTAAAAAGCCAATTACAGGGGGAAGGATCTATTGGGAACACTGTAATAGCGGGTATGTTGGAAAAAAACACCCCCACTTTTATATTACTAAAGCATATGTCCAGGGCTCTACAGGTAAATAGAGAATTTAATACTGGTCTCTTTGCCAAGGGTCTATATGCTGCTGCAGCCAACCCAAAAACATTCTCTATTACGAGACTATCAAATAATGCTCTTTCTACCAAAATAAATTTGAATGAGACAGCAGGAAGTATCAGTGATTGGGGAGCAGCTATCTGGAAGATAAGATCAGAACTGATAAACAGAAAATATAATGAAAGTGGACCTGGCAGACCTTTTACCGTTACCTCCGCAGAGGTAGCCAGCTCTTTCTGGGAGAACATGTACTATAAACCAGCAAGAGAAGGAGGAAAAGCAACCAGGAGAAAGTTCAATAGAAAGACCAAGACATATGAAGATAGGGATGTTAAGGCAGAGGTGATAGCGGATTATTGGAATACAATGACCAAGAGATTAACTGCATCTGGAAAGCCAGCTCCTTATTGGGAGATACTTGATAAAGGAATTGTAGGTCTTAAAGGAATTGAAGGTGGGGGTGGTAAAGCCTATCCAGTACCTACACCCACACACTTTGTTCAGGCTACCATAGATGAACTGGCTAGTATATATAAAAAGGAAAGGAAAGTTAAGACAAATCTTTTTGATAAGGATTTACAAAAAACACAGAAACTGGCAACACAACTTCAAGCAGATATAATCCTTATAAATAATGAAATAGATAGGCTAAGAAAGATAAGGGCGTCTGCGGCTATTCCTTCGGGTACTTCTCCAGGGCAAGTATTTCATTCCAGAGTTCTAGCTTTGGGCAGACCGGTTGATGAGGCTAAGGTATTGGCTATAATGACATCACTAAATGCCAGACAATTAGGAGAAATATATGTTACCGCTGAGTGTAGAGTGGAGATTACAGCCAAAGGCGGACCTAGAGCAAGGATTCGTATATCAAGTATAATTAGAGATTTTGGGTTATAATTCGTATGATACTTAAGGAGGACTTCGGATGTATTTAGATGTTCCTGGAATTTACCAGATAAAGGAAGGTGTGCCATCTATCTAGAACGAAAGGAAGATCTAGCAATTTACTATTGGCTAGTTGATTTATTTTCATCTACACAAGGAATTAATGTTGTAGATGGTTTTCCAGATGACCCCCTTAAGCTTCCCACAATATCCGTAGAATGGGATGATACCGAGGCAGTGGATTTTCAGCTCGGTGACAGGTCAGGAAAAAGACTAAGAACCTGGTTCATAGATGTATTTGCAAAGAACAAAACAACGAGGGATGAATTTGCATATAAGATACACAACGAACTTAGGAACGGAATTACAGTATATGATGTTGTTAATGGTGTTCCAACGCAAGATAAAATAGGACACCTTGACATTTTACAGAGACGAATAAAAGTTGTTAGAGTGGACCCAGAACTTGTAAGTACCTTATATTATCGGGCTTCCATTTCCATTTTAGCAGAGAACACAATACTTCAAGACGATGAAGTATAGCTTATTAAACTATTCACTACAGATTACAAAGTTTGTCTGTAATGACATTGGAGGATGAACAAAAATGGCAAAACGCTTAGCAGTTCCATCAAAGGAAACCCAACTACACATAGTTGGAGCCAGAGATGTATTTAAAGCATCAAGAGTACAGAGATTAAGTCTCGGTACTGACATCCCCTCTACTACAGTGGATGAATTAGGAAACTCACTGCATGTGGGAGATGTAAAAGACACTCCTAATGTGACTCTATCATTCTCCGCTTTTGACACCAGCATTAAGATTTTTTCAGCAATGACTGGTACAAACCCAGCAGCATTTCCTGTTTCTGGTGTTGATATAGTAGAGTTGGGAGAATTAGACGCAATCCTATTCACAAAGGATGCAACACTTTCTGACTATGTAAAGTCAGGTCATGCAAGAAAGTTGCAGATTAGAGATTTCTCATTTAGTTATACAGTAGATGGAGAAGCAACCGAAGATTATACCGCAATTGGTTCAGAAAGAAGATGGTTGAAGAATGATGTTATAGTAGATAAATTTGTAACCAGCAATAACACCTTCACCCTAACTCAAACACCATTGCAATTAAAGAATGGAAACAAATTACTATCTGTTATCCTGGATGGGGAATATCTAACAGAGGTTTCCGCCACCCCAGGTACAGGTGAGTATAGTGTAGCAAGTAAAACATTGACAACCGGAGATACCAGAACAGCACAGGTACTTGCAGTTTATCACGCAATACCTGCAGGATCTAACTGGTCAGACATAGCAGACGACACCATTCCAGCAGCTATCAAAGGTAAGGATGTTGGTATCCAAATACTAGCTAATGATATTCCAAGAGTTCAGTCAGTGACCCTAAACGGTAACTTGAACTCACAACCAGTAAAGGAATTGGGAAATAGAAACATATCAGGCTACCAAAGACAGATACCTACCATTGATGGTACTATCACAGTACTTGACACAGATACAGAGCTAATCAGTTTATTGACTGTAGGAACTCTAAGTGGTGTTGATGTTGAGTGGCAACCTGGAGAGGGTTGTGCTACTGAGGAAATATCATTGAAAGTAGAACTGATGGATCCTTGTGATACCACCGCACCTTATACCGTTCTAAAGACTATCTATCTACCATCTATTACCATCGTTGGGGATTCATATACACAGAATGTAAATAATAATGCACAGCAAGTTTTTAACTTCAAGAGTGCTGATGCACAGTGTATCGTACATTCAGGTGCAATGGTCTAGATCAAAAGCGAGAATAATTAAATATTTACCCTCTTGGGTAGAGCCATAAAGGAGAATTAAAAGGGGCTATAGCTAGAATAAAATCTGTTATAGCCCCTGTTGTTTTATAGGATTATAGGAGAGACGACATGCCAATTGTAGAGCATAATGATGTAGATTTATCTAAACTTTTTCTGTGGAGTAAAGAAACCACAATAAAAGGTGCAAAGGACAAAGAAATTAAAGTATATCTTCGTCTTTTAGGAGATGCGGATATAAACAGGGCTAGAGTAATGGCACTTAGAAAGAGTGCGGAATTACGCAAAGCTATGAGAGATACCGAGTCTGATGAGAGACTGGCCTTTGTACCAGAACTTGTAGAAATAGAGGAGGGTATGCTGACAGAATATATCATACTCTATACTATGCGAGACCTTACCAAGAAGGCCATGCAAGATGTAGTAATACCTAAGCCTAAAGATCCTGGTTCAGATGCAACCACCGAAAGACTGGAGAAATACCAGCAAGAGGTAGACGATTATCCCAAGACCAGGGAAAAAGCCATAGGAGATCTTCTAAAGAAGCTTATTGATGCCAGAAGAATAGAACTAAATCTTAAGCCAGTAGAAGAACTTTATAATATGTACATAAATGTTCTAATCAATGAATTATGTGAGCAGGAACTGATGGACAGATTCAAAGACTATTGTTTGCTATTTGGGACATACTCCGATAAGAAACTAACCACTAGATTATTCAGTTCTTTTGAAGAGGTAGATAACCTACCTAGAGACGTTAAGATACACCTGAAAGAAGAGTATGAATTATTGGATGTAGAAACAGAGTCTTTAAAAAAATAGCTGGGAGCAACGCCATGTCAGCTATTTGGAGTGTGTCGAAGGCGTTGCAAATCCCACTAGATAAGAAGCTGACCAAGTTGGATGAAGTACCTTATACCATAGGATATGTTATAAGGAAAAGACAGCAAATAGATAATCTTAATACTTTGCCAAAGGAGAAGAGACCACCAGATGATATGATCTGGGATGGTACTTCAGAAGATATAGATGAGTGGTTGAATAAAGTATTTGATATAAAAGAAGGGAATAAGGACCAAACAATAATAATTACAGATATTGAGGAATAACCAATGCCTATAGACAGAATAGCACAATTTAACCAAACCATAAGAACATCTTCCACCGAGTTAGCAGATCTTAACCGAGTGTTGTATCAATCCGGTCTTGCTATGCGAAACCTGGATGTACAAACTGCTCAGGCACTCAGGAGTCTACAGGCACTACAAAACCTCCAAAGAACTGCTCCTCCTGGAGCAAGGTATGATCCAGCAATTGCTAGGGTAGATACAGCCCTTACTAATGCAACAAATAGAGGAGCACCTCAGTATAGAATAGATCAACTGAACCAGCAAAGAGATAGTCTTTTAGCAAAACAACAGGCATTAAATGATGCTCTTGCCAATCAAATAACCGCCATATCCTCTCCAACAGGTACTGTTGCCCAATTGGTGTCTCAAAGAGAGAAAATAAGAACTCTTAGACCTGATACAGCAATAACTACTGCAGCCAGAAATGTTAGGGACAGGCAAGCATCTATAACCGCCCTGCAAGGAAACTATGTAACTGCATTGAACACCCAGCAGCCACAGGTAGTTGTATCAGCTCTTGAAAGAATGATAGATGCTGAAACTACGGCTATGGAAGCTGAAATTAAAGTTCTTCAGCAGTGGGACAGTTATAGAAGGGGGGTTATAGCAAATGCAGGAAATGCTCCGGTTGGATCTAACAACCTAGTAGGATCTCTCACCGGATCCTTAAATCAACCCAACCTTAGTGGGGATCAGCAGACCCTTTGGGATAGGGCTGGTATGAAAAAGGTTGAGTATGATAAAATGCTGGAATCAGCCTATGCTCAGAACGATATGGTAACTCAATTAAAGACCGGAAGATACTCTACGGCTACAAAGGAGTTTAGTGCTAGGGGATTTGGAGTAGGGGATATTAAGTCAATAAAAGCATCTGGTTTGGAAGGAATAGAAAAACTAACCGGAGCATATAAAGACCCCCTTACCCAAATAAATCATTCGTTGGATTTATTTGTAGATAAGACTGGTAGAGTTCTTCCTACAGTAACCCGACAGTTCAGTACCTTTGCCTCATCTATAGGCAGAGACTTTAGAGAGTTAGCTAAGTGGACTATAGCTATTGGTTTGATCTATGGTCCTATGAGAAAGATGCAGGAAATGGTGACCTTAATGATAGCAAATGAGGTCAAGCTTGCAGACGCATCTATAGCCGTGTCAGACTCTACCCTAAAAATGGGGGAGATATTTGATATAGCTAATGAAGCTGCTAATGCTATGGGAGAAAATGTAGGAGATGTTATAGTAAACTTCAAAGAAGCATATCAAGCAACTGGTGGTCTTGCTAAACCTATGGAAAGAATAGCACAGGCAACGCAGTTGATGAATGATGCACTTTTGTTATCTAAATTATCATCACTAAATGCTACACAATCTATTGATGTTCTATCATCAGCTTTGAGACAGTCTGGATTACATTTGGATGAGGCCAACAAGAAAACAGGAAATGGTGCTTCTATTCTTGATAAGTGGGTAAAGGTAACTAAAGTTGCTAACGTAAGTTTAGATACTCTTGCTACTGGCTTCTCCGTATTGGGGGAAGCAGCAGATGCCGCTGGATTAACAGAGGATGAATTAAATGCTGTTCTAGCAGTTACTGCTGAAACAATGGGTGTAACTGGTAAAGAAGCTGCAAATATGGCCAGGTCATTTGTAGCTGGTTTTCAATCAGATAAGGCAGTAAAGGCACTAGAAGATGTTGGTATAGCCACAAAAACCACCACAGGAGACATGAGAAATCTTCTTGCTATACAAGAGGATCTATATCAAGCCAAATTAAATCAAACCATCTCCCCAGAAACATACTCTAAATTAACTTTAGCTATTGGTGGTGGTACTAGACGACAAGCACCTCTAGCAGGTTTTATAGAGTCTCAGCCACGTATACAAGAGATAGTAGCAGCTCAAGCGGATGCAGAGGGAGCAGCAACAGCAGCTCTTGCTAAACAATTAGATACTGTACAAACATCCCTAACCAGACTACAGAACGCCTTTCAATCCTTAGCTCAAAGTTTAGGGGATGAGGGAGGACTTCTTAATGTATTTAAGTTAGTGGTGGATATACTCTCTTCTATAACAACACTAGCAGATAAAGCCTTTGCTACTATGGGAAAGACAGGACCAGTTCTGATGATGGCCTTAGCCGCAGGAGCATTATTAAAACGCCAAGGTCCTCTAGCTTTGGAAAACTTTGCTATGACCGCTTCAACAAATGTAGCTAAATTAGCTAGAGATACAAATGCACTTGGAGTAAGTCCTACAGGAAACTTTGTTAGAAATGTTATAATGGGACAACAAACTGTTCCAGCAAAACCACAATCAGGTATGTTATTCGCCCCCGGAATTGGTAAGTTAACAGACCAAGTCAAGGCAGCACCATTTTCTGTGGAGAGGGTGGGGGGAACTGCATTAGCCGCTGGATTGGCTGCCATAGGTCCCGTAATTCAAAACTTATCCGCTTATAATAAAGGAGAAAGTGAGTTTGGTAGATCAAAAGCTGCTGCAAATGCAACCGGAGCTTTAATTGGGGCAGCTATTGCAAGTACATTTGGACCTATGGGAAGTTTCATAGGTGCATCTATAGGGCAAGCAATAGCAGAGTCATTTGTAAACACAGCTACAAGTAATCTTTCTGCCTTTAAAACAAGTGGTATGGGAGTTATAGGAGATCTAAGTACAAAACCTCCTGTTTATGGGGAAACCGTTCAATCAAGGTTGGGAGGAGCAGGAAGTGGACCTTGGGGGGGAGTAAATCAATTTATGGCCAGTACATTTGCCTGGTTAACAAATGCATCTAATACCTTTAATGCAAAATATGGTAAAAAAGAGGTGAAGGGTGGAGAATTTACTGGCTACAAACCAGAAGAAATGCCATACTACACCACAGAAAATCTACTCTATCATCTACTACCTGAAAATAAAAAGAAAGAATTTGATACATGGAAAGCAGAGCAAATTTCTGAGGGTAAACTCCCAGCAGAACCAAGAAAAAGACCTGTAGAACTAGATATAAAAGAGCAGCAGGATCTGCATGGTAGCTATATAGATACCCAAAGAAAAATGAGAGAACAAGAATTCCTGGATAAAATGATACAGGGGAAGATGACCCCTACAGCTTATCTCGGAAAGATGGACACTTTAGGTACGTTTGAAGAAAGATCTACTAAATATTTTGCTACTTTTGGGCAGCAATTTATAGATGTAAGTAAAGACATAAATACTGCCGAAGAAGCTTATTCAGCTTTTTTGGATATATTTTCTTATGGGAATGAGGAACAATTATCTAACATAACCGCTATGTCCACTGAGGTTGCAGATCTTACTAATAAAATACAGGCCCTTAACGAAACGGGAGGATCAGCAGCCCTAGCTCAGATACCAGGTCTTGAAACAAAGAAAGAAGATTTACAAAAAATATTAGCTGGAGCAATAACTCAAATGTATAATACAGTACAATTTGAGAAGTTCCCTATCCCAACTATGGTGAACGAGTCTCAACCAATACAAATGAATAAACCAGTACTAGCATCTATGATAAAAGAAGCGGAAGCTGGCATGATAAATTATTATACATCTCCAAAATTAGGGGAAGCACAGAGAACTCCAGCACAAGTAGATGAAATAAGAAAACAAATGGAGGACTTTGGTGTAGTAATAGAAGAGGGTGGTAAACTGGTATACTATACATTTACTGAGCTGGTAAAAACCCTGGGACTATCTATGGATAAAATAAGTCCTGAAATGTTTGAGAAATTCTTGAAGGAGTATATAGCCTCTGGTAAGATAGAGATAAAAGCAGAGGTACAAAAAGTAGGGTTTGAATCTTATGATATAACTCAGGCCAAGTTCGACCAGGCCATGACCGGATATGATGCCCTAAGACAAAAACTAACCGTAGGGCCCGATGGTAAACCAACTGGCTATGTATCTGAGGAATCTCCTCTTGTACAAATGTTCAAAGATGGGGTAGTTAGAACTAACTCTAAAGATTGGTCTATAGTAGCAGTTCTTCTCCAAAGGATGTTGGACATAGACCAGAAACAGTTGGATGGTATGTATAATATACCAGATGGGGCTAGTTTCTGGATACCATACAACGAAGAACTTATCAGGATGTTACAGGCCGGATTCAATGGTACTGGGGACGGTTCTGATGTAGTAGGAGCAATAGATAATTCTGCAGATAGAATAGTTTCTGCAATAGAGGGGTTATCCCCCGAAGCCATTGCAAATTATGATAAGATGCAGATAGAAAAACTAAAGCAGCAGGGTTATGGTCAACTTCCAGAAGGATTTAGAATTCCTACAATAACCCCAGCACTAACCCCATATTCTGTTAGAGAAAGAGAGAGGGAGGGAATTGGGGGTCATGGTGCGGGTCTATATTATCCAAATGAGTTATTAAATCAACCAAAGGATATTTATAAAGTAGATAAATATGGTATTCCAATAGAAACTCCTAACCAGAATTATGGACAGAAACCAATAACCCCAACACTAACCCCATTAGATCTTATAAATAGATTAATATCAGCTATAGAAAGAGCTTCTGGAGGAAGAGGTTTTGGAAGTAAGCCCACCCCATTTGAGGAGGCTTCCCACGATTACAGAGATAGGGAGAAATTCCCAAGTGGGACAGGACCCATACCAGGATATGGAACAGGAATATTTGGTGTTGGTAACGGTGCTGGTATGGGAGCCGGATTATTAAATTTATTTGGTAGTGTACTTGGTGGTATGAAACAAGAAAGTCCTCAACAAACCAAAATAGATATAAGAATGGATTCTAAAGTTCAATTAATTGTAGATGGTAGAACCCTTGCTAATGTGGTAAGAGTTTATTTACTAAACGATCTATTGAAGGCACAGGCCGGTTTTGGTACTGGTACAAAGAACGTAGTTATAACAGCAACATAGGAGATGTAATATGTCTTGGACCCTGGGTAATATAAGAATTTTTGTTGTAGAATCTGGAGAAGAAGGAAGTCAAATAATAGCCAGACTTCAACCCCTTTCTGGTGGGACCATCAATCAGGTGTTTGGTTATGAATCCCCCACCAGAAGATTAAATTGTTATGTAGTGGGGGATAGTGACATGAACGATATTCTAGGAATGACTACCTCTGGAACAACCTATGAATTAGTATCTCCAGAAGGAAGTCTGGGAAATTTTTTGGTACAAAAGGTAAATATGCCCAGACAAAAGGTAATAGACCAGTCACTGAGACCAGATCTAGCCTGTGATTCTCCAGTTTATTTGGGAGAAATCTCTCTATTAGAGGATTAAATATTGAAAACTATTTATATGGCGGCTTCAAATACCTCTAATATAACCTCTATTAACGTAGTGGGTGGTCATGGTATGCAGACGGCTACTGCTACTATAGATGCACGTAATACCGATCTTGATATAGGAGATACTGTATCTGTTAATATAGGTTATGATGATGATCATGGAACTGTCTTTACAGGGTATGTAAAGTCTATAAATAAGTCAGAGGCCAGTATGAAATATACTATCAACGCTATAGATACATTGGTAAGAGCTATGGATTATTTTATAGTTTCCTCAGATCCGGATACCCCATTTACAAGAAGTAACATAACCGCAGAAAATCTAATTAGAGATGTTCTGGCTTTATCCGGTATAACCAACTATGATGGACACTCATCAAACTTTACTCTGGCGGTACAAAAACCAGTTGAAATAAATCTTACCTCTGCTTATGATTATTGTAAGTTCATAGCAGATCTTCTTGCCTGGCATTTATACGCAGATCTGGGCGGGGTAGTACACTTTGAGGATAGAAAACCATATATAACTGGTGGAGATACATCCACTCAAACCATACAACTAACCCAGATATTAAATTTAGATTATTCAGAGGATGCAAATAATCTTAGAAATAGGGTGGTTCTGTATGGTGCAGAGGGAATTACTGCAGAAGCAAGTGCGGCGTCTCCCTACCTACCAAGTGGTTTCTATAAATCCTGTGTGGTATCTGCACCCATTATAGATTCACAATCTTATGCAGATCAATGTGTAGCATATAACCTGGCACTATATAATAGACTAACCAAAGCAGTTAACACAACTATTTTAGGAGATCACTCAATAATACCAAGAACAGGGCTTACACTCGATATTGGTGTATCAAAGGTAGACGATCTATGGTATGTATATGGGGTTTCTCATACCGCTAATGAATCTGGATATATGACGGAATTAGAATTAAGGAATTAGAATGAGCTTAGCAGATAGGTATGGAATTTCATTATATCGTGGTGGAACTAATATAACCAACCACACTATATCCTATACATGGAGTAAAAAGGTATGTACTGGTATAGGAACCATGACCTTAATTATAGAAAACTCCATTATAGACACCATAAATATATCGGATAGTATTGAAATATTTGAAAACTCTGCTCTTGTATTTACTGGGTATGTGTCCAAGACAACAGACAACTATCAGGGTACTTCAACCATAGAGTGCCAGGACAAGTCTAAAAATCTCGTAGATTATTTTATCACGGAAACCTATCTGATAGACTATGCTTCCTTTTCCAGAACCTGGATAGAGAAGTTCCTTACTGATGCACAAGTTTCTTATCAGTTTCTAACCGAAGAAAACGGCTCGCTATTGTCTAATAATACCAGTCTAGGGCTTACATCTGCATATGACCAGATAATGAGTTTACTCCAACAGAATGGTTGGTACATAGAATTTACCCCAGGAGGAGGAGCACTTATAGGTAAACTAACATCCAGTGTATCAAATGGAGTAAGCATAAACAAATCAAGAATACTTCAGATAGAAGTAATAAAAGATGATAAAATGCTTAGAAATAGAGGTGTAGTGTGGGGAAATGCCAACCCAAATACTGGTTTACAGGTATATGCAGATGTATATAGACCTACCCCCTGGGATATAGATTCTAATGATAAAAGAGCATTTGTAGTAGCCAACTCTAATATACCCAATAGCTATACAGCCAATCAGATAGCCAATGCAGGATTAGATACCTTTGCCAAGATAACAGAGGAAAAACACATAGTAGTTGAATCTCTACTGGGTGTGGGCTTCAGTACAAGAATATATGTAGATAGTGATGTATTCAATGGTTCAGGAATAGTCACTACTTACGGAACTTCCTGTGATAGTAATGGACTAAAGACAAATATTATTCTTGATGAGAGATGCCCTAGATTATTTGGTAGTTTTTATGACTTTGGAGATTTTGTTTATGTGGGTACAGATGGTTCTGGTGTATGGAGAAAACAACTGGAATCCGGTATTTGGTATAACTTTTCTGGAGAAATAAATGATCTACACATCTCAGATCTTTATAAAAATAAGGATCTGATTTCCTGTGTAACAGCTTCTGGAGAAGCATATAGAACATATGGCGGGTATTCTTCCTGGATACCTATAGAAATTCCCCCACTAACAATAAACGAAAATGACATTGAAGCCTCTGGGATGTTAGCATTAAATCTAGTATCTTCTGGATTAATGACCAGAGCGTGTATAATGGATAAAACATCAAATGATATTAGGCTACTTGTAGATAATAGAGAAGGAGCTAATTATCCTGTTGGAAGCGGGATAAATATTAGTAGTATGCTGGCGGCAACTTCTGGGGTGGGGTCCAGGGCCTGGGTATTGGACTACTCATCTAATGGAGTATTGATAGAGCAGTATCCTATACATATTTCTGGTGATTATGATTCCTTTATATTTGCGGGAGGAGATATAGAAAATGATGGGAGTAATGATTTTGTATCTGTACTTATGGCAGAAAAGGCCTTTCATAGAACCCCACAAGGAAGGTTTGATCTTGGGTATGCTTCTGGGCATCCTGGAGGAGTCACAACAGTAAAATCCAGTATATCAGATACCTTTGAATATCCAACCCAATATGCTAATGAATATTTTACATCATATCAGGACTATACCTTTTTAAATTATTCTCTATCAGTATTTGCTACAGAAAATGAATATCAAGTTAACTATTCATGGTTAGGCAACAGTAAGACCAATTGCACCATAAATAAACTAATAAACTCTAATACTTGGAATGGAAGATCACACGCATTTTCTGGTACATATGCTGTTATTGGGTCTTTTACAAATGGGGACGTAACCAGGTTCTTTTCTAACAGTGCCAACCACACCTATTTTGAGCATACCTACTCAACTAATTCCTGGTCACACGCAGATCTAGGGACAACAAACTATTGTTCAGCCACCGTAAAAATAAACAATAAAATATATTTTTCCAGATATGAAAATATAACAAATGATGATGGCCCTCCCTGGTTCTACATTGGTTTTAATTATTGGGTATATGAACTGGATATGGAAACCAGTTCTTTATCTGAATATAGTAGTGGTGGTATTGAGGGAAGTTTAGCACATAGAAGTGTTATTTGTGATCTGGTTATAGCACAAGTTAATAATAGTTTAAAAATAATATGTCCCTATGTACAATTAGATCTTGTTAATGGCAATGATTCTTATGTATACCTTAATGACTTTATAACTGGGGATGGGGAATATCTAGGCATTTGGGAAGACGCTCAGTGGTATTATTCAGGGTCTTATGGAGATGTGGATGTAATATCCCCAGTAAATAATGCTAATTTCTATGGGGTAGGATCACTAAATACATCACCAACTAATTACTTTTCTATAGATAGTGGAGGTATAGGACCAGTATCAGAAACATATACAGAATTTCCAATACTGGACTCACACTTTACCAACAGTGATGTATATTCATCTGGAATAAAAAAAGGGACAAATGATTTATATATAACAGATAGTGTAGGAAACCCACTAATAAAAGTGGATTTTGGTGCAGAGTATACTCCTCGCAGTATGTCAGGTGTCTTAGACTACCTAGATGGTAGTTTTTATGTCTTAGCTAATAAAGGATCAGAAACTTGGCTAATAAAAACCCCCAATGGAACGGACATTACAAATAAAATAAAACTAAGTAATTCAACTGTACCTGACGTAGATGCAGTGGTGGATCTATATGGACCATATATAGTGATAACAGACCCAGAAAATAATTCTGTTTTTTCAATCTTTGCGATAAATGATTCCACAGTAGACGAAATATATATTACGTATGCAAAAGTCTTAAGAAGAGTTAATGATATTTATAATGAGATAATAAGTAGTAGAGCCGGAACCTATTATAAATTGGAAATATCCCAAAATAATCCAGTATTAATATATTCATCTCATGTATCCTCCAATATAGCATCATTAAAAATGTATATATCAGGTCCAGATATATTTATAACCACGTTAACTACCCCAAATATACATGCTTTACATGATGTACGCTACACCTGTACACAGGATGATTATCTAGCTGAAACAGAAGTTAGTTTATTTTATGCTTCTTCTGGAATGATGATAAGATCTGACATATCTAGTATTTATGTATCTGGATATGATACAAATTTTCTGGATACCTATGATGAATATTTAATAATGTCTGGGATTAAATTTTTAGAAACAACTAACTATAAATATCCATATCAATATATATTTGCAGCTACAAGTGGAATGTATCCTACCTTTATGCAGCAAAACAACACAGAACTTGGTTTTATTGACTATAGTTCTGGTTTGCCAGAAAGTTCTATAACTATAATTAGAATAGATGACTCCATATAGAGAACCCCAATGATACATTTATTAGGAAAAAGATTTGGAAGGCTTTTAGTTATAAATCAAACTACTAGAAGAGGCAAAAACGGTGGTATTTGGTGGCTATGTAAATGTGATTGTGGAGATGAAAAGGAGGTGGATATGACAAATCTTATTAATGGACATGTTAAAAGTTGTGGATGCTTACAAAAGGAATCAAGATACAGGGAAGATACTGGCTTAAGATATGTTATAAGTGTCTATAAAAGAAATGCAAAAACTAGAAATCTTATTTGGAAACTCACCCAAGAACAGGTTGAAAGTATAACTAAAAAGAATTGTTTTTATTGTGGTAGACCACCAGAAAGAGAATCCCTATGTTCATCTATAAAGTATATTTATAATGGGATAGACAGAGTAGATAGTTCTGTTGGGTACACAGAGAATAACTGTGTTTCCTGCTGTTGGAGTTGTAATGCAAGAAAAAGTAACTTTTCAGCAGAAAATATGAAGAAGTCCCTTGAATTTCTTGGGTATAAAATAATAAGAATAGATGATGAGATGTAATTATGCCCTTAAATGATTTTTCCTATACTATAATAGAATTTATAAACAATGCAGTTAAATCTGCATCTATGAAACCTCTTAATCTAGGAGGTATAAATTATTCTGGTGGTGGTTATGGAGGTCCTCCTGGTGGGTTTGTTGGAGTTTTACCACAAACCAGGGTAGCCTATGACTATAGTGAACTTTCTTACAGTGGAATACCAAGTTCCGGGGTATCCCTACTTGACAATCTTAATCACATACGATATAGGATAGAGGAAGAAGCAATACAATATCCAGATGGTATTACAATTGTAGGTACTGGCACTTTTGATGACCCCTTTACAGCAACCGCATCTAATATAAGAACATATACTTGGGTAATTGGAGATCCGGAAATTGGTGGAATACCAGGACCAAGGATAGCAGAAATTCACGAAATAACTAGAATAGATAGTTATATAACCGCATCAGCCTCGGTTACATATAACATCGAAGAAAGAAGTATTATAGGAACTACTGGAACAGACATATTAACAAGTGACCTTATAACTACTGTAAGTGGTGAGTACTCAGAATCCTTCTCTAATCCAATACTGGCAAACGGATCTTGGTTATGGTTGGACATATCTGATATTTCTGGAAATCCAGGAGAACTTGTTGTAACTCTTGTATGTGAGGTTTAATATGTTCAATTTAAATGAAACAGAATTCAAGATTCATTTACATAACAAATTATGTGCTGTTGTAGATATATTGATAGCCTACTACAACCCATGTAATATTGGTGCTAATGGTACGTGTAAGACAGGAATTATAACCTGCTGCCACAACACTAATTATGAATCTGTAGATGGAGGGTGTATATTTCTATCTGATCTAGGATGTACCGTTAGAAATCTTGAATGTAAGGTGTGGTTCTGTAATGAAATATTAGACAAGCTACCAAGAAAATTAAAGTTGTCTCTAAAGGCTATAGAGATATTGGACAGATTGTTTATGCTGTCTAGTTATCCCCCAGAACACCTGACACATGAAAACTCCGAATATCAGATTCAGGATACGTTGAGATATTTTGATGAAGAATAGTAAAGTTGTTATCGCTAGAATACTGGAAGACTTAACACTATTGAGTCATAGTGTTCTGTCTACGTTTATAAACGAAGATCATTTACTCAAGTATAAGCCGATCCATCTGTGTGAGTGGTATGGACGGCTTGGCTTGGATACCCCAAAGTATTTCATTGGAAAAACAGTAGTACCAACCCTAACAACAAGTGCTTGTACCAGTGTTTTATATACATCCGCAACCGGAAATGGTAATATCACTGCTACCGGTGGTGCTAATCCTACAATACGTGGATTTTGCTATATGGTTGGAACAAGTGGAGATCCAACTACCTCTAATTCAACAAAGTCTGAAAGTGGTTCTTTTGGCACTGGATCATACTCATTGTCAATTACTGGATTAGTCTACAATACTGGATATAGAGTCAGAGCATACGCCACAAATTCTGCCGGTACTGGTTATGGTACAACTGTTCAACTTACTACTATAAACGTACCTAGTATAGTCCTGGGGACCCCAACAGAGGGAAGTACTGAGGATACAACACCAGTTCTTTATTTTACTGGTACTGCTCTGTCAGGAGAAGAAATTGAATATGAAGTTCAGATAGACACGGTAGATACCTTTAATTCACAAACAGCAATAAACAGGTATCTGAAATATCTCAATGTTAGCACCTATAAATATAACTCGCCTACTGGGTATTTGTATGCTATTGTAAGAAGCGGTTCTAATTCAGGAACTATTGTAGGTACAAGTGAAAATAGATTAATGTCTGAGTTTATTACTACTCCAGGACAATTTGAAATATTTACATTTACTACTCCCATAGAACTATCAATAGGAACTAATTATTTTATTCAACTTCTACGAACAGCCAATTATGACGCCACTAACAGATGCGATATTAATTTAAGTAATGGGAATTACGCAAGTGGGGATTGTTATGAATATAATACGAGCTGGACTGTATATACTGGGGTAGATATTATATTTCAACTTCTTGATTCCGATTTCACGGTATTTTTAGACTGTAATTATAGTAAAGCTGGGTCTGAACCTTTATGTGGAGAACCAAGTGGTACATATGCCAGGGTAGGACAATCTTTTGCAGCACCTAGCGTTGCAGCATCGCTTAAAGATAAGTTTTCAGCCAAACCAGATACCGGATTTTACCATGATGGAAGTGACACACACCCATTTACTTCTGGTCACGAAATAACTTTTACAATTCAGGTTGGGGACGAATTACCATCAAACGATACTTATTATTGGAGAGTCAGAGCCAGAGACGCTACCTATGGATTATGGGGAAGTTGGAGTTCTGCAAAATCTTTTGTAGTACCGGCAGTACTGGTTGTTGCTAACACATCACATTTACAAAGTTCAGACAATGTTACTTTAACTCCACATACAGGTGGTACAGAGCTAGTTGTTCAGAATTCATCCCACGCACACACTTCGGAATCCCCAACTCTTGTATATGTAGCCATATTAGTAGTTAATAACGCCTCTCATGCACATGCAGCGGGTAATATAACACTAACATTAATAATTACTGCGTCTGCAATAACTGCCGATGGTCATAATTTTTATAACGATACTACCCCAACACTTGAATTTGTGGGCTTTGATCCAGGAGCAAGGAGTTTAGAATATGAAGTAAAAATAAATCAAAAATGGGAGATTAATACTCCATACGCTACCTCGTATGGCTGGGCCTTTAACTCAACTTCTGGAGGTCACATATTTACTCATGTATCTGCCGGTACGCGCAGATTGTGGCACTTTAATGGGAGTTCTTGGGTAGAGGAGAGACCAATAAACGATGCAAGCTATTATTGGGGACCCCTAGATATAGCAAATGGAAAAATGCTTGCAATGAGGTGGATTGATACAACTA